>Ga0137465_1000217_pt1 | contig 38063 bp, 34 predicted proteins | sample EasRivERMGT828_2_FD_104906 | JGI IMG/M metagenome (GOLD analysis project Ga0137465, IMG submission 104906) | Soil microbial communities from meander-bound floodplain in the East River, Colorado, USA - East River MetaG ERMGT828_2 | ecosystem: Environmental > Terrestrial > Soil > Floodplain ... | reverse complement strand
GGGAAGAACTCGACGGCATGCGATATCTATTCTCTGGGACTGGTGGCCTGTGAAATGTTGTGTGGTCATCCCAATGTCCGGGCTTTGCCCGACGAGATCTCACGCGAAACAAAGGCGGCGTTGGAGGAGGCCCTGGCTTTCAGGCCGGAGGATCGTCCCGCGGACGTTCATGCCTGGTGCGAACGACTCGCCGAGACGCTCGTCATCGGGCGCAAGCATCATTTCCGCCGCCTTGCTGTCGCGATTGTGTTGTCCGCCATTCTTGTTACCGGCGCTGCGGCAGCGACGAAGTGGTACCTGAACTATTCGCGGGAGGCGGTTCGCATCGTCGAAAAAGTGGGCGCGTTCGATCCGCTGACCGAAGGCTTCAAGACGCACAGTGACATTTTGGGAACGGTTACCGAAAACCCGACGCGTACCGGCTACGATGGATGGACCATTTTCACCGGCAAGCTGGGTTACTACTTTCACAGCTTCACAACGGCGCAGAAGCGGCGCGCGCTCGACCGGGGATGGAAGATGACCGCGGTGATGAAAGTGGATGAGGGCATGATGACCACAGGGGTGGACTTCACAGGTGTCGGCGGCCGTTTCGACATCAACCTGATCCTGGACGGGAATCGGGAAATTGTGCGCCTGTTGACTCAAATAGTTCCCGATACGCGAGGTCTGGAAATCGTCCAAACTCCGGCGCGGGCATACCACCGCTATGAGCTGATCTACGATCCCAGTTTGAAGAGCGCCGACCTCTGGATCGACGGCGAGCGCCGCCTGACAGACTACCGCGGGCACAACCAGTTTCTCGAGGACCGCGGTCTCATGTTTGGAGGCGCCGTGTACAAGAGCGATAGATCTGCGGGCTCGTATCAGTCGGTGCGTGTCGAAATCAATCCGTAACGGCCGGTTACCTTTCGCCCCAACTGAACATCAGACTATTTATTTATAGGCCTGCAGGCCGGTGATGTGTTCCCCCAGGATCAAAGCATGGATGTGATCGGTTCCTTCGTACGTGTACACCGATTCGAGATTGCACATGTGACGGAACACGGGATATTCGAGGGTAATCCCATTGGCTCCCATCAGGTCTCGCGCTATCCGGGCCGTTTCCAGCCCGACTCGAACATTGTTACGCTTCGCCATCGAGGTTTGCGCGAAGTGTAATTTGCCCTCATCCTTCAACCGGCCGAGCCGCCATGCGACGAGTTGACCTTTCGTGATTTCCGTCAGCATGCCCGCGAGTTTTTCCTGAACGAGCTGGAACTGCGCAATCGGTTTGTCGAATTGTGTGCGTCCTTTCGTGTACTCGACAGCGCAGTCATAACACGCCATCGCCGCTCCGATACCGCCCCACGCGATGCCGTATCGGGCCTGGTTCAGACACATCAGCGGCGACTTCAATCCGCCTGACTGCGGCAGGACGTTCGATTCGGGCACCAGTACGTCGTCGAGTATCAAATCCGAAGTCACCGAGGCGCGAAGCGACAATTTGTTCTTGATCTCGGGGGCCTGAAAGCCCGGGGTGTTGGTTTCAACGATGAAACCCTTGATCGCGTCCGGCGCCTTCGCCCAGACGATCGCGACGTCGGAGATCGTCCCATTCGTTATCCATCGCTTCGTTCCGTTCAGCACCCAGCCTTTGTCGGTTCGCCGGGCTCGTGTTTCCATTCCTCCCGGATCCGATCCATGATCGGGTTCGGTCAGACCGAAGCAGCCGATCTTTTCACCTCGCGCCAGCAACGGCAGCCATTTGCGTTTCTGCTCTTCCGTGCCTAAAGCAAATATCGGATACATGACAAGAGCGCCCTGGACGCTCACGAAGCTTCGCAGTCCGCTGTCGCCGCGCTCGAGTTCCTGCATCACGAGCCCGTAAGCGACGTTGTTCATGTTGGCGCAGCCATATTCCTCGGGAAGATTGCCGCCGAACAAACCGATCTCGGCCATTTCGGGAATCAGCTCTTTTGGAAAGGTCGCTTCTTCGAAGTGTTTGTCGATGATCGGAAGCACACGTTCATCGACGAAACGGCGAACAGTGTCGCGAACCATGCGCTCTTCATCGGTCAGTAGATCGTCGATTCGGTAAAAATCGACGCCCTTGAATGCCATCGCTATCCTCCCGCAAAAAAGAAGCTATCATAACCGGTCACTGAACATATGAATCCCGACTCAGCGATGCAGATCATCAAGGAACTTCGCGCTCACGGCCACGAAGCCTACTTTGTCGGCGGCTGTGTGCGAGACATGGTGATGAAGATTGAGCCGGCGGATTACGACATTGCAACAAGCGCGCGGCCGGAAGACATCATCCGGATCTTTCCGAGAACGGAAAGCATCGGAGCACAGTTCGGTGTGGTGCTTGTAATCCATCGAGGCCACCCTTTCGAAGTCGCAACGTTTCGATCCGATGAAGCCTATGTCGACGGCAGACGGCCGACCGGTGTGGTGTTCACGGACGCAACACAGGATGTGTTGCGCCGCGACTTTACGATCAACGGCTTGTTGTATGACCCATTGACCGAGCGCGTCATCGATTACGTCAATGGGCAGGCCGATATCGAGGCGAAAATCGTTCGCGCCATCGGCGATCCCCACGCGCGATTTGAAGAAGACAAACTGAGAATCCTTCGCGCCGTCCGATTCGGCGCGCGGCTGGGATACACGATCGAACCCGCCACTTGGGACGCGGTTCGCGCCATGGCGCCCAAAATCCATCAGGTCAGCAGGGAGCGGATACGAGAGGAGTTGTGCCGGATCCTGACCGAGGGAAGAGCGGCGCATGGCCTGCGGATGCTTGAAGAGTCCGGCCTCCGCGCCGAAATTCTGCCCGAGCTCGAGGTCAACAGCCATATCGGGCAGTCGGTAGGACAACTCAGGAAAAACGCGCATCCCGATTTCGCGTTGGCTGTTTTGCTGCACCATTTGACTCTTCATGATGTGCAGACGATCGTTGAGCGCTTGAAGTTCTCGCGAGCGGAGATGCATCATATAGTCGCCCTCGTTGAGAACCAGCCCCGATTCTCCGAAGTTCGGCAAATGTCCGTGAGCAGCCTGAAGCGGTTCTTCCGTCTCGAGCGATTCGAGGATCACCTGGAGCTTGCGCGCATCCACGCGGTCGTTGCAGGTGTGCTGCCGCTGGACGCGACGTTTGCTCACAGGAAACGGAATGAATGGAGTGACGATGAGATCTGGCCCCAGCCGCTGGTTTCAGGCAACGACCTGATCACGATGGGTTTTTCGCCGGGTCCTCGATTCAAGGAAATCCTTACACGCGTGGAGGATGAACAGCTCGAAGGCCGCCTCTCGACCCCGGAGCAGGCGATGGAGTTTGTGAGGCGCCATTTCGGATCGGCATGAAAGTCGCAGCGATTCTGCTTCTCGTCATCAACCTCAATACCGCGACGCTCACGGAACTGGAGGCGCTTCCGGGTATCGGCCCGGCGCTTGCGCGCCGCATCGTCGAGTTTCGCGAAAAGAGAAACGGATTTCGACGTGTCGAAGAGCTTCTGGCGATACCGGGCATCAGCGAGAAAAAATGGAGGGCGATCCGCGATCAGGTCGTGGTGAAGCCGAGCACGATCGGATCATGATCCGAAACAGGCTTGTTGTCTGACCACAGCTGCGCTACCGCGACTGCGGGCGCCAGCGGCTCGAGTCCTTTTCCGGCAAACCAGTCGAGCTTCATCGAACAGGATCCGCCGGTCCGATCGAGAGCCCAGGTGATGAACCAGAAGCACCAGTTCGGTACCCATTCCCGCATGTTCAGGTTTGCCGTGATGTTGCTCACGTTGTAGTGCAGCGTGCATTCGCCGGGAGTGTTGAAGTCCGGATAGTTGTATCCCCGCCGTCCGAGTTCGCGGAACAGCGCGCGTTCGAACCATCGTTCAGGGTAAGGATAGTGGTTCGAGACCACATGGCGAACGCCCATCAATACGCGCCGAAAGTAGCCAAGGATGGAGTACAGGGCCCGGCTTGCGTCGTGGGTCGTGGTGTTCCAGTCACCGCCTATCAGAACCGGCAGCGCAGGTTCGAGCCGCTCCAGATGATCGAGGACGCACCGCATTTGCAGATGACGATGCCGTTGCGACGAGTGCGCGTCGAGGTGCAATGCGACGGCCCGAAACGCCCCGGCCGGATGATCGACGTCCGCAATGACGGCCCGCTGCGATCCGATGCGTTTTTCCGCGCCCTTCATTTTGTCTTTGCCGTTCGGGAGAGGCAACGAGTGCACCCGGTGCAGCGGAAAGCGCGAGAGCAGGGCATTGCCGTGTAATGACTCCGCGTTTTCTCCGTCTGCGTCCTTCTCGACGCCGGCGCCTTTTGTCAGCGCTATGTAACACGGCGCAAATGCGTAATTCAACCGGAGCGCCGACGCGATCTCGCGCGCCACAAAACGGTTTTGAGTGCGCGCCATTCCGAAATCGACTTCCGAGAGAAGAAGAACGTCGGCATTGACCAGGGCCGGATGCTCCTGAAGCAATTCGGTGACGGCGTCGAGGCGGATTCCTCTTTCGATATTCCAGGCGACGGCGCGTACGTGGTCCCCGGCATCCACGTCGTACGGCGCGAAATCTTCGCGCCACGTGTGGCTGAGAACTCGATCGATATCCGTCTTCAGCTTGCGATACAGACTCGAGCTTTCGAGTTCTCGAGTCGTGTTGAAGCGTGCAAGGTCGCTAAAAGCCGGGCGCAGTGTCTGATGAAACGTGAGCGGTGCGAACATCGAGCAGCCAGTATAACCTCAGAGCCGCGCCGTCTCCCTAGTCCGATGTCTGCTCCATCAGGCGATCCCTTAACTGCGCCGCGATGGCGCTGCGGCTGCCCCGCGGTTCCTTGAGAAGGTACAGCTCCAGCTCGCGCAAGGCTTCCGCGTGCCGTCCCGAATGCAGATAGATATCCGCCAGAGCCAGTCGAACGACGTGGTGCGTCGGTTCGAGCTGCAGCGCGCGGTTGAACATGGGTTCAGCTCGTCTGGGCAGGCCGGTTTTAAGCAATGCCAGTCCGAGATAGTACGATCCGCGCGCCGATGCCGGATCGAGGTCGAGCGCGCGTTTCAGGATGTTGACCGCTTCCGTGTGCCGTCTTGTGGCGACGTAAAGCAGTCCGAGCGCAACGAGTGGCTCGGCTGCGCGCATGTTCAATTCTGCGGCCCGCGACAGCTCTGCTTCCGCCTGTTGCACCTGTCCGGATTTCAGATACTGAAGGCCGAGATGCCGGCGAGCTTCGTAAAAGTTCGGGGCGATCTTCAGCGCATTCTTCAAACGCTGGATTGCCGGCTCCGTCCTGTCCTTTTGAATTTCCGATATCGCCTTCTCGTACTGACTCATGGCACTCCCTGGAATCGAGAGCTGACGGAAATCCACGACCGGCGCGAACGACCGCCCTGCGGCTGTGCCGCGTTGGCTTTCGGAAGCTCTGAACAAGAACAGTTGCACGTTGCGAGGCCCGGCGGCGAGGTCGATCGACTGTTCCAGCGGCAGGAAACCGATTTGGTTGATCCGAAGAACATAGGTTCCAGCCCTCATTACCTCGAATTTGAAATTGCCCAGGCCGTCCGTGATTGTGGATCTGAGAACGAGTTCGCCGCTTTGCAGCTCAACCGGTATCCCGACGTTCGGGTATTCGCCGGAGACGATCACTATGCCGTTGATCACGGCATAGTCCTGGCTCGCAGACAACTCCAGCGGCAATGCGATCAGCAGGAAAATGAAGAAAGACCTTCGGAGCATTCCATTCCCTTTCGAGCGCTCCGTTGCGCGTTAGTAATGTTTGAGATCAGTGGACCGTAACGGTCCGTGGTAGGAACTCAACGCTGAGACCTGTTCACGACTCCAACAGTGAGAATGCCAATGTAGAGCCGGGCCTTACATTAGTCAACCGGCTATTATTTACTACGCTGTATAAGGATTACTGCTTTGGCTTGTTGTCGCCGCCGCCGAAGATACTGCCGAAGACCTTGCCGAGGACTTTGCCGATCCCTTTACCGACTTCCACCACGGGTTCTGCGACTCCCTTCTCGAGGGCTTCTGAGATTCTGAAACCGTGCAACGTGCAGGAGACGGTCGGCGCAGTGCCGGCGATGAATGCTTCGTCGAATGTGTCGATACAGGAGTCATTCGCGAGTTCCATGCTTTCGGCGTCGATGCGAGCGAACTCAATTCCGGCTGGAACTTCAAATGAGGTGCGGTCGAGATCGCGCGGCGGATAGAGTTCGGTTGCTTTGATCATGAACTCTGTCCATATCGGCAGCGCTGAACGTGATCCATCGATGGCCAGATCGCGATTGTCGTCATACCCGACCCACGCGAGGACCAGAAAATCCTTCGTGTATCCCGCAAACCAGCCGTCTCTTGAAGTGCCCGTCTTTCCGGCTGCCGGAAGACTGAAACCCATCCCGCGAACGCGAATCCCGGTGCCGGAATTGATGACGCCCTGCATCAAATTGGTCATCAGGTACGCCAGTTCGGGTTTCAGGACTTCCTTAGGTTCATGTTTATAGGCTTTGTTGAGGGAACCGTCGGCGTTGGTCACGCGCAGAAGGGCATGCGGTTCCATGCGAAATCCCTGATTCGCGAACGTGGTATATGCGCCGGCCATTTCAATCGGAGTCACTTCAAAGGCGCCGAGCGCAATGGAAGGATATCCCTTGATCTTCGCATTCAGTCCGAGCCGCCGCGCCATGGTGGCAACGCGATCGAAGCCGATCCGCTCGGCGACCTTGATCGTCGGCACGTTCAACGAGTGCTGCAAGGCCTGGCGCAGAGTTACCGTGCCTCGGTACTCCATGTGGTAATTGTTCGGTTCGTAGATCTTGCCGTTGTCATACGTGAACGTCGTGGGTTCATCGATCAACCTGGTGATGGCCGTGATAACGCCGCTCCGCGCCGGCTCAACCGGCGATCCATCGGCAGCCGGGTCCGCGGCGGCGGCCTCGGGTTGTTCGAACCGTGGTTCGTCGAAAGCCGTTTCGAGCGCTGCGGCGAATACGATCGGTTTAAAGATCGATCCCGGCTGCCGCGCTGCCTGAACGATGCGATTCAATTGGGTCGCCGCATAATCGCTGCCGCCGACCATGGCTTTGATTTCGCCGGTATGCGGGTCGAGGGCGATCATCGCGGCCTGCGGGCCCGGAAGGTTATCCGGCTTCTTCTGCCGCTTTCGACGTTCATCGATCTGCTCGTTCACGAACTTCAATCCGTTGGCGACGGCTTCGACGGCGAACTTTTGCAAAGCCGGATCCAGCGATGTGTATACCCGAAGGCTGCTGTTCGTGATTTCGTCTTCCGTGAACGTCTTGAGAAGTTCCTCACGGATGTAGTCGACGAGATAAGGAGCGTCGCTGGCGTCGATCCTCAGTGGTATGACCTTCAGTTCGGTTGTCTTCGCGAATTCGAACTGCTTGTCGCCAATCGTGCCGAGCCTCCGCATTGCCGAGAGAATCACATTGCGCCGCTGTTTGACGTCGTCGGGATGCTTGACCGGAGAATACTTCCCGTTCGGAGCCGGAATGATGGCAACGAGAGTCGCCGCTTCGGCCAGCGACAATGTCGTAAGGTCCTTTCCGAAATAAGCCGCGGCAGCTTCACCGAAACCGTCGATGCTGAACGATCCGCGCTGGCCCATGTAGGTGTCGTTGGCATACAGCGTGAGGATCTGCTCTTTGCTCAGCCGGTTCTCCAGGAGAAATGAAATGAAGATCTCGGCAGCCTTCCTTCTTAAAGAACGATCCGTGGACAAAAAGAAATTCCGCGCGACCTGTTGCGTGAGCGTGCTTGTGCCGGCAATGCGTTCGGAATCGCGAACGCTTTCGACGACGGCTCCAACGAGACGCACAGGATCGACGCCCCAGTGACTGAAGAAATGCTGATCTTCCGCAGCGAGCAGCGCATCGACGACGACCTTCGGAATGTCTTCGTATTTCACGAGGCGGCGCTTCTCGCGGGTTTGGTCGTAGAGATTCGTAACCAGTTCCGCGGGCAGCCACGCTTCCGACGTATCGCCGCCGCCGGGTTTCACGATTTTCGTAAGAGACGTCTTACCGAACTCCAGTTCCATGACGTCGCCGGCTTTCGGCTTGATGAGGATCTTGTTGCCTTTGATCTGGAACGACCCGTCTTCAGCGCCGCCTTTCTCAGCGGATTCAAAACCGGCGCGCAGCAGGCGCGAGGTGACGTCGTCCGCGGTCAGCTTTTGACCGGGATAAATACGGTATGGAGCCGCATAAATCTGAGCTGTGTTCTTGAACACCTCGCCGCTCAGCTTGCGATCAATAACCTTCGAATAATAGTTGTAGTAATAAAGGACGACCGCCGAAGCGCCAATAAAGAAGAACAGGAAGATCGAAAGAAGGACTTTGAATAGCGGCGACCGGAAGAAATTAAAAACTCTTTCTCTCGTTGCCGCCTTTTGTTTCTGCGGCTTACGTTCAGCCATGCAGGGCAGTATACACCGTGGCCGCCGGTTTCACTGTCCTCGAATTAAGCCTTCCCATTCCGTGATCATGTCCTCGTAACGGGCGCGCACTTCCGGGTTCGTTATCTGGGTCAGATTGATACGCATGTTTGCGATGGCGCCTCGCAGGCAGGACCGCAGCATATGCATGCCGACCTGCAGATCGGTGGCAACGCTGGGATAGATAATTGATCGCATCGGCTCCAGAACGCGCAGGGCTTCCGCCGCACAGCTGGCGCTGCGGGATGGGATCTCCGTCGCGCGGACGAGCCCATCCTGTACAGCTTTGTCCCGTTCGGCGGAACCCTTCGGCAGTTTGTAGCCGGCCATGACTCGCCCATAAGCCTCGGCATCGGCGTCGATCAGTTCCAGCAGCGCTGCTGTATAGGGGCCGAGCCGGTCGAGCGCGTCGGCGTACCGGTCCGCGTGTTGCGTGTAGTCCTTCTTATCCTTCGTGATGCCAATCGCCATTTGTCCCAATGCCGCGCCCATGGCTCCCGCCATGGCAGCGGCACTTCCGCCGCCTGGAACGGGCTCCGCCGACGCGAGCCGTTCGATAAATGGTCGAACCGTATCGGCCATGTTGCCTGATGACAGCGGTCCACCGGCCATGACTTCGTCGAGACGATTTTCGAGAATCATCTCGGGCTTGAAGTTTTCCACTCTCAGGTAAAACTCGGCAGTCTGCTCGAGCGCCCTCTGCGGAATGAGTCCGACGATCTCGCTGCTGCCGACATTGACGCCGTAGCGCTCGGCCTCGCGCCGTACCGTTTCGAAAACAAGTTCCATGGGCGTCCGTTCGAAGTCCGTGAGATTCATCGAGACCTGTGCCTGATTCCGTTCCTTCAAAAAGACGCCCATCGCTTTTACATAACGGAATCCGCCGCTGGAGTGGCGAATGCGTTTTGCGATGTGTTTTGCGATGCCCAGATCGGAAGTGTTCAGATTGACGTTGTAAGCAATCAAAAACTTCCTTGCGCCAACCGCCGTGGCTCCCGCTGTCGGGTGGATTTGAGCCGGTCCGAAATCCGGAGCGCGCTCAGCGTTGGCGCCGATCTCTCCACGGAGCCCTTCGAATTGGCCACGTCTGACATTTTCCAGATTTGTGCGGTCCGGCCGTGTCGCCGCAGCTTCGTAAAGGTAGACCGGGATTTTGAATCGACCGGCAATTTCACGGCCCGCATGCTTTGCAAGCTCCACGCATTCCGCGAGCGAGACGCCGCGTATGGGCACGAAGGGAATCACATCCGCGGCTCCGATTCGCGGGTGTTCGCCTTGATGTTTCGTCAGATCGATGTGTCGCATGGCCGCTTCTACGCCGCGTATGGCGGCTTCGAGAATCGATTCCGGAGCGCCGGCGATGGTGATAACCGCGCGGTTGTGGTCGGCGTCCATCTCGCGGCCCAACAGGTAGACGTTGCCCGCAGACAGGATCGCTTTCACGATCGCGTCGACGACTTCGGGCCGCCTTCCCTCGCTGAAATTCGGAACGCATTCAACGATTCGGTTCATTCGATTTTTCTCCATATGGGAAAATCGAGATTATGTCGCGAATGGTTACCACATGCGCTCTTGTTTTTATGTTGAGCTTTGCCCACTCGATTGAAGGAGGCCGCGCTCAAAACACGCTTGCTCCAACCGGCACGCTGCGAGCCCTCTATCTCGCAAGCAACCCCGCTCACGCCGTGCGTGATCCGGCAACAGGTCAGCCACGCGGCGTTGCGATCGACATGGCGCGAGAACTCGGCCGCCGGCTGGGCATTCCGGTCACAGTGACAGGCGCTGCGAATCCGCAAGCCGTCATCGATGCAGTCCAGCGCGGTGAGGCCGATCTGGGTTTCGTGGCGTACAACCCGGAACGCGCCGGACCTGTGGAATTCTCCCGCACGTACATGCTGGTTCAACAGACATTCATTGTTCGCGAGGGTTCTTCCATTTCATCCGTCGCGGCCATCGACCGTCCGGGGCAGAGAATCGGCGCAACGAAGGGCGACTCCATCGCGTTGTATCTGGCGCGCACTCTGAAGCAGACGCAAGTGGTCGAGATCGTCGAATCCACGCCGGGCGAAGCAGGACAGATGTTGCTGGAAGGCAAGCTCGATGCATTCGGAGCCAACCGGCAGCGGTTGACCGATGTCATACGCGGAGTTTCAGGGCTGCTGCTGCTTCCGGATGACCTGTACGGCGTTGAGCAGACGCTCATCGTGCCGAAAGGTAAATCGGAAGCCCTGACGACGGTGAATCAATTCATCGAAGACGTAAGGAACTCGGGCTTTCTGCGCGCGTCCATCGACAAAGGCGGAGTCATCGGTATTACCGTCGCTCCGAAATGACGTTCCGATCCCACACCAGTTCCCCTCGCTTGAAAGTCGCGACACAGAAATTGACCGCGGCGAAATATGGAATTTCGCGGTAGTCCGGCACGTCGTAAATAGCGAGATCTGCCTGTTTGCCGGATTCAATCGAGCCGATGCGATCCTGCCGACGGATGGCGCAAGCGCCATTGATCGTTGCGGCAACGATCGCTTCCGACGGCGTCATCTTCATTTGAGTGCAGGCGAGCGACAGGATGAACTGCATGTTGAGCGTCGGAGAGGTGCCTGGATTGAAGTCGGTCGCCAGAGCTACGGCAGCGCCGCTGTCGATCAGCTTGCGCGCGGGCGCGAAACGCGTCTCGCCAAGCATGAACAGCGTTGACGGAAGAAGTGTTGCGACGACTTCTGAACCGGCCATCCGCTGAATGTCGGAATCGGTGATCGCGCCGAGGTGGTCGGCGGAGGTCGCGCCCACTTCCACTGCAAGCGCCGCCCCGCCGGATGATTGAAACTCATCGGCGTGCAGCTTGAGGTGAAGGCCGACCGACCGCGCCTTCGAAAAGATGCGGCGCGCTTCATCCGGCGTGAAGACTCCCGGCTCAACGAACACGTCGCAGAACTCGGCGAGCTTTCGTTGCGCGATCGTGTCGAGATCGTGAATCACGGAATCGACAAATGCATTGCGGTCATGCGAGAACTCGACCGGGAGCGCGTGCGCGCCGAGGTATGTCGGCGCGATTTCAAGCGGCTGCGGCGCGCGCATGGCTTCGAGAATCCGGATTTCTGTTTCGAGGTTCAGGCCATACCCGCTCTTGGCTTCGATCGTGGTTGTGCCGTGTTCGAGGAAACGATGCGGCAGTTGCACCTGAAGCGTACGCGCATCGCGAGCCGCCTTGACGCTCGACAGGATCCCGCCGCCGCGCGCCAGGATCTCCATATACGGCGTGCCCTGGATACGCCATTCGAACTCGTCGGTTCGAGTTCGGGCAAACACCGCGTGCGTGTGAGAGTCGACGAAGCCGGGAAGGATAACTTTGCCGGTAGCGTCGAATGCCGGTTGTGTCTTGTCCGGGAGTTGATCCGTGGGGCCGGCCCATTGAACGATTCCATCTCGAACGGCGACGGCGCCGTCGGAAATGATGCTCAACTCGCGCAGTTCGAGGCCGCGTCGCGGGCGTGCCGGCCCGCGAACCGTCACAAGCTGGGCTGCGTGGATGATGTTCAGGCTGCCGCTCAAATCTTGATGCCTTTTCGTCGCGCGAACTCCTGCGCCTGGCTGTAGCCCGCATCAGCATGACGCGCGACGCCGATACCCGGATCATTTGTCAGCACACGATTCAGACGCTCGGCCATGCCATCGGTCCCGTCTGCGACGATGACCTGCCCCGCATGCAGCGAGTACCCGATCCCGACGCCTCCTCCGTGATGAAACGAAACCCAGCTGGCTCCTGAGGCCGTGTTGAGCAGCGCATTGAGTATGGGCCAATCGGCAATCGCGTCGCTGCCGTCTTTCATGGCTTCCGTTTCGCGATAAGGCGATGCGACGGATCCGCAATCCAGATGGTCGCGCCCGATGACGATCGGCGCTTCCACCAGGCCCGACTGGACCAGATGATTAATCCGCTCGCCGAAGCGCGCTCTCTCGCCATAACCGAGCCAGCAGATCCGCGCAGGCAGGCCCTGGAAATCGACCTTCTGCCGGGCGAGTTGAATCCAGCGGCCGAGAATTTCGTCCTGGGGAAAGAGTTCGAGGATCAGATCGTCGGTAATCGCAATGTCTCGTGGATTGCCGGACAAGGCTGCCCACCGGAACGGCCCGCGTCCCTCGGCAAACATCGGACGGATGTAGGCAGGGATGAAACCGGGGAAGTCATACGCGTTCTGGACGCCTCCTTCAAAAGCCATCGTGCGGATGTTGTTGCCGTAGTCGAACGTCACGGCTCCGCGCTTTTGCATATCGAGCATCGCCTGAACATGGACGGCCATCGATTCGATGGATCGCTTGATATAGGTCTGCGGGTCGGAATGCCGCAGCTTCGCCGCTTGTTCAAGCGACAGCCCGTTAGGAACATAGCCATGCAGCGGATCATGGGCGCTTGTTTGATCCGTCAGCACATTCGGGATCCAGCCCCGTCGCACCATTTCGGGTAAAACGTCGGCGCAATTGCCGACGAGGCCGACGGAGAGTGCCCGCTTCTGATCGCGCGCTGCCGTCACGAGCGTCCATGCTTCTTCCAGGCTCGGCGCCACCATATCGAGGTAACCTGTCGCGATTCGTCGCTGGACACGCGCCGGATCGACGTCAATGCCGAGAAACGCCGCGCCGTTCATCGTTGCTGCCAGAGGTTGCGCGCCGCCCATCCCGCCCAGGCCGCCGCTTGCCACGATCGTGCCTTCGAGCGAGCCTGCGAAATGTTTGCGGCCGGCCGCGGCGAAAGTTTCGTACGTGCCCTGGACGATGCCTTGCGTACCGATATAGATCCAGCTTCCGGCAGTCATCTGGCCGTACATAGTGAGCTGCAGCGCCTCAAGCCTGTTGAATTCGTCGCGGGTTGCCCAATGCGGAACGATATTCGCGTTTGCGATCAGCACGCGAGGCGAGTGCGGGAACGTCCTGAAAACGCCGACAGGCTTTCCGGACTGGATCAGCAGCGTCTCGTCGTCTTCCAGGTCCTTGAGCGCGCGGACAATCGCGTGGTAAGCCTCCCAGCTTCGCGCCGCCCTCCCGGAGCCTCCGTAGACGATGAGCTTGCGAGGATTTTCCGCGACTTCTTCGTCGAGATTGTTCATCAGCATCCGCATCGCTGCTTCCTGATGCCAGCCTTTGCAGGAGATCGCCGTACCGCGTGGAGCTCGAATTGGTGTGTATTCCATGATGGCTTAGATTGCGAGATCGATAAAATGCCGGTCGTTCATCACGCCGATCATTCGCTCGATGTCTTTGGACAGCACGCGGTCGACCGCAACATGGGAGATGTGCTGCCGGATATGTTGATACGCAGCCTCGGCCGTAACACCGGCCTTCAAAGGACGCAAATAATCGATTCCCTGTGCGGCGCACAGAAACTCGATCGCCAGGATGCGTTCCAGGTTCGCGACCACTTGTTTCAGTTTGAGCGCGGCGCCCATCGCCATCGGCACGTGATCTTCCTTGTTCCCGGACGTAGGTATCGAATCCACCGATGCGGGATGTGAGAGAACCTTGTTCTCGCTCGACAAGGCGGCTGCCGCAACCTGCGCAATCATGAATCCCGAGTTCAGACCCGGATGGTCCGCAAGAAACGGCGGCAGGTCGCCGTATTCCGGATTAAGGAGGCGTTCGATCCGGCGCTCGGAAATGTTTGCGAGCACCGACAGCGACATCGTCAGAAAGTCGAATGCCAGGCCGAGCGACTGCCCGTGGAAGTTGCCTCCTGAAAGAACGTCGCCGCCGTCCGCAAAGACGAGCGGATTGTCCGTGGCGCTGTTGATCTCCACAGCGGCAACACCGCGGACATACTCCACGCATTCTCGAACGGGCCCGTGCACCTGAGGGATGCACCGCAGGCTGTAAGCATCCTGAATCCGGCCGCAGTCCATGTGCGACTCCCGGATTTCGCTATCCCGCAGGAAGCGCGTCAGCCGTTCGGCCACTTCGACTTGTCCACGATGCGGCCGCGCCTGATGAATGCGCTTATCGAAAGCGACGGGCGAACCTTTCAGGGCTTCGAGAGACATCGCGCCGGCAAGGTCCGACATATCGAGGAGCTGTCGGGCTCGGCGCCAGCTGATCAGGCCCGTCGCCAGCGTCGCCTGAGTTCCGTTGAGCAATGCCAGGCCTTCTTTCGCCTGAAGGTCCAGTGGAGGGACGCCGATGGCTTCAAAGGCCTCACGTCCGGTGATGATCGTGGACTCGCTGAAAACTTCGCCTTCGCCGATCAAAACAAGCGCCAGGTGAGCCAAAGGAGCGAGGTCGCCGCTTGCGCCGACGCTGCCGCGACACGGAATCACGGGATAAACATGGTGATTCAGCAGGTCACACAACCGTTCCACCACAACCGGCCGCGCTCCCGACAAGCCTTTGGCAAGCACGTTTGCCCGGAGCAGCATCAAAGCCCGGACTTCCACTTCGCTGAACGGATCGCCGACACCGGCTGCGTGGCTGCGTACGAGATTGTGCTGCAGTGGAGTGATCTGATCTCGCCCGATGTGGACGTCGGACAGCTTGCCGAATCCCGTTGAGACGCCGTATACGACGCGATCACGGGTGACGATGTCTTCGATAACGGCGCGGGATCGCGACATCCGCTCCACTGCGTCCGGATGAATACCGACGCGGCGCCGGTCAACCGCGACTTCATGCACGTGGTCCGGTGTGAGCGTTGTGCCGTCAATCAGCAGAGGAAGCGGGGAAGCGGGAGTCATTTTTTAATCATAGGCGTTTTCGTTCTTGACGGACATCTGTACATATGACATATATACAGCATGTACAACAAGAGCAGGGCCGGGCGGAGGTGGCGATGCTGCTGACGTTAACCGACCTTTCGGCCGAACCACTGCAGAGCCAGATCATCCGGCAGATTCGGGCCAGCATCCTCGCCGGGGAACTGGAAGCGGGAGCGAGTCTGCCTTCCATCCGCGCTCTGGCTACCGAACAGCGCGTGAGCGTGATCACCGTCCAGCGGGCTTACGAGTCACTCGAGCGCGAGGGCCTGATTCACTCGCGGCGCGGCAAAGGGTTTTTCGTATCGGAGCTTCGGAATCAGGAAAAGAAGGAGATGGCCCGGCAGCGTCTCGAAGAAAACATCGGACCACACATCATGTCGGCGCTTTCAGAGGGCATGCGAATTCAGGACATTAGAGCCGTCGTGGATTCCGTCCTGAAACATAACGGCGCCAAACAAGGAGTCACGAAATGACCGCCGCGTTTTCAATGCGCGATCTGGTAAAGAAATATCCCGATTTCCAACTCGGTCCCCTCAACCTGGTGCTCGAGCCCGGCACAGTGCTCGGCTACATCGGTCCGAACGGTTCGGGAAAGACGACCACCATGCACCTGCTCATGGGCCTGATCAAGGCCGATGACGGTACCGCCGAAATCTGCGGATACGCGCAGAATCCGGACGAACCCGTATGGAAAGCGGATATCGGCTACGTCGGGGATGAGCAGGTCTTTTACGAATATTGGTCGGGTGAGAAGAATCTGGAGTTCCTGTCGCAGTTTTACCCGACGTGGTCGAATCCGCGTGCGGCCGGCCTGGCGAAACGCTTCGATGTTCCTCTGAAGAAACCGGTGAGGGAACTCTCGAAGGGAAACCGGGTCAAGCTGGCGCTCATCGGCGCTCTTGCGCATCGTCCTCGTTTGCTTTTGCTGGATGAACCGACGTCCGGACTGGATCCGGTTGTCCGATCCGAGTTTCTGGACGTCCTGTTCGAATACATGGAGAGCGGTGAGACGGCGATCTTCTATTCGACCCACATTCTGTCCGACATCAGCCGGCTTGCAGACGAACTCGCGTTTATCGATAACGGCCGGCTGAAGCTGCGCCGCGCGAAGGACGACCTGACCGATCGCTGGTGCAAGATCTCCTTCCAGTTACCGGGAAACAACATCAGGCTGCCCGGCATTGCCACTCAAAGACACGAGGGCAGGGACCATCAGGTTGTGAGTTTCGATCGTGAAATGACACTGCGCCATCTTGGTGTGCTTGGCGCAGAGAACGTTGAAGAACATCGGATGGGCATCGAGGAGATTGCGGTGCAGATCCTGAAAGGTGGCGATAATGTGGCCGATTCTCAAAGCTGAGTTCCGGTATACGCGAGACGCGCTGATTCTCACATACACGATCGCCGTGTTGTTCCTGATCGCCGCGGTGCTGATTGAGTCCTGGGGCTTCTACAACTTCATGTGGAACACGACCATCACGTACTTCATCTTCATGTGGATCGTCGGGGCCGCGGGTATCAACGAAAAACGATACCGTCTTTACACCGTCCTTCCCGTCCAGCCGAAGGAATTTGCCGTCGTCGATACGCTCTATGTCCTGATCGTGCAACTGGGGATGTCTGTTCTCTGGGTGCTGTATCTGCTGTTCAAGCCGGACGAGATCATGCCCGGCACGCTCTGGCTCATCGTGGCGAACAATGCGCTGATCCTGATCGTCATCACGATGTTTGGCGTTCATTATCACGCGGGGTTCTTCGAGACGAAGCGATACACACGGTTGAACTGGCTCCTGCTGGTGACTGTCATTGCCGCTATCATTGCCTGGTCTCAGGTAGGAAACTCGCGTTCCATCATCCGGCTGATGTGGCAATACTATGCGTCGGCTCCTGTCGCAGTCGCGCTTGTCCTGGTGTGGATCGGAGCAACGGCGCTCAGCTGCGAAGTCTTTCGCCGGCGGAAGTCCTATCTGGCGTGAAGGGCGAAACCAACATTCGCCGTTTACGCCATCGGCCATCACTGATTTAGGAATATACGACCGGCAATCGGCACAAGCGATTTATCGATGATCGCTGGCAACATTGCCAATTTTCATTTACGTATTTATGTAGCAGTGATTGCTGAGCGCTAACGGTTGAGCACTACTGCGTCACTGTGTCCGAAGCGCCGTCAAAGGATCCTTCTTCGTCGCGCGGCGGCCCGGAATGTAGCACGCCAGAAGCGCAACGCCGATCAGCACGGCTGCGACTGAAGCGATCGTGACCGGATCCATCGGTGTCACACCGAACAATTGATTGGCGATGAGTCGCGTTGACAGATATGCGCCACCGACACCGATACCCAACCCGATCAGGATCACGAGAAACGCTTCGCGGAGAATGATTCGAAGAATATCGGTGTTGCGTGCGCCGAGAGTCGCGCGAATGCCGAACTCGTGCGTCCGCTGTTCGACGTCATACGAGATCACGCCATAGACGCCGATTGCGGCCAGAAACATGCCAAGTCCGGCGAAAATTCCAAGCAGCCGCATCCAGAATTCCTGTTCACCTGCGAGCGCCGTCAGCCGGTTTCGCATGGGTGTGATATTTGCGATGGCAACCGATGCATCAGCGTCGGCAAATGCCCGGCGAACGGCAGCCGCGACGCCGGCAGGATTTCCGGAAGTACGGACGACGAAGTCCTGAATCGCGTGCGTTCGAAGGGTGAAATTCGATTCGTAGTCGAGCAGGCTTTGCCGGAAGGGAACGTACATGATCGGCATGAACTCCGACCGGAACCCCATTCGAATGTCCTTCACGACGCCGACCACCTCGCGCGGACGATCGCCGGCCAGATTCGGGTTATCGGTGTTCAGGCTCGCCTGAAGCGTCTGGCCGATCGGATCATCGTTTCCGAAATACCGGCGTGCCAGGGCTTCGCTGATGATCACGACGCCGGGCCCGATCTCGTCGTCCCGGTCTGTGAATGCGCGTCCGCGAAGCAAAGGGATCCGCATGGTCTCGAAGTACGCCGGGCTGACTTCGTAGTAGCCGGCTTGCGGTCGATCGCCGTCTACGGAGTTTGATCCGCCGACGATTTTGAATGGAAGGAGATTGCCTTCCCTCGGCGGAAGATTGCTCGTCGAAGCCGCGGACTCGACACCCGGAACCAGCGCTAGCCGTTCCAGCGCTCTCGCATAGAAACTCGAAATCTCCGGCGTGGCCGACCAGTGATTCGGAGCGCGCCGCACCCGGAACTTATCCATGCCGAAGAGATTCACTTCCATGCTGAGGACGTTGTCTGGATCGAGTCCGACATCAACGCTGGTAAGGCGGGCATAGCTGTTGATCATTAAACCGGCGCCGACCAGCAACACCATCGCGAGCGCGATCTCGGCCACAACAAGGACTCGCCGCACACCGAGCCGCGTCCGGCCGATAACTCCTCGCCCTCCTTCCTTGAGAGATGCAGCCAGATCCGGTTTCGATCCGCGAAAACCCGGGACAAGCCCGGATACGATTCCAGTGAGAAGACATGCTGCGAGTGTGAAAAGGAGAACCGGCCCGTTGATCTGGATTTCTTCAGACGGCGGATAGAAGTTCGGCGCGACCAGAATGAACAACCAGATGCCTTGATATGCCACCAGCAGGCCGAGCAGGCCTCCGAAAAGAGCGAGCGCTACGTTTTCGACGACAAGCTGGCGGAACAATCGGCCGCGCGCCGCACCTAATGCGGTTCGTGTTGCCATTTCCGCTTCGCGCCTGACGCCACGGTTCAACTGCAGATTCGCAACGTTCACCGCCGCGATCAAAAGAACGAACGCAACGGCGCCGAGGAGCATGTAAACGTCCCGGGCGTAATCGCCGTGGTAGACGTCGTGAAGCGGCGCGACGTGGAGAGTGAAAGTGTTACTCGGATCGGGCGAAGCGCTGGAAGGGGGTTCCTGCCGGCCGAGGCCCGTCAGTTCGTCCAGCGCCTGCTGCGGAGTGACGCCGGGGCGCAGCCTGCCGATGGCAAGCCCGGGGTTTCGTGTGATGACGTACCAGGCATCGGTGTTGAAGCGTTCCGGATGCGTGTAAAAACCTTTCGGCATGACGCCGATCACCGTCTCACCCCATCCCGCGGTCCAGCCCGGCAGTTTCCTGCCGATCACATCAGGGTCGCCGCCGAAAGCGCGCTGCCACAGGCCGTAGCTGATGACGATCGTCTGGGCCGTGTTTCCCTGAACGATCACTTCATCCGGCTGAAACCAGCGGCCGAGAATCGGCTTCACACCGAGTACTTGAAAAGTGTGGAAATCGACCTGTTCCAATCGAAACCGTTCCGCTCCAGTGGCGCCGCCGATTGTGGCGTTGACCTGACCCATCAGTGCATAAGCCACTCCCTCGAGCGTCTGGCTTTGCGTACGCCAGGCTTCGATTCTGTCCGGAGAAAACAGACGGCCGCGCCCTTCCGGATTCCTCTGCTGAATCATCACAAGCCGATCCGGTTGGATGAAAGGCAGCGGCGCCAGCACCGTGGCGTAAAGAACACTGAACACTGCGGTCGTCGCGCCGATTCCCAGAGCCAATGTGGCGCTGACAATGATCGTGAAGCCCGGGTTGTTCCGAAGCAATCGCACGCCATAGCCTGCTTCGCGGCACAGTTCGACAAGTTTCTCCATTGGTTTCACTCCGAGTTCTGTGCTCGTGGGCAAATCGAATTCCAGAACGCTTTTGCGCACAACTCATTGACGTGATGCGGCCCGGACGCGAGTCGATTCGAATGACTTTGGCCGCTCTCGAACACGGCAGTCCCACCAACGGACACAAATTCCGGAACGGTTGCGTCGTTTCCCTAATTCGTTCTTTTGCTTTTGGGAATTAGGGAAACGACGCAACCGTCCCGGAATTTGTTAATCTTTTAGGTATTCCGTTCCGAGGAGGACCTCATGCAACGACTGGCGGTATCAAGCCTCATTGGCCTGCTGATCTTCACAGCCGCAGCATTGTCACATCATTCTTTTGCTGCGCATTATTTCGAAGATCAGTCCGTCACCGTGCAGGGAGAACTCGTCGAGTTCGAGTACATCAGCCCGCATGCCTGGGTTCATGTGATGGTTAAAGACAGCACGGGTGAGGCTCAGAAGTACTCGGCCGAGTGGAACAATCCGAATCGACTCGGTCAGCTCAAGATCACGAAGGACACACTGAAGCCGGGAGATTTCGTCGTTATTACGGGCAGCCCGGGCCGCAACTCTTCAGAGCGGAAGATGCATTTAAAAGCGATCGATCGGCCGGCGGATGGATGGAAGTGGCCGGCCAGGCGGGGTCAGCAGTAATTACCGCCCCTTCAACAGCGCGAGAAACCGGTCCGGCATTGACCGCGGCCGGCCATCCTTTCCAATCACAACGTGAACCGTCTTTCCTTCAGCCAGCAACGTGTCGCCGCGCCTGATCCGATATGCGAATTCAACCACGCGGCTGCGCACCCGGTGTAGTTCCGTTTCGACGACAATCTCGTCTTCATATCGAGCCGGCGCCAGATAACGGCAATTGGCTTCGGCTACGGTGAGAAACGCCTGGTGCTCGCGCTCGAGTTCGAGGTAGCTGAATCCGCAGTCGCGGCAGAAATCGCTCCTTCCGACTTCCATCCACACCAGATAGTTCGCGTAATACACCATTCCCATCTGATCCGTCTCGGCGTAGCGCACCCGCAGCCGGCTCTCTGTGGTGAACGGCATCAGGACACTTTCAGGACGCGCGACGGCAGTTCGCGGGCGAGTTCCCGGGCGATGAAGTGGGACGCGCGGCGGAGGAGCTTCAAGGAAACGCCGGAATCGATGCCGAGCTTGTCGAAGAGATAGACGAGATCTTCAGTCGCAGCGTTACCGGACGCGCCCGGAGCATACGGGCAGCCGCCCAGGCCGCCGGCGGAGCTGTCGAAGGTGGTCACACCCATTTGAAGCGATTGATAAACGTTTGCGACCGCCATTCCATACGTGTCATGAAAGTGCATTGCCAGTTTGCTCACAGGGAATCGCGCGAGCAGATAACCGCCCGTGATCTCGACATCTTTGGGCGTGGCTGCGCCGATCGTGTCGCCGATGGAGACTTCATCGACGCCCATGTCGAAGAGCGCTCGCGTGACCTCGGCGACAGTCTCCTTCAGAACCGGACCTTCATACGGGCACACGAAGCATGTCGAGATGTAACCTCGAACGGAGATCCCTTCTTTCAACGCCCGCTCGACGACAGGCTTGAAAACGTCGAGCGACTCCTGAACGCCCATGTTGATGTTGTGGCGGTTGAATGTCTCCGACGCGGCGGTGAACACGGCGATGCGGCGAATGCCGCTTTCAATGGCGCGCTCCAGACCTTTCATGTTCGGCACGAGAGCCGAATATCGAACGTCCGGATTCGGTTCGAGCAACGGGATGAGTTCCTGAGCATCGGCGAGTTGAGGCACCCATTTCGGATGAACAAAGGATGCCACTTCGATCTCTCTCAGGCCGGCGGCAACGAGAAGTTGGATGAACTCAGCTTTTTTTTCGGTCGGAACGGTTTTCGCTTCGTTCTGCAGACCGTCTCTCGGACCGACCTCGACAACGCGAACACGCTTTGGCAACCGCGACATACGGCCATTGTAGCCCATGGCGATGAGGGACGGCGCCGACGCCCTGCCTTGCCTTAAGGCGGTGGTAGCGATATATTCCGCGATCATGTCGAGGAGAACTCTTCATTTCGTCTGTCTTTGCTCTCTGATGCTTTTTGCCGTTTCGGCGTTTCCGCAGGAAGGTCACCCGTTGACAGGAACGTGGACCGGCGATTGGGGACCAACGGCGGCCCAGAGAACACATATCACGCTGGTCATGAACTGGGATGGCAAGAACGTCACCGGCACCATCAATCCGGGGCCGGATGCGGTCAACCTCGGAAGTGTTATTCTAGACGTCACCAACTGGACGGTTCGCATCGAGGCCGATGCGAAAGACGCGTCCGGGAAACCCGTTCGCATCTCTGTCGAGGGGAAGCTCGAAGACCTCACCAATCCGCATCGAAAGCTTTCCGGTACCTGGATGCAGGGAGCGACGAAGGGTGACTTCAGGCTTATCAGGGACTAGCGTAAACATGACGAAACCCAGCGCACTCGCAATTGGCCTTGCCGTCGTCGCGGTGCTTTCTGCACGCCCGATGTTTTCCCAGCGACCTTTTTCAGCCACATATGATCCGGGCAGGCAGGTCAAACTGCAGGGCGTCGTGACCAGAATCGATTGGTCCACACCGAACGCGTTCTTTTTCATCGACGTTCGCGACGCTACGGGAACGGTCGCAAATTGGGCAATCGATATCGGCAACCCTCTCGAGCTCGAACGCAATGGGTCCAAACGAAGCACGCTGAAGATCGGCGATGCGGTCACCGTTGACGCTGTTCCCGCCAGGAGCGAGGCACGTCAGGCTTCCGCAAAGTCCGTGGTGTTGACGCGCACCAGCCGGCGTTTATTTGCGCCTGCTCCGAGGCGCGCTGCCGCACCGGCCGCGCCAGTTCCAAGGTGGCCCGATGGAAAGATCCGCTTGGGTCCGCCGCCCGGAAAGACCGGCTACTGGGGAGCGGCAAGCACGCAAGTGCTGGTAGATGGCGCCGCGGCAAAGGTTCCGATGAGCGAGGACGGCTTGCTGACGAACATCACCGACGCAGACAAAGTCGCGCCGTTCCTGCCCTGGTCGAAAGCGATCTTCGAGCAGCGCCAACGCAGGTTTCTGCGGGATGATCCTTATTCCAAATGCATGCCGCAAGGCGGCCCGCGGCAGTTCCAATCGGCGAACGGCTTTCAATTCGTCGAGCAGAAAGAACTCAATCGCATTCTGATTCTTCAGGGCGGGGGAAACCGCAATTGGCGCGTGATCTATACGGATGCGCGGCCGGTGGGTTCGCCTGCCGAAGCTGTCCCGACCTATTACGGAAGCTCCGTGGGACGCTGGGAAAAAGATACGCTGGTCGTGGAGTCGGTCGGGTATAACGAAAAGTTCTGGCTGACGAGTGGCGGCCTGCCTCACACGGAGGCGTTAAAATTGACGGAGCGCTTCACACGAACGGACCTGAACACTTTGAAGTACGAAGTGATCGTGGACGATCCGCGCACCTATTCCAAACCGTGGACCGGCGGGTGGACCATTCAATGGGTTCCGGACCAGGAAATTCAAGAGTACTTTTGTGAGGACAATGCGGACTTTGTCCGCTGATGGAGTTGGCTATGAAACTTAAAGTAATGGTTGCAGTGGTTGCGCTCGGGATCTTGCTCACGATGGCGCGCCCCATCACGGCGCATCACGCGTTCGAGGTCGAATACGATTCGAAGAAACCGATCACGCTGACCGGCTACGTGACCAAGCTGGATTGGGCGAACCCGCACGCCTTCGTGTTCATCGACGTGAAAGAGGAGTCCGGTGCCGTCAAGAATTTCCGAATCGAAATGGGACCGCCGTATGCCCTCACACGCGGCGGCTGGAAACGCGATACGGTAAAGATCGGAGACAAAGTCACGGTCCAGGCCGCGGCTCTGGCTAAAGACGGCAGCAATTCGGCCGGCTCCGAGCAAACCACAGCCATGATCCTGGCGACTGGACAGAAGCTGCCGATGAGGTAGTCTCCCGGAGGTCCACACATGGAGAACGTCCTGAAAAAAACGGCCGTGGTCCTTGCGCTCGCGACACTTGTGGCAGCGCCCGCCCTGGCACAGCGCGGCGCTCAGCGCGGCGCGCCTGCGGCCGCAGCGGCGGATGCGCCGCCTCCCGAGCCAACTCCTCGCTGGTCCGACGGACGCGTGAACCTCGGCTCGACGCCGGACAAGAAAGGATACTGGGAAGTTCGTCCCGGTCTCGGCGGCGCGCCCCGAGCCGCCGACGTGCCCTTTCAACCCTGGGCAAGGGCGCTCTATCAATACAGGACCAGCCGGGCGGACCTGTATCCGCCCCTTGTGAAATGCAAACCCAGCGTGGGACCGGGATTCTTCAACGCGCCGGGTTTCGAGATAGTTGACGTGCCTGAACTGAAGAAGGTCTTCATCCTCAATATTGCGGGTCCGCATTCGTGGCGTGTCATCCACATGGATGCACGTCCGCATCCCACCGGCGACGATTTGCGGCCGACGTTTTTCGGCCATTCGGTCGGACATTGGGAAGGCGACACGCTCGTCATCGATACTGTCGGATTTAATGAGAAGCAGTGGATCGCAGGGTCGTATCCATCGACGGAAAAGCTTCACCTCATCGAAAAGATATCCCGACCCAACTTGAAGTCGCTGACCTACGAATACACCGTGGACGATCCCGGCGCATACACGGCCCCGTGGACAGGCCGGTGGGCCGTTACCGCGCAGACCGCGTCATCGTGGATGGCCGGCGGCGAGATGTTCGAATACATCTGCCAGGATTCAAGGTAGATCACTCCACGACAGTCAGATCCAGCCGAGTCGTTTCCCTCGGACCGATGTGAACCGGCTGGCCTAATGGTTCGTATCTCTCCATCTCCTTCATGTCCCGCAGAAACGCCGGCGTGAACTCGTCTCTGTCCGGAAATGCGACGGCGGTGTATTCGCCCGGAGGAATCACCTCGATCGCGAACATGCCTCCTTCGATCGCCACGCCCGTTCGGATAAGAAACGGATTGGTGCGCAATGAACGATCCGGCAGCAGGACGATGCGGCCCGCGGGCACCGGCTTGTTCCGCGCATCTTTGACGATTCCCGTCAACGTGCCGCCGGCATTGCTGATGACAACCTCGAGAACGCTCTCCTTGCCCGGCGTCGTCGAAAAACCGCCGGTCAATGCCTCGTTGCCATCGAAGCGAACCGATGAGATGAACCATGTGTCCTGCAGGATCTGGTCGCGGAGGTACAACTTTCTTTCCGAGAGCCGGCGGACCTGGAATTCCGCGTTTGCCGCAACACGAATCGGAAACCCGTCACGCGGAACGCCCGGCACGAGTTCGACGGATTCCGCGTTTAGGGTGAGCCTCGAATAATCGAGGTTCTGTGCATCGCTCGCGTCATGGGCCGTTGTGACGCGTCCTTTGATGCTGCCGGCCGGGATCAAAGTGATCGTGACATCGTCAACCTCTTTATCCCCGACCTCGATCGGTGTTCGCACCCATTCGCCTCCATGTTCCGTCATGCCCGCGGTTATTGCGTATAGGTAGTAAGAACCTGGAGCTACTCCGCGCAATTCAAAGTCGTCGCTTGTTTCGTCCATTGTGTTCGCGTCGATGGCCGGCATCACAAAGATCGACGGCTTTCGAGGCAGCAGCGTCAATACCGCAGGCCGCCTGTCCTTTTCCGGCCGCATGATTCGACCGCGGACTTTCACACCGTGCGACGGCAGCCTCGTATCGATGCCGGAAACCTCGCGGCCGCGCGTCACGTCGATGTGCGTCGCGCCGGCCGGATCCGTCACATTCGGGTACCAGGTTGCCGGATAGCTGTCCTTGACGGTCTGAGACGCCGGACTGATGCGGATGTAATACTCGTACGGCTCGAGCGATGGAATGCGGTACTCACCCCGATCGTCCGTGTCGGCAGATGCAACGGGCATGAGCATCTGGTAGTGACCCTGCGTGCGAAACGCCATGGCATCGACGCGCGCGCCCGCGAGAGGTTCGCCGTTTACGTCATAAGCGCGGCCCGATATCGTGCCTTGCGCCAGCATTTCGATTTTGACCGTTTGAAGCGCTCCGTCGGTCACTGTGATCACAGGAAGAATGTCGGCGGCTGTGTAGTCGTCCGCTTCGAGGCGGAGTCCGTATCTGCCCGGCGGCAGTTGTAGAAAGCGGAATCCGCCGCCGATATCCGTCACAGCCGTTCTTCTGACCGCGGCCGACCCGATTACAGAGACGACGACCCGCGCTCCGGAAATCGGCCTGCAGGTCTGCGTTTCGCAGACTGTCCCCTCGATAGCGCCGGCGCCTGTAGCAGGCGTTTGTACCGGCGCCATGGCGAAGAGAAGCGCGAAAAAAGCGACGATCATTTGTTGCCCTATCGTTTTGGAATTCGAATGAGACGGAGATCGTGACGGCTGCCGCTTGTCACAGTAAATGCGGTTCCGTCCGCCGCGAGCGATTTCACAAATGCCGGATCTCGCAATCGCTCCCATTGCGAGTCGTCGAACGCGATAGTGACGTACTGTCCGAGCGCGACACCTCGGATTTCAAATTCCCCCTGAAGATTGGTCACCGTGAATCTGGCCGACTGCTCGAGTGTTCCAGAGTCTTCGACAGGCGCCAGCACAACGATGGCTCCCGCCCGCGGTTGATTCGCATCCATCACAACGCCGCCGACCCTGCCGCCGTCCTTCTTAATACTCAACTTCAGACTCAGCGAGTCGGCATCGGAAAGAAACTCGATGAAAGACGGCGAAGTGGGTTTCCCATGAAACTCGGCTTCGGCCAGGTAATCGTCCTGCTGCAGACCTTCGACCGTTAGCGCGTACGTTCCGGGCAAAACCTCCAACATGAACCGGCCATTCGAGCGAACCGAGGTCCACGCGGGAACTCCGATCAAAGGGGAAGGGGTGGGGGCTGCGATTACCCGCATCGAAGCTTGATTTCCTTCTGCTACCACTTGCCCCTCAACAGACTTCGTCGGCGAAACAGGGACGATAAGTGGTTCGGGATCGGTTCGATCGACCGAAAACGTTCGGCTGCCGATTTGCGTGCCGTTCGTCGTGAGAACACTGACGATGACCTCATACACTCCGGGCATCAGGCCGATGCGTGCCTCGAATTCATTGCGCGCTGTCTGGCGCGGCGCACTGGCAAAGATGGGTACCATCGAAGGATCTCTCTCCGATCGAAGCGTCGCCAGCACGCCGAACGATGTACCTTCGACGGCCTTCGCATAGGCCACGCTCAGTCGAATGACGCGTGTCGGCAATGCCGCCATCTGGATTGCGCGAACGTTGACTTCGCCGTGGCCCACCTGAACAACTTCTGCTCTCGATACTTCCCACGTGCCCGGAAAATACGTCATGACAAACGAGGCATCGGGGTCTGACGGAAGATAGCGCACGGGTAACGATGCCGTCTGCGGCCGGCTCAAGTCAGGTAACGGGTTGGGATTTGCTATGACGTAGTACGCGGCAGGTTCGAGCCAGAAGAGTCGGAACTCACCGCGATCGTTGGTTGCAGCCACGTTACCCCGCGGCTCCATGTCTCGCCGGCCGTGCCTGTAGGAGGCGGCAAAAGCCTGGACCTGAACACCTCGCATCGGACGACCGTCATCATCGACAACCCTGCCCGAGATAACGCCCGTCGGCTGCCGCGGCGTTTCCTGCGGTGGTAGAGCGCCCCATGCGACGGCGCTGTGGATGACGATTGCGATGAAGCAGATGAACTTGGAATTCACGGCTTTTGATAGGCCGGATTGTATACCCGTCGATATCATCACAGTATGTCTGGAAAAGAGTGCTACCACTGCCATCAGTGGGTTGAAGACAAAGAAAAGCACGACTGTTGGACGACGACAGAAGAGAAGTTGACGGCCGATCTCTCCGAAGATCTCATGGATGCATGGGAACGCCTGCGCGAAACCGCGAGTGAATTTGGAGAGCAGCGGATATACGCGTCGCACAAGTCGATCATGTTTTCGAAAAAAGCATGCTACTTCTTTGTTCGGCCGAAGAAGAAAGCTCTCGAAATCTGGTTTTTCCTCAGGCGAACGGTCAGGCATTCGCTCATCCGAAAGACGCAGGCGTCCTCAAAGAGCAAGATCGCTCACATGGTTCAAATCGTGCATCGTGATCAGGTCGAAGCGCCGCTCACCGACTGGCTTCAGGAAGCGTATGAAACATCCGAGCTCTTGAGTTCAAAGCCAAAAGGCAAGTAGACTCACCGTTTACTTAACAACGAGGTTTGACACATGGTACTGACAAAAGAAGAATTGGTTGGAATGCTCCAGAACGAAGTCCGCATTCTCGTGCACCTTGCGGGCAAGGTCGATCGCAGCAAGATCGACTATCGGCCGACACCGAAACAGCGGAGCATCATCGAGCTGCTTCGCTATCTGGTTGTAATGGGGCCGATGTTGACTAAATCAATCAAGGCCGGAGCGTTCGACCAGCCGGCATTTCAGGCTGCTACCGCGGAAGCGACTGCAATGAACTTCGACCAGGCGGTCGCCGCGATTCAGAAACAGCACAGCATCTATGCCGACCTGATCGGCGGGTTTTCCGACGCGGACTTCCGCGGCCAAATCGATCTTTTCGGCAGCGGGAAATCGAGTCGCGGCGTCGTGCTTTCAAACCTGGTTCTCGGCGGACATGCGGCGTATCGTACCCAGCTGTTTATCTATTTGAAGGCGTGCGGCCGGGACGAACTCAATACGATGAACCTGTGGGCCGGCGTTGACGCGGCAATGCCGACTGCGTGATCCTCTTACTTGTCCGTTGAGAGTTTGCTGTTGTTGACTGTTGGACTTGTTACGTTCGTCAAATTTAACCATCGAACAATCGCAACAAGTGAAACAGTCAACGGTCAGCAAACTCTCAACCGACAAGTTGGGGGCAAATCATTCCACGACCATCACGACGGCGCCCATTTCCAGGACATCACCCGGCTTGAACCGAATCTCCAAAACCCTGCCGGTTCTCGGCGCGACCAGCGAACTCTCCATCTTCATGGATTCCATGATCGCGACGGTTTGCTTTTCGCTCACTTCATCTCCAACGTTCACGGTGAGCCGCAGCAGCTTACCCGGCATCAGCGCGCGAATGTCTCCTCCTCTCGCGACCTCCGAAGCCGGCGCATCGATCGATCTTTTCGCGCGCTTCAGGTAATACGTGCGGCCGTCCAGCCATACCGTCGATACGTCGTGTCTGTGGACTACGTAGAACCGGTGCCGTTTGCCGGAAATTTCGATGTGAGACGAATCGAGGATCCGGAATGGCAGAGTCGTGCCGGACATATGAAAGCTGCCGACGCCTTGCGATTCATCGATTCTGCAGGAGACGTCTTCCTTGCCCGCCCGCCAGTGCAATTCACGCGTGCTCATGAATTCCGCCATTGTCCGGAATTCCAGACATCGTTGAATGTGGCTTGTTTCGAGGAAGGCGCACCGCCGATGGACGCGACGAGAAACACATCGGCCGGAATGGTATTGGCGGTCTCGAACACCTCGCGATGCCGGTCGAGGAACCCGGTATCCAGTTTTCCTTTCATGAAATCGCCGGTTGAGATCACGCGACGAAGGAAATCGATGTTGTTTCGCACGCCGAGCAAAACAAAATCGTCAAGCGCGCGTTTCATACGATCGATCGCAGCCGCGCGAGTCGGCGCCCAGACGATCAGTTTTCCCAACAGGGGATCGAAGTGATAGCTGACGATCGATCCGCGCGTGACTCCGCTGTCCAGACGAATGCCGGGACCTGAAGGCGGCTCGAACACTTCGATCGTGCCGGTATCCGGCCGGAACCCTTCTTCGGCAACTTCAGCGTAGATGCGACACTCGATGGAGTGGCCTGTCTGATGCAGATCCGATTGCGCGACAGAGAGCCTCTCGCCTGAAGCGATAAGGATCTGCTCGCGAACGAGGTCGAGTCCGGTGGTCATTTCGGTCACGGGATGCTCCACCTGAAGCCGCGTGTTCATTTCGAGGAAGTAGAACTTTCTCGAGGAATCGAGAATGAATTCGACTGTTCCCGCGCCGCGATAATCGACCGCTCGCGCCGCTGCAACCGCGGCTTCTCCCATTCGTCCGCGTAATGCTTCCGACACGGCCGGCGAAGGCGTCTCTTCGATGATCTTCTGGTGCCGCCGCTGAATCGAACACTCGCGCTCAAAGACGTGAATCACATTTTTGTGGGAGTCGCCGAGAATCTGAAACTCGATGTGGCGGGGTTCGCGAATGAATTGTTCGACGAATACGCGATCGTCGCCGAATGCGGAAGCGGCCTCTCGCGATGCCGACGCCATCGCCTCGCGCAACTCGGCAGGGGTTGTGACCAGCCGCATTCCCTTGCCGCCGCCTCCACCTGCCGCCTTGACGAGAACAGGGAATTCCGAGGCGGGCGGCAGGCTGCCATCAGTCCATGCGGGCACGATCGGGACCCCGGCCTTCTGCATAATGCGTTTGGATTCGATCTTGTCACCCATGACGCGGACTGTATCGGCGCGGGGCCCGATGAAGACGATGCCGTCACTCTCGCAGGCCTCGGCGAAACTCGCGTTCTCCGACAGAAAGCCGTATCCCGGATGAATCGCGTCCGATCCGGATTGAACGGCGGCGCGAACGATCTCCTTCGCATCGAGGTAGCTTCCGATCTCGAGCGCTTCGTCCATAGACCGAACGTGCAGGGCATCGCGATCGGGTTCCGTAAACACCGCCATGGTTTGAATGCCCATCTCGCGCAGCGTGGATGCAACGCGTATGGCGATTTCGCCGCGATTGGCGATGAGGACCTTGCGGATCATTTGCCGTTGGTTTTTTCGATCCAGGGCGGCCGGTGATGTTCGAGAAACGCTTTCATTCCGGCCTGTCCTTCCAGGCCGGCACGCGAGCGAGAGATGGCTTCTGCGGCATATTCGAGCGAATTCTCCAGCGCGTTGGCTGTGACGCCGAACACGAGTTCCTTTGCAGCCGCTATCGCGCCCGGCGCGGACGTAAGGATCTGGGAAATCTTGGATTCGACCAGAGCGTCAAGCGCGAGCTCGTGCGACACGACATGCTGAATCAGGCCGATATTCAGCGCGATCGGCGCCAGAAAGCGTTCGCCGGTGATGAAGAATTCGCGAGCGCGGCCCGGGCCGATCTTTGCGATCACGAACGGCGAGATGAGAGCCGGAATGATGCCAAGCTTCACCTCCGTGAATCCGAACTGAACCGACTCGATTGCGATTCCGATATCGCAGGCGGCTACAAGCCCTGAGCCGCCGCCGAGGGCCGTCCCGTGGACGCGAGCAATCACCGGTTTGGGACACCTGGCGATCGCAATGAACATCCTGCCGACGGCGCGCGCATCTTCGAGGTTTTCCTCGTACGAGTACTGCACCATCTGCTTCATCCAGTTCAGGTCGGCTCCGGCGCAGAACGATTTACCTGCAGCCGAGAGAACGATGATCCGCACCTCGTCCCGCTTCCCGAGTTCGGTGAATGCGTTGGAGAGCTGCTTGACGAGCTCGTCGTTGAATGCATTGTGAACGTCGGGCCGATTGAGCGTGACGTACGCGACGTTCTTGTGGATGTCGATCTTCAACATGGAGAGTTACATCCGGAAAACACCAAACCGGGTTTCTTCCTGCGGCGAGTTCATTGCCGCTGAGATTCCCAGCGCGAGCACCATGCGGGTGTCGGCTGGATCGATGATCCCATCATCCCATAGACGGGCCGTACTGTAATATGCGTTGCCTTCTCGTACGTACTTCTCGAGTGTGGGCTGCATGAATTCCTGCTGTTCGGCGTCCGTCATCGTTTTCCCCTGCGCCTGCAGCTGGTCCTTCTTCACCTGCAGCAATACATTCGCCGCCTGCTCGCCGCCCATGACGGAAATACGCGCGTTCGGCCACATCCAGAGCTGACGCGGGCCGTAGGCCCGGCCGCACATGCCGTAGTTTCCGGCGCCGTAGGATCCGCCAATGATGACCGTGAACTTCGGAACGGCGGCGTTGGCGACCGCGTTCACCATTTTCGCGCCGTCTTTTGCAATTCCGCCGTGTTCGAACTTTTTGCCGACCATGAATCCTGTGATGTTCTGAAGAAACACGAGAGGAATGCCGCGCTGGGCGCACAGTTCGATGAAGTGCGTGGCCTTGAGCGCGCTTTCCGAAAACAACACGCCGTTGTTGCCGATGATTCCAATGGGATATCCCCAGATCCGCGCGAAGCCGCAAACGACCGTCGGCCCGTACAGCGCTTTGAATTCATGGAACCAGCTTGCGTCCACGATTCGATAGATCACTTCGCGCACGTCATAGGATTTTCTGGGATCTTCGGGAACGATGTTATAGATCTCGCGCGGATCGTGATGCGGATCTTCCGGCTCCGCTTCCTGACGCTGCTGTTTCTTTGGAGCGGGAATCGAGCGGAAGACGTCGCGGACGATGCGAAGCGCGTGAGCGTCGTTCTCGGCGCAGTGGTCGGCGACACCGGAGATCCTGCAGTGGACGTCGGCGCCGCCGAGTTCCTCCGCGGAGACCTCTTCTCCGGTCGCAGCTTTCACGAGGGGCGGCCCGCCGAGAAAGATCGTGCCCTGGTTTTTTACAATGACGGCCTCGTCGCTCATGGCCGGGACATACGCGCCGCCAGCCGTGCATGATCCCAAAACCGCAGCGACTTGATAGAGGCCTGCGCTCGACATGCGAGCCTGGTTATAGAAGATGCGGCCGAAGTGTTCACGGTCGGGGAAAACATCCGCCTGAAGCGGCAGGAACGCGCCGCCGGAATCCACCAGATAAACGCACGGCAGGTGATTCTGCATCGCGATTTCCTGAGCCCGAAGATGCTTCTTGACCGTGATGGGAAAGTACGTGCCGCCCTTGACCGTGGCATCGTTCGCGACAATCACAGCCTGGTGACCTTGAATCATCCCGATTCCCGTCACGAGGCCTGCGCCTGGCGCTTCGTCGTCGTACATGCCGTTTGCAGCGAGGGCGCTGAATTCGAGAAATGGAGAGTCGGGATCGACGAGAACATCGACGCGCTCTCTGACGAACATCTTTCCCCGTTCTTTATGCCGCTTCACGGCAGCTTCGCCGCCGCCTTTTTTTACAGCCGCGAGTCTCGCGCGGAGCTCGGCAACCAGATGCTCCATTGTTCTCACTTCTTGCGGGCGTTGTTTCGGACATACGCAACAATCTCTTCCGTTGATGCGCCGGGCTGAAAGATCTCCGCGATTCCCGCTTCCTTTAATTTGGGAATATCCTGATCGGGAATAATACCGCCAACCACAACGAGAACGTCGTCGAGGGATTCTTTCTTCATCAGTTCCATAATCCGCGGGCAAAGCGTCATGTGAGCGCCTGACAGGACGGAAAGGCCGACAACGTCGGCGTCTTCCTGAAGAGCAGCATTGACGATCTGCTCCGGGGTTTGCCGCAGGCCGGTATAAATGACTTCGAAGCCGGCATCACGGAAGGCGCGCGCAATGACTTTGGCGCCGCGATCGTGGCCGTCAAGGCCGGGTTTGGCGACGATGACGCGGATCCTGGCGTCCATCAGAAAGAAGGTTCCTCGTACACGCCGTAAACGGCGCGGAGTTCGTCACAGATTTCTCCGAGCGTCGCGTAGCAGCGGACACAGTCGATGATGCAGAGCATCATGTTGCGGTCGCCGGCCGCAGCGGCTTCGCGCAAGGCTGTCAGCGTCGTGCGAACCTGGCCGTTGTCGCGAGTGTCGCGCAGTTGTTTCAGCCGCTCGATCTGCTGCGCTTCTACGTTTTCATCAATCAGGAGAATATCGATCGGCGGTTCGTCTTCCATCACGAAGTCGTTAAGGCCGACGATGATCTTCTCTTTGCGCTCGATCGCCTTTTGATATTCGTACGATGCGTCCTGAATCTCGCGTTGCGGAAATCCCTGTTCGATGGCCGCGACCATTCCGCCCATCTCATCCAGACGGTCGAAGTAATCCCAGCAGCCTTTTTCCATGTCGAGCGTGAGCCGCTCCACGAAGTAAGATCCCGCGAGCGGGTCTACAGTGTTTGCGATGCCGGTTTCGTGCGCGAGGATCTGCTGCGTCCGCAGCGCGATTCTCGCGGCGTGCTCTGTCGGCAAAGCGAGCGTTTCGTCGAGCGAGTTCGTGTGCAGCGACTGTGTACCGCCCAGCACGGCAGACAGCGCCTGAATCGCAACCCGCACGATATTGTTGTACGGCTGCTGCGCCGTCAGCGAGCAGCCGGCCGTCTGTGTATGGAAGCGGAGAATGGCTGATTTCGGATTCCTGCACTGGAACCGTTCGGTCATCACCCTGTACCAGACCTTTCGCGCGGCCCGGTATTTAGCGACTTCTTCGAAGAGATCGTTGTGGGCATTGAAGAAGAACGAAAGCCTTGGCGCGAAGTCGTCGACATCGAGGCCGCGCCGGCGCGCCCACTCGACATATTCGATGCCGTCGTAAAGCGTGAAAGCGAGTTCCTGCAGCGCCGTCGAACCGGCTTCGCGAATGTGATAACCGCTGATCGAGATTGTGTTCCATTGCGGAACGTGGCTGCTGCCGAACTCGAACGTGTCGACGATGAGTTTCATCGACGGCTTCGGCGGGAAGATGTAAGTCTTCTGCGCAATGTATTCCTTCAAAATGTCGTTTTGAATCGTGCCGCGCAGTTTCGTCCAGTCGGCGCCTTGCTTCTCCGCGACGACGAGATACATCGACCACAGAATCGTCGCCGGCGCGTTCGTTGTCATCGACGTGCTGATCTGGTCGAGCGGGATGCCCTTGAACAGGGTTTCCATATCTTCGAGCGAGTCGATCGTCACGCCGCATTTGCCGACCTCTCCTGAGGACATGGGATGGTCCGAATCCAAACCCATCAGAGTGGGAAGATGAAACGCGACCGACAGGCCGGTCTGCCCATGCTTCAGCAGGTAGTGAAATCGCTGGTTGGTATCGGCAGCTGTACCGAATCCGCTGAACTGCCGCATCGTCCAGCGGCGACTCCGATACATGGTGGGATAGATGCCCCGCGTGTACGGTGGTTCGCCCGGATCGCCGAGGTCCCTGCCGTAATCGAAATCGTGGATGTCTTCGGGTGTGTACAACCGTTCGATGGGAACGCCTGAAACCGTTGTAAACAGCCGCTCGCGGACGTCTTTCGCCATCAGAAGGCTCCCAAAACCATTATACGCATAGTGCTATGATTGCGAGATTATGGCCGAAGCAAAGATCACCAGGCGCAGCGAAGACTACTCGAGATGGTACACCGACGTGATTGCCGCTGCTGAACTCGCAGACTACGCTCCTGTTAAAGGCGCCATGATCATTCGCCCGAACGGTTACGCGATCTGGGAAAAAATGCAGGCTGCGCTCGATGCGATGTTCAAGGAAACGGGGCATCAGAACGCGTATTTCCCGTTGTTAATTCCGGAAAGTTTTCTGAAAAAAGAGGCCGAACACGTCGAGGGATTCGCTCCCGAAGTGGCGGTCGTCACTCACGCCGGTGGATCGAAGCTCGAAGAGCCGCTTGTTATTCGGCCGACTTCGGAAACGATCATCTGGAATTCTTTCCGCAATTGGATCCAGTCGTATCGCGATCTGCCGCTGCTGATCAATCAATGGTGCAACGTCGTGCGCTGGGAAATGCGGACGCGCTTGTTTCTCAGAACGTCGGAGTTTCTCTGGCAGGAAGGGCACACTGCGCATGCAACGTACGAGGACGCCGAAGAAGAGTGCGTGCGGATGCTCGGTGTCTACAGGCGGTTCTCCGAGGAGTACATCGCGCTGCCGGTGATCGAAGGACGAAAGACCGACAATGAGAAATTTGCCGGAGCTCACCACACCTATTCGATCGAAGCGATGATGGGCGACGGCAAGGCGCTTCAGGCCGGAACATCGCATCACCTGGGCCAGAATTTTGCGAAGGCGTTCGACGTGACGTTCCAGACGGATAAGGGAACGCGGGATCATGTCTACGCCACGAGCTGGGGCCTCACGACCCGAATGATCGGCGCGATGATCATGGCGCACGGCGACGATAACGGAATCGTCATTCCGCCGAAGCTGGCTGCAACTCAGGTCGCCGTGATTCCGATTGCCCGCAAACCGGAAGAGCGCGAAAAAGTCATGCAGGCCGTGAATGGATTCACGGCAGAGTTCAAGAAGGCCGGCATCGGATTCAAGGTCGACGATCGCGAACAGCACAGCCCGGGCTGGAAGTTCAACGAGTGGGAAAAGCGTGGAGTGCCGTTGCGCATCGAAGTCGGGCCGAAGGACCTTGAGAAAAATCAGGTCATGCTCGCGCGCCGCGATAATCGAGAGAAGATCGCCGTATCGCAGGAAGGCCTGGTCCCGAAGGTTCTCGACGTGTTGGATACGATCCAGAAGTCGCTGTACAAAGCGGCGCTGGAGTTCCGCGAAAAACACACTTACCGAATCGACGATTATTCAAAGTTTCCGGAGATCCTCGATGGCGAAGGCGGATTCATCTGGTCGCACTGGTGCGGCTCGGGTGAATGCGAAGCTCGGGTGAAGGAAGAGCTGAAAGCGACCATCCGGAATATCCCGCAGGATTCGCCCGCCGAAGAAGGCAAATGCATCAAGTGCGGCGGAAAATCGGAACGCCGTGTGATCTTCGCCAGAGCGTACTAGCTGCGGGCCATGACAAGCGAGCGGGAGACGTGGATCCGGCACTTCCTGTACCTCGCGCTCTTCGCGGCCGCATTTCACAGCCTTCAGTTTCTCGCTTCGCTCGCGCTATGGATGTCCAGCAGGTCCCCCGCGCTGATGTCGTACGGCCTCGACGCGGCAGTCAGCGCCATTGCGGCTCTCGTCCTCGCTGTTCGCGTTCGGCGCGAATGGCGGAATAAATTTGTCGCTTATGCCTACATGGCTGCCGCAGCCGGCTCCTTCTATCTCGGCGCATCCATGCTCTGGCGCGGTGAACGCCCGCAACCGACAGTGCTCGGACTTGTTGTGGCCGCAATCTCGATGCTTGTTATTCCGATCGTCGGCTCTTATATGAAAGTCCTCGCTGTCGAGTTGCGCAGTCAGGCGTTAAAATCGGCGGCGATATTCACGTTCGGCAATTCGTACCTTTCGATGGTTCTTCTCATCGCTCTCCTGATGAGCTATGGAATGAATTTGCGCTGGGGCGATCCGCTTGGCGCGCTTGTGATGTTTCCGTTCATGGCGCAGAAGGGAATTCAAATCCTTCTCGAGGAAGGCAAGCATGAGTACGTTGAAGATTAGCGCGGTGGTCGTCTGTCTGATTGTGGCGTCCGTGTTGCTCAATTGGGAAATCGGACTGGTGGACGCTCAGCAACCCGCCGGTGTCGCTGTCATTCAGGGAGCGACCGTGATCACGGGAACCGGCAGTCCGAGCATACGCAACGCTGCGATCGTCATCGAAGGCGGACGCATTCGGGAAGTCGGACCGCGTAATGAAGTGAGGGTTCCAAATAATGCCCAGGTGATCGATGCAAGAGGCAAGTGGGTGATTCCCGGTCTCATCGATGCGCATGTTCACTTCTCGCAGTCCGGTGGAATCTACACGCGTCCCGATGTGATCGACCTTCGTTCCCGGCGGCCTTACGCGAAGGAAGTGGAATGGATCAAACAGCGCCTCCAGTACACCTTCGAGCGATATCTCGCATCGGGCGTGACGGGCGTCGTCGACGTCGGCGGGCCGAACTGGAACTTCGACGTCCGGGAGATCGCGTTGCGCACAGCGAAAGCGCCGCGCGTCGCCGTCGCCGGTCCTCTGATTTCGACATTTCTTCCACCGACCACGTCTACGGACGATCCCGACATTGTGAAACCGAATTCTCCGATGCAGGCTCGCGACATGGTTCGACGTCAGCTCGAACGCAGGCCCGACCTGATCAAGCTGTGGTGGATCCGGCGACCCGGCGACAATTTCGATCAGCAGACCGAAATCATGTCGGCCGCTATCGATGAGAGCAAATCTCGCGGCGTCCGCGTCGCCGTCCATGCGACGGAGCTCGAAACCGCGAAAGCGGCGATCCGCGCCGGAGCGGACATCCTGGTGCATAGCGTGACGGACAGGCTCGTGGACAACGAGTTCATCAACCTCGTCAAGAATCGCAACATCGTCTATATGACGACACTCTGGGTCGAGGACGGATACCGCATGGTCCTCAGCCAGCAGGTCGCGCTGAACGACTTCGAGCAGAAGCAGGGTGATCCGGAAGTCATCGCGACATGGTCCGAACTTGCGAAGATTCCACCGAACGAAATTCCGGGCGGCGTTCCGCGCATTCCCCCT
>Ga0137465_1000215_pt1 | contig 38662 bp, 33 predicted proteins | sample EasRivERMGT828_2_FD_104906 | JGI IMG/M metagenome (GOLD analysis project Ga0137465, IMG submission 104906) | Soil microbial communities from meander-bound floodplain in the East River, Colorado, USA - East River MetaG ERMGT828_2 | ecosystem: Environmental > Terrestrial > Soil > Floodplain ... | reverse complement strand
CGGTGATCGCGCGGTCGAACGCGGGTAACACCATCAGGTCTCCCACGTTCAAGTGAGCCAAGTTTTGCGCGATCGACCAGCGATCCGGGCCAGGACGCCAGTTGAATTGCGCCTCGGTGAGTCCCGCTGCGACGCCCGCGCCTTCTTTCTTGATGGCGTCGACCTGATCGAGCATCGCTTGTGTTTCTGCGTTCAATCGTCCTCCTTGCCGCTTCGCAAACCCGGGGTCACGTTTTGGGGAACCCGGAGGCTCTCATGAGCGCGTTTGCCGTTCCACTGATTCTGCTTTCTAGTCTCGCACAAACCCCTGCCCCGCGCGACCTGGTCGCCCGTGCCGTTACGGCGATGGGCGGCGAAGTCGCGGTACGCGAAATTCGGAACTACACCATCACCTTCTACTCGACCGCGTTCGGGCTCGGCCAGGAAGAGACGCCGGAGTCGCCGGCGCGCGCCACCATCACGACCGGCACGCAGACCACTGACTTTGCCGGCACGCGTCAGATCTCCGTGACGGAGGCCCGTAATCCGGCGGGCCAGATCAACAAACAGCGCCGCATCACCGTCGGCAACATCGGCATGATCGAGACGAACGGGAACCAGGCCCCGGATGGGCCGGGCGCGGTCGCCAACGTCGAGCGCTTCTGGCGTCGCTCGCTCGAGCGGCTGCTGATCAGCGCGCTCGACAATCCCGGGACGCTCAGCGCGCTTCCGGCGCGCACGTGGCGGGGCGAGTCGGTGAGCGGGGTCCACTACGTGAACGGACTCGATACCGTCGACGTCTACTTCGACGGCCGCACGGCGCTGCCGGTGCTCACACAGGTGCTCAGCGACGATCCGATCCTGGGCGATCGGCGGACGGTCACCGCGTTCACTCGCTGGCAGGACGCCGGCGGAATCGTGTACGCGCGCCAGTTCGATACCGAAGTGAACGGTCGGCTACAGACTCACACGATCATCACGGCGCTCAACGTGAACGGGACGGTCGCCGACTCGCTGTTCATCATGCCCGACACCATCAAGGCAAAGGCGCAGCCGAGCAACCCCAATCCACCGCCAATCACCGTGTCACTCGTCGAGCTCGCGCCGAACGTGTGGCGTGCGGAAGGCGGCTCGCACCATTCCCTGATCGTCGATCAGGGCACCCGGCTCGTGTTAGTCGAGGCCCCGCTCAGCGCGCAGCGCATGCAGGCCGTGCTCGACACCTTGCGCTCGCGATTCCCGGGTAAGCCCGTCGGCGTCGCGATCAACACCCATCATCATTGGGATCACTCAAGCGGCCTGCGGACGGTACTCGCGGCGAATGTACCGGTCGTGACCCATGCGCGGAACGTGAGCTTCGTCCGTTCGATCGGGTCCGCGCGCAAGACCGTCCGACCAGACGCAATCTCACGCAGCGGCCGGCCGTCGCGCAGCACCATCACGAGCGTGGAAGACACACTCACGATCGGGACCGGTGATAGCCGCATTGTTCTGTATCGCTTGCCGACCGCTCATGCCGAGGGACTGCTCGCCGCGTACGTGCCGTCGGCCAGGATTCTGTTCCAGAGCGACATCGTCAACGCGGCGCCCAACCCGCCCGCGGCGGGCAGCGCCGAGCTGGTGAAGTTCGTCCGGGCGCGCGGCATTACCGTCGAGCGGGTGGCAGGCGGACATGGGTTGGTGTTGGCGTGGGCGGATGTGGAGCGCGCGGCCGCACCGCCGGCGTCAGCACCCTAAGGCTGTTTGTCTACGAAAGGCTTCGTATTGACAAGTACGAAGCCTTTCGTATTTTCACCACATGATCCGACCGACCAATGCCGAGCTCGCAATTCTCGGCGTGCTGTGGCAGCGCGGGCCGAGTACCGTGCGCGAGGTGCACGATGCCCTGCGTGCCACGCGTAGTGATGCGGTCGGCTACACGACCGTGCTCAAGCTCCTGCAGATCATGGCGGAGAAGAAGCTCGTCCAACGCGATACGCGGGCGCGCACGCACGTGTATGCCGCCGCCGTGTCGGAAGCAACCACCCGCAATCAGCTACTGTCTGACCTGGTGGATCGGGCGTTCGGAGGGTCGTCGCTGGCGCTCGTGCTCCAGGCACTTTCCACGACTCGCGCCACACCCGCCGAGCTCGAACAAATCCGACGACTCCTCGACGAGAGGACTGGAGATTCACGATGAACGCCACACACGCGTTGGGGTGGGCTCTCGTTCATTTCTTGTGGCAGGGCGGTGCTCTCGCTCTGCTCCTTCTCGTCGGGCTCGCAGTCACACGCAGGGCTGCCGCGCCGATCCGCTACACGTTGTCGCTGCTGACGCTCGCGGCGATGCTGGTGCTGCCGCTGGCAACGGGGATTGCTCTGTACGATCCACCCGGATCCGCTGGGTCACCAGTGGTGAGTGAGCGTTCGCCTGCTCGGACCCTCTCCCCCGCCTCTTCCCCGTCGCCTTCGTCGTCCGCGTCGCCGTCGACCAACGGCGCCGACGTCGCCTACACGCCGCTCGTCACGGTCGACCGCGTCGCCACACTCCGACAGCTGCTCACACCGGTGCTGCCGTGGCTCGTGATCGTGTGGGTGCTCGGCGTCGTCGCGTTATCGGTGCGCCTGGCGCACGGCTGGATCAGTGCGCGGCGGCTCCGGACCACCGGGACTCGTTCGACCGCGGAATCCCTGCACCAGCTGCTGGCCAGGCTGGCGGCGCGGATGAGGGTGAGCCGGCCGGTGCTGGTCCTCGAGTCATTGATCGTCGAAGTCCCCGCGGTGATCGGATGGCTGCGACCGGTAATCCTCGTTCCCACGAGCGCGCTGACGGGTCTCACGCCGCAGCAGCTCGAGGTGCTGCTCGCGCACGAGCTGGCTCATGTACGGCGCTACGACTACGCGGTCAACCTGGCCCAGTGCGTGATCGAGACCCTGCTCTTCTATCATCCGGCTGTGTGGTGGGTCTCCGGGCGCGTGCGCGAGGAGCGCGAGAATTGTTGTGACGACCTCGTCGTGCAGCTCTGCGGCGATCGGCGTCTCTACGCCACGGCGCTCGTGGAGATGGAACGCCTGCGTCCCGAAACGCCGAGGCTCGCGCTCGCCGCGACGGGTGGATCGCTCCTCGATCGTGTGCGGCGCCTGGTGGCTCCCGAAACCGCGAGCCGGGAGCTGTTCCCTCGCTGGTCCGCCGGCCTCGCAGGCGTGGTCGCCGTGACAGTGGCATTGCTGGCCGCGGGCAGCGACCGCCTCTCAGGCGAACCCGCGGAACCCCAGACCATCGCGGCGGACACGTCACGTACGGCACCTGATACGGTGCTGCGGCATCCCGATCCTTCACAGCCGCTGGCGCAGCGCGTTGAGTGGGCCCGAACCCAGGCGCGCCAGCTCGGCAAGCGCAACTATTGGATCGGGTATCGGGTGTTACGACCCGAGTGGCTGGAGCACTCCGTGTACATCGATCGGGGCACGGACGTCGTCGGACAGGACATCACGATCAGAGGTCATCTGTTCGGCGATTTTCAGGGCTTCATGTTTCGCGGCGTACGCCTCGCGCCGCTCACCGGCATGAGTGACAGCGACGACATCGCGATTCTGTTCGGATTCAGCACCGATCAAGGCGGCAAGGCGATTCTGACGCGCGTCCACGTCGCCAGCGCCTACCTCCCGGTCGATTTCCGTGGCCGGACCCTGATCTGGCTCGGGACGGCGCCGGATGCTCAGAGTCTTCCGCTCGTCGAAGGAATGTTCGCGTCCACTCCGCAAGCGGAGCTGCGCGAGGACATCGTCGCGGCGGTCGGCATTCACGGCAGCAGCGATGCCGTGGTCCCGATCCTGATCCGGTGGCTGAACGGCCGGGAGCCGACCGACGTGCGGGCGCAGGCAGCCGAATGGCTAGGGTTCCATCCCACCACCGCCGCGGTCTCCGCGCTCAGCCGGGCGGCACGCACTGATCCGGCCGGCGATGTGCGCCGCGAAGCCGCGGAGGCGCTGGGCGACAACACGTTGGCCGCCGCGACCGATTCTGCGATCGCGATCGCCAAGACCGCGTCCGATCCGGAGGCGCGGCGCGAAGCGGTTGAAGGGTTGGGACAAAAGACGGAAGACCGGGCGCTCGCGGCGCTCGTGACGATCGCGCAATCGGACAGAGATGAAGACGTCCAGCGTGAGGCAGTGGAGACGTTGGGCGAAATGCCGGGTGGCCGCGGGCTCAATGCCGTACGCGACATCGCACGCACCCATCCTCGCCCTGATGTCCGGCGCGAAGCGGTGGAGACGCTGGGTGAGAATCTGCCCGCAGCCGACGCGATCTCGGCGCTAAAGGCGATTGCGACGGCGGATCCGAATCCCGATGTGCAGCGCGAAGCCGTCGAGACGCTCGGGGAGATCGAAGGCGGCGGGGCGGAGGCCCTGGCCCTGCTCACACAGTTCGCCCGCACGCACCCGAACTCCGACGTGCGCCGCGCAGCGATCGAGACCCTGGGCCAGAAGGCGCCGACGGCGGAAACCGTCCGGATCCTGAGCGCACTCGCGACGAGCGACCCCAATGAAGACGTTCAGCGGGAGGCCGTGGAAACGCTGGGCGAAATCGGCGAGCTCGGGCTGCCCGCCGTGATCGACATCGCGCGCACGCACCGCTCTACCGACGTGCGCCGGGAGGCGATCGAGACGGTCGCCGAACACGCGCCGCCCGGGCAAGCGCTCGACCTGCTCGCGCAGATCGCGCGCCGCGACGCGGACCCCGATGTACAGCGGAGCGCCGTCGAGAAGCTCGGGGAACTGCACGACGACCGGGCGTACAATCTGCTCGTCGAATTCGCGCGCACGCACCCGGTGAGCGACGTGCGCCGCGAGGCCATCGAGACGCTGGGTGAAACGGGACGCACCGACAGTGTGATCGCGATTCTCGATGCCGTCGCGCAGGGCGCGGACGATCAGGACGTGGCGCGGGAGGCGATCGAGACGCTGGCGGAGCTGGACGACACGCGGGCGCTCGCGCGCGTGGCGCGCATCGCGCGCCGCGGCGGCGACGTGGATGTGCGGCGCGCGGCGATCGAGAACTACGCCGAGCATGCGACGCCCGATTCGGCGGTCGCGCTGCTCAAGGGCATCCTCGCGAGCGACGCCCCCGAGGACGTTTACTCGGAAGTGCTCGAGTCGCTGGAAGAGCTGGAGGGCGGCGCGGGCATCCCGGTGCTCATCGACGCAGCGCGCTCACACCCGAACCGCGAGGTGCGGGCGGACGCGCTGCGTCGCCTGGCGGAGAGTGACGACCCGCGCGCGCAGAAGGTCTTCGATCAGACGCTGCGGCGGCCCTAGCGGTTCGGCGAGTCGCCGCCGCTGCTGGCCGCTGCCTCGCCGCCCAACCGGTGCTTCTGGTACCAGCTCATCATGTAGAGCTGCGTGCGCAGGAAGTTGGACGGCTTGGAGCTGGTGCCGTGGTACTCCCCGTTGAAGCGCAGCATCACGACCGGCACCTTCAGGTACTTGAGGGCCGAGTAATACTCCTCGGTCTGCGGCATCGGCGTCCGCAGGTCGAGCTCACCCGTCATAATCAGCGTCGGCGTTTTGACGTTGCCCACGTACATCAGCGACGATTGCTTGAGCCACTGGTCCGGCTTTTCCCAGAATGGCGCATCAAAGAAGCCGTACGTGAACAGCGGCACGTCGGTCTGGCCGGCCATGCTGAGCCAGTTGATCACCGGACAGCGCACCGCCGCCGCGGCGAACCGCGTCGTATGGCCGATCACCCAGCTCGACAGCACGCCGCCGCCGGAGCAGCCGCCCACGTACATCCGCTGCGTGTCGATGTAGCCGCGGCCGACGACCGTATCGACGCCGGCCATCAGATCGTCGTAGTCCACGCTGGGATAGGCGCGCTCGATCGCGTTGCCGAACTTGCTGCCGTAGCCCGTGCTGCCGCGCGGATTGGTGTACAGCACCACGAAACCGTTGGCGGCGAAATTCTGGAGCTGATAGCTGAACGCCACGTTGTACATCGCGTGCGGGCCGCCGTGGATCTCCATGATCAGCGGATACTTCTTGGCGGGATCGAACCCGGGGGGCTTGATGATCCAGCCCTGGACCCGCGCCCCGCCGCTCGACGTGTACCAGACCTCCTCGACTTTGCCCAGCCGGACGCCATCGAGTACGTCCGCATTCACGTTCGTGAGCTTGGTCACGGGCTGGGTCCGGCGCAGGCTGTAGCGCACGATATCAGGGGCTTCGTCGGCGTCCGAGCGCACGCCGACCGCGTTGAGGTCGCGCGCGATCGACGTCACCGACAGCATGTGCACGCCATCGGTCACCTTGCGGTTACCGCCGCGCAGCCCCGCGAAGTGCACGTTGCTCGTCCCCTGATCGCCCATCGCGAAGAAGACGCCGCTGCCGTCGGGACTCCAGCGCACCGACCCGGGATCGCGATCGTACGTCGTGAGCGCGCGCGCGCCGCTGCCGTCGATCGCGACGACCCACACTTCGTCCGCGTGATACGAGTAGGTGCCCGACTCCCCGCCGATGAATGCCACCGTGCGGCCGTCGGGGGAAACGACGGGATTGGACCACCCGCCCTTCTTGCCCATGACGGTGCGGACCGTTCCGCTCTTCACGTCCACCGCGTAGATGTACGACTCGCGATAGCGATAATCGGCATCGGCTTCGCGCACGCCGTCGAACACGATCGTGCGGCCGTCGGGCGTCCAATCGTAGTTGAGCCCCGCGCCCAGCTCGCTGGTCCCGAAATCACCGCTCGTGAGCTGCCGCGGCGTGCCGCCTTCGGCCGGCACGAGGAAGATCTGGTTCGTTCCCTGCTCGATGAATCCGGTGCGATCGCGACGATAATGCAGCCGATCGACGACGCGCGGCGCCGGCGTCCACTTCGCGCCCTCCGGCGCGCCCGGCATGCTGATCTTCCACGGCGTCTCGCTCTTCACCAGCATCGTGAACGCGAGCGAACGCCCGTCCGGCGACCAGCTCAGGTTCGCGGGATTCTCGCTCACGCGCGACACCTGCGACGTCGCGCCCTCGGCGTCCATCCAGCGCACGAACACCTGCGTCCCTTTCGGCTCGCCGTCGGCGAAGTACGCGATGCGCGTCCCGTCCGGCGACCAGCGCGCGTTCGATCCCTTCACCAGGAATCGGTTCTTCGAGCCGTCGGCGTTCATGATCCACAGGCCCGCATCCCAGCGATCCTCGATCTTGTTCACCCAGCGCCGGGTGTACACGATCTGCAAGCCGTCAGGCGAGATCTGCGGATCGGCGACCTGCTCCCAGTCGAGATAGTGGTTGACGGTGAGCAGCGTATCGGACGCGGTTTCTTGACTCGTGGCTACGGACGGGACGAGGAGCAACGCGGCCAGCAGCAAGGAACGCATAGAACCTCCGCGGACGGCGGAATGTGGGAAGATGCGCAATCACCTTTAAGAGAACCTGGCGTCCTTCATTGGGCCAGCCCGTTCTTGGGCACGCCAATCAGATAGGTCCCTCGCAACGGCGACCAGCCGCCGCGGATGTCGCCGACCTCCCAGTCGTAGGTATCGAGGCCCCGTACCAGCTCGCGCAGCTCCGCCGGTGAGTAGGCCCGGAGGCAGGACACCACGCCGTCGAACGTGCCCAGCAGGGGCAGGATCGGCGGCAGATAGGTCCAGAAGAAACGAGACCAGCGCCACGGCCGAATGAACGGCGCCGCGATCAGCACGCCCAGCCACGTGAGCGCCACCACCAGGATCTCCCAGGGCGCGCGCCGCGCGGCTTCGAATACGGCGATGCCCTGGCGCTTCGCCACCGCGTCCGCGAGGATCGCGCGCGCCTCCGCCGGCCGGAAGTGGTGAAAGGCGGTGAACACCGTGCGAAATCCATCGAGCGCTGCCGGGACGGCGCGGGCATCAACCGGATCGGGGTGAAAGGGCGGCTGCCCGGACAAGCGTGGACCCCTGTGAGGATACAGATCGGTCAGGATCACGGGGACGCGGACTTCCCCGGCCAACCGGATCCAGGGCCCACCGGCGCCCGAGCACAGGTCGACGATGCGCCCGGCCCGCGCGCGCGCCACGGACCGCCGGAGCAGTTCACCCGCCGGCTCGTAGGCGCGTGAGAGATTCAGCCAGAACGCCAGAAAGTCCGTGAGCGCGTCGCGCAGCGAGGGCGGACAGCCGGGGAGATCATGCAGCTCGACGAGGTGCAGGCGCATACGAGAAATTTGCACGAACGCCCGTGTCAAGTGAGATTTCGCGCCCGCATGGAGAACTTCGCGCCCGCCGAAACGCCGACGATAACCGCATGAGCCTGCGGACGACCCCGTTTCATCCCCGGACAGGTCCGCTCTCGGAAGGCCAGGCGTGGCGGCGCTGGGCCGGGTACGTCGTCGCCAGCTCGTACGAGCTCTCGCACGACCGCGAGTATCACGCGATCCGCAATGCAGCGGCGCTGTTCGACGTCTCTCCTTTATACAAGTACCTGATCACCGGCACGGACGCCGGGCGCCTGCTCGACCACATGGTCACGCGCAACATTGGCAAGGCGAAGGTCGGCCAGGTGCTGTACACGCCGTGGTGCGACAATGACGGCAAGCAGATCGACGACGGCACGGTCTCCGTCCTGAACGAACAGACGTACCGCATGACCGCGGCGGATCCGACGCTGCGCTGGCTGCACCTCAACGCATCCGGTCTGAACGTCACGATCGAGGATGTGTCCGAGCAGACGGCCGCCCTCTCGCTGCAGGGCCCGAGCGCGCGGGAGATGCTGCAGCTCGCCGCCCAGCAGGACCTCTCGAAGCTCAAGTACTTCCGCCTGACGTCCGCGAAGATCCGCGGCATCCCGGTCACGATCTCGCGCACCGGCTACACCGGCGATCTGGGCTACGAGATCTGGGTCGAGGCGTCGCAGGCGGTGCCGCTGTGGGATGCGCTCGTCGAAACCGGCGTGCCGTACGGCATGACGCCGGCCGGGATGCTGGCGCTCGACGTCGCCCGCATCGAAGCGGGTCTCCTGCTCATCGAGGTCGACTACTTCTCGTCCCGCCACGCATGGATCGAAGCGCAAAAGTCTTCGCCGCTCGAGCTGGGACTCGGCTGGACCGTGGCGACCGACAAGGAACGCTACAACGGTCGGGCGGCGCTCGAGGCGGAGCGACTGCGCGGACCGTCGTGGCAGTTCACCGGTCTGACGGTGGATTGGGATTCGCTGGAACAGCTCTACGCCGATGTGGGCTTGCCGCCGCGTCTCCCTTCGCAAGCATGGCGCACGAGCGTCCCGATCTACGATCGCGGCGGCAGCCGGCAGGTCGGCTACGCCACGAGCGGCGGCTGGTCGCCGCTGCTCAAGCGCTACATGGCGCTCGCGCATCTCGAGACCCCGCATGCCACACCGGGCAACGAATTGCGCATGGAGATCACGGTCGAGCACCGGCGCAAGCAGGCGATCGCGCGTGTGACCCCGCTGCCCTTCTTCAATCCGGAACGGAAGCGCGCCTGATGGGGGGGGCGAATCGCTGCGACGTCATCGTCATCGGGGGCGGGCACAATGGGCTCGTCACGGCGGCATATCTCGCGCGTGCGGGGAAAACGGTGCTCGTGCTCGAGCGTCGGCCGCGCGTGGGCGGCGCCGCCGTGACCGAAGAAGTCTTCCCCGGGTTCAAGTTCTCGATGTTCTCGTACGTGGTCAGCTTGCTGCGGCCCGAGATCATCCGCGATCTCGACCTGCCGCGCCACGGGCTGCACATCCTGCCGCTCGAGAGCACGGTGACGCCCATGGAAAACGGCGATTACCTCGCCGCATGGGCCGATCACGACGAGACGCGCCGCGAGCTGTACCGGCACTCGCCGCGCGACGCGGACGCGTACGACGAGTACGGCCACCTGATGCACTTCATGGCGCGAGCGGTGAAGCCGATTCTGGGTATGGTCCCGCCCGACCCCACCTCCTTTGCGCCCGGGGACCTCGTCGCATTACTGAAACTGGGCAAGCACTTCCGGGGCCTGGGTGCCGAGCGGCTGCACGCGCTCGTGAAGCTGATGACGATGAGCTCGGCGGACTTCCTGGACGAGTGGTTCGAGACCGACGTGCTCAAGGCCACCAAGTCGGCGAGCGGCATCATCGGCACGTTCCTCGGCCCGCGCTCACCCGGCACGGCGTACGTCCTCCTTCATCATTACATGGGCGAGCTGGACGGCGTTTTTCGGGCGTGGGGATTCGCGAAAGGGGGCACGGGCGCTGTCAGCGAAGCCATTGCGTCGGCGGCCCGCTCCTTCGGTGCAGAAATCCGCTGCGACGCCGGCGTGTCCAAGGTTCTCGTCAAGAACGGCAAGGCGACGGGCGTGGTGCTCGAAAACGGCGACGAGTTGCGCGCGAACATCGTGGTCTCCAGCCTGGACCCCCGCCGGACGTTTCTCCAACTACTGGAGACTAGCGACTTACCGTCTGATTTCGTGTCCGACATCAAACGCTTCAAGTTCCGCGGCTCGTCCGGCAAGGTGAACATCGCGCTCGATTCGCTGCCGACGTTCACGTGCATGCCTGACGGCGCAGGCGGACGCCTGCACCGCGGCGCGGTGTCGATCAGCCCGAGTCTCGAGTACGTCGAGCGCGCGTACGACGACGCGAAGTACGGCGAGTTCTCGCGGCGCCCGTACATGGACATCGTATTCCCGTCGATGATCGATCCGGGGATGGCGCCGCCCGGAAAGCATGTGATGTCCATCTTCGTCCAGTACGCGCCGTACCACCTGAACGGCGGCTGGACCGACGCGAAGCGCGAAGCGTTCGGCGATGCGGTCGTGAACACCGTCGAGGGCTTCGCACCTGGATTCAAGTCCAAGATCCTGCACCGGCAGGTCATCACGCCGCTCGACATCGAGCGGATTACGGGCTTGTCGGAAGGCAACATCTTCGCGGGCGAGCTGGCGCTGCATCAGCTGTTTTTCCTACGGCCTGCTCCGGGCTGGGCGAAGTTCTCGACGCCGGTGCGCGGCTACTACCAGGCGGGCTCGGGCACGCATCCCGGTGGCGGGATTATGGGTGCCTCTGGACGGCTGGCCGCGATGCGTATTCTGAAGGACGGCACGTGAGCGACCAGCGCTACGACGCGATCGTCATCGGCGCCGGCGCGAACGGGCTCGTCACCGCGCACTACCTCGCGCGCGCCGGCAAGCGCGTGCTCGTGGTGGAGCAACATCAAAACCCGGATACCACCGCGGACATTGGATGGGTGCCGCCGCGCGTGATTCAGGAGCTCGGCGTGCGGAATCTGCAGCTCGAAGAGCCGGATCCGTGGCTCACCGCGCCGCTCCCCAGCGGCGGGGCGCTCGAGCTGTCGCGCGACATGGGCAAATCGGTTGAGGCGATCCGGCGCATCAGTCCCGCCGACGCCGTCAAATGGCCCGAGTTCAGCGCGCGCATGCATAGGCTCGCGAGCGTGCTGGAGAGACTCTACCTCGCTCCACCGCCCGACATCGAGACGCGCGATCCACGTGAATTGGCTCGGATCGGAGGCCTCGGTCTCTACGTCAGACGCCTCGGCAAGCAGGCGGTCATCGACCTCGCCCGCATTCTCCCGATGTCGATCGCGGAGCTGCTCGACGACTGGTTCGACAGCGACGCTCTGAAGGGCGCGCTGGGCGCGCTCGGGATCTGGCACTTGAAGCAGGGACCGCGGTCGGGTGGTACGGCGTTCAACTTCCTCCACCACCACGTAGGCAGTCCGGCAGGTGTGTTCCGGCCATCGCGCTCGAACGTGACACAAACCCTGGCCGGGATGAACGGAATTGAAGTTCGGCGCGGCGCGCGCGCCACGGTCCTCGCCAAGAATGGTCGCGCCTCCGGCGTAGTGCTCGACGAGCGTGGGGGGGGGGAAACGATTCTCGCGCCAATGGTCGTCTCGAGCGCAGACCCACGGTCCACGCTGGAGCCGGTCGCGATTGAGCTCGATCCCGAGTTCGCGTGGGCGGTGGGCAACATCAAGGCTCGTGGCGTGGTTGCGCGCGGCCCGTTCGAGCCAGGGACCACACCGGCCTACTGGAACCTGTGCATCGCCCCCTCGCTCGACTATCTGGAGCGCGCGTACGACGACTCCAAGTATGGCCGAGACTCGGCTGCGCCATATGTCGAGGTACAGCGCACGAACGGCCGGTTCGAGCTCCACGTGCAGTACGTCGTCCCTGGTACACATGATGGACTCACGGAGCGCGTCGCGAAGGCCCTGAATGCGCCGCCGGAAGCGATTGCGCTGCAGCCGGCCCACGAGAGCCTCTACCACGGCGAGCTGACTCTCGACCAGATTCTGTTCATGCGACCGGTGCCAGGCTGGAGCCGCTACCGCACCCCCATCGAGGGCTTGTATTTGTGTGGCTCCGGGACGCATCCTGGGGGCGGCATCCCGGGAGCAGCGGGTCGCAACGCGGCGCGGGAGATCGTATGAGCTTCGTGAAAACCATCGAGAGCTATCGCCAGGGCGCGCGGACGCTCCCCGGCCGGTATTACACGACTCCAGAGGTGTTCGCCGAGGAACAGGGGCGCATCTTCGCACGTCACTGGATCTGCGTGGGCCGCGCTGCCGCGCTCGCGGCGCCCGGTGACTACTTCGTCGTGGAGATCGCCGGCGAAAGCATCATCGTACTCCGGGACCAGTCGGGTGAGCAGCGCGCCTACTACAACGTCTGCCGCCATCGCGGCACGCGATTGTGTGAAGCCACGACGGGCAAACTGTCGGAGACCATCCAATGCCCGTACCACGCCTGGACGTACGCGCTCGACGGCCGCCTGATCGGCGCGCCGCACATGAACGAAGTCGAAGGGTTCGACAAGAAGGCGTATCCCCTGCACAAGGTCGCGTTGGCGGAGTGGGAGGGATTCCTGTTTGTGAATCTCGATCCCGAGGCCACGCCGGCCGCGAAATGGTTTGCGCCGCTCGCGGGGCGGTTTTCGCGCTACAACCTGCCCAAGCTCCGTACCGTGCGGCACATCGAGTATGACGTGCGCGCCAACTGGAAGCTGATCCTCCAGAATTACAATGAATGCCTGCACTGCCCCACGATTCATCCCGAGCTGTCGACCAAGCTGCCGTATACGAGCGGCGCGAACGATCTGATCGAGGGGCCGTTCCTCGGCGGCTACATGGAGATCAAGGCCCCCAACGAGAGCGCGACCATGACAGGCCGGGCATGCGCGTTACCGCTGGGGCAATTCTCGGCCGACGATCAGCGCCGCGCGTTCTACTACGCGCTGTTTCCCACGATGATGTTGAGCCTGCATCCGGACTACGCCGTCTTTTACACGGTGTGGCCGGTGGGGCCGATGCAGTCGCGCGTCATCTGCGAATGGATGGTGCATCCCGACGCCCCCGCGGCCGCGGGCTACAACATCCAGGACGCCGAGGAATTCTGGGATCGCACCAACCGGCAGGATTGGCACATCTGCGAGCAGAGCCAGCTGGGCGTGCGCTCGCGTGTGTATCAGCCCGGCCCCTACTCGCCGCGTGAGAGCATTCCGGCCGCATGGGATCGCACCTACCTGAGGGCGTTTGAAGGCTCTTGAAGCTGTTCTGAACGAAGTCGCGGAACGCCTCAAGGACAATTACCCGTACGGCGATCCGTTGTACGCGGGGCAGATGCTCAAACCCCCACACGATGTCGCGCGCCGAGCGTATGAGATGGCGCTGCGGATCAATCCCAACAATCACGCGCTCGACGGCGGCCGCGCCAGCTCCGCGATGGAGAAGGAGGCGGTGGCCGAGCTCGCAACGATGATTGGATGGGACACACACCTCGGCCATCTGTGCGGCGGCGGGACGATGGCAAACCTCGAGGCGCTGTGGATCGCGAGCCAGCTGCATCCGGGCAAGACGGTCGTCGCGTCGACGCAGGCCCATTACACCCATCAGCGCATCACCGGCGTGCTCGGCATCCCGTTTGAGACGATCCCGTGCGACAAACGCGGCCGCATGGACATGCCGGCACTCGGGCGGCGCCTGGCTGCGGGCGGTGTCGGAACCGTGGTCGCGACAATGGGCACCACCGCGACGGGCGCCGTGGATCCGCTGGCGGCGATCGTGGATCTGCGCCGCCGCTTTGACGTTCGCATTCACGCCGACGCCGCCTATGGCGGCTACTTCCTGCTCGCCGACAATCTGGAGGATGACACCCGGCTCGCCTTCGAGTGCCTCCATGAAGCGGCGTCGGTCGTGATCGATCCGCACAAGCATGGGCTGCAGCCGTACGGGTGCGGCTGCGTGCTGTTCCGCGATCCCTCGGTGGCGCGCCTGTACCGGCACGATTCACCCTACACCTACTACACGTCGACCGAGATGCACCTCGGCGAGATCGCGTTGGAGTGCTCGCGGCCCGGTGCAGCAGCCGTCGCGCTGTGGGCGACGCAACGGTTGTTCCCGCTCGTGCGCGGCGGAGAGTTCGCGAAAGGACTGGAAAGCGGGCGGGCCGCAGCACTCGACCTGCATGAACGCCTGTGCCGCGATGACCGCTTCCTCACGGGCGCCACACCGGAGCTCGACATTCTCGTCTGGGCGCCCCGCGCGCCGAGTGTGACGGAAGCGTCGAGTCTATCGAAGCAGATCTTCGCCGAGGCGGCGAGCCGCCAGCTGCACCTCGCGTTGGTATCGCTGCCGCTGCATCTGCTGGACGTCGGACCGATGCAGCGTGATCGCGAAACGATCATCTGCCTGCGGTCGGTGCTGATGAAGCCGGAACACCGCGAGTGGGCGGACCGGATCTGGCGGATTCTGGACGAGGCGACGACAGCCGCGGGCGTGCGGCCGCGCTAACGCGCGACGAACGACACCCCCACCACGACGTTGCGCGGGAATCCCGGCTCGAACGCGACCGGTTCTCCCCCAACGACATCCGGGTTCAAGAAGGCCGAGGCGATGTAGCGACGGTCGAACAGGTTGTTCACCGTCACGAACCCGTTGACACCGAGGTTGGCGCCAAGCCCGACCGGGCTGTCGGTTCCAAGCGACAGGTTCGCGATGCGGTAGGACGGCACCTTCACCTGATTCGCGTCGTCGGCGAAGAATGAGCCGATGCTCTCGACACCAATACGGAGACGCACCGGCTTGACCGCGGCAGGCGTGATGTCGAGCGCGAGCGCGCCGATGAACCCCGGCACTCCGACCACACGGTTGCCGCTGTAATCCGCGAACACACCGGCTTTGGTCGAGTCGTAGTGGACCGAGTCAACCCGGTACTCGGTGTAGTGATGGGCGTTCCAGCTGAGCGCCGCCTGCAACGCTACGCCCGCGCTGGTCGACAACCTCGCACCCAGCTCGGCACCACGCCGGCGCACGCGGCCCGCGGTGAAATAGAACCGCCCACCACTATAGGGGATGATCTCGTTCTTGACGTTGGTCTGGTACAGCGCGACATCGTAGCTCAGCTCCCGGAAGAACGAGCTCGTACTGATCACCCAGAGCTGCTTGGTGCCGATTTCAGCCGTGAGCGACCGAATCGGATCGAGTAACGGATTGAGGGCCGTAACGGTGTCGTTTGGCGGCGCCGGATCCGTCTCATTGCCGGCCGGCACTTCGATCCCGCCGCCCAAGGACGCATACAGACTGTGCTGCGGCGCCAGCCGATACGTCACGCCCAGCTTCGGTGTGAGGCCGGTGAACGAGCGCTGGTCATCGAGCGATGGCTTGATGTAGCTGCGATAATCGTAGGTAATGTCGTCGTAGCGCGCACCGGCTGCCACCGTCCAGCGCTCGTGCGCTCCGAAATACAGCTCCTCACTCACAAAGACGCCGGCGTTGCGCGCACCTTCACCCTTGTTGTCGCGGAGCGTGTCGCCGCGGCCCTGCTGCGCCGAAAGACTGTAGAACAGAATCGCGCCGTCCTGCAGCGCGTAGTCCGCCCCCACGAGCAGCGTGCCACGGACGCCCGCCCCGAACGGCGTGGCAACGCGGACGATGCCGTTGCCCCCGACGTGGTAGCGCGTAAAGTCGCGATACGTGCCTCGCTCCGACCGATGCAACGCCTTGGGGTTGGCATACAGCAGCGCCGAGACACCGACCATCTCAGTCGCCTGGTGGTCGAGTGTCAATCCCAGCCGCGCCACGCGATTGTCGCGCCGCTCGTCGCGGGCCACGTAAAGCGAGTTGGCTTGCTGCGGATCAGCCGCGACCTGGGCTTCGGTGAGCGGTCCGGGAATGCGAAAGACGTTGTGCGATCCCACCGCATACACGCCGACGTTCGTCTTGTCGCTCACGGGCGCCAGCATCGACACGTTGAACAGCGAGCGCGTGCTGGCCGAGTGGAGGCGCCAGCCGTCCGCATCGCTGTGCACGAAGCTCGCGCCGAGAATCCCGTCGCTGCCCATCCGCATGCTGCCTCGCGCAGCGTAGCGTTGCAGCCCGAAGGATGCGACCATCGGCTCGAACGTTCCTCGCGGATCGGTGACGCTGGGGAGGGTAGAGATGCTCACGACGCCGCCGGCCGCGTTGCCCCACACCGCGGAGGCGTTGGAGCGCACGACTTCGAGACTCTGGGCCGCCGCGAGATCCACGCCGTCCAGCGACGTGCGGCCATCCGGCTCGGTCTCCGGAATCCCGTCGAGCAGCACGCGAATGCCGCGGTTCGTGCCCGCGTTCGAGCGGTCCCCAGCTCCCCGCGCGCCATAGCCCCGGATGGCGATCCGTATGTCCTGGTTGCCATAACGCGATTGGGCGACGACGCCGGGGACCAGCGACAGCGCTTGATCCAGCCCGTAGCCCGTGCTGCCGAACCACTCCGCTTTCTTCACCTGCGTCACGGCCAGAGGCACGGCGAACAGACTCGTCGTTTGACGCGTCGCGGTCACGGTGACGGGCTTCAAGACAACGGTATCCGCGGGGACGGCCTGGAGCGCGAGGAGAAGGAGGGCGATCATAGCCGAAAAAACTACACAGCCTAGACGCCAGTGATAGCCTCGATGGGGTCAAGCCGCGCCGCTCGCCGCGCCGGGTACCAGCCGAACAGGAACCCCACGACGAGCGCGAACACCACCGCCAGGGCCACGCCGGGCACGTTCACCGGAATCGCGAACGGTTTGTCGAATTGCCGCCCGATGAACTCCGTGACGACGGTGAGCCCCGCGCCGGCGCCGATGCCGAGCACCGCGCCCAGGAACGCGAGCGTGAGTGATTCCGCGAGAAACAGACGCATGATCGCGCTGTCGTCGGCGCCCAGCGCCTTCCGGATGCCGATCTCGTGCACGCGCTCGCGCACGGAGATGAGCAGCACGCTGAACAGCCCGATGCCGCCCACGATCAGCGTCACGCCGGCGATCGTGAACATCACGCCATTCCAGCCGCCGAGGATGTTGTCCGCCATGGCCAGATTGGACAGCACTTCGGCGGCTTCGTTCTCGATCGTGAAGTCCTCGGTGCCGCCGTGGCGCTGCCGCACCAGGACGGTGCCGCGGCGCAGCACGTCGCCGAAGTCCGCCGACGCGTGCGCTGTCACGAGCGCCTCGTCGACGCGGCCTTCGCCCTTGGCGTACCGGGTCATGAACGTGTACGGGATGTAGATGCGCCGCCCCACGAAACTGAAATCCGCGGGGATGATGTCGAATTCGATCGGCGCGACGACTCCGATCACGAGAAACCGCACACCGTCGATCGTGATCGTCTTGCCGAGCGGGGACGCATTGCCGAAGAGATTGCGCGACATCTCTTCGCCCACGACCGCCACCCGCGCCCGGTTCGCGACGTCGAGCGGCCGGATCCCCCGGCCCGCGACGATGCGCCAGCTGCGCAGCTCGAGATAACCGGCGTCGACCCCGTCGATGCGCACCCGGCGCCGGTCGGCGGGCGCGTTCACGACCTGCTCCGTGCCCCAGTTTCGCCCGTGCACGCTCGCGACGCCCGGCAGCGCACGCAGCGCGTCGAGATCGGTGAGCCGCAGCCCCGTGTGGCGCAACGCCGTGGCACCTTTGGCATCGGAGCGCGGGCCCTGATCGTCCATGAAGAAGCTGCGCGACAGCCCCATCGCGATCAGATCGTCGTAGACGAGCGTCTGCATGGCCGACGCCAGCGACGTCATCGAGACCACCGACGCCGCGCCGAATACGATCCCCGAGAGCGTGAGCAGCGAGCGCAGCTTGTGCGCGCGGATTTCGCGCAGCGCATCGAGGATCAGCTCGCCCCAATCACGCATAGCGCAGCGCCTCGACCGGCGCGAGCCGCGCGGCGCGCAGCGCCGGAAACAGCCCCGCGACCAGTCCCACGCCCACGGCGGTTCCCAGGGACACCGTCGCGATGAACGGACTCACGACCGCCGGCATCTGCATGAAATGCGCGACGACGCCCGTCAGCGCGGCCCCGAGCCCGAGTCCCAGCAGCCCACCGATGACCGTCACGACGAGCACTTCGGCGAGCACGTGCGCGAAGATCCCGCCCGCCGTCGCCCCCAACGCCATCCGCGTCCCGAACTCTCGCACCCGCTCCACGACCGAGGCGAGTAGAATGTTCGCAATGACGATCCCGCCCGTGACGAGGGAGACCACGCCCACGACGAGGAAAATGAAGTTGAAGAGCAGGAGGAACTGCCCCGCCTCCTGGCCCGCCCCCTGCCCCGACGCGCGGATGTCGAAGTCTTCGACGCCGTGCCGCGCGAACAGCAGGCTCCGCACCTGCGCTTGCGCCGCGGCGCCGCCCGAGGCGGGCCGGGCCTTGAGCGTGAGAAAATCGAGCTTGTCCGTGGCGCTGTATTGGCTGATGGCGGTCGAGATCGGGATGTAGGCCCGCTCGTTGCGATACTCGAGCGCATTGTCTTCCCAGGAGGCGAAGTAGAACTCCTCGCGCTCCAGCACGCCGACCACGCGGTAGCTCTTGTCGCCGATACTCACGACCTTGCCCAGCGCCACGGGCGCCGCGCCGAACAGCGAGTCGGCGTACTTCCACCCGAGCACCGCCACGCGCGCCTGATGCCGCACGTCGAGATCGCTGAGATACCGACCCACGAGCGGCTTGATGTCGTTGATCGCCATGTAGTCGGGGACGGTGCCGATCACCTGGCCGGTGAAACTGGTGTTGCCGGCGCGATAGGCGAGCTGCTGCGCCCAGCCGGGGCTCACGGCCGCCAGCGCGCTGGCGCGATCGCGTAGGAATTGCGCGTCCTGGAACGTGAGGCGCTTGGAGGCGAGCTCGCGCGCACCGGGATGCGCCGAGCGCTCCCGGTCCGACACGATGATCGTCCCGCGGCCGCCCACTTCGTTCAGGAACTGCTCGGTGAGCGCGGTCTGGCCCCCGAACAACGCGAGCACCGTCACGATGCTCCCGGTTCCGAGGATCAGACCGAGCAGCGAGAGCAGCGTTTGGCCCCAGTGACGCCGGGCCTCGTCGAGTCCGGTGAGCAGCGACTCGAGGAGGTTCACACGACTTGCCCGTCGCTCATCTGAATCACGCGTTGTGCGCGGGCGGCGACGCCGGCGTCATGCGTCACCAGCACGATCGTGTGCCCTCCACGGTGAAGCTCGGCGAACGTGGCGAGCACTTCGGCGCCGGACCGGGAGTCGAGGTTCCCGGTCGGCTCGTCGGCCATGAGGATCGCCGGCGTGCCGACGAGGGCGCGCGCAATCGCGACGCGCTGGCGCTCACCGCCTGACAACTCATCGGGCCGATGGCCGATCCGGTGCCCCATGCCGAGACGCTCGAGCAGCTGCCGCGCCCGGGCGCGACGCTCCGCGCGCGCCACGCCGCCGCGGTACTTGAGCGGCAGCGCGACGTTTTCTTCGACGGTGAGCCGGGGCATCAGATTGAAGGTCTGAAACACGAATCCGACTTTGCGATTCCGGACCTGAGCCAGGCGTTTGCCCGAGAGCGCGGCGACATCCTCGCCGTCCAGCTGGTACGTCCCCGAGGTGGGCGAATCGAGACAGCCGAGGATGTGCATCAACGTGCTCTTGCCCGACCCGGAGGGGCCGGTGATCGCGACGTATTCGCCCGCCGCGATCTGCGCATCCACACCTCGCAACGCCTGCACGTCCACCTGGCCGAGCCGATAGGTCTTTTCCAGACCCTCTGCGACAATCAGCGTCATATCTGTGTGATCTGTGGCGCTAGCGGCGCCGCGCGGGGTTACGAGCACGATCGAGCGCGGCCACCGGATCCTCCAGCGCGATCGAATCGCCGGCCGCGAGCCCGCTGAGCACTTCGACGTAATAGAGGTCGGACAATCCGAGGGTCACGGGGACGGGCTGCGGTCCGCTACCGCCCAGCTTGTAGACGATCGGCTTCCCTTCCTTTAATAGGACCGCTTCCACGGGCACGCGCACCGTCTCGGTCCGCAGCGGTCCGGAGATCCGCACGTTCGCGGTCATGCCGGGACGCAGCACGCGCGGGCCCCCCGTCACCTCGATTTCGACGTCGAACACCCGGACGCGTTCCTGCAGTCGCGCAGCCGGCGGGACGAGTCGTACGACGCCCTGCGCGGTATCGCCGGGGAACGCGTCGACGGTCAGTGCGACGCGATCGCCGCGTTGCACTTTGCCGATGTCCACTTCGTTGATCGCCGCCTTCACGAGCAGCGTCGAAAGATCCGCCATCGTGAACATCTCCGTGCCGCCCCCGAAGGCGCTCGTGCCGCCGACCACCGTTTCGCCCGCTTCCACGCCGCGGCCGATGATGACGCCGCTCGCCGGCGCCGTGATCCGTGCCCACTGCGTCGTCGCGCCCCCCGCCGTCGAGTCGCCGGCCGTAACGCCGGAGCGCTGCACCAGCTGCAGCTGCTCCTCGGCGGTCCGCCACTGGTTCTCCGCCTGCTCGTAGGTCACACGCTTGACGTCGAGGTCCGCCTGGGTGATCCCTCCGATGCCCGTCAGCGCCTGAGAACGATCGTAGTCGCGCTTGGCGTTGTCGCGCGCGATCCGCGCCTTCGCGATCTCGCTGCGCATTTGCGCGAGGCTGTTCGCCTGCGCGATGTCGGGTTTGACGCGCGCGAGCACCTGGCCGGTCCGGACCTGGTCGCCCTCGCGCACATAGAGCTGCTCCACCACGCCCGAGATCGGCGATTTGACGACAATGCTGCGCTCGGGCGTGACCACCCCGGTTTCTTCGACGATGACGCGCACTTCGCCGCGATCGACCACGCCGACCTTGTAGGGTCGGCTCGAGCCATCGTTGGCATCGGCGTTGTTGCAGGCCAGGAGGGGAATGCAGGACGTCACCGCCGCGAGAACGAACGCAGGCTTCATAGGGCCCTTTGAAGGAATGGATCGCCTAGCCCGACGGGGGCTGGCCGCGGGCAGTTTCACGGTGAAATTACTGCCCCCATGACCAGTTGGCTCGGCGATTGGGCGAACCTGCTGCTGCGCTGGACGCACTTCATCGCCGGCATCGCCTGGATCGGCAGCTCGTTCTACTTCATCTGGCTCGATCGGGCATTGACCGCGTCGGCACAGCCACGGCCCGGGGTCGAGGGTGATCTGTGGATGGTGCACAGCGGCGGCTTTTACCAGGTCGAGAAGCGCCGTCCCGCACCGGGTGAGATACCGCCGGTCCTGCACTGGTTCAAATACGAGGCGCTGTTCACCTGGATCACTGGCATCGCACTGCTGGTGCTGGTCTACTACCTGACGGGTGCCTACCTCCTCGATCCGGGCATCTCGCTCATCAGCCGCGGCGCGGCGATGGCCATCGGCATCGGCGTGCTCGTGGTGGGATGGTTCGTTTACGATCTACTCTGGCGCTCTCCGCTGGCCAAACGAGAACGCGTAGCAGCGGCGATCTCGCTGACCCTGTTGGCCCTCGTCTCGTATGGGATGTGCCGCCTGCTGTCGGGTCGAGCGGCGTTCATGCATGTCGGCTCGCTGCTCGGCACGATCATGGTCGCGAACGTCTGGGTGCGGATTCTCCCGGCGCAGCAGCAGATGCTCGACGCAACCCGTGCCGGTCGACCCGCCGATTTCACCCTCGGCGAGCGCGCCAAGGTGCGGTCCGTACACAACAGCTACATGACATTTCCGGTGTTGTTCATCATGCTGTCGAACCATTTCCCAGCCACATACGCGAATCCGCACAACTGGCTCGTGCTGCTGCTGCTCTTCGTCGCCGGCGCCGCGGCGCGCCATGCGATGATCGGGCGTGGAGCGTCGAGCCGCTGGGCGCTCGTGCCTGCAGCGCTGGCGCTCGCGGCAGCGATGTTCATCTCGACGCCAAAAGGCTCGGCCGCGCAGTTCGCTTCGAGCGCCGCGGATTCAATCCCACCGTTCCATGCTGTTCGTGCGGTTATCGAGCAGCGTTGTCAGCCCTGCCATTCGCAATATCAGAGCGACCGCACATTCGGCCCTGCGCCCGGCGCCGTCACGTTCGACACGCCCGAAAGCATCGCGCGTTTCGCAGAGCGGATTCGCGTGCGCGCCGTCGAGACACGCACGATGCCGCTCGCCAACAAGACCGGCATGACGGAGCAAGAGCGCGCGCTGCTAGCCCGCTGGATTTCAGTCGGGGCGCCACTGCGGTAGGAACCGCGGCGGCTTCCGGGGCTTGGCGGCCTGTTCATATGCGAAGGCGAGCCGCAAGAGAGTAGCCTCGCTGTTGGCGCGGCCGATGAACGACATCCCCACGGGGAGGCCGAACGAGTAGCCCACGGGCACCGCGACGCTCGCGTATCCGGCGACCGCCGCAGGCGTGGAGCTCGCGCCGAGGAAGTGGTCGCCGTTTACGAGATCGGTGGGCCAGGGCGGACTTCCGGTCGGCGCAACGATCGCGTCGAGATTCTGCTGCGCGAACACGACGTCCAGTCCCTCGCTGCGCGACAGCCGCTGGTTTTTGGCGAGCGCGTCCCGATAGACCTGATCCGTGAGCGGTCCCTTTTCCTGCGCCTGGAGGAACAGCTCCTGGCCGAAATAGGGCATCTCACGATCCCTGTTTGCCTCGTTGAACGCGATGACATCCGCGAGCGTCTCCACTCGCGCGTGCGGCGCCCACGTGGCGAGATAACTCGCCAGATCGGCCTTCAGCTCATACAGCAGGACCGCGAGCTCCGAATCGTCGTAGTCGCCGAGGTGCGGAATGTCGGCCGGATCGACGATCACGGCGCCCTGGCGGCGCAGCACATCGATCGCCGCCTCTACGAGCTTGTCGGCTTCCGGACTGTAGCCAAAGACCTTTTTGCGGGCGACGCCGATGCGTACGCCGCGCAGCCCGTTCGGATCGAGACTCGTGCTGTAGTCGCGGCCAGCGAGGACGCCGAGCAACGTGGCCGCGTCCGCGACCGTCCGTGTCATCGGCCCCGCCGTATCCTGGCTGTGCGCGATCGGAATGATCCCGGCCCCATCGATCAACCCGAGTGTCGGCTTCACGCCGACCAGCGAGCAGGCGCTCGACGGGCAGACGATGGACCCGTCGGTTTCGGTGCCGATGCCGACGGCGGCGAAGTTGGCGGCGATCGCGGCTCCCGTCCCCGAGCTCGAGCCGCACGGATTGCGGTCGAGCGCGTACGGATTCGCGCACTGGCCGCCGCGCGCACTCCAGCCGCTCGAGGACTGGTTGGCGCGGATGTTCGCCCACTCGGACAGGTTCGTCTTGCCCAGGATCACGGCACCGGCGGCGCGCAGCCGCGCGACGAGTGGTGCGTCACGCGGCGCCGTGCTGCCGGCGAGCGCGAGCGATCCGGCCGTCGTCATCATCTTGTCGCCCGTCGCGATGTTGTCTTTGACCAGGACTGGAATACCGTGCAGCGGTCCGCGCACTTGACCCGCTTTGCGCTCCGCGTCCAGGCGGTCGGCGATCGCCGGCGCCTCCGGATTGGTCTCGATCACCGCGTGCAGCTTGGGATCGAGCTCGGCGATGCGCGCGAGGTAGGACGCGCAAATCGCGCGCGCGGTGTGCCGGCCCGCCCGCATCGCCTCCTGGAGCCCGGCGAGCGTGATCTCTTCGAGCTCGAAATCCGACGTCGCGACGTGGAGGCGCGCGGCAGACCGTGTCGAGACGGCAGGCGCGACGATCGGCACCGTGAGCGCGGCGGCACTCGTGTGGAGAAACGAGCGGCGGCTGAGTCGGTCAGTCATCCGAGGCTCCCAGTGATGAGATTGGTGCGTCCCATGATGTGATTCCACGCACGGTTACGCCACCTGACTTGCAATAATGTCGTCCGTATGAATCTTGTGGGCACCGTGGACAAGCAGAGCTGGCTCGCCGGGATCCGCACCAAGATGCTCATGTTCGGTATCGTCGCGACGTTGATTCCGTCGCTGGCGACCGTCTGGATTTCCTACATCGAAAACAAGCGCGCGCTGCAGGCGAAGGCGTCGGAAGAGCTGCTCGGCGTCAGCGCACAGGCGGTCCGCGAAGTCGACCTCTGGACCAAAGAGCTGCGCTACGATCTGCGCGTGTTTTCCAGCTCCTACGAAGTCACTGAAAACCTCGAGCGCATTCCCACGGTCAATGGAGAACCGGTGCACTCCGGCATCTATTTCCGCCGGCTGGCCGATTATCTCCGCTCGGTCCGCGAACGATTCCCGGACTACTCCGAGCTCCTGGTCCTCGACCAGCACGGGCACGTCGTGGCGACCAGCGCGCCCCAGCCGGCGCGTGTGCCGATCGCCCCCGGGTGGGCCGCCGAGTTGACCAAGAACGAGTGGGCGCTCGGAGCGCCGTACTGGGACTCGACGGGCACACACGCGGAAATGCTGGTCTCCGTGCCCATCATGTCGGTGCGGCGCACCGGGCGCGGCGCCGGGGGCGCGCACCTCGTCGGCGCGCTGGCCTCGCGGGTGAACCTGCGCACCGTGGCCGACACGTTGCGGCGATTCGCGCCCGGAGAATCGGGAAAAATCTATCTCATCACGCGAACCGGGCGGCTCATCGTGAGCTCGTGGGGCAGCTCGCGCGAGCTGATGCGGCAGGGCTATGGGCGCGAAGCCGCGAACTGGCTGCTCGCCCGCGAGGGGCGCGCCATCCAGTTCTCGAGCTTCACGGGCGACGCCGTGGTCGGCAGTACCCGCACCGTTCCGGCACTCAACTGGATGCTGATCGCCGAGATTCCATCGACCGAAGCGTTCCGCCAGGTCGCGCGGCTCCGCAATGTCACGCTTGGCATCGTGACGCTGCTGCTCGCCGTCGTGGGAGCCCTGGCCTACGTGTTGAGCATGCTGATCGTCCGCCCCCTCAACCGCTTGACCCAGGCGGCCGGGGAGGTGGCGAAAGGCGACCTCGACGTCGGCTTGCCGGTGACGGCCGGCGGTGAAATCGGCGCCCTCACCGAGGTTTTCAACAACATGGTGGCGCGGCTGCGCGACAGCCGCTCCGAACTGGAGCGGCTGTCGGTCACCGATCCGTTGACGGGGCTGTTCAATCGGCTGCGCATGATGGAAGTGCTGGACAACGAAGTCCGCCGCTCCCGGCGGCTGCATCACGACTTCGCCGTCGTGATGGCGGATCTCGATCGGTTCAAACACTACAACGATGAATTCGGCCATCCCGCCGGCGATGCCGTGCTGAAGCGGGTGGCTGAGATCATGCGGGAAGCGAGCCGCGACGTGGACTTTATCGCGCGCTACGGCGGCGAGGAATTCCTGATCATGATGCCGGAGACGACCATCGACGGAGCGGCGAAATTCGCCGAACGGATTCGCAAGCGCATCGCGTCCGAGCCGCTCACGGACGGACAGATCACCCTGAGCCTCGGCGTGTCGGCATTTTCCATGCATGGCGACACGCCCGATCACCTGATTGCGGAAGCCGACGCGGCCCTCTACCTCGCCAAGCGCGCCGGGGGCAACCGAGTGGTCGCGGCCGCGCGCCCCAAGCCTATTCCCTCCGGCCGATAAGCGTCTGGTGGATCCAGCCGGTCCGATCGCCGTCCGCCATCACCCGTACCCATTGTTCGACATACGAATACGCGACGAGCGGCACCGCGCTCTCGAGCGTAAAGAGCACCTTGAAGTTGGCGCCGGGGCCCTCGCGCACATTGGCGCGGCCCGTCGTCTGCACGCGTAACGGCAGCGCGAACGGCACCTCGCCCTTGCGCGGTGTGCCTCGGTCATCATTCGTGGCGCGGCGCTGGCCGGCGGCGGCGGCATTCTTCGCCTCGGTCGCGAGGTACAACGCGCCGGCGTAGTTCTGCTGATCGAACTCGGTCGTCGCGAGCTGCATCAGTTGATTCCCCTGGTTCCATTCGGGCGGCGCCTGCGAATTGTTGCCGCTTGCCGAACGCAACGACTGGAGAGCGATCTCCGCCTCGGCCATGCCCGAGGCGGCCTCGGCGCGCGTCGCCAGCGACTGCAGCTTCGCCATCGCGCGCACGACTTCCCGTCGGGCGTCATCCAGCCGGTTCTGCAGCTCCGCGACCTGCGCTTCTTCTTCGAGCACGCGGAGCTCGAGCCGCGCGGCGCGCTGCTCGAGCGCGGTATCGCGGACCGGCGCCGGGGCGCGCACGCGCGTCGTGTCGCGCGGCGCGCGGGCCGGCGGCGGATTGCCCGGACGGGGGTGCGTGCACGCGGCGATGAGGACCACGGCGACAAAAAATGGGCGCATGGGGCCCTAAGTTGCACCGTGACGCACGTTCCTACAACGGCGACGCGCTATTGACTTCACTCCGCCCGCTGACGATTCTTCGGGCGAGCGAAGGGGTCACGGCACGGTGCCGCGACTGTACCAGTGGACTTGATCGAGGACCTGGGCTTTCGCCTTGGTCCTCGCCGTGTTTCTGGGACCAGCTCTCGATTCTGGAAAGGGCCCGCATGGAAGTCACGCTGAAGGAGACCGACCGGTTGGAAGCGGTATTGAAGAAGTTCCGCCGGGAGATCACCAAGGCCGGGCTGTTTCAGGATATGAAGAAGAAACGCTTCTACGAGAGTCCCGCCGTTCAACGGCGGCGCAAGAGCAAGGCAGCTCGCCGCCGGAAACGTACTAGCTAGGGAGTAACGAACAGATGGCACGCATCACCGGTACCGTCAAGTGGTTCAACGACGCCAAAGGCTTCGGTTTCATCACGCCAGAGGACGGCAGCAAGGACTGCTTCGTGCATCACACCGCGATCCAGGGAGACGGGTTCAAGTCGCTGACCGAAGGCCAGCGCGTCGAGTTCGAAGTCGTGCAGGGCCAGAAGGGTCCGGCGGCGCAGAACGTCGTGAAGCTCTAACCACTCTCGCGGCACCTGCAGACGACGCGGCGCTTCAAAAAGAGCGCCGCGTTCTTTTTCAGGCCGCGGTGCCGTCCTCGGGAATGTGGCCGCCTTCAGGCGTCTGATCGTCGTCGGGATCCCCCAGCATCGGCGGATGCTCGTACACGATCGGCGTGCCGCAGCTGCACGGGTCGTGGTGCGGCGTCGCGAACTGCGCGCTGGCCCGGGGCGGCCGATGCTCGATCTTCGCGGGATCCGCAATGACCCCGCCGCAGAAGTGACAGTGCACCTGGGACATGGCGTGCGCTCCTCCCTTCGGGCGCGGAAGCGTCTCTACCATTCACCCTCGACCCGGAGTAGGCAAGCTGGCCCCCCCCCGGCATGCCTTTGGAGGGATGAGACGCTAAACTTGTCGTCTCATCCCAAAGGATGAGACCGGAACCGCCTGAACCGATTTGACTAATGCCGGTGAAATCAGCCATGCGAATCGCCACCCGTCTACCTCGTCCACGCTACAACGAGGGCCGTGAGCGACCATGACGACGAAGCGCATCCAAATCCTGATCATCGAAGACAATCGCCTGCTCCGGGATGGTCTCGCCGCGCTACTCAACTCTCAAGGCGACTTCAAAGTTGTCGCCTCCGCCGAGGGGGCCTCGTCCGCGCTGCAGCGGTTGCAGGAGCACAAGCCGAATGTGGTGCTGGTCGACGCCGCCCTCGGTCGGAATCGCAGCCAGCGGCTGGTGGAAAGCATCAAGGAGGCGGCCCCGCATGCCCGCATCATCATGATGGACATGCTGCCGGAAGAAGAGGACGTCATCGACTTCATCAAACGCGGCGCCAATGGATTCATCGCCAAGGACGCGGCGCTCGAGGACCTCACCGACACGATCCGGCAGGTCGCCAACGGTGACGACGTCGTGCCGCCGCAGCTCACCGGCACCCTGCTCTCCCACATCGCGAAGCAGGCATCCGTGCTGCGCAACACGCCCATGATGGCGTCGGTGCGGATGACCAAGCGCGAGCAACAGATCACGGATCTGATCGCCGAGGGGCTGAGCAACAAGGAGATCGCGCAGCGGCTCAACATCGCGACCTATACGGTCAAGAGCCACGTGCACAACATCCTCGAGAAGCTCGCGCTGCACAGCCGGCTGCAGATCGCCGCGCACGCGCACAAGAAAACGCCGCCCAGGGGCGACCGCCGCAAATTCGTCCGCTAGCACTCATCCTCCCGCAACGAGGGGAGAAGCTCCCATGAAACGCAACACGCACAAGCGCGTTCGCGAACGGCTCGTCGTCGTCGCAGGGCTGGGCCTGCTGCTGGCCGGTTGCGCGCGCAATCCCGCGACCGGAGAAAACGAGCTCATGCTCGTGAGCGAAGGACAGGAAATTCAGATGGGCGCAGCCTACGACAGTCAGGTCGTGGCCTCGATCGGTCTCTACGGCGACCCGGCGCTGCAAAGCTACGTCGCGGACCTCGGCAGGAAACTCGCGGCGACATCCGAGCGGCCGAACCTGCCCTGGACGTTCCGCGTCGTCGATGACCCCGCCGTCAACGCGTTCGCGATCCCGGGCGGGCACGTCTACGTGACGCGCGGTATCCTGGCGCACATGACGAGCGAAGCGGAGCTCGCGACGGTGATGGGTCACGAGGTCGGTCACATCACGGCCCGCCACACGGCACATCAAATGTCGGAGCAACAGCTCGCGGGGCTGGGCCTCGCCATCGGCAGCATCGCGAGCTCCGAGATCGCCCAATACGCCGGCCTGGCGAGTCAGGCGCTCGGCGTCCTGTTCCTGAAATTCTCGCGCGATAACGAGAACCAGGCCGACATGCTGGGCGTGCGCTACTCGAGCCGCGCCAAGTACGACTCACGCCAGATGGTCACCGTCATGCAAATGCTCGACCGCCTCGACACGCGCAGCGGCGGCAAGCTGCCCGAGTGGCTCGCCACGCATCCGAATCCCGGCAACCGCATCGAGCACATCAACGCGCTGTTGTCACAGACGCAGACCGACTTCGCCAGCGCGACCGTGAATCGCGACGCGTATCAGCGGCGGCTCGACGGCATGATGTTCGGCATGAATCCGCGCGAAGGATTCTTCAAAGGCACCGAGTTCTATCACCCCGAGCTCAAGTTCCGCATGGCGTTCCCCAACGGCTGGCAGACGGCGAACACCAAGCAGACGGTCGGGGCGCAGAGTCCGCAGCAGGATGCGCTGATCGAGCTGACACTCGCGCAGGGGTCGAGCGCCGATCAGGCTGCGCGCGCGTTCCTGTCGCAGCAGGGAGTGCAAGCGGGCACGCTGACGCGCGGCAACCTCAATGGGCTCACGGCGTGGTCCGCGCCCTTCGCGGCGGCCACCGAACAGGGCACGCTCCGCGGCAACGCCGTCTTCGTCGAGTACGCGACCCACGTGTACCGGCTGCTCGCGTACGGGCCCGAGGCGACATGGGCCAACAATCAAGCGCTCGCGCAGCGGTCGCTGACGAGCTTCGGACCGCTGACCGACCCGGCGATTCTCAACGTGCAGCCGCAGCACCTTACCGTCTTCACGCTCGATCGGCGGACGACGATTGCCGAGCTCGCGCGGCAGCGTCCGTCACCGGCGCCGGCGGCGACGCTGGCCCTGATCAATCAAGTGGAGGAAAACACACCGCTCGAGCCGGGGCGCCTCGTGAAGTGGGTCGTCGGCCAGCAACTGCCCTAACCGCTACTTCGAGAAATCGACCCGCGGGGCCTCGGCCGCACTCGGTGTTTGCAGCTCGAAATACGGCCGCGGTTTTTTTCCGAGAATCTTGGCCGTCAGCACTTGCGGGAACCGCCGGATGTAGGCGTTGTAGGCGTTCACCGTCTCGTTGTAGTCCTGCCGCGCGACGGCAACGCGGTTCTCGGTCCCCTCGAGCTGATCCTGCAGCGCGCGGAAGTTCTCGTTGGACTTGAGCTGGGGATAATTCTCCGCGATGGCCAGCAGGCGGCCGAGCGGCGCGTTGAGGGCGGCGTTCGCCGCAGCCATCGAGTCGAGGTTCCCGCTTTGGACCGCGCCGGCCAGTCTGGCCCGTGCGTCCGCCACGGCGATGAAAATCGTCTGTTCCTGCTTGGCGTAGGCCTTCACGGTCTCGACCAGGTTGGGAATGAGGTCGGCGCGCCGCTGGAGCTGCACTCTGATCTGCGACTCGGCGGCGTTGATGCGCTCGTCGAGCGTCTGGATCTGGTTGTACCCGCACCCCGCCACGACGACGAGGGCAAGCGGCAAGACAGCGGGGCTGCGGCGTAGATGCGTGTTCACGTAGTGGTCCTTTCCATGCGGTTCACGTACTCCGCCGTGCGCGTCACCGCGTCGAGATACGCGGCCGGCTCGGTCAGTCCCTCCGTCGAAAATCCTATCAGGCCGCCGGCCTCGCGCACCAGGGCATCCGGTGCCGGCGGTACCGGCTGTCCCGCCAGGCGCAGCACGGCCCGCAGCATCGTCAGAAACCCGGCCCGGGTGCCGGCCACGGTCTCGGCCAGACGCCGGGGGCGGTTCCATTCCGCGGCGTAGGCCTGGCGCAGGTGCACGAGCTTGCCCATCAGCTCGTGCTCCAACTGGCGCCGCACGTGCTCGCGCTCGACGCGAACCCCCTGCCACGGATCCCGTCCCGCCAGCACGCGGTGACCTGCGCGGATGTCCTCATACTCGATCGGGAAGGCGTCCGCGGAATCGCGCCACTCGCGCTCGGTCAGGATGAGCGGCGGCGGGTGCTGGGCGCTCATCCAGGCCTGGACGGGTGATACGAGCCGCGCGAACAGGTCAGCGTCGCCGCGATCCACGATCAGCAGCGTGTTCATTCCATCCTGCTGCTTGCTCCCCGCTCCGTGCTCCCGGGCGGCGGATCCATAGAGCACCAGGCTCACGAGCCGCGGCCCGAGCGCGGTAGCGACTTGATCCGCGAATGCTGCAAGCGTCATTCGTGCCATCGCTCAGAATCTCCCTCCGGCCCCGCCGCCCGAGAAGCCTCCGCCGCCGCCGAATCCACCAAACCCACCGCCGCCGCCACCGCCACCGCCTCTCCACCCGCCCCCACCGCCCCAACCTCCGCCTCCCCAACCGCCCCAGCCGGTCCAACCGCCCCAGCGGCGGCGGCGGCGTCCCAGGCGGCTGAGACTACTCACGATGATGATCAGAATGACGATCAGGATCACCACACCGATCGGTGCCTGTGGACGTGGCGCCGCGCGCGGAGGTGGAAGAACGTACTCGGGGTTCGAGAGCGTGACGCCGAACTCGCGCGCGAACGATTGCGCGATGAGGTCCACGCCAAGCGAGAGCGCCTTGCCGTACTCCTCGCGCGCCAGCAGCGGGATCATGGCGTCGCGAATGCGTCCCACGGTGGCGTCGGTGAGAAACCCTTCGGCGCCGCGCCCCGTCGCGATGAAGATCTGGCCCGTCCCGGGCTCGTGATTCCTCATCGGCACGAGCAGCACGACCACGCCGAGATTCTTAGCCGGATCGCCCGCCTCTGCCCTGGCGCCGACCCCCCACTGGCGGCCGATCTGGAGGGCCACGTCACTCGCCTGGTGATCGCCGATGTCCGGGAGGGTGACGACCGCGATCTCACCGCGCGTCTTCTCGCGCAGCTCGGTGATGACCGCTTCCATGTGGCGGATGGATTGTGAGTCCACGATCCGCGCAAAGTCGTTCACGTACCCGATGGGCGGCGGGATGGTGAGTTGCTGCAGGAGAAGCAGGAGGCGAATCACCGCGCGTGGCGGCTCAGCAGCTCGCCGAGGGTGTGCGGATCGAAGGGTTTGATGGCTTACTCAATAAGACAGCGCAACGGAACCTCGTCAAGACCGCGCACGTAGCTTTGAGGAATGGACGTGCTTGCGATTGTCATTCTGGTATTGGGGCTCGTGACGGGGCTGGTGCTCGTCCCGCTCGGATTGCCCGGCCTGTGGGTCATGGTCGGCGCATTACTCGCATATGGATGGCTGACGGATTTCCGGTCGCTCAGCGTCGCCTTGATCGCCATCGTGCTGGCGTTGGCGCTCGTCGGAGAACTCATCGAGAGCTGGCTCGGGTTTCGTTTCGCCAAACGCTACGGCGGTTCGAGTCGATCCGGCTGGGGCGCGCTCATCGGTGGCATCGTCGGCGCCATCATCGGTGTGCCGATCCCCGTGATCGGCAGTGTCATCGGCGCGTTTCTCGGCTCGTTCATCGGAGCGGCACTGTTCGAATACAGCGCGTCGCGCCAGCTCGGCGTGGCGACGCGCGCCGGCTGGGGGTCGGTCGTGGGTCGCGCCGCCGCGGCCGCCGTCAAGATCGCGCTCGGCCTGGTCATTGCCGTGATTGCGGCGTTCGCCGCGCTATCTTAAAACCTCATGAAACCACTTCTGCTCCTCGCCCTGCTGCAAGCGGCCCAGCCCGCGACCCCGACGAACAAATGGACCGCCGATCCCGCACACAGTGCGGTCGGCTTCCGCGTTCGCCACCTCGGCATCACGTGGGTGAATGGCACGTTCAAGCAGTGGGCCATCGATCTGATTTACGATCCAGCGAACCCCGAAGCCGCGAGTGTAGTCGCGCGCATTCAAGCGGCAAGTGTCGACACCGACAACGAGCGCCGGGATAACGATCTGCGCTCGAGCAATTACCTGGCTACCGACAGTTTTCCGGAGATCACGTTCACGAGCAGGAAGGTCGAGCGCGCCGGAGACGGGGGGGGGCGGTTGCGGATCAGCGGTGAGCTGACGGTGCGGGGCGTCACCCGACCCGTGGTGCTGGACGCCGAGGTCGGCGGCGTGTTGACCACGGCGCGCGGCCGCCGCACCGCGTTCACCGCGACGACCACGATCAGGCGCCAGGACTACGAGATTACGTTGAACCGCCTGATGGAAGGGGCGCAGGTGGTCGGCGACGACGTGCGAATCACGATCGACATCGAGGCCATAGAACGCTAGAGCGCGTTGTGAGACGGGCCTGCCTGGCACTCACCCTGCAGCTCGCCGTCGCCGGTAGCGCCCGCGCGCAAAGCGAAGGCGTCCGCTGGTGGCAGCCCGTGCTCGTGATCGGAGCGATTGCGACCGTGAGCCTCGCCGATCGCTCCGTCAACGACTGGATCCAGGATCACCGCACGCCGCAGAGCGACGACATCGCCCGTGTGTTTCGCTACGGCGGTGAGCCCGAGGTGACCTTCGGCATCAGTGGGGGCATTCTGGCGGTCGGCCTGGTCAGCGGGCGCTCGGACGTGCAGCGCAGCGGCGGGCGCGTGCTCCTGTCGCTACTGGCCGCGGGAGTGACCAGCACCGCGGTGAAGGTCACCACGGGTCGCTTTCGGCCCGCGGAGACCGACAATCAATACATCTTCAAGCCGTTTTCAGGCCACGATTCTTTCCCGTCGGGACACGCGACGCTGGCGTTCGCGCTGGCGACGTCGCTCTCGAATGAGATCAAGAACGGGTGGGTCAGCGCCGCCCTCTATACCTTCGCCACCGGCACCGCATGGTCTCGGCTCAACGACGAACGCCATTGGCTGTCGGACGTGCTGGCGGGCGCGACCGTCGGGATCACGACCGCGACTATCGTGCACCGTCACCCGCCGCGACTGCTGGCGGAGCCGAACGGCGGAGTGCGACTCGAGTGGCGGATCGCGTTCTAGGGTTTGAGTCTGTGCGGGACAACGACGAGCTCTTCGATGAGGGCCGCGAGTCGAGTGGCGAGGTCCCCGAGCTCGGTGGCCTTCTTTCTGGTCGAGCGGCGGTACACGTACCGCGCGGTCGCGTACGTCACGCCGAGCCAGACCGGAATGAGCACGACGACCGCCGGGCCCATGTGCAGCGCGCCGCCCAGGATGCCCAGCATGGGCCCCATCCCGCCCCCGCCCATTCCCCCGCCGATGCCGCCGAACACACCGCCGATCAGGTTGGCGAGATTCTCCTGCACCGTGATGCGGGTGCGGCCGCCACGGATCGAGATCGTGATCTCCAGATTACGCCGCACGCCACTGTTCGGACCGCTGCGCACGGTGGTCCATGTAAATGACCGGCCGAACTGGCTGACCTGCCCGGCGTCCTGCAGGAGCTGACGGATCTCATCGACAACGGTCTCGTACTCGGTTTCCGGAAGCTCCCCGTCGATGACCCGCTCGAACAGCAGTCGGGTGGGTCCCGAGATCCAGGGATTGGGCACATTCGCTGGCCGCCCCGGAGGATTGGGCGTTGCGGGACGGCGGATCGCGTCGGCTGCCGCACGGACCAGCTCGGGTGCCACGCCGACCTCGCCGGCCAACGCCTCGACGCCCCCGATCGTCATTGCGCCCGACGCCGTCTTCGTCGCCTCCAGTTCCGTTGCACGCTTGACGATTTCCTCGACTTCGTCCTTGTCGTAGCGCCGGCGCGCGCCGGACGCGCCGCGGGTCAGCTCGTCGATCAGCACGTCGGGCGTCGCGGTGCGCTGATCGTGGCGGATCGCGAGGCCCCGCACCAGCGCCCCTTCGATTCGCACCCCCACACTCGTCAACCTGGTCCGATGCGAGGGCGTCGCCTCGAGAAAACGACCGGCGCGCACCGCATCCTCGGTCGGCCAGCGGCCCGGGACGTCACCGACGAGCATTTCGTAGATCACGACGGCCAGGCTGTACACGTCCGTACGCTCGTCGAGCTCGGTCACGCCCGCAGCCTGCTCTGGACTCATGTAGCCGGGCGTGCCTACGGGGAATCCCGTCCTCGTGATGTTCGCGCCGCCCGCGGTACTGACCGCCTTGGCGATGCCGAAATCGGCAACGATCGGATGTCCCTGGGAGAACAGGATGTTCTCCGGCTTGATGTCACGATGGAGTACGCCCATGCGATGGGCGTATGACAGCGCGTTCGCCACGGGCTCGGCGATCGCCAGCGCCTGCTGCTGCGACAACGCCCGTCGCGACCCGGCCTCGAGCTGCTGGCGCAGCGAGGCGCCATCGATGTACGGCATGACGTAATACAGGAAGCCGGCCGCTTCCCCTGAGTCGTGCAGCGCGAGGATGTGCGGGTGCGTCAGGCGCGCCGCGATCTGGATTTCCTTGAGGAACCGCTCGACGCCGAGGAAGGCAGCGAGACCAGGGAGCAGCACTTTGATGGCCACCGCCCGGTGGTGCTTCTTATCGTCGGCCAGATAGACCGTGGCCATTCCGCCGCGCCCGAGGATCCGACGCAGCGTGTAGCGGTCGGCAAGGGCGGCTTCGAGCTCCGCCGGTATTTCCCGTGTTGTTTCGGTGGCCACGCGGAGAATATACGAGTCGCTGAGTGTTTGGTTGCTACGCCGCAACCGCCGGCTGTTGCTGCTGGATGTACGCTTCCGCCTTGCGGTCGTCGAATTCCCCTTCCCAGCGACCCATGACGACCGTCGCGAGACAATTGCCGACCAGGTTCACCGTGGTGCGCGCCATGTCCATCAGCTCGTCCACACCCAGGATGACGGCGATCGCCTCGAGTGGGAGGTGGAACGACGCGAGCGTGCCCGCCAGAATGACGAGAGATGCGCGCGGCACCGCCGCGACCCCTTTTGTCGTCACCATCAGCGTGAACATCATCAGCAGCTGCTGGCCGACGGAAAGGTGCACACCGGCGGCTTGGGCCGCGAAGATCGACGCGACGGCGAGATACAGCGTGCTGCCGTCCAGGTTGAACGAGTAGCCGGTCGGCATCACGAACGCCACGATCCGTCGCGGCACTCCGATCGCTTCCATCCGCTCCATCGCCTTCGGCAGCGCCGCCTCGGACGAGGTCGTCGAGAATGCGATCAGCGCCGGCTCTTTGACGGCGCTCAGGAACGGCCGCAACGGGACACGCGCGATCCTGGCGACCGGCAGGAGGACGACGAGCCCAAACACGACGAGCGCCCCGTAGAGCGTCAGCACCAGCAGGCCGAGGTTCTTCAGCACATCGAGTCCACTGTGGCCCACGGTCACCGCGATCGCCGCCCCGATGCCGATCGGCGCGAACTTCATCACAATGGCCGTGAACTTGAACATCGTCTCGGCCAGGCCCTCGCAAAAGCCGAGCATGGCCTCCTTGGGCCGGCCCCGCACCTGCGACAGACCGACGGCAAAGATCACCGAGAAGAACACGATCTGGAGCACCTGATTCGACACCGCGGCTTCGAAGAAACTCTGCGGCACGATATGCTCGAGGACACTCCCGAAGGTTGGTTGCCCGCTTCCGGGCACGGGCGCACCGGCGGCGGGCGGCGGCAGCTCCACCCCGACGCCCGGCTTGACCAGGTTCACCGCGAGCAAACCGATGAACAGGGCCAACGTCGTGACGATTTCGAAGTACACGAGCGCTTTGAACGCGAGCCGGCCGACGCGCTTCATGTCGTCGCCATGCCCCGCGATGCCGACGACCAGCGTGCCGAAGATGATCGGCACGATGATCGACTTGATCATGCGCAGGAACGTCGTGGAGAGCGGACGCAGCGACGCGGCAAAGCCCGGCCACGCCCATCCGACGAACGTGCCGACGACCATGGCGATCAAAATCCACTGCGTGAGGCTGATGCGACGGAGAAAGGTCCACATAGGGCGGCGTGAACGATAACCGCCCCCAAACAAAGACCGCTAGCGCTTCTTGATGAAGGTCCCCTGGCGCAGCTCGTCGTACGCGTGGATCAGCTCTTCGCGGGTATTCATGACGATCGGGCCCTGCCACGCGACCGGCTCCTGCAGCGGCTGACCGGATACCAGCAAGAACCGCATGCCCTGCTCGCCGGCCTGGACCGTGATCTCGTCGCCGGAGTCGAACAACACGAGCGAGCGGTTGCCTGTTTCCTCTTTGCTCTCGCTCCCCGCGTCGCGGCCGCCCGCCGACACGCGGTCGGTGCGCACGCCCTGCGGCGCGGACGCGTCGCGGAACGTGCCGGCCCCTTCGAACACGTACGCGAACGCCTGGCGCGACGACTCGACGGGAATCGTCTTGCGAACGCGCGGCGGAATCCACACATCCAGGTAGCGGGGATCCGCGGCCACGCCTTCGACCGGTCCCCGCTTCCCCCAAAAATCGCCCGCCACGACGCGCACGCGCGTGCCGTCGTCGTCGACGACTTCCGGAATCTCCTGCGCGTGGATGTCCTGATAGCGAGGATCGGTCATCTTCAGGGTGCGCGGCAGATTGGCCCAGAGCTGGAAGCCGTGCATGCGGCCGTGCGCATCGCCCTTCGGCATCTCCTGGTGCAGGATGCCGCTGCCGGCCGTCATCCACTGCACGTCACCGGCGCCCATCGTGCCCTTGTTGCCCAGGCTGTCGCCGTGCTGCACGCTGCCGCTCAAGACATAGGTGATCGTCTCGATGCCGCGGTGTGGGTGCCAGGGGAACCCGGGGAGGTAGTCCTCGGGATGCTCGTTGCGGAAATCATCTAGCAGAAGGAACGGATCAAAGTCGCTGGTTTTGCCGAACCCGAAAGCGCGGCGCAGTTTGACGCCCGCACCCTCGAGAGTGAGCTGCGACTGGGTAATGGATTTGATGGCGCGAATCGACATAAGCCCTCAGGGAGCGGTTTCTACAAGAACATTAGCAGGTTCCCCACTCCCTAATCCCCATCCCTAGTCCCCGCTAGAATCCCAGCCAGTAATTCACCTTCACCATGAAGATGTTCTGCGAGGGCCCCTGGAAGAGCGCGCGGGTATCGGCGCTCCAGTCGATCTGCCCGCGCGGCTCGAGTGTCGCGCCGTCGCGCGTCCAGACCAGGAAGATCGTGGATCCGGGACGGTATTCCCAGCGCAGCACCGCATTGCCTCGCAGCGACCGGATGGTAAAGCTCGGATCCTGGAACGTGAATGCGCTGTCGCCGCCGGGGCCGTCGCTGTCCAGCACAATCGTACTTGGCCCGCCGGCGGAGTCGGGCGTAACCACCATGGTTCCCATGTCGGTCCCGTACGTCAGTCGCCGTGTGGTTCTGGTCGCCGCGAACTCATTGTAGCTCGTGTAATCGCCCGCCGAAATGAACGGCTGCATGTACAGCTCCAGCGTCAATGTCGGAGAGAACGTCACATTCAGCCGAGTGTCCATCCCCAATTCGTTGCGCTCGAGCTGCCCGAACACATAGTGCGTCCCGTACAGGGCCGTGCTGTTCGCGCCGGCGTAACTGCCGACAGCCTGCACGCCGGAATGTGAGTTGCTCACGCTCGGCCCCAGCGACACCGTCACATTGGACCGCGGGCGCAGCTGCAGCGACAGGAATGCCGCGCGCTGGCAATCCCCGTCCGCGTTACAGCCCCCCTCGACGTTGAGGTTCCCGGAGATCGCCTTGCGTAAGTCGCTCTGAATCCCGCCAGAGATGAAATCGGACCTCGGCCGGCCCACGACGGGTCCGCCGCGCAACAACCGATCATCGAGGATCCCTGGCCGGTGAATCCAGAACGCCGTCAGCCACCAATACCCCAGCGTCTGGATCTGCGCGAAACCGTGCAGCTGTCGCTGGGTGAGATCGCCATCGAAGTTGTATTGCTGCTGCACGCCGCCGATGAGAAACGCCTGCCGGTACCAGCTGGTGGGCTTGGTCCAGAGCGGGAACAGGTTCGCGCCCATCCACACGTAATCGCCCTGCGGCAGGATGGTGATGTCGTTGTTGTCGAAGCTCGGGGTGCGAAAGTTGACGGTACCCTCCCACAGCAGGCCGCCCGATTCCTTGGAGAT
>Ga0137465_1000214_pt1 | contig 38690 bp, 40 predicted proteins | sample EasRivERMGT828_2_FD_104906 | JGI IMG/M metagenome (GOLD analysis project Ga0137465, IMG submission 104906) | Soil microbial communities from meander-bound floodplain in the East River, Colorado, USA - East River MetaG ERMGT828_2 | ecosystem: Environmental > Terrestrial > Soil > Floodplain ... | reverse complement strand
GACCCGCCGGGCAACAGCCATAAGCCGGGCAAGCATGATGACTAACGACGAGCAGAAACTTCTCAACGAGCTTCTTAACGACGACAGCGACAAGATGTCCGAATGGGAGCAGGACTTTCTTGAATCTCTCGACAGCAACCGAGCCGTCGAGTTGACAGGCAAGCAATCCGACAAGCTCAATCAGATTTGGAATCGGGTGTTTCCGTGAAAGATCGTACCGCCGCTGCTTTTGTTTCGGGCCTGCTCGCGGGCCTGCTACTCGGCGTCGCGGGGTGCGCCGGCATGGTGAAGCGAACGGATACCCGCCCGACGCCCGCAAGTGCGCCAAGCACAGAGCCGACTTCGGTAAGCAGCGAAGATGTGCAGGCGATGGTTTCGGCGATCGTGAAGGCTGAAATCGAGGCCGCCGTGAACCTGAACACGGGGCCCATCACCGGCGTCAACTACCAGTCTGTGCTTCCCATGGGCATGGTGATCCTCTTGACTGTGATCGTCCTTACCCAGACGGCGTCAAACAGTTTCGAGGACTGGTTACTCCACCGGCAACAAATACTCCGCCTGCGACGGAACAGCGAGCACCCATGACCTGTGCTTTTCCTGTGAAATGTGCTCGTTTCCCGTGCTTTGCCTGTGATATCTTCTGTGATATCTTGGCTGAATCTGACAGGGTTGGACGCTAAAGGGGCTTTCCTGTGAATTGTGGGTCAGATTTTACAGAACAAATCACATGGGGTGTGAAATGTTACAGAGCGCCACACCACTAGGGCATGTACTTCATGGTTGGCGGACCGCTTGCCCTTGTGGGTGGGTAAGACGTGGGTAGCGAATCGCACGGATATCACAGGGCTTATTGTTGTTATTAACTTAGAAAGATAACAACCATGCAGAGAGGGATGGTCGCTGTTCGTGGGATTCGCACCGACGGTAGCTTCGGTGACATCGACGTGTTGGACCTCGACGACGAGAGTTTTCGGTGCTATGTGGTAGACTGTCTTAGCAGAGCGGGTGTCGTCGAGGGCGGAGCGGTTGACCTGGCCGTGGGGGACCGCCCGGCCTACCGCCAGAGGATCCCGCCCGGACACCCGAGGACGAAATAACCCATGCCCCTGCGATACACAGACCACCGGCAGAACACGGCGATGGAGTACGAGCTGCGCGAGCTGTGGCGCCGTCTGGATGGTCTTAGGGCAACGGTAGGCGTCGGGGTAGGCGGCGGCGCGGCGGGTGCCGATGGTGCAGACGGTGCCGATGGTGCAGACGGGGCAGACGGCGTTCCCGGCCTAGTGGGCGAGTACCATATCCCGTTTTTCGCCCTATCCACGGAAGAAGACGTGGCGTAGGATGAACGCATGAAAACCTGGAAACCGGATACTTGCGGGTGTTGTGTTGAGGAAATCTACGATGGGAACACGCTCGTCGGCGGCGGGCAGGTGCTGACTAAATGTCCAGCGCATGCGTCTGTAGCCGACGCGGAGCTGTACGGCGTGCTGTACGCGAACCCCGACGGGGAGAACAAGCGTAAGAACCTCGTTCATGCGATGTTGTTGGGGGTCCACGCCCCAGAGCTGAACCTCGGCCTTGCGGAAGCGAACGCCAAGGGATCCCCGGAGTTCAAGGCGGGCGCAGAGTACGTCTGGTCGTTCACCGGGGAAGGGAAAGGCCGCGTGTTGAACGTGGGGATCCCAGGGGCGAGCATGACGCCCCTGAAGAAAGCCAACTTTCATTCGAGTTGTGAAGCTCAGTTTGGGCAAGGTAAAGTTGTGATGTCCTAATCCATGGGTACAGCGTTTCTACTCAATGCGGGGCAACTCACTCTCCCCGATTCCTTTACGCGGTATCACTCATTGAGTGGGCAGTTGGCCGCCAACGCCACGGAAGCCAACGCCGAGGCCCCGTTCCGGGACGCCGGGGTCATAAGCAATCTGTACGTGTACGTCATAAGCAATAATTTTGTATCCCAAACATGTACATTCGCTGTGCGAAAGAACCGTGCCGCAACGGGTAGCCCTGGTGCCCTTAGTGTGAGTATCGGGCCGGGCCTCACCGGAGCTTTTGAGGACACGACCAACAGTGCGACAATCGCGGCAACGGATGAGGTTAATTTTCAGTCAATCGCCCCCTCGGCTGCTGGCAACAAGAGTATCATAGTTACAGCCGCGTCGGTTCAGTTTACGGCTGACGACACCAGCAAGACGATCGTGCCCTTGGTGAACGGGGGTGGAATCTCCAGCAACGATGTGCCCGTCGTCACCCGTTACAGTCCGATCAACGGCGGCCCCCAATTCTTCGCCAGTACGGAGACATACCAAAAATACCCCTGCCGGATGGCGTTCACTTCAACCGATTTATTTGTGAACGTCAGCGCCAACACGCTGAGCACGAGTACCGTCATTAAGACGCGCAAAAACGGGGCCGACGGCGGACAAACTGTTACCTTTACGGCGGCCCAGACGGGGCAGATGGAGGACACGAGTGGGAGCGATAGTTTAGCCGTCGGCGATGACTTCAACTATGTGGCTGAAATTGGCGGTGGGACGGCTATTTTTATTGATACGGTCTGCACGACCTGTACAACCTCCAACCTCGAATTTCCGCTGATGGCTTGTTTTTGGAACGGGGGTAATCCGACCGGCCCGGCGTTTACTCTGGAGTACCCGGTCGCCGGGCCGCTTTCGTATAACGGGGAAGCATTCATTGCGGGAGTCCCACGATTCATCTTCGGGGTGAAGTTGTTAATCGCCTTGGTGTCGGTCAACACGATGACTACAGGGAGCGCAACCCTTGTGTTTCGTCGGAACACGGCGGCTACGTCGCTTTCCCTGAGCTACTCCGTCGGACAAACGGGACTGAAATTAGACGAGAGCCATGTCGAGATCGTCAACCCCGGAGATGCCATTGCCTATCAGTGGACGAACACGGATGCTGTGGGGGATGTGGTCCTACATACGCACGGAATTCTGGGTACCAGGTACACTCTGGGTAGCTATTTCCTGGCCCACCATCAGGAGCTTGAAGTTCACCCGCCGCTAGTGGCGGCGTATTAGGTTTAGAACAGCGCCGTCCGTTGTGACGGCCGAAACAAAGGAGAGAGTAAATGGCTAATTTCAGAACGACCCACACCCAGACGCTCAGCGTGGCGGGCAATGCTGCGGTGCTCGCCAACTTGCAGGGCGGCACCATCGCCCGTGTCCACCTGCACGAGATCAACTTATCGTCGGCCACGGCCGCGACGCCCGGCGCTGACGGAGCGGAGATTGCCCTGCGGCAGTCGACCGATGCCGGAACAGGCGGGACGGCCCTCGACGAGATCAACACCAATCCGCCGGGTCCGGCGGCGACGGTGATCGGCACGGGGGGGCCGCACACGACGGACCCCACCAACGCGGCGGGTACCAACCTATTGCGGATCGGGCTCCGGCATGAAATTCCCTGGCGATGGTTGGCGTATCCCGGGCGGGAAATCATCAGCAGTCCCGCCGCCGGCGACGGCCTCTGCCTGACCACCGTTTCCATTGCCGGGACAGCGTTCGCGGCCCTGGCGGCGTTGGCCTGGATGGAATAAGGGGCCATGCTCCAAAAGACCGCGACGGCCAACAAGCCCGCGGGCGTCATCATCACCGCTACGTCCTCGGGGCGGGTTATCGAAGCCGACACCCTGCAATGCTGCCATTGCGGGATGCACTGGATGGTGGTTCGCGGCTCGGGTCGTCTGCGCGGCTGGTGCAGCAAGTGCAACGGCCCGCTCTGTTGCGAGAAGGAGCTGTGCACGGTCATGTGTTATCCCCTGGAAAAGCGGCTCGACGACGCGGAGAAGCACGGGCGCCTGATACTCCCGTAGGAGGCTGACCCTTGTACGGCTGCTCCTACGTCTTCATCTACCAGAGCGACTTCGCGTATTTCGCAACCCCCGCCGCCGCTCCCCCCACCGGGGCGGGCGTGCTCCCCGACGTTCTGGAGGCGTTCGTACCTCCGCTCGTCATTGACGAGCTGCCGGTTCCCGCTGTCGCTCTGCCGTCCACGTTCGTCACGTTCCCTGGCGACATCCTTGATCCCCCAGCTTTCGTACCCTGGACCTTGATCGAAGAGGCACCGCCCCCGTTCGTAGCGCTGCCGTCTGCGTTCGTCACCTTCCCCGGGAACGTCCTCGACCCGCCCACGTTCGTGCCCCCGGCAATGATCGAGGAATTATCGGGATGGACTTTCACCCCGGCGGCCGTGGTGGCGGGTGCGAGTTTCGAGTTGCCGGTTCTGGAGTTCGTTCCGCCGGTCGTGATTGAAGAACCCCCGCCGCCGTTCGCGGCTCTGCCGTCCACGTTCGTGACTTTCCCGGGCAACATCCTTGACCCGCCGGCGTTTGTGCCGTTCCCCTTGATAGAGGAGCCTCCGCCGCCGTTTGCGGCTCTGCCGCCCACGTTCGTTACGTTCCCCGGCAACGTGCTTGATCCGCCGGCGTTCGTTCCCTGGGCGGCCATCGAAGAGCCGCCCCCGCCGTTGGCGTCATTGCCCGCCACGTTCGTCACGTTCGTTGGGAACATTCTCGATCCATTAGCCTTTGTGCCGTGGTCGCTGATCGAGGAAGCCCCGCCGCCGTTTGCGGCGCTGCCCGCCACCTTCGTGACGTTTGATGGGAACGTCCTCGACCCCTTGGATTTCATCTGTCCAGCGATCATCGAGGAAGTCGCCGGGTGGAGTTTCCAGGCGGTTGCGGTCGTGGCGTGGGCCGCGATCGACCCGGCGGTGTTGGACTTCTTCCCGCCGGACGTGATCGACGATCCGATCTTCGCGGGCTACGACGCCTTCATTCCGGCGTCGGTCCCGGCCGTTCAGCAATCTCCGCTGTTGGATGATGAACTTGGCTACGTCTTCCCCTGTATTCCCAACGACATCCCCCTTGATTCGGTGCGCTCTCCGATCGGGATATGGACCTCCTACGGGCGTCCGTTCCTGTACACGGAGGACAACTGGTTCGGGACCTTCTTTGTATTCGAGACTTACATGCGGGCGAGCACTGGGACGATCTACGCGCGGGTCTTCAACGAAACCGACGCCGAGCCCGTGGTCGGGTCGCAACTCTCGACCATTGAGACCGCCCACATCCGCCAGCGGACGCCGGGCATCTTCCTGTTGGACGGGAAGGAATACCGCTCGCAGTTCGCGGAGTCGGAGCCGGTAGGCACCGGGAAGCGCATCGCCGCCCACCTCATCGCTATTCGCGGCGTGGCTACGCCGATCCCCAACAGCATCATCCTCGGGGCTGTAAAAGACACCGTACTGGAGAGTGCCAACCCGTTAGACGACATCAATGCGGGGGGCGAGGGGTCGATGAGGGTCGGCAACAATTCGGGCGTCCTGAACAGCAACCGGGCGCTGCTGCATTACAGCCTGCCGGCTGACATTCCACCGGGTGCGACGATCGTAGAGTGCCACCTGGTTCTGCACGAGTTTGGCTTGTCCAACTCCGTCGCCGCCAAGGTTCACCGCCTCACGCAACCCAACTGGGTGGAACTGATTTGCACCTGGAACATCTACGATACGGGGTTGCCCTGGACCTTGCCGGGCGGCGACTACACGGAGACCGACCCGGTCGATGTAAACTGGGTGCTCGGTCCAAATGGCTTTACATCGCTGCCCGGCTTGGCCGGGCTTGCTCAGGACGCGCTGAACAATAGGGGAAGGCAGTTGCACATGCTCCTGAAAATCACCACCGAAGGCGCGGGCGTGAAGTTTGTGTCCTTCCATTCGAAGGACTTCACCAGCGACCCGACGTTGCAGCCGAAACTGCACGTGTCGTGGATTTAAGGCGGCAGCACCAAGGCCCGTGAGCCTTGGGGCGAAAGGAGAACGAAAACCCATGCGAATCACCATCGAAGCCGACCTGCCCAGCGAGCTGAACATGCAGAAGGAAGTCCTTCAGCACGTGACCGCCTACGTGATCGGCTACAAGGTGGGCAACATCATCCTGCCGGGCGGGCACCAGCCGGTGTTCGGCGAACTCAAGGCCTTCGGCGCTTCGATTGAGGCCGTCCGCACCGGCATGGGCGAGATGTCTGATATGGTCCTGCTCCAACTCCTCAAAAAATGTGTCCCGCCCTCTTGACAAGGGTTTGATAGGACGTATAACGCCGCCTATGGCAAAGAAACCCGGTGGAGAGGCGAAGTACTCCATCAATTTTATCAAGGGCGTGCGCGACGGCGAATACGACGACGTGATCGACGCCGCGTTCGCGGGCAAGCGTCGATTCGGCTCCGCGGTGAACGCCCTGGCGGTCTTCGCGCGGGAGTCGCCGACCTTCCGGCAGATTCGCGGGGAGATAGAGAGAGAGTCATTGGAACCAAAGACCAGAAAGAGAGGCAAGCGGTGAAAAAAAAACTGGACTCCATCGTGGCGTTGCTCAAGATCAACCGCGGGGTGGGAGCGGTGATGGGTCGCCAAGAGCTGGACCGCGTAATGCGCGACCTCATCGAACGACCGACGCTCAAGAACGCCCGCACGCTGATCATGACCTTCACGTTTACGCCATTGGCGGACCCGCGGGGCATCCTCGAAGAAGTGAAGGTCTCGATCGAGGCCAACAGCCGCACGCCAAAGATGAAGACCCGCGACTACTCGATGAGCGTGGATGGCGACAAGCTTATTTTCAACGACGAAAGTCCTGAGGACGTCCGGCAGGGAACGCTGGACGAGATTGAGAAGTAAGGCGAGAAACGGAAACCCAGAAAAGGAGACCTGCAATGCTGATGTTGGCTGAAGCAATCGAGGCGATTCGGGGGATGGCGGTCCGTGAGGGGGCCACGCTGGAGAAGCATTTTGTCAAACCACCGGCGGACACCGAGCCGGACTACGTTTATTTCCAAAGGAACCTTGAGGGGTTGCTGGAAAAGAAAACGGCCGGCATCGGGCCGCGGGCTTACACGCTCTACCGGGTGAAGGACTTCATCTCCGCGGTGATCAGGTTGCCCGCAGCGAAACAGGCGGTCTTCGTGGGGCAGACGGGGATCATCGCGATCTTGGATGAGGAGGGTGACCGCCGCGATCGGGTGTCGATGCCCCTGACCATGACCAACCCCTATTTGAACTTAGTCAAGTGCCAGACGGGCGGCATGACCAAACCGCAGGATGATTTCATTGACTTCCTGCGCATCGACCTGGCCGGTTGTGTGATGCCCGACGTGGTGTCCCTCTTCCGGCAGTTGAAGTTCACCAACAACAGTTCAGGCGATGCGACCTACGAAACCGGCCGCCAACAAGTGAGCCGCAGCGTCCTGCGAGAGATCGTGGGCAACGGCAAGGAAATCCCCGACGAGATCGTGGTGAAGGTCGCGGTCTACGAGGAGCTGTGGGGCGATTCGCTCCAATGGCCGGTGAGCTGCGCCGTGGCGATCGACTTTGACAAGGGCAAGTTCACGTTGATCCCGCTGGCCGGGCAATTGAACAAGGCCCGGATCATGACCCAGGAAAACATTGCCGACACGATCGCGATGGGTTTGCCCGAGGCCCTGGTCGTCTGCGGCGAGCCGTAAACTTCACGTCTTGGGGATTGCACGCCCTGGGATACGCCGAGCCGTCCGGGACTTCCGCCCCGGACGGCTTTTTCATGCGCAACTCATTGTAATTGCACGACTTAGAACACCTACAGCCTACGGTCTATAGCCCCCAGCTTAGCAGTTAGTATTTTGTTAGGAATATTCTTGTATATTGCGCCGATATGTGGTATACTTCCATCGTGGGGCGTGAGTTCCACCCCGCCGGCGGGGGTCGCCGGGCGACGAAAGTGAGGAACCGATGAGCGTTCAAGTCGATTTTTCCGATTGTATTGAGATCAAGGCGAAGTTCGCCACGCAGGGAGCTTGCGGGCACGCCATCCGCAAGGGGGACCGGATAGGATGGAGTAGATCGCCGAAGTACACGTACTGTGCGGACTGTTGGGCCGGGCGGCACGACGACCAGGAACAGGCGGAGCCGTTTGAGCTCCAGCACACGTACTGTTGTGACGATGGACCGTAAAACAATATCCTCACGCGGGAGCGGGGGAAGTCGTGCCTGCACACGTCACCCCGCCCCGCGTCGCGGTTAAGGAGTAAATGCAGTGGACATGAAACAACTGCGGCGGGTGAAGCCCCTGGGGTTTGCGACGACGGAAAGTGACATCCTGCTCGTGCTCGACCCGTTCATCCTTGAGCCGTACATGCGCCCTGGGGCGATGGATCAACTCTGGACGGCGATCTTGGAAACGTTGGCCCTCAACGAAGTCGAGGTCCCGATCGGAGATCAGGGGCAGGTGGCGGTGGTGGTGGTGGTGCCGCAACGGGCGGTGCTGGTGAAGCAAGAACTGGGCGTAGACGCCGGGCTGGTGCTCGACGGGAACATACCGAGGGATGCACGATGAGCAAAGGTAACGGGAAGGTCTGGGCTAGAATCACGCCTCCGCCCGGCTTTGTGGGACAAATTCCGGATGAGAACGGGCGGATACCGCCCGGTGTAGAAATATGGACCGATACAAAGGACGGCGTCGACCAGCGGGCCTACGCGAGCGGAGTAGTGGTCGGCCTGTGCCTCGTTGCCGCCCTCGTAGTGCTGTTAAACGCGCTGCTCTAAGGGTGTACGTTTGCCCTTTGGCGGAGCATTTGTGGTCGCGGGTTCGCCCGCGGCCATTTTTTCGAGTTCACAACGGACCACGTTGGCAATCACTGCGTTCTCGACCTTCCCCAGCGACGGTAACTGCTCGAGCAGCCGCTTCATTAGGTGGTCTTCCAACATACCCATGTCGCCGCGAAGGAAGGACGCAAGAAAGCTGTCGTGGGCCTCATCCCAGGCAGCCTTGAGGCGGTTGACGACGTCGCGGGCGGGACCGGCGACGAAGAACTGGTCGGCAACGGCTCCCCTGGCGGTGCGGATAGCAACCCCATTGGCCGTCTCACAGAGGCCGGTCACATAGAGCGGACAGACTGCGGTTAGCGACCCGGCGGGGTCGAGGAACTCGGTCAAAAACGGGTGAGGCTTGGGGTCAATGACGGTCGGTTGTCGGGTGATGCCCATGTTCAGAATCCTTTCCGGGGGCCTCAGCCCCGTCGATGATTTCCACGTTCCAGCGTCCGGCGCCGGATGGCGTGAGTATCCAAAGCGGCATCGGGCCGTAGGCCCTCCAAAGCCGCACGTTCTTGTTGAAAGCCGGGGTACGGAACCCCTTGACGTCTTCGGCGTGTACGCTGCCGTCCGTTTCGTAGACCAGGAAATCGGCCACGTAGACGTTGAGCGGCGTTCCAAGTTGAAACCGCGGCTGGCGTTCCCAGCGTTCGACGGCTCCCGGACCGATGGCCCGCAAGAGGCGATCCAGGATGAAGGCCCGGTTGGCTTCAGCCTTGGAAGCGTACACCTGGCCGTTGTACGTGCGGAGATCCTTGGGGGCGACGCCGTACTTATTTTTGGGGAGCAGTTGCCCCGGGGCCATGTTGAGCGTATAACGACTCATAACGACGACGATATAGCGTCTACCGAAAATGTCAAATACACTCCCCCGGCACGATCGGCCCTTTTGGGGGTGGCGCTGGGGGAGGGGGTAGGGGGTGGGGGTTGCGCGATGGAGGCCACATGGCGAAAAAGCAGTTCAAGCAGGCGACGTTGGTTCCGCTTCGGGACGTGGAGACCGGGGAGCTGATTCACATGATCGGCTGCACGATGTGCAGGACCGCGTTTCCGGGAGAAGTCTGGCGGCAGTTGGTGCGCGACCCGGACGGCGTGTGCCCCGTGTGCAAGGAGCCGCAAACAATGGTGCAGGAATACGACGTGATCGACTTGAAGAGTCCGTCGACGCCGTAGGGGTACGCTGATGCCTGATGCGAGTTGGAAAAAGCCGAGGAGCGGCGAACTGTGGCGAACCTGCGTTGGTACGCTGACGGTGGTGACCGATGGGGGCCTTGTGACCACGGTGTATGATTGGATGAAGAATAATGCGGTGGTGCCGCCACAAATCATGTGCAAGCGCCCAACGGTAGAGGCTGGGTGGGAGCAGCATCTTGCCGTCGTTGAAGGGTTAGCGATTGAGGACCAGGCGCATCGTCGGAAGTGGGGCAAGGGTCCGTTGGGGCCGCCGGATGCTGAGTATTTGTCAGAAACCGAAGAACAGTGGATTGAGAACTACTGGAAGTGGCCACAACCATGAGAGGGAAAGGGAAAAAACGCGGAGCACGGAAACCGCCGGCACGTCCGCCGCGGGCGGAGCAGATCGAGAAAAACGTCCGCGCGTTGATCGAGTTTCCAGGCATGGACCTGGCGAAGCTGTACCGCGGGGTGGTCGAGGAGTCGCGGGCCGTGGGCGATAATCCGCACACGCCGGTCTATCCGCTAAGCGTTGGGATGTTCGACAAATGCACCGCGGCCATCTTGCAAGAACAGTTGGACACGGGGCACCCGGACCCGAAGGTCGTGACTCGCCTGCAACGGGGAGTTCACGGCGCGGAGAGCTACCGGGTGGCCCGCTACGTCGCTGAGAGCACGCTGGGAGCGTCGGCGATGGCGGTCGACGGCGTCAACCGCTTGCTTCGCCTACGCGGGGAGCTGAAGGCCGAGAAGGTCAGCGGTCGCACCATCGACAACCTTGCCATGAGCCGCGAAGGGATGCCGGACAAACCGGCGGCGACCACATGACCAAGGAACAGCCTGCACACGACGGTCGGGTCGAGCTGCAACTGGCGACGTTGGAACAGATCGCCGACGAGATGGAGAAGCGTTACGGCACGGTGATTTTGGGTGTGCACCGCGTGGACCCCGGAACGGCGATGTGCAAGCGGGGCGACATGACGACGTGCCTGGGTGTGCACCAGGAATTAGGCTGGTTTCTGAAGTACCATTATGACCAGGTTCCCCTGGGCGACTTGGGGGAGGATCGCTGAGTGTCTCGATACCGTACCTTTGGGACCGGTGAGAGGATCAATGTCCGTGGTCGCAAGTTCAAATTCATGTGCTGTGACTGCGGCCTGGTGCACACGTTGCTGTTCCGTCTGGACGGTCGGAGAATTACTTTCCAGGTCGATCGTGACAACCGGGCGACGGCCAACGCTAGACGGCGCAATCATCCTCTGTTGAAGGGGCACAAGGGAGGGCCGTGAGCAACTGGATCATGTACGCCTTGCTGGTGTTCTATGTGGTGATCGCGTTCGCTGCCGCAGCGGTCCTGGGCATGACGTTTCGGGCAAGGGTGTAAGCCCCGATGCCCCCCCTCAACCAGACGCTTAGCCAGGTACGGACCCTCATCGGGTCCACCGCGGAAACCCTTCTCGGGCAGGTGCGGGCGCACGAAGAGCGCCTGCTGACCGACGAAACGGAAGCCGAATACTGGGCCTGTCACCCGCGGGAGGGCGCCGCCGGCTTCGAACGCTTCTCCGACAAGTGGGTCGTGATCTGGGACCGCGAAACCAAGCGCGACGTCAAGATGGACCTCTGGGACTCGCAACGCGAGCGGGTGCCGGACCTCGTCGCGGGGACCTGGCTCGTTCTTCTGAAGGGTCGGCAACTGGGGCTGACCTGGCTGTTGGCCGCGTTCGTGGTGTGGCGAATTATTTACGGCCGCACGCTCAACATCATCGTGGTCAACCAACTGAAGGACTACGCGAAGGACTTCGTCAAGCGGGTGAAGTACATCCAGGCGCGGCTGCCCATCTGGTTTAAGAAAACCATCAGCACCGACAACAAGCAGGAGCTGACCTACGAGGAGGACGGCAATGCAATCGTGCTCCGCGCCATTGTGGGCGGTGAGAAGGCGTCCCGTTCGATGACCGTGGACCTTGCGATCCTCGATGAGGCGAGCCGCATCCCGGAGCTGGCCGACACGATGGCCGCGACTCAGCCGGGCGTCGAGTCGGCCAAGGGTCAGATTGTGGCGTTGTCGAGCAGCGCCGGGCCGCAGGGGTATTTCTACGAATCTTGGCAGGGCTCCTACGGGGAGTTCGGGGAAGCCCTGCGCCCCGACGGGACCGGACCCAACGGCTTCAAGCCGGTCTTCATCCATTGGAGCAAGCGCCCGGGGCGGGACGCCGCCTGGTATGCGCGGGAGTCGGAACGCCTGGGGGCGATTTCCCCCGTGCGCATGAAGCAGGAACACCCCGACACGCCGCAGGAGGCATGGGAGTATGCGAGCGGTCGAATCTATCCCCTGTTCCGCCGCGACCACTGCGTCGGCGACATTGACTGCCCGCGGAACACGGAGCGGTATCGTGCGATTGACTGGGGCCAGAGCACGTCGGCTTTCGCGTGCCTGTGGATCGCCCACGTCCCGGGTCCGCCCGGCTTCCTGGTCTCAATGGCCTGTCCCAACACGATTCGGGAGTTTTTCGCCTACCGCTGGGACGAGGACCGGCCCGACGAGCCATTGAAACAAGACGACCACTGTCCCGACGCCGTGCGGTACGCGGTCACCACCTTCAACCTCACCGGCCTGGTGTACGTCTACCGGGAGCTGTACATCGTCGATTCGGTGGAAAAAGGCTGGAACGTGATGACCGAAATCGAGCAAATCCACCGCATGAGCGGCTGGGAAAAAGCCCCGGAGGACCGCCGCGAGGTCTGGTGGCGGGGTCCGATTTCCGAGGCTTACGAGGGTACGGTCGCCGACCGGAGCTGGTCGTTGCTGATTAAGACCTACTGCGACAACGACATCCCCTGCCGGGGTCAGAAGATCATCCAGCGCAAAGAAACCACCGGCAAGCTATTGACAGACAAGCCCAAGACCGAGAAGTTGGAAGGCATCCGGTGGGTGTCGTCGCTGATCGACGGCTCCATCGACCTTGAAAAAAGCATCCCGATCACCCGGGAGCAGTTGGCTATGAAGGTTCTGCACGAGACACGGAAGTCTCGGTTCACCACGGGGCTGGAAGAGCGCTCACTCGCCCACTATGCCCGTCGTCTGCTCGCCGCCCAAGGAAGGAAAAAACGATGAACGTCGCCCCGCACAAGGCCGAACAGTGGGTCAAAAACCACGACCGTCTTCTGCTTTCCGACACCGAGCAGTTTTTAGCGGCCCCGGGGCCGATCCCAGTCCTTCTGAATCGTTCCGGGGTCGGGAACCTTCGTCAACCGACGTTCGGCACGGAGTTGCGCCTGCTCATCGACCGCAACGCCGTGGGGAATGGGACGTTTCTTGTTCCCCAGCCGACTCCGCAACCGTGGGTGCTCACGGCTTTATGGAAACTCACCGGCAATGGCACGGCGCGGCTTACGCCCGGCGATGTCCTGTCGTTGGCTACCGCGGGCGGGGTAATCGTGACCCCGACGATCACCTACAACGTCACCTTCACCATCACCAATTACACGGGTGCGGGGACCATCACCCCGACGGTGGGCGATACGGCGGGAACGGCGAGGTCGGCCAACGGGACCTTCACGGAGGCGATTATCAGCGGCGCGGGCAGTAAATTTGAGCTTCTGCCCAGTGCCGCCTTCGGCGGGGACATCAGCAACGTGTTGGTGTACCCGAACACGGCGCCGGGAACCTTGGCGGCGGCCCTGTACACGTGTCCTGATGCCAACGTGGCTCTGCGATCGACCGAGGCGTACACCACGATCACATTGCCCACGGACACGAAAACCGTCGTTCGTCACTGCCGGTGGTTGCCCTACCTGGACACCGCGAGCGGTTTCGACCTGGGATTGGACCTGGCCGCGGCGTACACGGCGGGGAAGGTATTTGCGACCGTGTGGACGAGACGCTACTGGTGGGGGCAACCGGCGAGCCCGGGTTAGGCGTGGCGAAAGCCGAGTTGTTGTTGATCGCCGGTCGCTGGTGGGCGGTGATTCCGCGGGATGAAGTTGCCGCTGCCGTCGAGCACAATAGAAGGGTGTATGAAAGAGCCGAGAATGGCCGCCGACTCGCCGGGGATAAAGCGGCTCAAAGAGCGCGCCAAGCTCGAACCGGCGATGGACGGGTATCTACGGCAGTTGGAGAGTGACCGCGCGTACGCCGCTGCGGTCGAACGGATCAACACAGAACAGGAGAATGAGTGATGCCCAAAGTCGGAAACAAACACTTTGCCTACACCGAAGCGGGTGTGAAGGCCGCGAAGAAGGCGGCCAAGAAAACCGGCAAGCCCATGAAGACCCGCAACAAGGGCAAAGGCACGAAGACCGCCGCCGCTTACTAACCTTCGCGCTTGCGATCCCGGATTGACAAGGACCACGGCTTGCCCTGAGTTGCGAAGGAATGGTCAAGAACCCCGTACCCGATGAACCCACCATCCGCCGCCAGGCCGGTGACTCCGGCGGCGGCGGTGCGCTGGCCGTCCACCGCCTCGACTGGACCAACCCGGCCGCGATGGATGACAGCGACCTGCTGGCCTTCGTCACCAATCAGTACGAGGCCGGGAAGACCCGCCGCTACGAGTGGGAAAAAACCGCGTCTGAACAACTCGCCTGGGTCCGCGGCTACCAGAACTACATTTGGTCCGACGAGCGGATGGCCCTTGAGCCGCAGGAACTGACCGACCTTCCCCTTCAGTGCCGCGACCCCATCATCATCAACAAGTTGAGGGGGTTCCTTCTCGACTCCATCGGCCTGATCCTCGGTCGGGCAATGTCCTGGGAGGTGTACCCGCAAACCCGGGAGAACGACGACGTCACCTCGGCCAAGGCCCAGGCCAAGCTGTTGAGGCATTTCTGGGGGGCGTGCAGCCCCAGCGGGCAAGTCAAGCTACTCGAAGCCTTCTGGATGATGTTCACGACCGGGATCGTGTGGGGCAAGTGTACTTGGGACCCGTTCGCGGGTCCGACCTCGTTTTTCGACGCCGACATGATGCGCGAAGAGGGCGAAGACGACGACGAAAAGACCCGCGGCAAGTGGACCCAACGACTACGGGAGTTAGTGGGCAAAAAGCGGAAGGTCAAGGCCGATCGGGTGAAGCTGAGCGGCGACGGCTTGGACCTTGCGGACGGCGACCTGGCCGTTGATTTTCTGAGCGGCTTCGACGTGACCGAGCCGGAGCACTGTCACCTGGCCGAGGAGGCCCCTTGGATCATCGTGTCCAAGTTCCGATCCATCGAGTACATGCGCGAACGCTACAAGGAAGCGGCGCGCGGTCTGGAAGCGGACAGCAGCCAGACCTTGCAACAGCACCGGGGATATAACTACGCCGCGGGGAACGCCATTGGCCGCGTCGGCGAGTACGTCAACGGCATGACCGAATCGACCGAGGTTCTGGTGCACGAAATGTGGCGTCCGCGATCGCCATCCGCCCCCAAAGGTTTTTGCGGGATCGTTGCGGGGCAGAAGGTGATTAAGAAAGTTGCGAACCCGTACGTCCACGGGCAGATCCCGTTGACCACTTTCCGAGAGCACGCGGAGCCGGAGGCCTTCCGCCCCGTATCGACGATCGCCGACCTCATGGGTCTGCAACGCGCCCGCAACAAGCAGCGCTCCTTGATTCACGCGCACCTGCACATGAGCATCGACCCGCGGATCATGAATGAGAGCGGGTCGGGTCTGCCGGAGGAAGCCTTCAGCAACGGTCCGAAGGTCATCAACATGAAGGAAGGCGGGATCAACAAGGTCAAGGCTTTTGAGTACCCCAATCCGCCGAGCTACATGGGTGCCCTCGACGAAATGAACGTCCGGGACATGGAGGACGTGGGTCGGGTGCATCGCTCGACGGCCGGGTCCAAGGAACCGGGAACGCAGTCCGGCAAGCACGCCCAACTGATGATCGAGGGCGACCAGCGCGGCCGCACGGCTACGAAGCTACTCATCCAGGCCGGGGCGGAACGTCTGGGCGCTCAAATGCTCGCCCTCATCTGGCAGTATTACACGGAGGAGCGCTCCATCCTCATCACCGGCGAGCGATCGGCCCCCGAAGTCCTCACCTTCAAGGGGCGCACGCTCATCAGCCGCCCGCCGGTCGGCCCCGACGCGGCCAACGTCCGGGCCATGATTTCGGATCAGGCCAGCATGGAGGACGTGATCGCCAAGGTCGAGGGGTTGACCAAGATGGGCTACCTCTCCGCGGAACGGGAGGACGATCGCCGCATGGTCATGCGTTGGATCAACGAGCAAGTGCCCGCGCAGACCGATGAGGAATCCGAGCACCGCACCAACGCGGCCATTGAGAACGAACTACTCATGGGTGACGCCAAGGAGCGCAGCAAAATCCGCTGTGCATGGGGCGACAATGACGCGGTCCACATCCGCGAACACGAAATGCTCACCACCACGGCGCGATACAAAGAGGCCGCCGCCAAAGACAAGCAAGTGGGCGTTGGTTTCCTGGTGCATTTGCAGGAGCACCTCTTTAATCGGGCCTTGAAGGTGATGTACCCCGAAGTCATCAAGGAACGGACCGCGGAATACCTTCGCGGCCTAGCCCCCCCGGAGCCGCCGCAGGGGATGCCAGCGCCCATGCCGACTCCACCAATGAGCACTGGTCCGCCGGGGATGATGATGGGACCGGGGGCGATGGGTCCACCGCCGGGAATGCGTGGAACACCACCTATTGCGCCAATAGGAATAAGGCCCCCCATGAATGGACCTTTGCCAGGGGTGCCACTTGCACCTGGAAGCCCGGCGGGGGTATCCTAGAAACGTGGTAATGGAAAACCGCAGGAGTAGAATACATGGTCGATGAAGAGAATGATGGCGTAGGGGACGCGGGGGCGGACCTCACCGCCGACGAACGAGCGTTCATTCAACAGACCCGCAACATGGGCGTCGCACCGAGCGAAGTCTTGGAACGAGCACAGAAACAAGTCGCGGCTGAGAAGGCGGATCAAGCAAAAAAGACCGTGGATACAACGAAAGCAGCGCCTGCCGAACCGATCACCCGCGAGGAAATGGCTCGTCAGGCGCAGTATGCCGCGAACGTGGCACTGGCGGAACGCGACATGCAGACGACGCTGAAAAACGTGGTGGACGAGTTCCCGCAACTCAAGGGCGACGCCGTGGAGCTGCGGCAGATCGAGATGGAGGCCGCGGCGACGGTACGCGCCCGGGCGGACTACGCGACGCTGAAGAGCGCCGACAAAATGTCCGCGGCCTTCGCCGAGGCCGCCAAGGCCGAGTGCGATCGGCGGGTCAAGAAGTTTTCCGCGGTAAAGGCGACCGAGGACCGCAAGAGGGCTGAGGAACGATTGGACAAGCAGGGTGACGCGGTGGACAGCGGCAAGGGCGAGGGGCGGAGCGACCGCCCCAATCTCGGGAACGTCACCCCGGACGTGTTTGATGAGGCGGTCTTTGGGACCGAGGCCAAGTGGCCGACGGACGAAAACGCCTTTGTGGCCGAGCAGCGACGAGGTAATGTAGACTTCGTCAACAAGAAGATGGGTCGTACGAAAAAGTAACGGTGTTCTCCACAAACTCCGCCCGCCCTTGCAAGGCGGGTTAAGTCGGCGGGACTTGCGACGGTGCAGGTCGTCGCAACCCGCCGATGGGAGGAAAAACAGGCGCCTGCACGCCGCTGAAAGGAGTCAGCGATGGCAGGCGCCAACCGCACCACACAGGAAGACTTGCTCCGCGTACGATACCAGCCGCGGATGCGGGTCCAGTTCAATCTCAAGTCCATTTTACTCCAGTACCTTACCCGCAACAGCCAGGACTACGCGGAAGGTAAGAACATCACCGTCACCCTGCACAAGGGGCAGAGCGGCGGGTTGGGGTGGAGTTCGACGGGCATCCTCCCGCCGGCGTCACACCAGAAGGTCAAGAATGCGATCTTTAACTACAAACGGCTCTACGGGCGGATCCTCATTGACGGGCCGCACGTAGAAGGTGCGGATGATGTGCCGTCCGCGGCGATCATTCGCCCCTACGAGCTAGAGATCAACAACTTCATCAAGCAACACCGCCACTACCTGAACTTCGATATGTTCGGCGACGGGTCCGCGAAGATCGCGGCCATTGCGTCGTCGGCGTCGAGCACGACGTTGGTGGTGGACAGCGTGCGCGGTTTGGTGGACGGGATGAAGGTCGACGTCTTGTTGGCCTCCACCGGGGCCACCGGCGCTGGCGTGGTCAACGCGGAGATCAGCGTAAACAAGCTGACCAAGACGATCACCCTCACGTCTCCCGCGGCCCTCATCGACTTCACCGCGATCAACGCCGCCCCGACGACTTACAACGTCTACCGGGCGGGTTCGTACAACGACGCGATTTTCGGGTTGGACGCGGTCATTTCCGCGAGCAATCCGCCGGCCGCCTTGGGGTTCTACGGCGGCATCGACCGCACCCTGCAAGGCAACGAGTTCTGGCAGGGGAACGTCTTCGCCAACGGCGGTGTCCCCCGAGAGTGCACCTTCCCACTGATCCAGGAGGCGGTGGACTTCGTGGACGAGCACAGCAGCGGCGAGACCAACCTGATCCTTTGCGGCTACGGCGTGCATCGTAAGCTGATGAACGACCTCATCGCGGCCCGGCGGATCGACAACGCCACCAAGAAGCTGAACGGTTGGGCGGAAGCGATCATGCACAACGACATCCCCATCGTGCGCGACAAGCACATCGACCCGGCGGTGATGATCGGCCTGGATACCTCGCACTGGGAGCTGTACCAGAACAACGAAGGCGACTGGATGAACAAGGACGGGGCAATCCTTTCGCGGATTCCTGATCGGCACGCCTACGAGGCGGCCTGGTACCGGTTCATGCAGCCGGTGTGCGACGCTCCGAATACCCAGTGGAAGTTGACCGACCTCGAAGTGCCGGTCGTGTTCTAGAAACAAGGCTGTAGGCAGTAGGCCGCGGGAAGCATTCTCCGGCCTTTGATAGGAGACACACATGACACGAGGCGGCGGCGGCATCGGGGACGATGCTCTAAATCTGAAATTTGGCTACGACCGGGTGTGGTTTCCCCAGGACGCGCAGGGCATCATCCTGGCGACCGGGACTTCCTACGGCGCTGGCGCGCCCGTTGAAGGCGAGCTGTCCGACACCGCAAGCGAATTGGGGGGTATCGCCCTCGACGCCGCGGACGAAGTCTACTTTATGCTCAACCCGCGGAAGTGGGACGCGGATTGGACGCGAGACATTCACGCCCTGGTGGGCTTCACCCTGGTCACGGGTTCCCAGACGGGCATCATTTTCACCCTCGATATGAAGGGAGTGGCCGCCGGAGTGCTCTTGGGCGATGCGAAAGTCACCCCTGACGTGAGCAAGGCGTTTCCGACCCTCGCGGCGGTCGCGGTCAGCAACGCTCTGAACGAAACGCTTTGGACCCCCATGAACGTACCCGGCGTGTTCGTCGGCGATTCGGTCATCGCCTGCGCCCTGACTATGACCAGCATCGGGACGGCGGCGGCGGATGCGATCAAGCTGAGCTACATCGACTTCCGGTACACGGTCGGCTTGACCGACGAGAACGGGCCGTTCCGGACGTAAAAGACGTTCCTTCGTAGGGAGCAAGGGTAGATGGGCACGGATGCCCGTCCCCCTTGTTTCCAAGGACGGGGAACTAAACTGAAAGGACTCACTCATGGGTGCTGTAACAACTCGAATGATCGCGTCCTCCGGGCTCGACCCCAAGGTCATCACCGGCGGCTACGCCGACATTCCCGGGCAAAAAGTGCGGTATGTGCAATCGTCGCATTTGCGGGCGAGCAACCTCAACAACTCGGGGCTGAAACGCGACTACCCGCTTTCGACGTTGGTGAAAGCGGTTGCCTTGTCGCTGCCCTACGACACGATCATCATGCTGCCGGGTCACATCGAGACCGTGTCCGTTGCCAACGGGCTGGACGTCAACAAGTTGGGTCTGTTCATTCATGGGGTTGGCGGGGAGACCACGAGACCGCAGATCAAGGTTGGCACGCTCACCACGGCGAACGTGCGGATCTCGGCGGCCGACGTGACGATGAACAATTTTGACCTCATCACCGACATCGACTCCCTGGCCCAAGTGCTGAACATCACGGCCGCGGGAGCAAAGCTGTCGAACTTCCGGTGCGAAGATAGCGCCAGCAAGCAAGCGCTCATCCATGTGGAACTCGCCGTCGGGGCGAGCTACGCGCGGATCAGCGGTATGCGTAGCGACTGTGAGACGGCGGGCGCGGTATCGGCGATCAAGATATCCGGTGCCTGCGACGGCGTCGAGATCACCGATTGCATCCTCAAAGGGAGTTTTTCGACGGCCAACATCCACGTGACCGCGGCGGCGACACGCCTGGCCATAGGGCGAAACGTGCTCTCCAACCTGGCCACCAACGTCTGCATCCTTGCCGGTGCGGTCGTAGCCACGGGGGAGATTTTCCAGAACTTCTGCACCCTAACCGGCGCGACGGCTGCTCCCTTCGCGGCGGCCATTACGGTCGGCTCGGCTACGTGGGTGCTCTATGAGAACTACGCCACCGACGCGGCGGCGCTCACCGGGGCGCTGATCGGCACGGCGGCGACGTAACATAAAACCCAACGCGAGCACGGGTTGTATGGGGGCGGGGCGGCTTCGCTCCGCCCCTTGTTTTTGTCGGATGTCGGGTGACGCATGAAAACGCTTGCGGAACTACGCAGTGAAACCGCCGTCTGGCTCGACGATCCAAAGAAGAGCCGGTTCGACGACCCGCTGCTCAACACCCTGCTCAACATGGCCTATCCGATGGTAGTGGGCATCGTGGAGGGTTCGGGCCGTCTCTGGAACCTCACCGGCCCCCTTTCCATCGCCGTGACGCCGGCGGCTAAAGAGTACGACGTCGGCACGGCGGGAAGCGTGCGCCGAATCGTCGATGTCCGCCGCGTGGTGGGAACCGGGCGCGTCCAGGTGCCTTTCCTGGTTCTCACCGAAGTCAACCGTGAGGGCAGTCAGAACTACTACCCGGAACTTGAAAACGCACCCCAGACACACGGCGTCAGCATCTACCGTAACTCTAGCGGACAGTGGAGGTTGCGTTTTGGAGACGACGCTCCGCCGGCACAGACGTTGGAGGTCCACTACATCCCCGCGGTGAACGTCCTGGCCCTTGACAGTGACACGCCATCGATGGTTCCGGAAGGGTACCATCACATCGTGGCCATGCAGGCGGCGATCGTGGGCAAGGGCACGGAAGAGCGGACCAACAGCACGCTGGAGCTACGTTTCAACGAGCAAGTGCGCCTGATGATGGGCGAGACGACGAGCCTGATCGCGGCACGTTCGCAGAGAATCTAACCATGCCCGAACGTCCGCGAGTCAGTCCTTTGCAGGTTCGCGGCGGTTGGCGCGGTCTCAACACGACGCAATCGCCCCGCGAGCTTGGACCACAGGACGCCGCGAAGGCGAATAACGTGATCTTCCGAGACGGGGCGATCACCCCCCGTCCACCGTTTGAAGTGGACACACGCTTTTCTGGGTTCGTCGCCGCTAATTTTTTCGCGGCCGCGGAATGGTTTTCCCCACGGTTGAGTAACGGTTCCCCGGGGTTGGTCAGCGTGCTTCATGCGGACGGGGTGCTGTTTGCAACCTCTCCGAGTGCCGGTCTGCAAGCCGTCTACAACGGGATTCAAGAGCGGCAGGGATCATTCATCTTCGCCAACACGCGGCTCTACTACGCCGACGGGCTCCGCGTGTACCGTCTGAGCCAGGGGGACAACAATTTGCCCGCTTGGAGCATTGTGGGGATGCCCGTGCCCACCTCGCGGATCACTGGCGGAGCCATTGGGTTGAGCGCTCCGCAAGCTGGAGAAATTACGTATCGCATCACGGTGGTCCCCGGTACATTCGACGGTGCCCTGGCGGACAACACATCATGGCAGTTCGGCTTCAGTTACTACGACGTGAACAGCGATGCAGAAAGCAACGCCGTGCTCCAGGTGGGCAGTTCCTTCCCGAGCGGGGTGGCGGGTGGCGGCAACTCTACGCTGCTGCAAATAGGCTTTGGAACATGGCCCGCGAACTACGGCATCACGCACATTCGCATCTACCGCCGCAACGTGACCGCGGGTGAACCCTTCATTCTCTTCGCCCTTTGCCCGGTCCCGGGCCCCGGGCAGTTCTTCCAGGCAGAAGCCGCCCCTCTCGGCACGCTGGCAAACGGCCCCTACGGACCCGTGAAAAACGGCATCCCCGCAAACGCCTCGGTGGGGCTGTTCTACAAAGGACGGATGTTCTACAACGATCTTAAAAATCCCAACCTGCTCCGTTATTCCGCAGATTCCCACCCCGAACACGTCGACGACTTTGAAGTTTTGGACGATGCCGGCGGGCAGATCACGGGCATGTCCGAATTGGCGGGTCAACTGGTGATTTCCAAGGAGCGGTCGAAATGGATCCTCAGCGGAAACATCGTGACCACAACCAACGCAACCCTCGCCCTCGGCGACGACCCGGGGCCGAACCCTGCGGAACTGTATCGGACGAAGGCTCGCACCGGCTGTGCCAACGCCGCGGGCGGCAACGGGGCCATCGTCTGCGGAACGCCGCCGATGGAGTATTACAACGCCGTGGATGGGTTGTATTCCTTCGACGGCTTGAACGACCTGCCCGTGGCCCGCGGTATCCAACCCACGTGGGGAGATTTCGTTGGGGATTTGACGTATGGGCAGAATCAGGCGGTCACGTACAGCGTTGACACCAGCCGCCGTATCTTGTTCATGGTGAATCGCACGGTCGACGATGAGAGGGCGCAAATCCTCGCCTTTCACTACGATACCAAGGCGTGGAGCGTGTTGAGTACCGATGATCCACAGGTCGACAACCCCAACTGCCTCATTCAAGTTGTGGGAACGTCCGACCCCGCTGCCCCGCCGATGCCCCCGCCCAACATACTCAACGAGTTCGAGCTGCGCCCCACAATTTTGGCGGTGGTGATTTCGTCCTTGCGGGTGCTGGTGATGAACGACCGCAGGACGGACTTGCCCATGCCCGTTTTTGAGTACCGAACGGGCCGTTTGGTGGTCGTGGATGGGATCGACAAGCATTTCTACGCCGTCAAGTGGTTCCACGACGAGGATCCCGGGGGAGACGGCTTCGACCACGGGCTGCGCTTCGGGTTCCGCACCCACCCCCACAACGTGGAGGAATATAAGAGCGTGGACCTCGCCGGCGGTCTGCATACGTATCAAAAGGTGTCCGAAAGCGGGTCGGACATCGAGCTGTTCGTCAAGAACGATCCCAGCAGGGACGCCCGCTGGTCCCCTAACGTGCGTATCGTGGGGTTCGAACCAGACGCCGACCTCATTGGGCAGAGATAGTTGACTGCATGGGCCGCGAGGCCATACTTACACAAAGGAAAAACGATCATGGCACAGAAACTGTTCAGCCACAAAGTTGAAGTAACCCCAGGGGCCCAGCCGCAAACCCAGTGGCAGGCTCGCGTACCCACGAATGAGCGATGCCTCTTGCACGCCATCGCTATCATGCCCATCGGGTCGACGTCCGCCTCGGCACCCCTCAAATGGGAGCTGGGGATAGCCAGCGCCGATGGGACGTTTACCGATGACTCGGCCAACATTGTGAAGGAAATTCCCGCGTTCTCGGGTTCGATCCTGACCACGGTGCACATTACGCCGACGGTGGAACCGGCAACCCTCACGGCGCATTATTGGATCACCCTGCACCAACAGGCGATGTTCATTTGGCGCCCGCCGACGCGCAACGGGTTCATCATCATGGACACGGCGACTAGGTGGGGCCTGCGTTGTTTGACGAGCAGCCCGGGGTTTGCGGTGCGCTACGAATTTTTTATGGAGGAGTAGCCCATGCCGTTTGAAGACGGCGGACCTCCTATTTTGCTCGACACAACCGCGGCGTTCGGCGGGGAACCCGTAGGTGCTCCGCAAGCCGCCGGCGTTGATCCCGGAGAGGGCGGGGTCGCGGGCGGTCCGGTGCCCCTTGGCGACCCCGAGCAATTCCCCTTCTGGGCGATCTTTTGACGTGGCGGAGTAGCCGCAATGGCCGCAAGCACACAAGGTTGGACGGGAAGCGCGAGCTGGGCCAATCCCGGTCCGTCGACCAAATCGGGATTGATGACTAAAACCAAGGACCCCGGGACCCCCATCGGTGGCAAACCAGGTGGCGCAGCGGCGAGCACCGATCCGGCCAGTGCCGGCGGTTACGTCAACTACAAACCCTGGTGGGAAATTCCCGGTCTATCTTTCGATCCGGCAACGGGCGCGCCCATCAGAAAGCCGTACTGGGGGCCGGGCTTCACTCCCGATCTGACCGTGCCCGATTGGATGGGGCTTCAAGGGGCGTCGAGCTTCTACGATTTATATCAGGGTGCGACGCCCGAGCAACGCCCAGCGATGATCCTGAGCGAACAGGACGCTTGGCGAATCGAGCAAAAGAAGTTGGCTGGGCAGGCGGCCGGGCGGCAATGGCTCGGCGAGCAGATGAGCAGCGTGGAGGCCGGGGCGGAGAGCTGGGCCAACGACCCGTTCCGGCAGATGGTGATGGACGCCATGAGTGAACGCGCCGCGCCGGGGTATCAGTTTTTCAGCCCGATGGAGCGTACCGCGGCGGTGTTGCCGATCGCCCAACAAACGGCCCGCGGGCAAGCACAGTTGGCGGGCAATGCCGCCGCCCGTGGAATGGGCGCAGGCAGTGCGGCGATGGATCGAAGCGCGCTCCTCGCGGGGCAGGCCAACATCGGCGAGACGATGGTCCGAGGCGGATTCGACCAGGCTCAGCGGACCCTAAGCCAGCAGGCGATCGCTAACCTTGCCCAAACGGCGGGGGGTTACGAGGGCCTCGATCTACAATATCAGAATGCGCGCAGTCAACTAGCTGGTGCCTTAGCGGCGCTGGAAATGGGCCTGGACTTCGAGCCGACCGATTACACCGTCTGGCCTGCCTTGGCCGAGGGCTCACGGCAAGCGGAGAAGCAAGCCGCGCAAGCGGAACGGATGATCGCGGCGATGGAGGAAGAATCGAAGTTCGACATACAGGATTTGGTCAACCAGTTGCTTTCCGCCTCGGGCGGTGGGGCTAAAAATTATGCCATTGCGGGGCTAGGTGGTCTGGCCTCCTTGTTTGACCAGAGGAACCAAGCGGCATGATGGTTCAAGCGCCAAGTTGGGGTGGGGCGATGGCCAACACGAACCTGCTTGCGGGTTCGGCCAACCGCGATGCGCAACTGGGAATGCAGTTGCGCATGGCCCGGATCGCGCACGAGCAGAAGCAACGCGACACCATGATGATGCTCTTGCGAAAGATCGCCGAGGATCGACAGGCGAAGAAGGCCGCGGCGAAGCAAGGCGGCTCCGGCGCTCTGGCGGGCGGGGCCATAGGGGCGATCGGGGCGGGACTGCTCGCCATACCGACCGGCGGGCTGTCTCTGGCGGCCCTTCCGGCCATTACGGCGGGCGCGAGCTTAGGAGCAACCGTCGGGGGGGCGTACGATCAATCGCAGGGCGGGCAACCGTCGAACCTGGGCGGGAACCTGATGGACTTCTCCACGGGGATCCAGCGCAACCAAGCGCTGTACGGCGACAGTGTTTCGATGGCGCAGTATGGGTTCGAGGCGCCCTACCCGAGCGCGCCGTACCCGTCGCCGGGTGGCTTCCCCGGGATGTAGACACAATGCACTGTACGGAACAACGCGACACGCTCAAACACTACCTGGCCCACGCCACGCGGGAGGAGTTGTTGGCGGAGTTCGCTTCGCGCAACCTCTGCACGGTGGTTCTGTTCGACGCCATGATCGCCACGAAGCCGGGGAAGGTTGAGCCGGTCACCATGTCGCAGACGTTCGGGCCGGTGACCCAGATTCACGGCCTGATGTCCCTGCACGCGGCCGCTTTAGCGATGAAGATCGAACGACAGATTCACGCCAACTATGGGAACATGGCCCGCGAGCAATTGGAGGGAACCTGATGCCCGGGATCATGTCCCTACGACCACAGTACGCACCGCCTGCCGATGAGCAGGCGTTCGATTTCGCGGAAAATCCAGCCCGCCCCCTGGCCGTCCAAGCGGTGAAGGACATGGCTCTGTCGGGCATCCGCACGAAACTCGAAAACTCCCAAGCCGCATCACCCTCCAAGGGCGGGCCGGGTCCTGCCCTGAGCCGCGAAGGGTCCGCGCCGATGGCCCCGGCTCGCCCCGTTCCTGAAAACGTCGCTGCCACGCGCAGGATCCTCAGCCCGCCGGAATGGGCGCGGCGGAATTTCCCGCAACTGGCCGGGAAAAAGTTCGTCTCGCCCCAGGTGTTTCAGGCGGTTGACAATGGGTATAAGCAATACCTAGCGGAGGAGTATCACGCGCAGGAGCAGGAGCGGTACGCGAGGACGGACCTGGCGACCGAGCGGCGTCATGCGGAAGGCGTCGCAGTCCAGCGCGAAGGCCACGAATTGCAGCGTGAGGGAATGAACCGCCGGGCGGAACCAACGGCGAAAGAACAACTGCTCGCAAAGATGGTTGCGGAACAAGAGGCATTAGGGCAAACCCAGACGGGCATCCGAGGCATGGTCGAAGAGCAGGAACGCGGACCGGGAGCGGGGAGAGTACCCACGGCGGACAAGACGAGCCTCCTGAACACGGGCGACCTCCAAGAAAAACTGTACGGGCGTCGCGGTTTGGTCAAAGCGATCACGGAGACGGCGGACGAGGGAAGCAACACCGTGCGGCCCACGGCGGTTGCCGAAAAACTGCGCGCGAAAATGGCCCTGATGGATTATGTGGACTCCGTTTCGGCCACGGCCAACGCCGGGCAGAAGAAACTCCTCCGCAACTTAGCCGCACAGAACGCCCCGACTCCCGATGAAATCAAAGCGGCATTCGAGGCGGGCGCGTTCATGCCCACGGATGAGGAGGTCCTGGCCACGTTTGAAGCCGAAAAAGCGGCGACTCCGAGGCGTCCGGGGATCATGGGCATGATGGAGGGTCCCATTGGCCTGGCTACCATCCCCGCAAGGAAGGCCCGCGCCGAGGAAATGGCCAACCGTAGGGCCTACGAGTTCACGATGCGCGTCAAAGAGTTGGGGAACTAACTTGTGGGCGAACCGATCAAGGAACTCACCCGCGACGCCTTCGCCGACGGCAATGGGTACGACGCCCTTCTGACGAAGTTCGCCACGCCGCCCGTAGCCACGCCAGGGCCATACGATGCCTTGTTGCAGCGCTTCGAGGCTCCTGTTCAGTCGGCTCCCAAAACCTACGACGACATTCTGACGGGCTTTATGCGGGGCGGGACGGCTATGCCGACCGTGCCACCGGCCGAAGAAGCTACGCCCTCGCCGGAGATTGTGTCTCAGTGGCCGCCCGCCGCGGCGGTTTCAACAGCGGAGGCGGCGACTGGTCCCGCCCCGCCCGTCGGCCCCCTCGAAAAGCCCCCCGGCCTCATACAGCGGGTGGGCAAGAGCATCGCCGGAAGCCTATCAAAGGCGTTCGGCGGCGGCCCGACGCCCGAACAGCAAATGGCCGAGCGGGCCTTCGGCGCCCAGGCTGAGCTTGAGGCCCGCGAGCATCCCGACTTCAACAACCTTCTCACCGACAACGCGAAGCTGCGGTTTCTAAACATTTTCCGCCGTCGCTACCAACTGCCACCTTTGAATGGGTTGCCCCCACCGGAGACGGCACCCGAAGTCGTGGCGCGGGAATTCAAGAGTTGGCGTGGATTGGTCGGAAAACTGCCCTACGTTTCGACCTTGGCGCTGGGCATCGACGCTTACCAACTGGTCGCCGCCGCGAGCCGGATGGACGCGGGAACAGGAACCATCGACGACTTCGAGCTGCTGACCAAAGCGAAAGAGACAGAGGCGCGGGAGAGCCGCGGAAAGACCGTCGCGGGCACGGGCGTCGACATCTTGGGGCAGTCGATCCCCGTCGGTCTGGAATATGCGACTGGCGGAGGACCTACCCGGCTCATGGCCAAGGGAGCGGAGAAGCTGGTCGGTAAGACCGTGTCCTCGGCGGTGAGCAAGGCGGCCATGAAGGTCGCCGAAGCGGCTTCCGAAAAGACCCTTCCCCGACTCGCGGTCCACGCGGCAGTCAAAACGGCGGAACGCGGTCTGCCCAGTTGGGCGACGCGGACGGCCGTAGAGACGCTGCAAAGACAGGTCCCAGGATACGAGCTAAGACCCGGAGACGACGCGGCGCTCGAATACGCTATGACGGCCCCGCCCCAACCGCTCCTGGAGGCCCTACGCGATTCTGCGGTTCACCAGGGCATCCAGGTGGTGAGCGAGTTCACGGGGGCGTCGGTGGGGATCATCGGCGGGAAACTCGGTCGATTGGCCGCAGGCGCCGAGCGAGTCGTGCTTCCCTCTCTGAAGGCCGTCGAGTGGGCCGGCAAACTCCGAACGGCGATCGCGACGGAGCTTGTTACGCGTTTCCCTAACAAATACCTGACCATCAGTTCCGCCATGCAAATGCTCACCAACAAGGCGGGTTATAACGGGGTGTTCGGGGAAATAGGAGAGGAGCGCATCGGCGAGCTGATGGAGGCCGCGGCGAAAGAAGTCATCGCCGCGGGCGGCGATGATCCGCGGCTGCAAGGGCTGGAAGGCAACCCCATCTGGCAGATGCCGAAGGCGGGTGAACCTTGGCCCGGCTGGAAGCAACTACAGGCGGAGTTCATGGGATTTCTGATCCCCGGAACGGTCACCGCTGGGGTATCCGCCCTCATGCCCGAGGAGGCCAAGCCGTTTGAACGCCGGCAACCGCCCGGAGCGCCGCTGAAGCCTGGCGAAGCCGAGATACCGCCGCCGGGTCATGGCGTGCCGGAAGGCGAAGTCCCGCCGGGAGTACACATACCCGTCCGTGAAGCTGGGCAAGTTCCACGTGAAACACCACCTGTTGTGGGTGCAGGATTGAAACCTACAAGTTTGACTGCAACAGAAGAAGAACCATTATCGGAACAAGAACCGAAACTCCAAACCGTCGAAATGCCGAAGGCTGGGCTTGCGGGCCAGCGGGGGGGCGCAGGAACGGGCGGTGATGGCCTTGAGCGAGGGCCGGAAATCGAAGCGGCTGAAGAAGAAGTAGCACCCGCCGTTGCCGCGATTCACCTGCTCGCCGACCAGGAAGGCATCCCGTGGGATAACGACACGGCCTTCATGGCCTTCACCGAGCGGTTGACGGGCAAACGACACCTCGACGAGCTGGACCCGGCGGAACTCGCCGCCGTCCGCGATGCGATTGAGGCTGGTAAACGTCCCGAACCACAACAGCCGGGGGTGCCGGTCCGGCCCGAACTCACTACTCCGGCGCCTCCGGCGTCTCTGACCGGCGTGATCGACAAGAGCAACGCCGAGGTCGATCGAAGCAAGCGTATCGTGGATCGCCTGACCTGGTTGCTGCTGCGCAACGTGAAAGGACGGCCGCCGACGACGGCGGAAGTCGAGGGCTACAAGCAGGCTTACATTTGGGACTTGCGGCGGGCCCTGCTCAAGGGGGGCGATTCCCAATCGCTGTGGCCTGATAATAAAAAAACGAGGACTTTGTATGAGGCTATCACCGGGCGCACGCTCCCCAAGGGGCTCGAAGCAACCCGCAAGTACCTCACTAACAATCCCGGAAGATACCAAGACGACATTACCCTCCTGATGGCCCTCGACGAGTACGTGCAGGAGAACAAACTCGGCCTGCCGCTGCTGAAAGAAGCGGAGCAGAGGGCCATTCGTAAAACGACGCTTGCTCTGCCCCCCGTCCCGGAGCCGCCCCGCGAAGAAAAACCGCCAAAGATAGAACCTATCGCCCCAATAGGTGGTATAATAAAGGGAGAGACACCCCATGTTAGGCCAACAGAACAACCAAAACCACGTGCAGAACGGGAGCCCGAACCCACCGCAGAGCGACAAGGAGGCGAGCCAACGCCTGGGCGACCTCGGGTGGGAGGCCCTTCGCTACCTGAAGGAAGAGCGCCCAAAGACGTACAACCGCCTGGAGAAAGCGGAGCGCCTGCACCTGTACGCCCTCGAGCGCCAAGCGGCGGCGGAGGCGTCGATCGCCCGCCTGGTGGAGAGCGGCATGAAGCCGGAGCAGGCGTACGAGATCGTGGCGGGGCAGTACCTCCAACTGCCGGAGTAGTTTCCAAGTCGGCGCAAGAAACATACGACGCGGCCCGCGCCGCTTATGCGGCGGCCAGCAAAGAGTACCATCAGACGGCGGCGCGATACCGCAAGGGCGACATCGACAACGACTACTTTTTGGCGGCCAAAGGAAAATTCAACGAAGCCAACCAGAGGCAACTCCAGGCCGAAGAGGCGTTTATCCAAGCGAAAGAGGAAAAAGCGGAACCCCCCTCAAAAAAAATCCCCGCCGAGAAAAAGGAACCACCGGAAGAACCGGAAAGACCGGAGGTCCAGGTCACCCACACGGTCCAACGAAGCGGGTTGAGCGACTACTCCATCACCGACCCCACGTCGCTTTTCGTCAGCGGGAAGAAGAGCATCTTCAAGCGCAACGTAGAAGCCATTCGCACGCTCAAGAAAATTCAAGAGGAAAACCGCGCCGCGACGGAAGACGAGAAAGCCGTCCTGGTGCGCTATCAGGGTTGGGGTTCGGTGAGCGAAGCGTTTCGGAGTCTCTACGGAACGCTGAAAAACGAGTGGAGTCGGGAGGGCGAAGAACTTGGCGAGCTGCTCACCGACGAGGAATACGCCGCGGCCCGAAGTTCAACGCTGAACGCAATGTACACGCCCCCGGAAATCGTCCAAGGCATGTGGGAAGCCTTGCGACGAATGGGGTTTTTGGGTGGCGCCGTGCTTGAAACCTCCGCCGGCGTTGGTCACTTCCTGGGTTTGCAGCCCTTGGACATGGCCGACGCGAGCCGCCGCGTGGCTATTGAGAAAGACACCATTAGCGCCGGGATCGCGGCCGCGTTGTATCCAGCGTCGGACGTGCGGCACAGCCCGTTCGAAGAGGCGGCGTTGCCCAAAGATTACTTCGACGTGGCGATCTCCAACGTCCCATTCGGTCAGTTGTTCATCAAGGACAAGCGCTACCCCAAGGGGCTGCGCGAGTTCATCCACGATTATTTTTTCGTTCGCGGGCTGGACCTGGTGCACCCCGGCGGGATCGTGGCGTTCATCACCACCAAAGGCACGATGGACAAGTTGTCCGAGAAAGTCCGCGCCTACCTTGGCGAGCGTGCGGACCTCATCGGTGCGGTGCGACTCAACGAGGATTCACTGCCCGGCACAAAGGTGACCGCGGACATTCTGTTTCTGCGGAAACGGGGCGAAGGTGAAGCCCCCGGCGGGGAGGCGTGGCTGCACAGCAAACCCTATGAAGCGCTGAAAGACCGATGGGTCAATGAGTATTTCCAGAAACACCCGGAAATGGTCCTCGGCACCATCAAAGCGGGGTCCCAATACACCAGTGAAGACGCACCGACGAATACGATCGTGGAGGCTCCCGAGGGCTTCGACTTGGCCCGCGATCTTGAGATCGCCCTCAGCAAATTGCCGAGGGACCTCTTTGGCAAGGTGGAAGGAGGCAGGACCGACCGCATCGACCCTCTGGAGATGGTCCCCTCGCCGGATGATCTTCCGGCGGGAGCCCTGTTCGTCGGCTCGGATGGCGCCTTGCGGCGAGCGCAGAACAGGGGTGAGCCTTCCGGCAACGTAGAGCGATCTCTGCTGGAACAGCACGGGCCTAAAGCCGTGCAGCGGGTCAAAGGTCTGGTGGAGCTTCGTGACGGCGTTCTGGAAGTGTTGCGGGCTTCGGTCGATCCCAAGGGCGATGAACGACTGCCCGCGCTGCAAAAAAAGATCAACGAGATTTACGACCGCCTCGGGAAGGATGGCATCACGCCCATTCACGCCACCGCGAACGGCAAGCTTTTGGCCGGCGACCCCTTGACCTTCTCTTTGCTGGGTTCGGTGGAGAACTACGACCGCGCGACCAAGACCGGGACAAAGGGCGACATCTTCACCCGCAGGATGCTCGAACCGTATCGGCCGCCCAGTAGCGCCGAGAACACCAGCGATGCCCTGTCCATCGCCTTGGACGAGAGCAACCGCGTGGACCTTTCTCGTATCGCGGAATTGCTCGGCGTCGAGGAAGCGACGGCCAAAACCCGCCTGATCGAGGAGTCCTTGGTGTACGAGATGCCCGCCGAGGAGTTGGTGCTGGCCTCCGATTACCTCTCCGGGAATGTTAGGGCCAAGCTGCGCGACGCGGAGGGCCTGGCCAAGATGGAGGACCGCTACAAGCGCAACGTGGAGGCGCTGAAGGCCGTCCAGCCGGAAGACAAGCCCCCGTCGCGTATCGCGCCGGTCATCGGCGCCCCGTGGATCCCCGCGGAGACCATCGAAGACTTCATGGTGAGCATCCTGGGGGAGAAGGTCCGCAGGTCCATATCCGTGCGGCGGGGGAACGCGACGGGCCGTTGGTTCGTTTCCGCCCCGTCGTGGACCGCGACGGGCGCCGCCGCAACGGAGACTTGGGGTACGAAGGACATGGACTTTGTGGAGCTGATAAAGGCCAAGCTGTCCATGAAGAGCCCCCGAGTGACCGAGAAATTCACCGACGCCGACGACACGAAACGAGAACGGGTGAACCCCGAGGCGACGGCGGCCGCGGAGGCGAAGCTGGCGGAGATCAACGCCTACTTCGAGACCTGGCTCTGGAGCCACAAAAAATGGGGTCCGCACGTTCTACGTGTGTTCAACGAGGAAATGAACAACACGGCCCCGCGCAAGTGGGACGGCTCGCACCTCACATTTCCGGGGATGAATCCGCAGATCAAGTTGGACCCTCACCAAAAAGACGGGGTCTACCGGGCGATTGCGTCTCCCAACAACACCCTGTTGGCCGTGGCCGTGGGCGGCGGCAAAACCTTCATGCTGACCGCGGCGGCGATGGAAACCCTGCGTCTGCGCTTGGCCCGCAAGGTCGCCATCGTGGTCGAGCGTGCGACGCTGAATCAGTTCATCAAGCAGGCCCGGCTCCTGTACCCGGGCGGAAACTTCATTGCCCTGTCGGCGTCGGACCTACAGGAAAAGAACCGGGCCGCGACATTGGCCCGCGTCGCCGCCGCGGAACGCACCGTGTTTATCATTCCGCATAAGCAATTCACGATGCTCCCGGTGGGCGAGGCCACGTTGCGGAGCTATTACGACGAAATGATCGAGGCGATGGAGGAGTCCATCGCGGACATGAGCGAAGATTCGGACAAAGCCTCCAAGAAAAGCGTCAAACAGATGGAGAAGGCGCGGGATAACTTGCAGGCTCGCATGGAGGAACGAATCGAGGACATCCGCCGGACGCCGACGCTCACCTTTGAGGAGTTGGGGCTCGATTGGATCATGTACGACGAGTCCCAGAAGGTTAAGAACCTCGGATTTCAGACCCAACTGAACAACGTCCGGGGGTTGGGTCATCCGGCGGGGAACCAGATCACCACGGACTTGTATGTGAAGGCCCGCTACGTTCAGAAACTTCAGAACGGGCGAGGCGTGGTGTTCTCCACGGGGACGCCGATCGACAACTCCATCAGCGAGATTTACGCGATTCAGAGATACCTTCAGCCGGAAAAGCTCCGCGAGATCGGGATCAGTTCCTTCGACGATTGGGTGCGTATGTTCGCTCTGCCGGCCGCGGACCTGGAACGTGTGGCCGGTCGATACAAAATGGTCACCCGCTTGCGCGAGTACCTCAACCTGCACGCCCTCTACCAGATGTGGGACGAGATCGCCCACTTTGTCGCCCACGAAGCGGTGTCGGAAACCTTAGCCAAGCGTGTCGGCTCATCGCCGATGCCCATCTTTGCGATGAACAGCCGAGGCAAACGCACCTATGAGCTGGTGGTGCTGGAAGCGACGCCCGCACAGATTGAATATCGAAAGGTCATTGCCCAGCGGGTGAGAGACCTCAAGCCGCGCCCTAAATCCGGCGACGACATTATGCTGTCGATCATCAGCGACGAAAAAAAGGCCGCCTTGGACATGCGCCTCGTCCTGCCAGGGCTCGCCGAAGAACCGGGGAACAAGATTGCCGCGACGGCCGAGAGGGCGGCGGCGATCTACAAAGAAGGGCACAAGCATCGGTATACGCAGTTGATTTTCGTGAACCAGGGGCCGCCGGGGAGCAAGGTAGGCTTCGCGCTCTACTCCGCTCTGATTGAAAAAATTGTTGGGGCGGGCGTCCCGCGAGATCAGATAGCAACCATCTATGACGCCCAAAAGGATGAGCAGAAACAGGCCCTTTTTGAGAAAGTCAACCGCGGGGATCTGCGTATCCTCATCGGTTCGATGGCCAAGATGGGTACCGGCGTGAACGTGCAGGAGCGCGTCCTTGCCTTGCAGCAAATGGAACCCGCCTGGACGCCGGCCCTCTTGACTCAAATGGAGGGCCGCCCCATTCGCCAGGGCAACATCAACTGGGGGGACCCCACCAAGCCCCAGGAAGTGCGGATGTATCGCTACGTTAGCAAAGGTAGCAGCGATGAGTTCATGTATTCCCTGTTGGCCGCCAAGCAGAAGGTCATCAGCGAGTTCCTGTCCGGGCGCTTGGACGCCGACCGTATCCAGGACGTCGACATCGGGTTCGCGTCATTCCAATTAGCGATGGCGGAGTCGAGCGAAAACAAAACCGTGCTCGAATGGACCAAAGCCGATCAACAACTGCGTACGCTCCAGGGTCAACTACGCTACCACCGCGACGCGCAGATGGACCTGCGCAAGAAGGAACTGCGGACCAAAGCGATCATCGAGAAGACGGCCGAGGACTTGAAGGCGGCGAAACGTATCGCCGATTGGGCCGCGGGTCTGCCGCCCGCGAAGCCCTTCACCATGAGCGTGAGGGGGAAAGAGTACGACAAGATGGGCGAGGCCGGGGCTGCTCTATTCGAGTCCGCCAAAAGCAACAGCATCGGCGTCTGGACCCCGTTGGGGACCTTCCGGGGGGTCGGCGTGGCGGTCAAGGTCGACGGCTTTGGGCAGAGTACGGCACACATGACGCCCCCCGCGGACATGCGAAGCGATTGGGACCGCCTCGCTCATGCTCCCCCGACCGTCGGCGGCGTGGGGACCATTCCGAGCGAGGGCCAGTTGCGGGCCTGGATCATGGGTCTAACGGACATGCTTATGGACGTTTCCCCGGCTGCGTACGCGGCCCGTCTCGCAACCGCCAAGGAAGAGCTGGCGGAGATCGGGCGCAACATCGACAAGCCCTTCGGCAAGCAGAAAGAACTGGACCAATTAGCCGCGAAGGTTCGGAAGCTGACCGACGAGATTGCGGCCGTCGCGGACCAGGCAAATAAAGCGGCGGAGGGCGGAGCCGCGGAAGACATGGGCGACCAGGAAGGGGAGGAAGAAGACGAGGATGGGGAAGGTCCGCGGAAGCCGGAGCCCGGCGGCGGGGGAATCTCACCGGGGTTTGGCAAGCGCGAAGAGTCGCTGCTCCCGCCCAATATGACTCCCGAGTACCGCGCGTGGGTTACTGAAAATTGGGGCGGGAACGTGCCGTTGTTCGGGATGGGTGCCATGGGCGCGGGTAATCCGGCGTTGACCGGCTTGCGCGGGTGGTATGTTCGCTCATGGGAGAAATGGGTCAGCAAGCCCTGGTTTAACCGCAAGACCGCAAAGGGACAGGCTATTTCGAACGCCATCTCCGGGAGTCTCTGGGACTTGGGCTGGAATATGTCCCAAGCGACAAGAAACGAATTTGAGAGAGCCAAGGGTGCGTCTGCCGTAGCGGCGGAGTATCGCGCCAACCTCGACGAACGATTAAATCGGCACGTGGGGGAAGTCCGTGAGAAGGGGATCGGGGCGAAGTGGCCCGAAACAGCATGGAAGGAGATCAAGAGCGTCGCCAAGGCCGTGCTGGGCGGCGGCCACAACCGCCCGGAGAACATGCCGCCGGACATGCGCGCGGTGTGGAAGGAACACTTTGCATCTTGGGTGAAAAAGCAGAGCGGCCGCGGGGTGAGCCGGGAAGAGTACGAAGCGTCCATCGAAGCGCGGCTCGCGGCGGTGCAGGAGCGGATAGACAAAATACACGATACCACCATCGGCCACGCGATGCCCAAGGAAGGCTGGGACGTGTACGCCCTGACCGAACATGCCTTGATTGAGGAGGTGGCCCGCGGGAAACGACCCTACGAAGACATCTCGCCGGCGATGCGTGAGTGGTTGGGCAACGCCAAGAGCATCCTCGACGAGCTGACCGACGAAATCCTGTCCACCCCCTGGCTTCTGAAAATGGCCCAACTGGGGGGCCTGGAAAACTGGAAGGAAATTGTAGAGGCCCGGAAAGCATCGGGGTTGATCTACCTTCAGCGGCTGTACAACTACCATCAGAAAAAACGGCACCCCGTGAGGAGTATGGTCTGGGCGGAGCACAAGCTGCTCGGTCCCAGATTGGCCCTCGGCATGTTCAAGGCCAAGCGCGCGGACGAGAAGCTGTGGACGGTTCGCAAGGCGAATCTTCAGGAGCGGCAGTTTGACAGTCCCGACGCGGCAAAGGCTTTCGCCGACCAGGAGATCGAACGCAATCAGGCCCGCTACGGCGAGATGGTGAAGGAGCGGGTGAAGATCATTCCCCCCCTGGAGGACGAGCAGGTTGAATGGCTCGGCCCCGTCAAGGACATGCGCATCCTGCTAGGCAGCACCATCACCAGCCTGATGAAAAACGTGGCATTCGGGAAGCTGTTTCACTACCTGAATGAAACGGAGGCCATCAGCGAAGCGGAGTACAACGACCTCGATGAGGGAGAGCAGATGCGCTACCGGCAGTTGCCGGATACGCCGAAGCTCTGGGACTTGGCCAATAAGTATGTCCCGGCGGGCGTCGAGGACGCCATCAACGAAATGGACCTCGTGTTCACCGGGTTCTTGTCTCAGTACTGGAGGTCGGCGCTGAACGCTTTCCGGTCCATCGTCGTTCTGACGAGCACAACCACATGGATCAATCAGGTTTTGGGACAGACCTTCACGTGGATGCTGGCGGGGCTCAATCCCCTCACGCACAAGGCCGTGTTCATCGAGGCCGCGAAACGCCTCTCCAATGGGGTCGCCGATCCCACGGTTAAGAACCTGCTGGGGATGAACGCCCTCCGCGGGGGTTGGGACCGCAACGGCGTGGGGGCGAAAGCGAGCGAGTTCATCAGTGCGCCGCACGGGCAGGTGGTTGGCGGCCTCATTGATCTCTACCTCTGGGCGAAGAAAGCTGGTCACGAGTTGGGCAAAGGGTACGGCTTCATCGACGAGGTCTCCATTGTGGCGAGCTGGATCCGCGACCGGGAAGTTCTCGGCCTGCCGGAAGAGATAGCGACGGAAAACCTCCGCTGGTTCCAAAACTACAACCGTCTCGGCCAGGCGGCCAAGTGGCTGCGGGTGCTGCCTTTCGGCGATCCCTTCGCCGCGTTCAGCGACCAGGCGATCAAGATCACGATCAAGGGTATGCGCGAGCACCCAGGCCGCGTGTTGGCCTACTACGCTCTGCCTGGGGTCATCCACCTCACCAGCCGCCTCCTGTTGGGCGTGACCGACGACGAGATGAAGATCCTCAATACGTCGCGGTCGCGGGATGCCCAAGGCCCGTTCGGCTGGTTGCAGGGATGGAACGACCGCTACTTCCAGCCCATCTTGCCCTTGCCGCGGGACAAGCAAGGCCGCCTGCACACGATGGACATGCGCTACCTGTACTGGCTGGGCAACGAAATGCGCGTCGCCACTGGTCCCGGCGGGATCGGGATCCCCCACATCATGCGTCAGCCCCTGTTCGGACCACTAGCTGAGCTATGGCCGAATGTGACCGCGTACGGGGGTCGGGAAATCATGGATCGCAACGACCCGGCGATCGTGCAACTGTGGGATGCGGCCAAGCACGTCGCCTGGGGGAGCATCCCCGCCCCCAAGCTGGCCACGCGCTCGCCGTTTCGCATCTACGAGGCGGCCACCGGACGATCGGGCGAAAATTTAATCAAAGTCCTCTTGAAAGAAGTGTTTGGCATCAATATATTGCCTCAATATGCGAGCAGAGAGGAAGCATTCCGGCTCATCAAAGAAGCCTACGGGGTCGCCGGCGGGCACCGCTGGGAGCGCCTGCTCACCTTCTACGAACGCTACGCACACCCCAAGTCCGCTCCGATCACGGAACGCGGGCTACGACAGTCGATTGCTTCCGACGAACGCAAAGCCGAGGAACCTTAGACAACCCGGCGGTGGACGGGCTTCAAACGCAAGCTGCGCTGGTTTTTACACCTCCTTGTGGCGCAACGTCGATCGGGTCCGCTTTGGCAACCTGAGCCGCCAAACTATGAAAGGAATGGGTCAAGGATGAAACTGAAACGGGCCGTGTTTGCTGTCTGTTGTTTCGCGTCGGTGGTGAACGCCCAGATCGTCGCGTACGCGCCGTCCGTGGCGGAATTGCAGGCCCTCATCGACGGCGGGGCGAGCTACATCGTCGTTCGCAACCCGACGCCGGGCGCGGAGAAGGTCTACGAAACCGACAAGACGATCCGTCTACGCGACAACCTCACGATCTTGTGCGAACCGGGCGTGGTCATCCAGGCGGCGGCGGGAGCGTTCAAGGCGACCGGCGACGTGCCGGATGCTTGTCTGGTCGCGGCCGTGGGCGTGTCGAGCGTCGCCGTGCGGGGCTGCACGTTCAGAATGCGTAAAGCGGAGTACACGATCGCCAACGGGTATCCGGCGACCGAGTTCCGGCACGCTATTAGCCTGACCGGGTGTACGAACGTGGAGCTAACCGACGTGGCGGTCCAGCGCTCCGGCGGCGACGGCGTCTACGTCGGCCCGTTGGTGACGGCGGAAGGTCGGAAGCAATGCAAAAATCTCGTGTTTCGACGGCTCAAGGCGACGGACAATTACCGGCAAGGGGTATCGCTTTGTTCGTGCGACGGGATG
>Ga0137465_1000213_pt1 | contig 38749 bp, 34 predicted proteins | sample EasRivERMGT828_2_FD_104906 | JGI IMG/M metagenome (GOLD analysis project Ga0137465, IMG submission 104906) | Soil microbial communities from meander-bound floodplain in the East River, Colorado, USA - East River MetaG ERMGT828_2 | ecosystem: Environmental > Terrestrial > Soil > Floodplain ... | reverse complement strand
GCCATTCATATAGGCCGCAAAGCGGTCTTCCTGAGTGCCTGGCGCTTGTTTGGCTCTCATGCGCGGCAGTGTCGCATCGAACGCCAAACGATTCAAGACATTTTATAACACAGTAGTACTAGCCAGATACTAGGTGTCAAGTTCGGCATAGTCCCATTAGAGAAGGAGGGGTGGCTGCGCGATCAAGAAGATTTTGCGAAGCCACCTTGGCATCGCGCAGACGGAGCGACATCCATACTACCGGCTGAGGTAGGATTTGCGTCATGGAACTGTGTTGTGTGGAATGCTACGGCGCGCTCGATGAGCAATTGCGCTGTCGTCAGTGCGGCGGTCAATTCGATCGCGCGGCCACCGGCGCGCCGATTCTGCTGACGCCCGACGACCGGAAGAGGTTTCAACATCTGCTCAACAGTGACGACGGCACTCGAATGCAGGCCGAGTATTCCCGCCGCCGCGAACGGAACTGGATCCGAAAGCTGTATCCTCCGGATCCGGTTTACGTGAATCCATCCGCGCCTCCCGTACCTCCACCGCGTCCCGGGGTGCACGTGTGGATCGGCGGCGCAGGACTTCAACTGTCGTCGTTCATCAATCTGGACGTTGCGCCGGTTCCCGGCGTGGACATCGTGGCGAATGCGAGCAGGCTGCCGTTTCCTTCATCGTTCTCGGACAGTGTGGCGTGCCTTGCGCTGCTGGAACACGTGATCGACCCGGAGCAGGTTGTGGCGGAGATCCACCGTGTGCTGAAGCCGGATGGCGAAACCCAGGTCGTGGTGCCTTTCTGCCATCCGTATCACGCGTATCCCGCCGACTACTCACGCTTCTCGCGCGAACGCCTGACGGAACTCTTCTCCGCGTTTCGACACGTGGAAATCGGCATACGCACCGGCCCGACAACGACGATGCTGACGTTCCTGACCTACTACCTGAAGATCTTCATGCCGGTTCACGGCGGCCATCCATGGCGTCGCGCTGTCAACCGCGTCGTGGTCGGTGGTCTCGGGTGGATCATGTTTCCACTCCGATATCTCGACGCATGGCTGAACCGGCTTCCGAACGCCGACACGCTCGCAAACCATTTCTACGTTGTCGCAAGGAAGTAGCTTTCAGGACACGAAAAACTTGTCCAGGAATTGCAGCCAGGCGCGCGACTTCTGGTGTATCGCAAGTCGGGCATATTGCGGCCTGAACAGAAGGTACAGAGCCTTCGACAGCGGAAACCAGAGAGACAGCCCGCTTGCATTCGGAAGGTCGGCTGTGTGCTTTTGGAAGCGGATGCATGCGTTGGCGGCCTCCCGGAAAGCTGCCGCTTTTGGTTTAGCTTCCGGGATATCTCCGAGCGCCTTACACAGATCCGTCACATCCACGTAATCGGAAGCATCAAACGCCAGGACACCCATTCTGGCCGTCTCGATTTTGCTCCGAAAACCCGGACTGGAGAGGCCTTCCGAGAGAGTGTCTGCCAGGCTTGCAAGAGCTTCGACCGCACGTTCGACCCGCGCGGTTTCGATCACGGACTGGGTGCCGTTAGAGAAGCCCTGCGTCTGGTGGAACTTGATATATTGCTCCACGATTTGCTCTCCCAGCGCGAGTGGCGCGGGCAGCTTTTTAATCTCTTCCAGTACCTTGTCATACGGCCAACCGTCGGCGCGCTCGGTCTGTTGGGATCCGACAATGAAATGCGTCAGATCCTTGAGCTCAAAAGCGACCTCCAGCATGCTCATCAAACAGGCATCGAATCCGAGCAGCGCCAGTTTCCTTACTCCCGTTTTCCTCAGGGACTCCGCCAGCGCCTGCTTGAGTTCAGGCATGTCGATCGAAGCGTTGGACTCCGTATCGTCTCCAACGGATTTGGTGAAATCTTTGAAGCCGTGTCCGTGACCCCAAACCACAACGAGGACGTTTTCTGCCGGATAGCGTTCAAGTCCCCAATCGAGGAACGCTCGGAACGTCGAAGGGTCCCCCGAATTCTTTTCATCCAGGTGGTCGATGATCTTCGCGTGGCCACGGTTCAGGGCAGGGTCCGGCGGCGTGAACTCATAGCGGATCGATCCCCGGAAATGATCAACTCTCGCGTCAAACTCCGCGGCGGCGTGAATGTTGGGATTGATGCCGACTTTGGCGAGCTCTTCGATGTCCGTCCGGCCCGCACGGCTCAGGTTGTTGTCGCCGGCGACGTATGCAAGTAATGTCCAATTTCGTTTATCGAGTGCTCTTGATGCTACGCTCATGATCCCTCCTCTATCGGTTGTGTGCTGCCACGGGATGGACGCTTAGGTCTTCCAATTTCAGTCGAAACTCCACGGCCGTTGCGGACCGCCGTCGACTGTCTCGCGACAGTTCGTCCGCAAAAAACGCGGCGACGTCTCTGCTGCAATCCGGGCGCAGTTCCCGCAAATCGGGAACTGCGCAGGTTTTCACTTTGTTCAATGTCTCGATCACGCTGTCGGCCTTGAAAACATTGAGGCCCGTTACGGCTTCGTACAAGACCAGGGCAAGCCCCCACAAATCGAACGACACGCTCGGCGGTTTTCCTTTGAGAGCCTCCGGGCACAGGTAGCAGGGAGTGCCCGCCAATGGTCCGAATAGAGTGGCTTCATGTATTGCCGCAGTCGATATGAGCGCTCGCGTTTCATCCGACGAGTTGCTGGGGCCATACGGGAGAGCGCGAGACATACGAAAGTCATTCAGAATGTGCGCGAGCCCGAAATCCAGCAGTTTCGGCACGCGCTGGCGCGTGAAGCCGATGTTGCTCGGCTTGATATCGCAGTGAAGAATGCCGGCTTCGTGGGTTCGTTCCAGGACGCTGGCGAGAACAACACCGAGTTGAATGGCTTCGCGGATGTCGAGCATGCCGGATTTCAGGCGATCCTCGAGCGTCCCGCCTTCCAGAAACTCGAATACGAGCATGGGAATGCCGCGCCATGTTTCGGCGCCGAAGATCAAAGCCAGGTTCGGATGCGACAGACTTGCCATCGTCCTGGCTTCGCGTCTGAGGCGGACCGAATACTCGGGTGCAACTTTCGGAAGTGTTTTGATAGCGACCGTTCTGCCCAGTGTGAGATCGACCGCGCGATAGACGACACCCATACCTCCGCGGCCTACTTTACGTTCGACCCGGAACTTGCCCAGCAACACCGGAGGCACAGCGGCCGCGACGGTGTTGCCGCCGCACTTCGGACACGTCTCCGCCGAGGCATGCAGGTCATCGCAACTGGGGCACTCGACGGCGTACTGATCTTCCAGATCCTCGCGGCCCGATGCCGCGACGCGTGCTGCCGAGAGCGGTTCCCGCATCGAACGGTTTTCAATCGTCAGAGCCGCGGCTGCGGCAATGCTTTGAAGCAGCAGTTGATCTTCGCGGGAATAGGGCAATTCATTCTTCTTCGCGCCCAGCAGAATCACACCGACCACCGCCGCGTCGGAAGCAATCAACGGAACGAGCAACCGCGCTCCGGAATCGCCAAGCCACTCGCGGTCCTCCAGCGGCAGCCGGTTCAATGGAGATCTGGGATTCTCGAGGTCGACCGTCACCGCCTCCGAGCTGCGTTCGATGTATTGCATCAGGCTGCTCGCGCGGCTTAACGGCCGCATCTGGCCGGCCGGATGTCTCAAGTGGCTCTGCGATCCTTCCAACAGGAGAACCGCGACCGACTCCAGATGAAACGCGCGATCCAGTTGTTCGACGATCAGCGTTGTCAGTTCCCGCGCATTGCCTGCAAGGCGGCTGCGCTCCGCGAGAACGCTGAGTATCTCGCGCGCATCGCACTGGTCACGAAAGAACACGCGATCGATCGCGGCAAGAATCCTCTGCCGAAGCTGACGCAGCGCGACGCCGGCCAGAGTTACGCTCAGAAGCACGATCAGAACCGGCTCGCTGAAGAGCGCGGAGATCGTCGATCGGCGGTTGGCATAAACATAGACGGCAAGCGCGACCATCGGAGAAAGGAACAACGCTGTGACGGTCGAACGCGCAAATGCGTATTGAAGGGCTTTTCTGACGATCAGCCGGACGTCCAGCACCTGATTCACAACCACCGAATACATCGTGATAAAGGGAAATGCGACCAGCGCCGTATATGCGACGAGTCCGGTGATGTAGATATGCCGCCGGATCGTGAAATCGTAGAATGCCGGAGAAATCGCACCGACAACAGCCACAAGGATGACCGGCGCCAATCCCACGACGATACCCATCACAAAAATGAATACACGCCGCCGTTCCTCAGGCGCAGCCGCGCGAGCGCGCCATACGCTGAGCGGCAATGCAGGCACCGCCAACAGGAATATGACCAGCCAGTAGTAGCTGTTTCCTACATTGCGGGCGAACGCCGCGAGGACCTGGTAAACACTGGAAAACTGCGGCCCCAGCAAATCAAGAACGAGGATGGTGTTTCCCGCGGCGAGCAGGAACGCAGCCACGCACGACGCCCATACCGCATAGGAGACATACGAGCGACGCTGCCCGCGAACTGCAGCTTGCGGGAAGTCACGAGCGAACAGCCAGAGAAAGCAAGGCAGGAACGCTTCGGCTTGCATTGCAGCCAGCGGCGAAATATAGGCGCTCAAGGCCCACTGGCGGGAACCGAACCCCACGAGGACGGGGTTTGCGAAAGAGCAGGCGATCGACAGGAACACACAACCGAGATACGCCGCTCGCCGGTCCCGTGAACTGTCCATCAGCAGAAAAGCTCCGGTGCTTGAGAACAGAACGACAAAGAAGAAAAGGAGAACAGGCGACAAGCTAGTCGAAGGATTGGCGACGATAATGTTGCCGAGCAGGAAGGCAGCGATCCCGGCAACAATCTCTATCCCGGCAAAAACCGTGTAAAGGAAGACTTCCGGCCTGGCCATAACCTTCTGTCCCGCCACGCTGTCGAACTACAGCGTGCAGAGTCCGCCTCTTTCCTGGGCGTTGATGCCCACCGCTTCCATCTTCTGTTCGTTGGTGCTGATCACCGTATCCACTGCCTCGGCGAGATCTTTTTGCTCGATCGACTTGGATCCGCGAACAATCGCAAGGTTTGCGGCAAGGCGGCCGATCGCTCTGAAGTCTTCCAATACGAAACTGTTTATCGCCTTCCATTGCCCAGCAGGTTTGTTCAGGCCGTTTAGCATCATTTTGTGCATATGCTGGCGAAGGCAATCCATCGCGTTGCTTTTGATGTACATCGACCCTGCGCCTGTTCCCAGCGCGTAACAGCACAACGAAAACACCAGGTCAAAGTCGTCGGACCCGAACTTGTCCTTTTCCTTGACGAGTTCGCGAGCGGACATGCTGTGAGCAAACTTGGGCTTGATCGGTTTTTTCTCCGGCATTCTCGACTCCTTCGTTTCTCTTAATGGTTGAAATGGCGCTCTACAATAAATGTCCCCGACCGTTCGTGCAATCTTTTTGAAGCTGGTCATTGGCTCGAAAGCTCGCCGTGGAGTTCCGTCCGAAGAGCGGCGGTCTTGTGCACTCCGTCTTCACCCGGAGTCGAGAGAATGGCTCGACCTACTGTCACGCCTTCCCACCACAGTTCGGACAAGAAGTACTCGTTCTGAATGCGATTGAACGCCACGAGCGAGCCCCGAGATGCCGACCCCGAAACAACCGGGCGGGTCGTTATCCAAATTTCTGGCGCAGACGCCGGGGGGCGAATCCGGAAAACGAGCGGCCCCATCGGCTCGATCAGGTACTCTCCGGCGGAACAGATACGGTTGCCGACTTGAAACGCAAACGGCACGTGAACCCGCATTACCCGGAGGCGATGATTCTGCGACCACTGCTTCACCAGCCCGAAGTACAGGAGCACCATAATTGCGGCACACGAAACGAACAGCCAACAGCGAACGGAGCCGCGTCCCATCTACACCCTCCTGCACTACCGACGCCGTGCAGCAGGCTTTAAGCAACGCGGATACCAACGTGGAACTACTTGAAAGAACTACGATTCACTGTGGGCGGTACAGTCTGATCTAACTGCGCCGGAAGGTGAGCCTAACCGGAGGGAATTGTGGCAGCTCCCTCTCCCACCGGGACCCGGTGGGAGAGGGAGCCCGCCCGACATAGGTCAATCAGGATTTGTGATTCTGTATTTAAGACCGAGTTCCCGAATGATGCGCGACAGCGAGTTCGGCTCGATCCCGAGCCGTCGCGCCGCTTCCTTTACGACACCGTCGCTTTCGCGGAGCGCAGCATGAACAGCGGATCGTTTCGCTTCCATGAGGACGCCTTCAAGCGTTCTGTCGCCGCCGGCGCCGGCAGGTTCGGTTATGACATCCTGCGGCAGGTCGCAGAGGTCAATGTAATTGGTCCGTGCGTCGAGGACAGCGCGCCAGATCCGGTTCTCGAGTTCACGAATGTTGTGCGGCCATGAATAATCCTGCAGGGATTTCAAAGCGGCGGGCGTCAGTCCGACGATTTCGCGGCCTTCCCTCTGGCTGTACTTGCGCACGAAGTGATAGGCGAGCGCAGGAATGTCGTCTCTTCGCTCTCGCAGCGGAGGAATCGCGATATGGATCACGCGCAATCGCTCATAAAGATCTCGACGAAAGGTTCCCTTCGCGATCTTCTCCCGCAGATCCTGATTCGTCGCGGCGACGATGCGAACGTCCACAACGATCGACTCCGTTCCACCCATCCGGCGTATCGTTTTTTCCTGGAGCGCGCGGAGCAGCATGGTCTGAACGTCCAGCGCGAGATCCCCGATCTCGTCGAGAAAGAGCGTTCCGCCTTGTGCTCGCTCAAAATATCCCTCGTGTCTCGTCCGCGCATCGGTAAACGCTCCGCGCTCATGCCCGAAAAGCTCGCTCTCAGCCCTGTCTTTCAGGAGCAGCGAACAATTGATATCCACGAACGGGCCGCCGGACCGCCGGCTGTTGCGATGGATCGCTCTGGCGACGAGTTCTTTGCCCGTTCCGGTCTCCCCTTCAATCAGAACAGGCGCCGTACTGGGCGCGTACTGACCGATCCATCGATGCAGCGTTTTCATCTCTGCGCTGTCGCCCACCATTTCCGTAGTGATGTGCGCATCGGCGGTAAGAATCTGATTCTCCGCCTCCAGCCATTCCACATACAGCGCCTGACGCAGCGCAATGGCGCCGATTCCGGCGATGGACATCAGAATCTGCAGATGTTTGTCGTCGAAATGAACGTTCGGCGCAGTGGTGTCCACATGGATGACGCCGATCTTCTTTTCCGGAGTACTGAGGGGGACACAAATCATCGAAGCGACGCCGGAATCCAGCAGACTGACGGACGAGTTCGCGTCTGCCCACACGTTGTTCAGAAGCTCCGCCCGGCCCGTGCCGAGCACGCGCGCGCACACCGACTTGCTCACTCGAACGTCGACGGCCATTCCATCCCTGTGTCTGAAGTAGGTGCCGGAAAATCGATCCGGTTCATCCCCCAGCAGGAGAATCGCGCCCTTTTCGGCAGGAGTCGCCTGGAAGACGGAGTTGAGCAGGGCTTCCTGAATGTCCTGCGAACTGTGGAGCGAATTGATCGTCTGGCTGATCTGAAGTAACGCCTGAAGGTCGCGGGCAGTCCTGGCAAGATCGCCGTCATCCGAAGAGATTCGCAACGGGTACTCGGCGTTCTCCGCATTCAAGGCGACGGTCTCCTGAGAAGCAGCGGCGAAATCGAGGTCGTCGAGTTTTATGCCGGGAGCATCGATGACAAGCGTGAAGGCCGATCGGCCGACGTCAATGCGGTCGCCGTGGCCAAGAGCGGCGTGCAGGACTCGAAGGCCATTGACGTAAGTTCCGTTGAAGCTCTGTTCGTCGGTGAGGATGAACCCATGCTGTTCGTTCGAGACTGTAGCGTGGATGTGTGAAACGTGCTCGTCCGGGATGTCGACATCGTTCTCAGCGCCTCTGCCAATGCGGAACTGTTTTTTCGAAAGAGGAAATTGTTGCCCGCGGAGAGGGCCTCGAACAGCTATGAGAAACGGCTCCATGCGGCGTCGATTCTACTGTTTTTGCAGTTGTTTGCGAAGCTTGGCCGCGACGTTGGTCAGGCAGTCGTACATCGGCGCTCAATCGAGGCCGCCTGGGCGTCAACCGCCAACGACCGATTTCTTAACCGCTGGAAACCAATCGTTCAGCCGCGTTTCAACTGAATTGTTCAATGTGCCCATTTGACCTGAAATCGCCCGGACCAAGCTCTTGCAGCGATCACCGGCCGCGTTGGGATTCATGATATACGGCCGCGGCATATCCATTTCGTCAAGAGTACGGTTTCGGATAATCGTAGGTTCAGACAGGTTAGACGCGGTCGTGATGAGGCCAACTTGAATCCACTTATCGCAACAGTACGCGCAATTTGGGAACTGGGAGGAATCCAGAACCGAGGTACTGCCACGGAAACGGACATTGTTGCTTTTGAACAGCAGTATGGTGTCAGGCTTGCGCCGATTATCCGAGACTACTTTTGCGAACTAAACGGAACGAGCCAGGGTGAACTTGGAATGGACGACGCAAACCTTATTGGATTCTGGCACCTGGATCAGGTTCGGCCAATGAAGGAGGACTGCCCACAGTACGTAACCGCCGACGAGCCGGATCTGTTCATGTTTGCCGACTATAGTATTTGGGCGATTGGTTACGCGGTCCGTTTGGCAACGGCAGACGATGCAGCAACCGCAGTCTTCTTGATAGGCGGAGATAAGCCCTTGGAGCTTGCGGAAACTTTCGAGGAATTCTTGCGGAGGTATTCGGTTGGTGACCAAAGCGTCCTGTTTGGCCCGTACGAGGCGGCAAAATCCTGAAGTTCAACTTGGAACCCGCTGAAAAGCGCGGAGCTGAGCGGCAGAGCCGTTAGACGCACTTAGAACAGTCCCAATGACACAGAAAGTACGCATCCTGGGGTTGGACGACTATCAACTGAGTACCGCTGCCCTAAAGAGGCTTGGTCAGAAGTCGGTCCGATTTTCGGTTCAGTTGATAGGATTGAAGCTGCCGCCTTGCGGCTGAACGTTGAGCCATTGGGCAGAAAGGAAGGCGTGGTGAAAACGTATGGGCTTACGCATATGGCGCTTTCCGTCCGCGACGTCAAGCGATCGCTTAAGTTTTACCAGCAGGTCTTAGGCGTCGTGCCAGTCTATGAAGAACACGATTCCATTCAGGCGCAGACGCCGGGTACTCGAGACGTGCTCGTGTTCGAGCGAAACACCGAGCGTGCTGGTAAGGCCGGTGGCGTAGCCCACTTCGGTTTTCGCCTCGTCAAACCCGTAGCGGTCTCGACTATTGTCAAGAAGGTGGAACGCGCTGGCGGCAAGGTTTTAAGCAAAGGCGAATTTGCGCCCGGCCTGCCCTATGTATTCTTCACCGACCCGGATGGTTATGAGGTCGAGGTGTGGTTCGAGAGGCCGACTCCCTACGACCCAACGGAGCCGATTGTTTCTGCCCAACAAGGCGCTCCAGCGGACCGGCGCAGAAAACGAGCCGGTCACTGAGCTTGAGCGTTATGCCGACGCCAGACCTCACCGTCCTTGAACTATCCAGTGGTGCTAGACTGAGCCGTGCGTTTCGAGTGGAGTGCGAAGAAGGCCGCCGCGAACCTGGTCAAGCACAGGTCTCATTCGACGAAGCGAGGACTGTATTTGGTGATCCGCTGGCCGTCACAATCGATGATCCCGATAGCTCTACCAATGAAAATCGCTTGCTGACGACAGGGATGTCTCAGCGGTGGAGGCTCCTCGTCGTGGCGCATTCTTACAACAAGCGCATCATTCGGATCATCAGCGCTCGACGCGCAACAAAGAATGAAAGAAGGCAGTATGAGTCGGAAGGCTAAGACGGGATCTGCGGACGAGATGCGGCGAGAGTATGACTTCACTGGGGGCGTGCGCGGCAAATTCTACAAGGAATACATGAAGGGTACGAATGTCGTGCTCCTTGATCCGGACGTGGCAGAGGTCTTTCCGGATTCGCAAGCAGTCAACACCGCGCTCCGTGTTCTTGCCGATCTGGCCAGGAGACAGGCGAAGATAAAGCCCAGGAAAGCGAAGACGGCATAACACGAGTCCTTCGCCATTTCGGTAAAAGAGGTCTCATTAAAGCTTGCGGATATACTCGCCTTCCTCCTCGCTCGAAACTGTCGCGTGGATGTGCGAAACGTGCTCGTCCGGGATGCCGACATCATTCTCGGCGCCTCAATTCGTCTTCTCCGGCACGAGCAGCAACCGATCGAACGTGGCGCCCAGCGCGTGGCTGCTCGAGGCGGCAGCAAACTGTTTGACTTCGATCGGATCATCCCCGACATCGACCCACGTTCGTACAATGCCAACCTCCTTGAGCCGCCAGTTCATCTGCCACGAAGTGTCCAGGCGCAGGAGAGGGTCGAGGGAACGGACCCGAATGGCCGAGGGCAGTCCTGCGGTGTTCGGAAACTGCATGCGAAACTCGCCGGAGGCGTTCCTGAGCGTGCTCAATCTGGTCCGGAGTTCGTTATGAAGAATTGTGTATCTGGCGTCCCGTCGTTCGATGCGATCCGGACGCACCGCAGTCGAAAAAGAAAGAATCTCGTCACCGGCCGTGGTCATGAATACGAACTGAGGGCTGAGGAGCGCGTCCAGAAAGGCTTCCACAAACGGTGCTCTGGAATCGCCCGGCGCGATCTCGAATGTCGTGTTTAAGATGCCTTGTGGCCGGCCGATCGTGCAGTCCAGCCTCCACGAGTAGTTCGCGCGCCGAGTCAGTATGAACTCGCCAAATTCGATGCATGTTCGAAAATAAGCGTCCTGGGTCGGATCCCGGCTCCCGGCGGGGATCTGAATCCGTCGCAGGGCCTCACCAATTCTTGCCTGCATCATCTGAGAAGTCGGCCATGACAACTCGACTCCGGACAATTGCTGCTGGGCCAGCGCAATATTGCTCAGGAACTCGATCTGTCGTGTCTGCGTCCTGGTCTGCTCTTCCAGAATTCCGAGTTGCGTTTGCTGTTTCCCGCTTAGCTCGCTCTGGCCGCTGCTGACTCTTGCCAAAGTCTGTTCTGCGTCCTTTGCCCGCTGTTCCGCTTTTGTTGATTTTTGATGTTCGTTCCTTTGATTCACCGCGAAACCGACAATCCCTAAGAGAATGCCGGTCAGAGCGAGCAGTCCTTTCGGAGTCAGAGACTTCCTGCCCTTTACTTCCTTGCTGGTATTTTCGGAATAAAGCCCCCAGACCGCTCCCGCAGCGCCAACAGCCTGTAACACCCAGGCGAGGATGTCCTGCCAGTCCACGACGTCTCCTTAGATGACTTGATGCTTACGCGTATCGTCTGATTCCTGCAGAACATCCTGGGTCCATTTTCCAGGGACGTCAAACTGAATAGCGCGGTCCCTCGATTTTGACGTCAATCGATCCACCGTATTCGCAGCCGATCGTTTGTGGCGCGGAGTTCCGCGTTGCGAACGATGCGCCTCCACGCATGAAGAGATGAATGTCGTCCCTTCCGCAAAGGTATCGACGGTCGAATTCCGGTGTCCACAGTTCGACGCGCCAGTCGTAGCGCGTCTCCAGAAGAATGCGACCGCCGGATGAGAGGATCCGTCGTTCCACGGAAGCAGCGCTGGTGAATCCATCCTTTTTGGAAGACTGAGGGGCTCCCCGTGTTGATCGGCCCGCACAACAGCTTTGTCCCAATGGGCACTTTCGAAAATGACTCTTTCAATTGCGCGCGATCGAATCGCGCGCGCGCGCGGCATTATGAGCAGACACGATTTCCCCCTGACACACGAGTGGTGAAGAGACACGAATCCGGATTCGAATGGATTTCGAGCGTGGAAAGGGACGGATTAGGCGAGAGCGAAAGAGAAAATCATAGCCGGATCAGATTAGCGCGACCGTCAAGGCACCGAATTACCGATTAACTGCGGACGTAAACCGCTTTCTGATCGATGAAGAACTCGAGACCTGTCCGGCTGTTCTCAGGCAGCCCGGCGCCCGATTGTTTGACGCCTCCGAAAGGCATCGACGGTTCCTTGTAGCCGGTGTGGATGTTGACATGGGCGAGACCGGCTTCGATGTTGTCGATGTACTTCTTCGCGTTGCCGAGGCCTTTCGTGAAGATGGCGGACGATAACCCGTAGATCGAGTCGTTCGCCAATTCGAGAGCTTCATCCAGAGAACCGAACTCGCAGACCGCGAGGACGGGGCCGAAGATCTCATCGCGGAAGGCGGCCATCTTCGTCGTGACTCCGGTGAAGACCGTCGGGCGGATGAAGTAGCCTTTGGAATCGGCAGCGCTTGTGCCGGCAATCATTTTTGCGCCGTCGGCCTGCGCCTGTCGGATCGCTTTCGAGATGTCTTCAAATTGCTGCGGACCGGCGACGGGGCCCATGTCCGTCGTTTCGGACATACCGTCGGTTACGTTCATTTTTTCGGAGCGCGCGACCAGCGCTTCCAGGAACTGCTTCGCGATCCCGCGATGCAGCAAAACGCGGCTCGTCGAGGTGCACCACTGGCCGCCGTTCGAAAAACCGGCGGTCGCGGTCGCGGCTACGGCTTCATTGATGTCCGCATCATCCATCACGATGATGGCGTTCTTTCCGCCTAGTTCGAGCTGCATGCGCGTCAGGTTTACGGAACCGCGCACAAGAATTTTCTTTCCGACTTCCGTCGAGCCAGTGAACGTGATGGCGCGTATGCGAGGATCATCCACGATGACATTGCCGATGGCCGAGCCGAGACCGGTGACGCAATTGAACACGCCTTTCGGCAGACCTGCTTTTTCGAAGAGTTGCGACATGAAGATGCCCGACCAAGGTGTGAATGTCGCAGGCTTGAAGACGACTGTGTTACCCGTGAGCAGGGCAGGGAGCGTCTTCCGGTTCATCACATTCATCGGGAAGTTCCACGGGCTGATCACGCCGACCACGCCGAGCGGCTGATACTGAACCCAAGTGGAGATGTCGCGGAAAGAGCCTGGACCCGTGTGACCGTAGAATGCGGCGACCTGATTCAGGTGATAGCTGCCTTCGACCAGCGCCGAATCCACTTCCGCCCGGGATTCCTTGATCGTTTTGCCGTTTTCGAGTGTGACGATTCGGGCCAGTTCTTCACGTGACTCTTTCAGCAGTCGCAAGAACTCTGCGATGTGATTCTGCCGCTCCGGGACGGAGGTCCGCTTCCACGTCTTGAAGGCGTTGTCCGCGACGTCGATTGCTTCGCGAACGTCATCCTGGGTGGAGGACTGGAACGAAGCGATATTGCTTCCGCGGACGGCGGGGTTTTCGTTTTCGAACGTGGCGCCGTTTCGAGATCCTTTCCACTCGCCGTTAACGAAGTTCTTAAAGGTCTCGACTTTCTCTTTCTCGACAACGGACATTACATAGCCTCCTCAAGAATCCCGATCAACGCCTGCTTATCGAATGCCACCGGACTGTTGTCCAGCAATCTCTTCACGCTGGTGGAGAGTTCCGCCATCTCGGCGAGTTGTTCACGTTTCATGCCGATCGATGTCAGGCCGCGCGCGATCAGTACGTTCTCACCCATCTTTGCGACCAGTTCCGGCGCGTTCGCCGCGGCTTCTTCATCACTCACGCGCTCCAGCTTCGGATCGAAGGCGCGCGCGATGAACGCCATTTCCGGGATGCGCGATTTCAAAATGGCTTTCATGACGGCCGGCATCAGGACGGCGTTGCCGTGTCCGTGCGACGTATGCGTCGCTTCGCCGACCGAATACTGCAACGCGTGGACGGTTGCCGTGCCGGCCGCAGAAAATGCCATACCGGCGAGCAGGCTGGCCAGCGCCATATCTTCGCGGCCCTGACGATTGCTCGGATCATGGACTGCCGTCGGCAGGGACTTCGCGATCAGCTTGATCGCCTGCATGGCGAGCGCGTCGGATGCCGGATTCTTTCCAACAAAGATGGCGTGAGGTGTTCGTCCTTCCGGAATCCTCGCGCAATAGGATTCGATCGCATGGCTCAACGCATCCATACCGGAGTGCGACGTGACGCGCGGCGGACATGAAATCACGAGCGAGGGATCGACAACGGCCCACTTTGGAATCAGTCGTCGCGTTGCGATGCCGACCTTCATATAACGGTCGGGGTCCGTAACGACGGCCACCGGGCTCACTTCGGATCCGGTGCCGGACGTTGTTGGAATGCAGATGACGTCGACGATGGGTCCGGGAACATTGTGTTCGCCGTAATACTTCGTCAATGGTCCGCCGTACTTGAGTTGAATGGCGCTCGTTTTCGCGAGGTCCATGTTGCTGCCGCCGCCGAGACCGATCATCACGTCCGGATTGAACTTGCGACCCGCTTCCGCGCACTCGCCGATCAACTGCAGGTTGATGTCGGGGCGGCCTTCGGGAAATATCAAAACCTCGGCGCCGCCGTCTTTGAGCAGCGTCTCGACTTTGTCGACGATTCCGCTCTTGATCAGGTTGGTGTCGCAGCACACCATGACGCGCTTGCCGAACTCTTTGCCCACAGCGCGGAGTTCCTCGAGCACACCCCAGCCGAAAAAGACGCGGCCGGCAGTGGAAAAACCCCAGTGCCGATTACTTACATATTGTGGATCGGAGTTGTTCTGCGGCATGCCAAACCTCCTCGGGATGCGGAATACCATTCACGAGCCGGTCCTCGCGCATTTTGTGTTCGGGATCGCCCGGAACCATGACCTGCTTGAATCCGGTGCCGGGACGCGATGCGCGTAATTCTTCGAGATACTTCTTTACTCCGAGAGCGAGCGTTTCCCCGCCGGGGAAGGCTTTCGGATCCATCAAGATGAATAAGTCTCCAACGGTACACCGATAGTCGGCGTCGAGTGTTCCCAGCACCTCTTTACCGGTAGGCATTCCGGGCAGGAGTCCGGAGAGCATTCCGATCGCTATGCCGAGGCCATAGCCTTTGGGCCCGCCCGCAGGGCTGAGCGAACCTTTCAATGCCTCGTCCGGGTCTGTTGTCGGAGTGCCGTTCTTGTCCACGGCCCAGCCTTCGGGAACTTTCTCACCTCGATGTTTCAACGCGATAATTCTTCCCATGGCGCTGACCGAGGTTGCCATATCGAGCAGAAACGGCCGGGGATCGCCCGGAATGCCGATCGCGATCGGGTTCGTTCCGACCAGCGCATCGGCGCCGCCGAAAGGATGAACCAGGGCTTCAGTCGTCGTGAAACAGAGGCTGGCGAGTCCTTGTTGCGCGCGTTTTTCCGCGTAGTAACCGACCATTCCGATATGCGCGGCGTTTCGGACGGTTAACACGCCGACGCCGTGTTTACGAATTGCGGGCGTCATTTCGCGGAGCGCAAGTTCGCAGATGGCGGTGCCGAATCCATCTTTGCCGTCGACGTTCAGGACGGCGTCGGTGGTCCAGGTCTTTTCCGGTTTGACGTTGACCTTCAGCAGGCCCTTCTGGATGCGCGTCGCCATAACCGGCAGGCGTTGTACACCGTGGGAATGAATGCCTCGCAGGTCGGCCTCCGTCCAGACATCCGCCTGGATCGTGGCTTCTTCTTCGTTCGCCCCCAGCCCGCAAAGGACGGCGACGACCAGGTCCATTTGATCTTTGCGTGAAACTGTTACAGGCATGGTTTTCTTTCGGAAAAAATTCGGGGACGGTCGCCTAAATCACCCAAATTTGTACTTCAATTTGGGTGATTTAGGCGACCGTCCCCGAATTTGTTAGAACAGTGCGGTAGGACGACGTGTCCAGCCGAGCTTGCTTTTTTCTTTCGCGATCTTTTCCAGGTCGTTGACATATGCACCAGATTGCGTCAGGACGTGGTGGAGATCGTTTCCGACGCTCTGGAAGGGGAAGCCCTTTTCCAGGAACTCGCCAACGCGAGAGGTGCCGAACAGGAACAGACCGAGAATCAGGTTGTTCTTTTTGGCGGCAGCGATCAGCTTGTCGGTGGCTTGCTTGAGTTCGTCGGAGAAATACATGTCAGGGAACTTGTACTTTCCATTGAACAGTCCCATCGACATGCAAAGATCGTTCTGTCCCAGGAAGAGCATATCGAGACCGGGAATCGCGGCGATCTCGTCGATGTTCTTGATGCAATCTGCAGTTTCGACTTGGAGGGCGGTGATGACGGTTTCATTCGCGGCGCCGGCGTAGCCGAGAAGACCAGCGGCATTCATGCTGCGCTGCGGAAAATAGACGGACCGGGTTCCGTTGAGCGGAGCCAGCGGATAGCGCGTGCAACTCACAGCCACCCGGGCTTCTTCTGCATTGTTAACGTAGGGAACCAGGACACCATCGGCGCCCATGTCCAGCGCTTGCTGGATGCCGGGACGATCGGCGGCGCTACCGACGCGCACCATTGAAATGGCGCCGCCATTGGAAATACCGGCGAGCATGCCCGACAAGGTTTCGTTGCTCATCGGTCCATGCTGCGTATCGACGAGCATCCAGTCATAACCGCTGTGCGCCAGTTGTTCGACGACCGTCGGACTATGGGAATTTACGAACAGTCCGAACTTTGGCTTTCCCTCTCGCAGTTGTGCTTTAAACTCTTTACCAGTCAAGCCATTCAAACCCATTTTTATTTTCTCCTATCCAATTTGTTGTTGATTTGAAGTCCCCAGCAGGCGTGCTCTGTCGGTGCGATGGGCGCACAAGACTATGACGCTCTAACCGAAATCCGCTCGACACTCTATCCTAATTCTCCATAGATCGTAAATAGACTGATATGGCTTAAGAGTTCCTGAATTCTTCGTCAGAACTGCATATTCGCTTGATGGTCTCAATTTCTGCCGCATAGACTGCTCACCATGATCAGATCGATTCTTCTTATCACATTTCTCTCGTTGCTTGCTGCCCCTCCAGTTCCTTCCATCACCGATCTCAAAGCACCGGCCGCAGCCGGAAGCGAGGGGCCGAATCTCGTCACAGCTCCGGACGGACGTATCTATCTGAGCTGGCTGGAGCCGCTCGCGAAAGGATACGCGCTTCGCTTTTCATCGCGCGGTCCGCAGGGTTGGTCCGCTCCAAAAACGATTGCGACGGGAACCAACTGGTTTATCAGCGGAGCTGATTTCCCGACGATGACCGTTCTTTCGGATGGATCACTCGCCGCAAACTGGCTCGTCGCGACCGGTGGTCCGGCATCGGAGGCATACGACATCCATCTCGTTTTCTCCAAAGACAGCGGGGCGACCTGGTCGAAACCCATTCTGCCTCATCGCGATCGCAAGAAACGCCAGCACGGTTTTCCATCGTTTATCCCAACCGCCGACGCAAAACTTGCCGCGATCTGGCTCGACGGGCGCAACATGCCGAGCGAATTCGAAGGCAACATGGCGCTGATGTATACGACCATCGCGTCGAACGGGACCCTCGGTCCGGAAACGCAAATCGACAACCGCGCATGCGAGTGCTGCAAGACCTCCATGGCCGCAACTCCGGACGGGTTGATCGCCGCATGGCGCGACCGGTCGGATAAAGAGATACGCGACATCTCAATTGCTCGATTTGCGAACGGGAAGTGGTCTGCGCCGGTTGATTTGACGAAGGACGGCTGGGAAATCGACGGATGTCCGGTCAACGGGCCGGCTGTTTCGTCGAATGGAAAGCATGTCGCCGTGGCGTGGTTCACGGCACCCAGTGATAAGCCCGAGATCGGGTTGATGACGTCGGGCGATGGAGGCCGGTCGTTCGGCAAAAAGATCCGGGTCGATGGCGGCAATCCTGTGGGACGTGTTGAAGTCGTAAGCTTTCCGTCCGGCGACGCCGTCGTGAGTTGGGTCGAACGGACGCCGCAGGGCCGCCGGCTCCATGCGCGCCGGTTTGATGCGAAAGGCGTTGCGTCCGCTCCGATCGATGTATCGCGAACGGCGGGTGTCCAGTCCGGGGCGTTTCCGAAGATGGTGGTCGCCGGAAACGACATCCTTATTACATGGGCAGACGGAACCGAACCGGAGTCTCTCGTCCGAACGTCACTCGTGACCTTTTAACGCATCGGATCGATGCGAATACTGGTAGTTGAGGATGAGGTAAAGGTCGCCAAGGCATTGAAAGAAGGCCTCGAGGACGAACGCTATGAGACCGTGGTCGCGCACACCGGTGAAGATGCCTTCTTCCGCATCAACACCGAACAGTTCGACGTCATCCTCCTCGACCTGATGCTCCCCGGACGCGACGGCCTCCAGATTCTGACCAGCATCCGCAAGCAGGGCATCGATACACCCGTCCTTCTTTTAACCGCCCGCGACACCCTTGAAGACCGGGTCGTCGGGCTCAACACCGGAGCCGACGACTATCTCGTCAAACCATTCGCCTTTGCGGAACTCGTCGCGCGCATCCGCGCGCTCCTGCGCCGGGGCCGTACGTCCGAGGCTCTTCGGCTTGGCGTCGGTGATCTCGATATGGATCTGGTGACACGGAAAGTAACGCGCAGCGGCCGGACCATCGAACTGACAACACGGGAATTCGAGCTCCTCGAGTATCTGCTTCGGCACCAGAGCCAGGTCGTTCTGCGTGATACACTGGCGCGCGAAGTCTGGAAGGAAACGACCAGGGGCACGCCGCTGAACAACGTCATTGACGTTCATATCGCACGACTCCGCCGGAAGGTTGATCTCGATCACCCCGTCAAATTGATTCACACGATCCGGGGCGTTGGTTTCATGCTGCGTGAAGGAGAACCATGATTCGTCTTAAGCCGCGAAGCGTCCGTGTCCGGTTGACGCTGTGGTATGTCGGCGTGATGCTCGTCGTGCTCGGAGTCTACGCGGCGGCGATCTACTCCTTCGTTCGCGACAATTCCTCCCAACTCCTCGACGAGCGACTGCACGACGATTTCGACTGGGCGTCCGACATGCTGGCTCAACGCCCGGACGGCTCGATCGCTCCATACGACGAAACCGGCGAAGGCGACAGTCCCTGGCTGCAGGTGTTCGACCTGAACGGCGAGTTGCTCTGGTTCACTCCCGAATCGCGGCGTTATCCGATAGCCGAGAAGGACGTCCTTGTCGCCAAGCCCGACGCGGAGGTCGTGACTGTCCCGCAGGATCCTCCCTTTCGCGTCATGAGCGGCGGCGCCAAAATCGGCGACAGGCCGGTGATCGTACAGGTCGCGCGATCCGAAGGTTCGATCATTCAGGATCTCCGACAGCTGCAATACATCCTGCTTCTCGGTCTGCCCATCGCTGTTGTCGCTTCCGGACTCGGTGGATACATTCTGGCCCGGCGTGCTCTTACCCCGGTTGAACGCATGGCGGAACGCGCGCGGCTGATCAATGCGGAGCGATTGAATGACCGGCTTCCCGTGGACAATCCGAGCGATGAACTCGGCCGTCTCGCGAGCGTCTTCAATGACACGCTCTCCCGCCTGCAGTTGTCGTTCGATCAGATGCGCCGTTTTACCGCGGACGCTTCGCACGAATTGCGAACACCGCTGACGGCGATGCGCAGCGTCGGCGAAGTCGGCCTGAGAGGCCGGCGCGACGAAGCCGCGTATCGCGAAATCATCGGCAGCATGCTGGAAGAAGTCGATCGGCTGGCGCTCCTCGTCGACCGCCTTCTCACGCTCTCGCGCGCCGATACGGGGAAGGCTCAACTGTCGCTGGAGGTTGTCGATGTTCCGGAACTCGCTTCACAGGTTGCAGAGCAGTTGGGCGTGCTGGCAGAAGAGAAGGGGCAGTCGATCCAGGTGGAATGCAGTGCGGTTCCAAGCTGGGTCGGCGATCGGATTGTGCTGAGACAGGCACTGATGAATCTCGTCGATAACGCGATCAAGTACAGTCCGGATGGAGGCCGCATCGAGATCTCCGTGTCGCAGGCGCCGGAAGGCACTATTCTCGAGGTGGCCGATACGGGGCCCGGTATTCCTCCCGATCTTCAATCGCGCATTTTCGATCGCTTCTATCGCGTCGACGAAGCGCGCTCCCGCGAAAACGGTGGAACCGGACTCGGCCTTGCCATCGCCAAATGGGCGGTTGAAGTCAACGGCGGACGCCTCACGCTCGAACCGCCGAAAGGCGCAGGCAGCCGATTCCGCATCACCCTGACACAAACGGCGTTGGACGAGATGGTGGCCGTTCATAAGTAACCCAGGTATGCCGGACCCGCCGCTGATTTCGGTCATCGTTGTGAATTGGAACGGCCTGGGTTTTCTCGAAGAATGTTTCGAGTCGCTCGCCAGGCAGACATGGCCGAACATTGAATTCATTTTCGTCGACAACGGCTCGACCGACGGCAGCCGCGAACTTGTCGCTTCGTGGGCCGTGCGCCTTCCGCATGCAAAGTCCATCCTTCTGTCCACGAACACGGGTTTCTGCAAAGGCAATAACATCGGCTTCGCGGAGGCGAGCGGCGAATGGATCGCTCTATTCAATAGCGATGCCGTCGCCGAACCGGACTGGCTCGAAGAGTTGATGAAATACGCCGATCCGGCGAAACGCATCGGAATGCTCGCGGGGAAGATCCTTTTCCAGAATCCTCCGGATGTCATCGACAAAGTCGGTCACCTCATCTATTGGGACGGCCAGAACCGGGGCCGCGGCACGATGGAGACCGACGTCGGCCAGTACAACAAGCCCGAAGAGATCCTCTGGCCCGACGCATGCGCCGCGCTTTATCACCGCCGGCTTTTCGAAGAGACCGGCGGCTTCGACGAAGCCTTCTTCGCATTCGGCGACGATGCCGATCTCGGCATGCGCGCGCGCCTGCTGGGTTGGAAGGCGTGGTACGTGCCGTCCGCGGTGGTTCACCACAGGCATTCCGCCAGTTTCGGCGTGTATTCTCCGCTGAAGGTCATGCTCGTCGAACGCAACCGCGTCCTCCTTGCCGTGAAGAACTTTCCGTTGCGGCTGCTTGTGCAGAATCCGTTCTGGACTTTCCGGCGATGGTCGTGGAACGCGTACGCCGTCGTTCGCAAGAAAGGATCCGCCGCGCGGTTTGTGGAGACGCATGGATGGAGGCAGACGGGCTTCAACCTTCTCTGGTCCTACTTCAGCGCTCTGAAACTTCTGCCCCATGCATTTCGAAAGCGACGGAAGATCCAGCGAACCCGCCGGCTGTCGCCGAGGGAAACGCTGGACCTTCTTCGCCGATTTCAAATTAACATTCGCGAATTGACACTGCGGGACTGACGATCACTTCACGCCATGAGCCTGGTGGTTTCCGTCCTTGAGTGTCGTTTCGGCCACCATTACGACGTTACCGCCGGCGTCTGTGATCCGCACTTCAATCCCATCATTCACGCCCGGTTCACCAGCGTCACTGAACATGAATGAAAGAGTTGCGCCGTCGACTCCGTTGTACCGCCCGACTCCGGTGCCGGTAATCGTGTCGCAGGAAGCGGTGCACGTTGCCGTCAGCAGCGACGTCAGGTGAAAGTGATTGCCGCGGTCCCAATTGAACTGGATGTTATTCGGAAGCTCGGTGGGATCGCAGTGGATCTCGAACCCGTGCGTGACTTTCGTTCCGGTTAATCCGACGAAGTTGCCGCCGCCGGTAAACCTGCACCTGGATGGTTTCTCGGGCTCATCGGATGGGGGCGGAGGAGGCGGAACGTGAGGGCCCTTCACCGTGAAAGGCGGAGTCGCAGCGGTGAATGACTGCAGCACAACGCCCGAAACCAGATCGACCCGGTACACGTGCGAGTTGCAATAATTCGTCGCGAAGAAAGACGTTCGCGACGGATGCATCGCGATTCCGCGGAAACAGTCTTCCCCTGGAATGGTGAATTCGCGCACGATATCGCCGGCTGGGCCGAATCGAATCAGCCGGTCGCCCGCGGCCGCAAGGACGCTTCCGTCCGGCAGGATTCTCACCTGATGAACGGGAGCCGACTCCGGCAATGGAATCGGGTTCAGGTCCGGCAGCTGCAAACCGTTGCAGACGTCGAATCGCTTCACATTCGGTCCTTCCGAACCGTAGAGCAGAGTGCAATTGTCGGCTTGCACATCAATCCACGCCGAACCGTGATTCTCGACGGCGACATTGAACGATCCCAGAAAAGCGCCTGAAGAATTGAATTTCAGGACATCTCCGGTGCAGTCCACCTGTCCGACGTAAAGATTGCCGTTGGAATCGAAGGCCAACGACGTCGGATTGCAGTCGTAGTTGCTGCCGAAAGTGTGATGCGTCAGAAAATCCGGACTGAATACTTCAACGAAGTTGCCCTTCCCGATTGCGGAACCTGTCCAATGGGCAACGTAGAGATTTCCCGCCCGATCGAATGCCATTCCTTTTGCCGCGCCGTCGCTGTCGCCGACGATGTCTTTAAGCAGAGTGCCCGCCATGCTGTAGAGATGCACGTGGCCGGTCCTCAGGGATAGCAGCAGCTGGTCGGCCTCTCTGGCCGCGTTCGGCTGGGAAATCTTTGCAACGAACGCATCGAATAATCCTGCCAGATCGGGTTGGAGTGCATCCTTCACAGGAAACGTGGTGGAGTTTGTCCAGCCGGTCAGAGAGATCGTTCCGCCGGGAGACACGGCGAGGGACTCGATCCCATCCGCGAATTGGCCGCCCATGAAGGTTGCAAACAGAGCCTGGGTTGCCGCCGGGTTGAACTTGATTACGAAACCATCGCCGAGAGACGCGTCGCCGATGTCCGGCTGCGTGGCATCCACGATAGGAAAGTCGCCGGACTGAGTAGCACCGGCAATATGAATGTTGCCGGCTGCGTCCAACCCGATGCCGCGGGGCCAGTCCGATTTCGTGCCGCCAAAGTAAGAGGAGTAGCCCAGACTTCCGCTTTGCGAAAAGATGCTGAGGAACCCGTCATAACCGCCGGCGGTCTGATTGTTGGTTTGAAAGGCAGGGCCGCGAATCGGGAAATCTCCGGAGAGCGTTTGCCCCGTGACGTACACATTGCCTGTGGAATCGATCGCCAAATGCGGACTTGTATCGATTCCGCTTCCACCCAGGAACGTGGACCACGCGAGGACGGGACCTTCGAAATCGATCTTTGAGACGAATACGTCACCGAGGGTGTCTCCTATCGTCTTTTCGGCTCCTGGTGTCGTCGGGAAATCAGGCGCGGTTGTCATTCCGGTGATGTAGGCGCCGCCCAGGACATCAACCTTGATATCGTTTGAGAACGACAGTCCATTGCCGTTCAACAGCTTTGAATTCAGCACAGCGTTGCCTGAGGCATTCAGCTTGACGACAAATGCGCTCGTCAGAGAGGTGGTTGCCGGTACCGAACCGGGGAAGTCGTGCGAATTGGTGAATCCAGTCACGTAGGCATTGTTCAGGACATCGACCGCAATGGCCGTGGCCGCGTCAAAAGACGACCCGCCTAGATAGGTGGAGTACACAAGAGTGCCGGCGGACGTTAGTTTCGCCACAAAAACATCGCTGAAGGGAATCGGCACGTCGGGAGGCAACGGTCCGGCGATGTGGTCCTGCAGCGCATTCAAGACCGGAAAATTTTCGGAGTTCGTGGATCCGGTTACATAAACATTGCCGGATGCGTCCACCGCCGCTCCGAACGCATCATCGGTATTGTCTCCTCCGAGGAATGTGGAAAACAGCAGCGCCGATCCATCATTGTTGATTTTCGAAACGAATGCGTCGAAGCCGCCGGATTTCATGCCTTGTACCGCGTTGATGGCAGGGAAGCCCGTCGATTCGGTCGATCCGGCAACATAGGTGTTTCCCTGGGAATCCATCGCGACGGCGCGGCCGATGTCTATCCCCGCGCCGCCCAGATACGTGGAATATACGAGGACCGGATCGATCATCAGCGGCCGGGTCCGGTCATAACTCGCGATTCGAAAACCGATCGCATTACGGTTGACGATTCGATAGTGGACCGCCACTTGTACCGGTTTGTTGTTGATCAACTGGTAAGCGAAGGGCCGTTTCTGGATCACTTCACCATTGGTCATTGCGACATGCAGGTCGCCGGTCTCGTCGATCGTGAGTTTCCGCGCGCCATCTATTGTGATCGCGATGCGGTTAGCATCTGCGCCTGAATGAAGAAGGAAGTCGTACTCCAGTTTTCCGTGGTTGCCGTAATAAACGACGTCAACACCAGGATAGATTTGCCGGTATTGCACTCGCGCGAATTGAGGTATGTCCTGAAGCCACGACTCGGGATTCCGTCCCCGAACATAATTGCTGCGTCCCGGCAGTGTTGCAGCGGCAGCCGGGGTTGCATTCGTCTTTCCGCCTTTGAAAGTGAGGCGGAGAAACTCCGGGTTCATTCCGTCGGCGCCGCGCAGCGCAAGAACCGTCTCCGAGGACTTCAGGAAAACCGAATAGCCGTTGCCTCGAGCAACGTAGTCGACGGCGCGATCGGTTTGACCGCGATTCGGCTCGAAAGCCAGCGGCAGATTGCCGGACACATTCACCAGGTCAGGGCGGGTTGTCGAGACCATTGCGGGAGACACTGTCGGCACGCAAAGCAGGCAGGCCAGAACAGCCGCGAGTTTCGACATTTTACCTCCATGTTGATTCAGAGGATCGATCGTGGTCACCAATGCAAGACCCATGCCGTTGGGCTCGCGAAGCAAAGACACACATCGGGTGGGAGCGTTGCAACGGAGATGGCAGCTTTATTCTTAAGGAAGGTATAAACGGAGCACCCGGGTGCCCGGTGTCGTATCCTATCGGGCCATGCAACGTGTAATCAGACTGCTGACACTCACATCAGTACTTCTCACGTCGTGCGCGAACGATGCAACGAAGCGCGTCGCCGAGACTGTTGATCCCATGTCGGATGGCGCGGAAAACGTCCGCCTGTTGGGTCATAACGATCTGCAGGGACGGACGGCTCTCGTTGTAACGACAAAGTCGGACAGCGCGAACGGCAACTGGGTCTACGTGGGGCATCACGAAAGCTTCCGCGACGGCAAGCCGCTACTCAACCCGATCACGGGCCGGATGGAGTTCAATGGAACTTCGATCCTCGAGACCTCGGACCCCTCGAAGCCGAAGCTCGTGTGGCACATTCCAAACGATACGAATCGCAATTCCCGCGGCGTATTTGTGGTGTATGACTACAAGTTCGATTCGTCCGGCCGCGATTACCTCATCCGGAACTCGGAAGCGCTGACTCAGGGCGAAACCGGTCAGGACCTCAAGTACCAGATCTTCGATATCACCGATCGAGCCACAGACCCTTCGAAAATCTCGCTCGTGTCCGAGATCACTGGAACGCCACCAAATTCATGCGGACCCGGATGCGGCGGCAAGTTCATCATGCGCGCTCACAAGGGGTGGTGGTCCGAGGAGTCTGGATATTTCTACGCCGCGTCCGGCGAGCCGGGATTCCGCAACGTCATCATCCAGATTTTTGATTTGAAGAATCCGAAGGAGCCGAAGCTTGTCGGCCGCGCATGGCTTCCGGGTTTGAAAGACGGTGAGCCGGGCTATGAGGGTCAGTACTCGCATCACCCGGTTGTTGATGAAGAGAACAAGCGGCTGTATGTCGGATATCGCAACGCGGGAGGACAGGCTGCATCGTTCGACATCTCCGATCCCACGAAACCGAAACTCGTCTGGTCCGTCGACATGAATCCTCCGCATCGCGGCCCGCACACCGTGTCGCCGATCGTTTATGAGACGGTTCCGAATTTCGGAAAGAGCGCTCTTCCTCGCACCTACGCCTTCGTCGTGGATGAAGCCGGAGGCATGGGGGATATGAAACCTTGTCCAAATGGGGTGCGGCCGGGATCGTACATGATCGACATCACAACAGAGTCGAAGCCTTTCCCCGTTTCGGTTTTTCAGGTACCGGTCGGCAATTTCTGCGATAAAGGCGGCCGCTTCGGTCCGCACCAGTCGGCTGAAACCGTGAACGGAAAGATCAATCGCTTCACAGACAAGATTGCCTGGCTCGCCTATTTCAACGCCGGCGTTCGTGTCGTCGATCTGAGCGATCCGTATCACCTGAAGGAGCTCGGCTTCTACATTCCGAAGACGAACGCCAACTCCTATCCAATCGATGAAGGCCAGCCCGTCGCCATTCAGATCAACGATGTCGATATCGACCATCGCGGCCTGGCCTACGCGTCGGATCGGGTGGGAACGGGATTATTTATCCTCGAATATACCGGTCCGAAGCCCGGGGAGTCGGCGAACTCGAAGTAAAGCGAATGCACTGTAGGGGGTCTGTGACCGCCCACTATGCGGGGCGCTAATAGAGCGCCCCTACAGTACAACCCGCTAATCGTGTCGCAGAGCTGCCAGCGGATCCAACCGCGCTGCGCGGAGCGCAGGAATGATGCACGCGAGGAACGCGAGCAGAACGAGTGCAGCGGCAACTGTTCAACTTGTTGCGATGGTCAGATGGTTCGATATCGCTCCATCGAGGCATCTAAACAAGTCCAACAGTCAACGGACAACAATCGACTCTCAACTCTCAAGTGGGGCGCAGCAGCCACTACTGGATCGGCTCCAGACCCGTTTTGAGTACCACGGCGCGAACGTCGAACGACTGGAGGAACTTGATGAGGGCGCGCGCTGCTTCGGGAGATTTCGCGCCTGACGCTATGCCTGCCGAGAACATCGTCACGCGCTGAAGGGAGGCGGGTAGCGGACCGAGGTATTCGATCCCTGCAATCGGGAGCAACTCGCTGATCTGCTGAAACCCGATCTCGGCATCGCCGCGCGCGACCACATTCCCGACGCGCTCGCTTTCGATTCTCCTGCTTTTGGGCAGCACCTGATCCGCGATTCCGAGCTTTTGAAAAAGCACTGTCGAAACGTAAACACCGCTTGCGCTCGCGGAATACGCTATCGATTTGGCTTCCAGCAACGCGTGTTTGAGCGCTTCCGGCGAACTGATGTCGGGCTGCCGTGATCCTTTGCGCACCGCCACGCCGATGCTGGATCGAACCAGGTCCACTCGGCTGCCGGGGATTACCTTTCCTTGTTTGATGAAATCGTCCAGGGCGTCGGCTGCGAGAATCAACACGTCGACAGGTTCGCCCCGCTGCAACCGGCTTGGAATCGAATCCGGCGCGTTGCCAAGCGAAGCTCCATAGGATGTGATGACTGTGTTTCCTGTGGCGCGTTCGAACTGCGGAACGACCTGATCATAGGCCGCCGTAAACGCGCCGGAAGTCATCACACGAAGTTCCTGCGCAAACGCGCCGATCGTGAACAGCAGAACGGCCGCAAGGGTGAGTATGAGCTTTCGTGCTTGCATGACCACCTACGGAATGTTTGTCGCTTCGACGTCCTTGCGGATCGCTTCGGCGTATTCCGGAAGGAACCAGCCTTCCGAGATCAACTCGGCCAGACGGCGGTTTGCGCGCGTCACGTACTCCTGTTTGCTCGAGTAGAGTTTCCGAAGAGTATCACCGGCAAGCGGGACTTCCGTTCCAGCGAGCTGGCACAAACGATCCTGCGCCTGCGTTTTGCCTTTGCCGAAGACACCATGCGCTGCGACCGGCACATCCACCCAGATGTTCCGAATGCCGCCCCTGGCATTGCCGAACTCGTCCAGCGCCAGGTGTGAGCCGTCGTTCGCGGTATTCCGATCCACGTCGATGTAGCGCGATGGCGGCGGAGTCTTGCCGTTCGCAATCCAATCGATCAGAAAATTCAACCCGAGAGCCGTATATGCTCCTGCCGGAAAGTCCGTGACCGGCAGCGTGCATGGATCGTTCTGGAAACCCGGACTCTCGCGCGAATTGTTGTGCGGCATGCCCGCAACTTCGTAAAGACGGAAGCGATTGGCAGACGTGTCACCGTCCGGCCGGCGATATGCAATTCCGGCTTCCGCCCATGTGACGACTTCGGTTTGCGTCGGCATCTGAATGATCGGCACATCGACCATCGGCAGCGGCGTGTTGCCATTCGTGCTGGTCAAAAGGAACCCATCAAAAATCGGGCCCTCGTCGGGCATTCGCAGGTTTGCGTGAGCGCCGAGGTAGCCGCGCACAGTGCCGCTTGAAGCGGAGGTGCCCATCAGCGTGATGCGCTTGATGTCGTAAGCCGCGAATGGGCCGGTCTTGCTTTTGATCAACCTGCCGACCTGGGCGATAACCTCGTTGGTCTGCCCCATCGCGATATTGAGCGACGAGTATCGTTCCGCGTTGAAGTTCTTCAGCAACGTGATGTTCGCGGGGCTGTGAACGATCTCAACGAACAGGTGATTTCGCGTCAGAACCGAAAGGCGCGACCATTCGAAAATCAGCGAACGTCCGCCCGAGTGCAGCGCCTCGCCGACCACGGTCCCGCTGAATGCTTTGGGATCGCGCGGGCGACGAACGATGATGCGCGTGGCATACGGCGTCTCATTGATCTTTCCGGACACGAAGAACTCTTCCGTCACATACGGAAAGTCTTCCACTTTGACTGCCGTTGGAACCGCGCTGATCGCCGGGTTGGGGTACATCACGCCCGGACTCGTGATCGGCCCGGAGATGCCCGGCACCGGTGGTACAGCCGCGTTCAGAGTCGTGTTTGAGATAAGAAGGAGAGACGCGGCCGCAAAAACGAGTCGCGAAACGGTGAGCGAGAAAGTGTTGTGCGTCATTTACGGCAAAGTTTAGCGTAATCCCCGCGGCTGTGCCATTCCTCTCCCTCTCCCGGAGGGAGAGGGATTAGTACTCCCATGAATTCTTCCGTCAGACATAAATCGACGTGTTATATTTCGCGGTTAATTATGGAGAGACTGAATGGCTGATCTGATACGAGCACTATCTATTTCATCCGGCATTCTTTTAATGGTCGTCATCTTCACCATCTTTATCACCATCGTGATGGTGAAGCGCGGCGAGATTTCAATGGGTGGACACGGTCACGGACACCATCCGGAACCACTCGCCGAAGCCGCAGTACCCGCCGGCAAGGCCGCGAAGGCTGGTCCTGTGCGCGATGAGATTTCCGTCATGAACATACTTCTACTAGGAATCGGTCTGTTTACGGTAACAGTGCTGGCACTTCTGGCCCTGAGCTTCCTTCAGCACGCCGGATAAACCATGTCCGGCATCGAACGCAGGCGGTTCTTGTGGATGGCCGCCGCTGTTCTGGTCCGGCCGCAAAGAGCCGCCGAGCTTGTTAAGCGTTCGGACATGATCGTGCGATCGCGGCGTCCCGAAGATCTGGAGATGCCGATCGCAGGCTTCACGGATTTCATCACTCCGATCGACCGATTTTTCGTACGAACCCACGTCACCGCACCCTCCGTAGATCTTTCGACCTGGCGCCTCCGAATCGAAGGCAACGTGTCGTCCCCTTTGGCGTTGTCGATCGATGACCTCCGCAGCATGCCGTCATCGGAAGTCGTTGCCGTGCTCGAATGCGCCGGCAATGGCCGTTCGTTCTTTGAACCTCCCATGCCGGGTCTGCAGTGGACCGACGGCGCCGTTGGCAACGGTCGATGGCGCGGGGTTCGGTTAGCCGACGTGCTGAAGCGTGCCGGCGTGAAAGCCGGCACTGTCGAAATTCTTTTCGATGGCGCGGATGTGCCGATCGGCACGATGCAGGATTTTCAGCGTTCCATCCCGCTAGAGAAGGCGCTCCATCCCGCAACATTGCTCGCATATGAAATGAACGGCCAAACGCTTCCGGCAAAGCACGGCTTTCCGCTGCGCGTGATCGTGCCCGGTTGGGCGGGGAATTCCTGGATCAAATGGGTCACCGGAATCCGCGCGCTGGCAGAGCCCTCAACCGGTTTCTGGATGAAGAACGCGTATTTGCGGCCATCGAAACCCGTCGCGCCCGGGACGGCGGTCCCCGCCGACGCGATGGTTCCCGTGACGAGCCTGCGCGTGAAGAGTGCCATCTTCATTGGTTCACCCTCTGTCATTCGAGGCGCCGCATGGACCGGCGATGGCGCTCGCATCACGAACGTCGATGTCAGCACGGATCGCGGCCGGACCTGGAAGCCGGCTCGCCTGACCGGGACGGCAACGCCGTTCGGTTGGCGGCTGTGGGAATTTCCGTGGATGCTCCCATCCGAGGGCTACTACACGCTGCTTGCGCGGGCGCGCGATTCGAGCGGTGATGTCCAGCCTCTCGTGCCGGAATGGAATCCGAGCGGGTATCTCTGGAATGCGGTTGCGCGGGTGGATGTCGATGCCGGACGCATCAGGATTCCGGAGCCGAGCGATCGCCCTGCGACACCGCTGCCCGCGTTTTTTCGCGAGGCCTGTCTTCGCTGCCACGATGACGATGTCATTCGCCAGCAGCGGCTCACGCGTGCTCAGTGGGGGAGAGAACTCGACAAGATGATCGGGTGGGGCGCCCGTGTCGAAACTGGGGATCGAGAATCGCTCCTTGATTACTTGATCAGCATTTCCCGAGCGCGATAAAAACCACAGAGGCACAGAGGCACAGAGGCACAGAGCCTCTGTGCCTCTGTGGTTAACGCGGAATTACGGAACCTTCGGTTTCTCGAACGGCTGCGCTTCCGGCGTGAGGCTCCTCAGGAACGCCATCAGCTGGCCGCGTTCTTCCTTGGAGAGCATCTTCGGCTTCAGCTTCTCGTCGAGATTCTTATTCGGAATACCGCCTTTGAGCATGAAATCGATGGCGGCATCCAACGTCGCCGCGCGGCCGTCGTGGAAGAACGGCCCAGTCTCCGTGACGCTGCGAAGCGTCGGTGTCTTGAATGCGCCCTGCAGGGTTTCGGCGGTGGGGTCGGTGGTTCCCGCTTTGGTAGCGGCATCCGCCAGAGTCTTGCCCCGTCCCAGGTCGGGCATGGGTTTGTCGAAACCGACTCCGACATTATGGAACAGCGTGTCCGTATAGAGCGGCGGCAGATGGCAAAGCGTGCAGTTGGCTTTGTCGGTGTCGCTGAAGACCGTGAATCCTTTGATCGCGTCCTCGGAGACCGCGGCCTTGTCACCTTTCTCATACTTGTCCCACGGCGAATTCTCCGACTTCAGCGTACGGACAAATGTCGCGAGCGCCTGCGGTATGTTCTCAGCGGTAGCCGGGCCATTGAACACCGACTGGAATTCGTTCTTGTATCCTGCGATTCCATTTATTGTCTCGACGATCATGGGCTGTGCCTTCTCATCCGCACCCATCTGACCTCTCCACGCCGCGGCGACCTGACCTTCGAGCGTTGCAGCGCGGCCGTCCCAGTACCATTGCTTGTAATAACCGACATTGATCAGAGTCGGCGTATGACGTGTGTTCACCATGCCGTCGTCGCGCGTGGAGAACACTTTGGCGTCCGTCCAGCCTTTGTCCGGCAGGTGACACGTTTCGCACGACATTTTTCCTGATTTTGAAAGACGAGTATCGAAGAAGAGTTTTTTGCCGAGTTCGATCTTGGCAGGCGTCATCTGGTTATTAGCCGGGACGGCCATCTCACCAAGAGGTCCGGCATCGGGCTTCGGAGCCGGTGCAGCCTTTTCTGGCTCGGCGGGTTTATCGGTATTGCCCGCGCATGACGCCGCGAACACCAGTAATGCAAGCGCAACGATCCTCGCAGATTTCATGGATGCATTCCTCAGAGAAAAAGTTCGGTCAGGGCGTTAGGTTAGCTCACGGTTCGATCGCCGCGCATTAACAATTTAGCTGCGTGTTGTGTTAACCCGCGCTTCCGTTCGCGATCCGAACAGGAGTTACGGTGAGGTTGGGTGGGGGCAGATAGTTCAGCAATCGCCGCTACGTAAGTACGCAATTTTGGAATGAAGATAGAAGATCGTCGGCGATCGTTCAATCGAACAATCGCCGACGATCTTCTATCTTCATTCCAAAATTGCGTACTTACATAGCGGCGATTGCCCGCTACTTGACATCCTCCACCGGCATCTCCGTCGGAGGACCGCCGGCAAACATCAGGCCTTTATCGTAGAAGCCGGCTGTGGTCAGGCGGAGTTCGACGTCCTTGTCGCCTTTGTTTTCCCAGAACCATCCATGGATGCCCGTGCTGGGAGCGGTGAACGAGCCGAAAGACTCGGTCTTGCCGACTTTGTCATCGATTTCGTAGCTGTCGTAGTAGTCCTTGTTCGGCTTCTGGTCCGGTTCGCCGTGGAACTCGAATCGTACTTTCCCGGATGCTTTCCACGCGTAGACCATCGTGGCCCCTTTTTCCATGTGGTACTTGAACTCGAAGCCGTCGCCGGGGCGGAGCAGGAAATCCTGAGCATCGGCCTTGTAGGTTTTAGGCTGCAGCGAGTTCGTGGCGGATGGCGCTGCCGGCGTCGTCGTAGAGGGTTGCTGTGGCGCGGTGTCGGCGGCCGAAAGCTCGATCAAGCCCAGCGCGGCGCCAGTGCCCAGCGGATCCTTGCCGTACTCGGCGGGAAGAATGATCGTGAACAACAGCACGGTCGCAATCACGAGCGAGACGACGGCGGCTGTTGCGAGCGCCTTCCTGGAAGGCGGCTGAATCTTTGGAAGATCTTTTTCCTGAATCATAGTTCTCCGTTATTGGGCCAGAACGTATCCGGCGAACTGATATCCGGCAAGAATGAAGCCACCTGTCATCAGCGCAGTGTTCGTGACGAATGCGTGCCGCAGAAAGCCGTCGCGTGTGCGCCAGAAGCTGAGGGCGATCAGCACGGCTGTCAGTGCCAGCACCTGGCCGATTTCGACGCCGATATTGAAGCTCACGATATTGGCGACGAGTCCCTCCTGCGACAGCGTGAACTCCTGAAGTTTTGTCGCAAGGCCGAATCCGTGGAACAGACCGAAAAGCAGCACTGCCCACTTCGTATTCGGCTGGAATCCCAGGAAGCGCTTGAAGCCGTCCATGTTGTCGAAGGCCTTGTAGACGACGGAAAGCCCGATGATCGCGTCGATGATGTAGGCGTTGGCATGAACGCCGCCGAGTACGCCGACGAGAAGCGTGAGGCTGTGACCGATTGTAAAGAGGCTGACGTATTGAATGACATCTGTCATGCGGTAGAGAAAAAAGATCACTCCCACGAGAAAGAGCAGGTGGTCGTACCCCGTCACCATATGCTTCGCGCCGAGATACATGAAGGGAGCTACCGCGCGTCCCTGGTTTGCCTGGACGAACTGCGCGTCGCTTTTAGAAACGTTGTGGGCGCCGGCAATCGATGGGAGGAGCAGAACCGCAATGATGACCACAAGAATTGCCGGTAACAGTCTGTTTGCATTCATAAATCGAGTCCTGTTGCTGGGCGGATTGTTGTTTAAAGGCCCCCACCATACCTCAAATAGAGTGCTGGAATCATAACCATATTCAATCGGCGATGTGGCCGTTTGACGGAAACTTCAGAAAGTCTTCAGGTAGCGCGGCTCATGGTGTGCGCTATCTTGCCGTTCGAGGAATAACCATGAAGCTGACAGAGCGATTCGGTTCCAGAGCAGTTTTGTTGACGATCATCATCATTCTTTTCACAGGTCTCGGCCTGGCTCAGCAGTCGTCGTTGTCCGGAACAGTACGCGACACGACCGGCGTCATAGCGGGGGCTACGGTTGTTCTCAGTTCAGGCGGCAAACAACTGTCATCGGCGACGACCGATGGGGCGGGTCTGTATCGATTCAGCGACCTGACACCCGGCAGTTACGAGTTGACCTTCTCGATGCAGGGTTTTGATCCGGCTGTTCGAAATGTTTCTCTCGGCGCGAACACTCCGGCAGTTGATGTGCTGCTGGCGGTTGGGCGCGTTTCGACAACGCTTACAGTGGTTGAGGTCGCCGGGAAGGCCACAGCAACACGACTGCCTGTTGCGAACGACGAGGTGCCTGTTCAGGTGAGTTCGATTCCGCAGGAACTGCTGCGTCAGCAGGGCACAAACACGCTTATGGACGCTTTGAAAAACGCTTCCGGTGTGCAGGCGGTTCGTTGGTACGGCGTGTACGAGCAATACACGATCCGCGGCTTCAACGATGCCGACCGCGACTCATTCAATGTCCTGCTCGTAGACGGCATGCGTCAGGGCGGCAACCGCTATAGCACTCAAATGAACAACGTCCAGAGCGTCGAAGTACTCAAGGGACCCAGCTCCGTGTTGTATGGAAGAGGCGCCGTCGGCGGCGCGATCAACGTGGTTCGCAAGAAGCCTCAGGCTGCTCGCGCTTACGATTTCAGCTATCGGGGCGGACGATTCAACACACATCAGGTTTCCGGTGGCGCTACCGGCGGTGTTGGCGATTCAACCCGGGTTCTGTATCGACTCGATGGAAGCTACGAGCACAGCGACGGTTGGCGGAAGGCCGGCGCCGACCGGCTGAATGCTTCGCCCTCATTGACGTGGGTCATGGGCGAAAACGCCAGACTTTCGCTTCACCAGGTTTTCAATCGTGATCGTTTCGACGGCGACGGCGGTGTGCCGTTCAACATCACAGGACTTCCGGATTACAGACCGGATCTCCGTTTCAGCCTGCCGCAGGACAATGTCCTGATTGAAGACTCTCAAACGCAGGTTCTGTTCACCGGTAACTTTTCTTCGTCCTGGGAATTTCGGAATTCCTTCCTCGGACAGCGCACCAGCGATCGCTACTTCGTGACCGAAGGACTCTACGGCGATCCCGAGGCGGGAGAAGTCTTTCGCGAGCCTCTCGACTTTCATCACATCCGCAGGCCGATTCAGAATCAGGCGGAAGTGGTTGGCCGCATCCGAGGATTCGGACGCCACAATCTGGTTTTCGGTCACGAGTTTCAGCGCGATAAATATCGGACTGAGGTCACGGCGGGGGACGATCCGGACTGCATTTGCGGCTACTGGTGGCTCGATATCGCCGCGATGGATATCGCGACGATGAAGGAGACTCAGGCACCCGTTGATAACTTGAAAATCGCGCGCCGAACCTACGTCAACGACCGGATCAACTCCTTCTATTGGCAGGACCAGATCGACGTTGCCACGAAGGTGAAGGTTAATGTGGGCGGGCGGTTCGACGACTACTCGCGGCGGGTAACGAGAACGGGAGGCTTTCCGTTTACGCCGGTGGCCCGCGATCAGAGCGCATACAGCTATCGAGCCGGTGTCGTTTATGCGCCACGATTCGACCAGCAGTTCTATTTCAATACTTCCAGTTCCTTTACTCCCGTTAACACGGTACCAGCCGACGGATCACAACTCGACCCGAGTACGGCGCGCGGATACGAAGTCGGCCATCGCTGGCAGGGATGGAACGGTCGAGTGGATACAAGCCTTGCGCTGTATTACATCATTCGGAACAACATCAACTTGCGCCAATCCGTAACAACGTTCATCCAGATTGGCGAGCAACGATCGAAGGGCATGGATCTGGACGTGAATGCTCACCTCGGTTCGGGCGTTCACATGATTCTCAACTACGGCTTTGCTCAACCTCGATTCGAGGACGCTGAAGACCTGACGGGACTGATGCCGCGTTACGTCCCGAAGCACAACGTGAACGCGTGGATACGGAAAGACTGGAGGTCCGGATTCAACGTCAGCGTCGGCGGGCGCTATCTGGGTTCGCAGTTCGTGGATGACTCGAACTCGAATCTTCTCGGCGGGTATATGCTCGCGTCGGGAGCGGTCGGCTATCGGGCCGAACAGTGGGAGTGGTCGTTAAATGCGGAAAACCTGTTCAACCGAAAGCGTTATTTCCTGCCCGGCCATTTCAGCAATCAGGTGTTCCCGGGCCAGCCGATCAACGTGACCAGCACTGTCCGTCTGAAGTTCAACTAGGGCGGCGAGGATTTGACTATGAACGTCTTGTTGCAGTCGTTTCTCCTGGCAGGGGTGCTCGCCTCTTCGTTGCAGTCGTCCTCGGAACTGTCGAAGCAGTTGGAGCTTCTGGATGCAAAGCGTCAGGCATTGGAGATACGCAAAGATCAGGAAACGACCATCGCGCTCACGGAAGTGTGGAAGGAGCTGCAGGAACTTCATCGACGCGTTTCGGATATGGCGCGTCCGGAAAACAGGAACGAACGCGAACTGCAGCTCATTCTGACGGAGATTCGGGTGAAGCATCTTGTGGCGCAGGTATTCATCGCGCTTGCGAAGACGGAGGAAGGGCCGGCCTCCGCCCGGATACCGTCCAGCGAAGGCCGTACACGGGCTAAACAGCTTGCAGATGCGGCGCTCGCCATGGGGCCGGATCTTCCGGACGCGCACTTTGCAATGGGGGATGTGTTGGTTGACGCGGACCAGTCCGAGTCTGCGGAGGCCGAATACAGGAAGGCTCTCGCATTGCGTCCGAATTCCAGTTTGGGACACGTCAGACTTGCCAACGCGCTGCGCCTCGAACAAAAACTGCCCGAGGCCGTCTCCGCGTTGCGCGAAGCGTTGCGAATCGATCCCAAATCCGCGGTGGCTCACACGGACCTGGGGAACATCCTGGCAGCTCAAAAGGAGACCACGGAAGCGATTGCCGAATTCAAGGAAGCAATACGGCTTTCTCCCGACTTCATTGATGCGCACAACAATCTGGCCATCACGCACGCCCGACAGGGGCGGTTCGACGAAGCCGTTGCGGAGTTTCGCGAGATCGTACGAATCGATCCGGACTCCGTGCTCGGGTACTACAACATGGCCATTGCCCTTGCCGATCTGGACAAAGACGATGAATCTGCCGAGGCGCTGCGAGAGGTCGTACGAATCAATCCGAATCATCACAACGCCCATTTCAACCTGGGTGAACTGTTTCGGCTGGAAAGCAAGTACGACGAAGCCGTGAAGCGGTTTCGCGAGTACCTTCGCCTCGCGCCGGACACTCCGCAGAACCAGCGCAACATCAGGCGGGCGCGGGAATTCGTCAAGACTCACGAAAACCAGTAAGAGTCTGCGGATTCAGCGCACCGCGGAGCGGTGCCAGGAAATTAGCCAGGTGTACGCGTTTTTCGCGTACACCTGGGACGACGGATGCGTTGAAACCCGCGCCCTGGCGCGAGGTTCTGGGGTTTCGCTTCGCTCAACCCCAGGCTAAGCTCCGCCACCCCTTCGGGGTGAATTTCGCGACAGAAACTATCCACCGGCTAACGAGTGACCTCGCACTCTCCGTAATACTGTTCCGGACTCGATGTCGATCCGGCCAGCGGAACAGTGAAGTACTCATGCCGCGAATGTACGGCCTTGAATTTTCCTCCGCTGGATTCCTTGTCGAACACGGTCGTCATGTAAGTGGCCCCCGATCGGAATGACTGAATGAGATTCAGGTAGGCCTCGGAGGCGCGAACGATGATCTCCGAACCGGCCGTTCCGTTTTTCAATTGAGCTGTGCCTTCGTCGGCGTTGATGGCGTCGAAGATCAAGAGCAATGCCGCCGGCTTCACTGCTGCTTCCGGCGATCCATCCTTCTTCCATGTTCCAGTTGCGTTCAGCGGAAAGACGCATCGAACGCTTTTTGCCGCGGTCAACTTGCCTTGCATAGCGCTCGAGAAGGAAGGACACGCGAATGAAAAAACGGCAGCTGCAATCGTCATTCTGAAAATGTGTTTTAGATGCATAGTTTGTCCCCGCGTAACGTTAGCAGACCGACCATCGAACACGTACCTTACACGTTGCTCACGAAAAGTTCAGAAACTCTTCAGATGCGCTGCCGTCGCGGCGTGCGATAACGTCTTCCTGATTGGAATCCCTCACAAGGACGAACACACGATGCGTGGACGAGGCAAAATCTGTCTCCTGGTTGTATTCGCGTCCGTAGCGTGCTCTTCAGCCCAGCAAGGCCCGACAGTCTGAATCGCTGGAGCCGATTCCCAGCATCGAGGACATCATGAAACGCACCATGGCGCCGCTTTCGCAAAAAGTGTTTGCCTCGGTGGGCAGCATCGTGACGAAGGAAGGTATCGCCGAAATCGCGCCGAGGAACGACGAGGAATGGGAGAAGGTCCGTTCCGCCGCAATGGGTGTCGCGGATGCAGCCAATCTTCTCATGATGGAAAGCCGGGCGAGGGGCAAGGAATCCGACTGGATCGGCATGTCGCAACGACTCCTGAACCATGCCATTGAGGCGGCGGATGCCGCGAAGGCAAAGGATGCGGGCAGACTTCTCGTTGCCGGTGGCGACGTCTTCCAGGCATGTGAGCTCTGTCATTATTCGTACATGAGATTCTCAACCTGGCAGCGCTGGGTGCGATCCTTTGAGTCTCCATGTTTCGCGCCCGATGCCGGTGCATGGAAATACAGCTGCGGTTACTGAAGACGTCAGAACCTGAGTCTTAAACCTCCGAGCCATGCTCTCCGCGTCGCGCGCAACGTTTTCCGATCGGGCATCGGCTGCCACTGTTCAGAATGCTATCCAGGCCTTGACAACTCCGGCCAAATTGTATCAGTATTCCCATACACTTGAACTGTAGGCCGAAAGGCCGGCTCTTATGGACATCATTATTAATGTAGCGGACGGTGTGCCGATTTATCGACAGATCGTCAATCAAATCAAATATTTAGTAGCGTCAGGGCTGCTCCAGCCCGGCGAAGAGCTTCCGCCCATCCGGACGCTTGCGCTGCAGCTGAAAGTCACGCCGAACACGATTGTGAAGGCTTACGACGAGCTGGAGAGCTCGGGAGTCATTCACGGGCGTCGCGGCGCCGGCACGTTCGTTTCGGAAGGGCGTCCTTCGCTGCTGGCGCACGAGGAGCGGCAGCGCATCATCGAGCAGCGCATCGACGCCCTGCTGGCCGAGGCGCACCAGTTGAACTTCACCGCGGACGACATCCTCCGTATGGTCCGCGAACGCAAAGCGGCCATGGATCCCGGGACCACCGCCGAACCGGCGGACGTGGAGAAATAGCATGCGACAGATAGTCGACGTCACCGATCTCTCGCGCTCGTTCGCGGGTAAGACCGCCCTCGATGGCGTGTCATTCCACGCCGTTGCGGGCCAGATCTACGGCCTCGTCGGTGCCAACGGCGCCGGCAAGACGCCGCCCCTCAAGCACCTGCTCGGCCTGCTGCGCGCCGCCACCGGCTCGGTGCGCGTCTTCGGCCTCGACCCGGTGCGCGACCCTGTCGGGGTGCTGAGCCGCATCGGCTACCTCTCCGAGGAACGCGAGCTGCCGGAGTGGATGCGCGTC
>Ga0137465_1000211_pt1 | contig 39533 bp, 31 predicted proteins | sample EasRivERMGT828_2_FD_104906 | JGI IMG/M metagenome (GOLD analysis project Ga0137465, IMG submission 104906) | Soil microbial communities from meander-bound floodplain in the East River, Colorado, USA - East River MetaG ERMGT828_2 | ecosystem: Environmental > Terrestrial > Soil > Floodplain ... | reverse complement strand
TTCGCTCTCACAGACAGCCGGAACCTACCATTTACTTTCACCCAAGCAATGCGTCCGTGGAAAAATCACCCGTCGAATCCCGGAAAAACCGATTCTCGCTTTCCCATCGGTGAGAAATTGCGGCTAAGCTCCTTGCAGCCCTGCGGGCTGCGAGTTTGTCACGCCGAAGGAGTGGAAGGAAATTAGCCCGGGGCGGGCGAGCGCTAGCGAGCCGCCCGGGGTTCAGGCGCGACCCGCAAACCGCATTACTCGTACCGTAAGGCCTTCATCGGATCGACCGTCGAGGCACGATAAGCGGGAATGCATCCGGCTCCGATCGCGACAAGCGACAGAAGCACGGCTCCTGTGATCAGCACCAGCGGATCGTACCCCTGAACCTCGAACAGCATGGACCGCGAAAGCTGTCCAAGTCCGATGGCGGCACCCAGACCTGCCGTTCCTCCGATCAGAATCATCTTTGCCACCTGCTTGAGGATCATGCGCCGGACGCGTTGCGGCTCCGCGCCCAGAGCGATCCGAAGACCGAATTCCCGTGTTCGCTGCGCGACGGTGTAGGCGAGTACGCCGTAAAGGCCGATGGCTGCGAGGATCGTTGCCAGTCCGGCAAAGGACGCAGAAAGAATGCTGATTACACGGTCTTCAAAGACGTTTTCGCGAACCTGTTGCGACATGGTACGGAGGTTCGAGACGGGTAAATTAGGATCAATCCGCGCGATGGCCGGAATGACTGTCGACAGAAGTTGCTGGGGATCGAGCGAAGTGCGAGCGTAGAACGTGAGGAATCCGAGGCCTTCGTTCTGGCGATAGGGCAGATAGAAAACCTCCGGTAGCTGCTGCTTCACTTCGCTGTATTTGATGTTCGGAACCAGACCAACGATTTCGATATCGAGATCCTTCGACCCACTCTGCCGGTTCAGTCGCATTCGCTTTCCGACGGCGTCGCGACCGAGATTGAACTTTTTGGCGAACTGCTCGTTAACGATGGCGACCTTCGGCGCACCGAGAGTATCGGAAGACGTGAATTCGCGGCCGGAGATCAGCGGAACGCCGAGAAGGCGAAAATATCCGGTACCGATGGCGTTGTAGCGCGAGCCGGTATCGGTATCGGGACCTGCTTCAAAACCCTGGACCGCGACGCTGTCGCCCCAATTGTCTCCAGCCAGCAATGCGACGAGTCCCGCGCTGACGCCTGTGACGCCGGGCACGGCCGACAGGTCGTTCTCGACACGCTCGAACAACGTTCGCGATTGCAGCGGTTTGTATCCGTTGAGGTTCGGAGAAATGCTGAACATCACAACGTTCTCGACCTTCATTCCCAGGTCCACATGACTGACGTTGTACAGACTCTTTATAAACAAACCCGCAGCGACGAGAAGCGTCATCGCAAGACCAATCTGCGCGACCGCAAGACTGTTGCGAAAGCGTGAGGCGGATCGCGCGCCAGCGGGCTGGCCGCTCTGGCCCTTCAGCGTGCTGAGCAGGTCAGGCCGCGTACTGTGAAGCGCAGGGAACAGGCCGAAAATGAAGCCGGTCGCGATCGTCACAGCCGCTGCAAACAGCATGACGCGGGCGTCGATTACGAATTGAAGTTCGGATGCCACCTCGCCCGGCAAAAGAGCCTGGATGAAGCTGAGCGTCAGGCGCGAGACCACCAGTCCGAAGATTCCGCCCAGAACGGCCAAAAGCACCGCTTCCGTGAGAAGCTGGCGCACAAGCTGCATGCGGCTCGCCCCGAGCGACAGCTTGATTGCGATCTCTCCGGTTCGCGCAGCCGCGCGCGCGAGCAGCAGATTGGCGACGTTGGCGCATGCGATCAGCAGGACGAAGGCAGTCACAGCGAGCAACAGAACCAGCGGAGCCTTTGCTTCCGTGTGAATGTTGCTTTGCCCTCGCGATCCTTCCTCGACCAGGATTTGTCTCGCTTTGAAGCGCGTCATGGTCTGCTCGCTCATGTCGATCTGCAGCGGAGCTTCGACGTCATTAATGATGTTGTGATAGAGGCCATTCAGAGTCGTCTGCGCCTGGACGACTGAGACGCCGGGCTTCAGTCGCGCAAAGAGGTAGGCCCAATAGTTTCGGCGGTTATCGAATGCCGAAAATCCCGGCTGCATCAAACCGCGCAAAGTGATCGGAACGAAAACCTGCGGGTCGGAACCCAACGTCGTTCCTTTAAACCCTTCCTGCGCGACGCCGACGATCGTCAAAGCCTGGCCGTTGACGATCATCGTGTCGTTCAGTACGGCTGGACTCTGGTTGAATCGCGACCGCCAGAACGCGTGACTCAGCACGACGACAGGAGATTCACCGATCGTCTGATCGTCGCCCGGCCCCAATAACCGGCCGATTGCCGGCAGCGTGCCGAGCACAGAGAAATAGCTGCCGGACACCAGCATGCCGTCGCCGGTGAACGTCTGCCGTTGATAGGAAAGATTGGCGCCGAACGTCCGATGCGCCGCAACGCTCGTGAAGACGGTCTGTTGCTGTGCCAGATCCCGGAACATGGGGTAGCTGAATACGGAGTCGCAGTTGCCTGCCTGATTGCAGGAATTTCCGCCCGGCTTCGGCCCCGGCGCCACAAGGTTGACCAACTGCCCCGGATCTTTCACCGGCAGCGACCGCAAGATCATCTGGTCGAACAGCGAGTACATCGCCGAAGTCGCGCCGATGCCGAGCGCCAGCGACAAGGTTGCAATGATTGTCACCGATGGCGCTTTCCACAGGGTTCGAAATGCATGTTTCATTTTCATGAGCGTGAGGACTCCTGCCCGGCACTAAGGTTACCCTGCCACTACGTAAACTTCTGCGTTGTTGTTCCCGCTCGTTTCCCGATTGACGGGATTCCAAATCTGAATATGATTGCGCCGATTCAGTATATGAACCGCTTCACCAATACATTCGATCGGACAGGAGACCAATGAAAACATTGTCGATTTCGTTTGTCGTGATGATGTTCCTTGCAATATCCGCGCCGGCATTCGGTCAATCCAGCTTTGCAACCGTGAGCGGAACGGTTTCGGATTCGACCAATGCGCTGATCCCCGGAGTGAGTGTTACCGCAACGAATGTGGCGACTGGAGTACAGTCGTCCGCAGTCACGAACGATTCCGGTACTTATAACCTTCCGAGCCTGCTGCCCGGAGTGTACAAGCTGACCGCGGAGCTGCCGGGATTTCAGACCCATACATATACCGATGTCCAGTTGGGAAACGCTCAGCAGGTGCGGCTGAACTTTACGCTCACCGTCGCGAATGTGGCAACGGGAGTTGAAGTCACGGTCGCTGCGGACACGCTGCTGTCGACGTCGAGCCCGACAATCGGCCAGGTTCTGACTCAGCAGCGCGTGCAGGATCTTCCGCTCGTGGGCAACAACGTTCTGGATCTGATCGGTGTTCTCTCGGGCGTCAACGTCACGAACGATCCCATCTTCAACGCCGGCGCAACGACGTTTGCCGGTGTCAGCGCGTCCTACATCAGCACGGTAAGAGACGGAGTGATGGTTCAGGACACGAGATGGCCCACCGGTATCAATTCGGCGACCGTGATCAATCCGGACCTCGTTGGTGAAATCCGGCTGATCCTGGCTCCAGTCGATGTGGAGATCGGGCGCGGCAACGGCACCATTCAGATTCAAACGCGCTCCGGAACGAACCAGTATCGCGGCAGCGCGGTTTGGACGGTCCGCAACACGGCATTGAATCCGAACAGCTGGGCAAACAATCGAAATCAACCGAACCCGATCGTTCCAAACTGGTCGAATAATCATCAGTACACCGTCAGCTACGGTGGCCCGATCAAGAAGAACAAAACGTTTTTTTATACGTTGTTCGACGGAACAACCGTCCGCACACGTTCAACATTGAATGTGATCGTTCTGACTCCGTGCGCGCGGAACGGCATCTTCCGCTACTACGACAACTGGAACAACGGCAATGCCCTCGCCAATACGACGCTGGGCGCAACGCCCACGACCTCGGTCGTGGATTTTGCGGGAAATCCGAGGCCGCCTGCTACGAATCCGGACGGTACGCCGCATAACGGAATTCTGCGTTACGCGAGTGTATTCGGCCCCGTATTGAATGCTCCGGCAAGGCCGGATTGTTCCGACGCGGTCGTTGGACAGGCATCGACGGCGACCGGCACCTGGGATGCGAATCGCACGAAGGTCGATCCCACGGGTTTCGTCAACAGGACGCTGGACTACATGCCGATGCCCAACGCGTTCGACGTGAATGACGGCCTCAACACGGCAGGCATCCGATGGCTTCGAAAGCTGAAAGGCACGGACAATCTGTTTGGTGTCGGCGAAGCGGCGGGCAATCGCCGCCAGATCAACACGAAGATCGACCACAATTTCAACGCGCGGCACAAGGCGAACGTAAACGTCAGCTACGAACGCAACTTCTCTGACGACACGGCAGCGAACTGGCCCGACACGTTCTACGGCATCAACTTCCGGCGGCCCATGGTCATCACTGCCGGTTTCACCTCGACACTTTCCGCCGACATCGTCAACGAAGCGCGTTTCGGATTGCGCCGCACGGGAACCAACATCGAGGCGGCATTCGATCGCGAGATCTATCAGGAAGACGTCAACAAATACCTTCCGGCGCAGATAAACGGATTCCGCGTCATTCCGCGTCTGGGTACCGGAGCTGTCAGCTTCCAGGGCTTCAATCCATTCGGCAATCGAGGTGGAGCATGGCCTTCCACTTTAAGAGACAACACGCCGGTGTTGACCTACGCCAACACGCTGAGCTGGACGAAAGGGAAACATGCATTCAAGTTCGGCGGCGAATTCAGACTGACGAGTTCGAAGTCGATCATCGACGGACCTGGCGACTTCGGAACAAACGACAACTATGTGCAGGCAGTCGGCGGAGATCTTCCAGCGTCGACTCCGGCGACTGCGGGGCCCAATTCGATCTCCGCCCAGAACCCGACGATGACGGGTCTGGGAACCGCCAACGCGACTCGCGCCCGAAATCTGCTGAGCTTCCTGGCAGGATCCGTGAACCTGGTCGCTCATCGATATTTCATGACCGATCCCAAGAAGCTGGATGCGTTCGACGATTACCGCACCACTCCATTCCAAACCAAGGAACTCAAACAGACCGAATTTGATTTCTTCATCAAAGACGACTACAAAGTTCACAAGAACCTCACCCTGAATCTCGGCGTTCGATACGAGTGGTATGGCGTTCCATTTGTCGGTTCGGGTTTGACTGTCGCCCCTCAGGGCGGCGGCTCAGCGCTATTCGGAGTGTCGGGAAAGGATTTCAGCGGCTGGATGAATCCGGGATTGCGAGGCGAATTGACGAAGCTGGAGTTCGTCGGTCCGGGATCTCCGAATTCCGGCAAGTCCGCGTATCCGAACGACTGGAATAATTTCGGTCCGGCCGTCGGGTTCGCATGGCAGCTTCCGTGGTTCGGCGAAGGCAAGACGACGATGCGCGGCGGCTACCAGATCACGTATCAGGGCGGCGGCCGGTTCAGCACTTTGGATGGGGTGTTGAGCAACCCTCCGGGCAGCACATATCCGGGACAGTACCGCGGCGACAGCTCGATCACTTATCTGGATCTCACCAATATCTCCCGCGCCATACCGGCGCCTGCTCCGATCAAGCCGATGGAGCCGATTCTGATTACGGATCGCAGCGTGTCGTTCACCGGGTTCGACCCGAATTACGTTTCTCCCTATGTTCAGAACATCACACTATCGTTGACTCGGGCGATCAATCGCAAGATGACGGTCGATATGCGTTACGTCGGTACGCTCGCCGTGAAGCAGTTCCGTAATCTGGCTTTGAACAACCGGAATTTCCTCTACAACGGGCTGATCGACGAGTTCAACCGTATTCGCATCGGCGGCGAATCTCCGATGCTGGATCAGATGTTCAATGGCATCAACCTGTGCACGGGTACGCTATGCGGTACCGGTCAATTCGGCGTCATCGGCACGACGGTCAACGGTGTGCCGCAGACTGCCGCGCAGCAGATGCGTTCGAGTACAACATTCCAGGCCAATCTGGCTAACGGGAACTACCAGGGTCTGGCGACCTCGATCAACACGCTGAATTACGTGAAGACGGGCGGGGCGAACGCAGGCCTGCCGGACATTCCAGCGAGCGTTCAGGGCGCCGTGATGCGATACAGCGGCAAGTTTCCGGAAAACTTCATCGTCACCAATCCGCAATTCAACAATGTGACGATGATGACGAACCTCGATCACAACAACTATCACTCGATGCAGACGGAAGTCTCGATACGGCCGACGTTCGGCATCAGCGGGCAAGGAACCTACACCTGGAGCAAGAACCTTGGGTTGGCGGGCGCCTTGACGAATCCTCTCGAGCGTCATCTCGACTACACCCTCGTCGGCGGCAACCGGAGGCACCAGTTCCGCGCCAACGGCGTCATCGAGCTGCCGATCGGTCCGACCAAGCCCCTGCTCGGAAACGCGTCGGGTTTGCTTGCGCGCCTGATCGAGCGCTGGCAGATGAGCTTCATTTACAACGCCAGCACCGGCTCTCCGGCCAGCATCATCGGCGACGACATGTTATACGCGAACGGGATGCCGGACATCGTCAGGCCATTTCCGTTCGACACGGCGGGTGTGCGATGGGGTGTTCCGGTCGCGGCGACCGGACAACTCAACGGGACGTACTTCGCACAGGATAAGTTCGTTTCAGTTCCGGATCCGCAGTGCAGCATGGTGACTTCGTTGCAAAACCTCAGTGGCCTCGCTCCGGCCACCGGCACTCCGCAGCGGCGGTGCGCGCTCAATGCACTGGCAATGATCGTTCCGGCTGGTACTCCGGAGTCATTCATAGTCCCGGATGGTACGAACCGGTCGGCTCAGATCGTGCTGCAGAATCCGCTTCCGGGAAAGCGAGGCACGCTCGGTCAGAACGTCCTCGAAGGAGCGGGCACATGGAGATTCGATATGGCCATGCAGAAGGCGTTCAACATTGCCGAGTCAAAGAGTCTGCAGGTCCGGATCGACGCAACCAATGTGCTGAACCATCCGCAGCCGGCGGGTCCCACGCTCGATATCAACAGCAACACGGCGTTCGGTAACATCGCAACGAAGACCGGTACGCGGTCTTTCCAGGCCCAGCTCCGATTGACGTTTTAACCACAGAGACGCGGAGGCACAGAGAGAGTTATTCCTCTGTGCCTCCGTGTCTCTGTGGTTACTTCCGCTCCCCGACGTAAAACACGATGCCCGCCGACGCCTGAAAGCTGTGATCTTTTGAAACGAGCTGCGTCATCGGTGAGTACTGAATCTGAAAGGCACGCACTGCAGTCTTTCTGCCGAGCTTCAGATCCAGCCCAACCCCGACCGCAGCGACGAATGAAGTCTCTTTGTCGCTGGGACCCGGCGACACCCTCACGCTGGTATGGCCTACGCCGAAAAGCAAGTGGGCATATGGTGTGGCCCAACCCATCCGGTGGCTGAAACGCGGTCCGTACAAGAAGGAATGGATGCGTTCCTGGTTTTTCGACCCGTTCACGACGGGAGACTTGTAGTGCCCGGTCGCCTGAAACGTGCCGCCGAACCGGCTGGTCAAATTTTCCGTCACGGACAATTCCCAGCCCTGCAGGTTCATCCACAGTTCACGATTCGTGTAAATGATCGGCGTGGCCCTGAAGTACGCCCGCACGGGAGTGCGCTCCACGGAGTAGCCGCCGAAGAATTCCCATTCCGGTACCGGCTGTTGAGCAAAGCCGGCGGTTGCCAAAGACAGCATCAACAGGAGAAGTCGCAGGAGAGTTTTAGCCAACCGTCACCACCTCTTCGAAAAGTTTCGGGGAGAGCGGCAGGCCGGAAACTCGCAAGCGCTCCAGAAAGTTCGGCGACGCGCCTGTGCCACGAAATCGGCCAAGAACGCGGCCATCGTTCGCGACGCCGGATTGTTCGAAAACAAAAATGTCTCGTACTTCGATCTGATAGTCGTTCAAGCCCGCGACCTCGGACACGTGTGTGACCTTGCGCGTTCCGTCGCTGAGGCGGGAAGTCTGTACCAGCAGATGAACCACCGACGCCATCTGCTGCCGGATGAAACGGCTCGGCAAATCCAGCTTGGCCATCATGACCATGGTTTCGAGCCGGCTGAACGCATCCCCAGGCGAGTTCGCGTGGATCGTCGTCATCGATCCCTCGACGCCCGTGCCCATCGCCTGCAACATGTCCAGCGCCTCGCCGCCGCGCGCTTCGCCGAGCAGAATGCGATCGGGCCGCAACCGCAAGGCCGTCATCAACAACTGCCGCTGTGTGATGGCGCCCTTGCCTTCGATGTTCGGCGGACGCGTTTCCATGCGGACGACGTCGTCGAGCTGAATCTGCAACTCGGCAGTGTCTTCAATCGTGATCACGCGTTCGTGCGGGGGTATAAACCGTGACAGGCAGTTCAGAAACGTTGTCTTGCCCGATCCTGTTCCACCGGAAATCAGGATGTTCATCCGGGCTTCGACGCACGCCGACAGAAAACTCATGATCGACTGCGTCATCGTCTGATTGACGAGCAGATCCTCGTTCGACAGGACCTTGCGCCCAAACCGGCGAATCGAAAGCGACGGTCCGTCGACCGCGAGCGGGGGAATGATGGCATTCACACGGGAACCGTCGGGCAGTCGAGCGTCGACAAGAGGAACGGACTCGTCGATCCGGCGGCCGACGCTCGACGCGATTTTCTCGATGATATGAAGCAGGTGCCGGTCGTTCTGAAACCGCACTCCCGTTTCGACGAGCTTGCCGTGGCGCTCGATGTAGACGTGTTTGTGGGTGTTCACGAGGATGTCGGAGATTGTCGGGTCTTTGAGCAAAGGTTCCAATGGTCCGAGGCCGAACACTTCGTCGAGGATTTCTTCCGCAAGCCGGTTCCGCTCAGCGACGGTGACAGGAAGATGATCTTCACGCAGGATCTTCGCGAGCACGTTCTGAACTTCGCGGCGCAGCTCCGTGCGGCTCTCGGCCTTGACCGCATCCATGTTCAGCACGCTCAGAAGCTTTTGATGGACGCGCAGTTTCAGGCCCGCATACCGCTCCTGGGCCTGACTGGATCCACCCGGTTTGCTTTTATCGGACGGGAATCGTAACACGGTTGCTTGTGTATCCTCCGATGGTCACGCTGACCGAAACGTTTGTCGCCGGAGCGACGAGCCCGGGGATTTGAACCGTTACCTGGTACCTTCCCGCGATGCCCGGAACGAGTCCGCTGTACAGGACCGTGCCGGCATATCGATCGAAGAACACACGCGGCGTCTGGAGCGTGCGATTCAAAGGTTCCTGTGTTGCAGCAGTCGCGCCCGCTTCGACCGGGGGATTCACTGCTCCGAGTCCGGATGCAAAGAAAGTCACGCGTGATCCGCGATCGGCCGGATTCGTGGCGGACACCACGGTCCCGTTCTCTTTCACAAAGATTCCGGTGCCTCGCCCGCTGCCACTCACGGTGAAAATTCCGGGAGCGAATGGCGCCACCCCGATCTCGACTTCGTTGCTTCGGACCGAGCCGACTTCGACGCGAAGCAGGTATCGTCCCGGAGATATTGTGAGCGGCATCAGCGCTCGAACCTCCAGAGGGGCGACCGAAAACAGCGGCAATGACAGGTCTCCGTCCGGTGTCGTGAGCAACACGCGAGTCGTTGCAAGCTCCAGCGGAAGAGCGCCGGCGGCCGCGGCCTCGCGGGAGGCGAGGTTCTGACCGAAGATCGCGAGAATGCTTCCGGGACCGAACGACGTATTCGCGTTGAACGTCACGCCGTCGAATATCGAATCGGTCAGCAGGGACGGAGCGGCGATCACCGATGCATGGAATGTTAAGGACAGCGCGCCGACGGCAGCCGTCACCTCGATCGTTCCAGGGTTCGACGGCAGCGTGAGAACCACGCCGGCGATTCCCGACCCATTCGTCACGACCGTTCGCGCGTTCAGAGATCCGCCGCCTGCCGTGATCGTGAAAGTCACGGGCACGTTCGGCAGCGGCGTGCCATCGGAATCCACGACGAGGACGCGTAACGGCGGAAGGGATGTCTCCGGCAGGCCGCTCGCGTCGTTGCCGCCGGCAATCGTCATCTGTGCCGGCGATGGAGTGACGTGTGTTTCAAACAGAATGTTCTGGACGCCGAAGACGGAGGTCAGTTGCAGGCGTCCGATGTAGGTTCCCGTTCTCAATGACGCAGCGGAGACGGCTACGGGAAGCCGCAACGAAGTCTGTTGCCTGAGATTTCCAGTCGTCTGCGGCACACTCAGCCATGAGTCGATCGCGCGTAGCTGCCAGTCGACGGAGACACTTGTCGACAGATTGATCAACGCGATGCCGACATCCGCGGAGGTTCCCTCGGCCAGCGTCATATCCTGCGACAACGGATCGACGATCAGGCCTGCGCCGATTCCAAGAACCGACGCACTGAAAACACCGCGGCCGAACGTGGCCGCTGCGAGAATGCCGTCGGGCTGAAGAAGCGCGAGGTCTGTAATCGGAACTCCCGGAAGGCCCGAGCTGATATCCATCCATCGCGTTCCCGCATCGAAGCTCACGAAGACACCGGCATCTGTCCCGGCGTAGAGCGTTTGCGCGGGCAGGTTGAACAGCGGAGGAAGAGAAGCCGGATCGATGAGCAGTGTATGGATTGCCGTGTGCGGAAGATTACCGAGCGTGGAAACCCATGCGGCGCCGGCATTCGTCGAAAGCAGAATGTTGCCGGGAACCTGATCCGACGCCGTACTCGGACCGGCAGGAAAACCGCCGATCGCAGCATAAACCCGTGTGCCCTGCCGCGGGTCGATAGCGAAATCACTCACCAGCCCGGCGACGACACTCATTTGCGCCCATGTCTGACCGGCATTGGTCGAGCGCCAGACGACGGAAATCGGCGGGCATGTGGTGAGCGCGACTTCAGGCAGGCACGCTGTCGCGGCAAACAACGTCGAACGGGCGGATGGCGCCATTGCCATCGCGGTGACGACGCGCGTCGGATCCGGATCGACGATGGCAAGAGCCGACCAGGTATCCCCGTTGTCGTTCGAACGGTAGAGCCGCCGCCCCGCCACATACAACGTAGCCGTCACGACCGGATCGGCCACGAGCGGCGGATATGGAGCACGGAGTTCGTCTGCCGGAATCGCCGATTGCGACGAAAACGCCACGCCGCCATTGGTAGACGCGTAGACATTCGTTGCGGACGCCGCATAGATATTCGTGGAACCGTTAGCAGTAGTGGTGATCGAAATCCTTCCCGGCGCAGCAATCCCAGGCACTCCTGAGGCTGAGTAGGGCGACGACGGAAAGAGGCCGAAGAGCCCCGATGGCCCCGCCGCCCAGATGCCGCGCCCCGGCTCGATGGCGACGCCCAGGATCTGTGCGATCGGGAATGGAGAGAGGCCTTGCCCACCGGCCAGATTCTCGAAGCCTTGTTCGCCCGCGAGAAGCAGTGTTCCGCTTCTATACGCTCCGGCATGGAACTGTGATCTGGTCGTCGGAACCGTCGTCCAGGTCTGGCCGCCGTTTGCCGACGACAGCAATGCGGCCGCCACAATATACAAGTTCCCGTTCGGATCGAAAAGCATGGCCGTCGGAGGGCGTGCCTGTCCGATTCCGAATGTCGAAAACCACAGGTTTCCCGCATCGTTGCTGCTGTAGAAGTCCACTTGCGACAGCGGCGACGCCACCGAGGACACCGCGACAAAGAGCGCGCTGCCGCTTGTCAGCACGTTAATCCAGTTTGCTGCAGCTACGGGGCTGTTGGAATTTCGAGGCAGCGGGAGGTCGGTCCACGTTCGTCCGCCATCCGTGGATCGCGTCAGAAGATGCAGGCGCTCTCCGGGCGAAACGTCGCCAAGGATGCCGGCGTAGACGACGCCGGGCGCGCCAAAGGCGACGGACGTCACCGGCACTTTCAGCACTTTGGTCCAAGTCGTGGCAGCGTCCGTCGAGAGAAACAGGCCTTCCTCGGATCCGGCGAAAATGCGCGCGGGACTCGTCGGGTCGATCGCAATCGTGCAAACCGGCCGATTGGTGATGCGCTGGACCGCCGTCCAGGTTCTGCCGCCGTCTGTGGAACGAACCACACCTTGTGCGGGACGCGGACTCTGGTCGTCACCGGTGCCGGCATAAATCACGTCAGACAACTGCGGATCAATCGCGAGGGAACAAACAGCCATCGAGGACTGCGATTCGAACACCGCCGTCCAGGTTGCGCCGGCATCCTGAGTTTTCCAGATGCCTCCAGGTGTCGCCGCATAGATCACGGATTCGGTTCGCGGATCCATGGCGAACGAGATGATCCGATCGTTCGAACCGGAAGGGCCCGCGAATGTCCACGCCACGGGAGTTGGCTGAGTCTGCGCGAACGTGAGTTGTGCAAACAACAGCAGGGCGATCTGAACCGCACCCCTGGCTAATTTCCAAACACCCCTTCGGGGTGGAAGCAAATTGCACATGAACGTCAGCGAACCGAGGTAATGGGTGGAGACGGCGTTGACGCTGCGTCACTCGACACGGGCCCCGCCGTGATGACAACCGGAAGATCGTCGCCGCGTATTCGATCGCCGGGAACGTAGAGGTTGATCTGGTAAACACCTACAAAACCCGGTGCCAGACCCGACCAGAGCACGGGGTAGGGAAGTCCGCCGATTGTGACCTGGATCGTTTCCGTTGTGATGGCCAGCGGCTCGGAGGGATTCACCTCTCCCGAAGGCACGAAAGAATCCACAGGACCCAGGCCTGTCGCATAAAGCACGACGACTTCGTCGCGATCGGCGGGATAGTCCGGTATCACGAGAGCTCCATCCACCGCATGAAACAATGTCGCGCGTTGCTGGCCATCGCCGATATCCATCGAAAACATTCCGGGTCCGGTTGACGTGACAGTCACCTGCACTCCCGGACTGCTCACGCCAAGCCGAGTCGAGCGGACCGTCAAAGTAATGCGGCCGGGCGGCAGCTCCCTTGGCAACTGCGCTTCGATCTGCGTCGGAGACGTGGTGATCAGCGGAATCGGAATTTCGTTTGCGGTGACGCAAATCCCGCCAAGCGATCGCGGCAATGGAGTCGCCTCAGCCTGCGCCGGAAGGGCGAGGTTGGATCCGCGAATCGTGACGAGCGATCCGGGCGACACGAGACGTGAACCGCTTGCGCTGTTCACGACGTTGTTTGCCGAGAAGATTGGTGTCTGGCCGACGGTTGACGTCAGCGAAACGACGGTCAGCCCGGAAAGCGTCATCAAGTAGGCGTTGTTGCTGTTGTCCACCGCAATGCCGTGCGGAAGAAGCTGCGTCTGGTTGTTCACGCCGAGTTCCAGCGCGACTGGCCTCGGCGGCCACTGGCGTGTGCTCAGTGCGCCAACTCCGATGGCCGCCGGACTGATGTCCAGCACGGCTTCCGGCAACGACAACTGCAGGTTCGGCTGCAGCGTCGCGAGGTTGTATCGCTGCAAAGCCTGCGGTGTCGCCGCGGCTCCAACGCCTGTCCCTCCCTGTACGCGAAGAATGTTGTTTCCCGCCACCGCCACGCCAAACGCCAGGAACGCCTGCGCGGCCGCGCCAATCGCGCCTGGAGGCGCCGTCACGAGATTTCCCTGCGAGACTCCAACCGAATTGAAAACCGTGTTGTCGACGACATAAAAACTGCCGTCGCCGGTGGCCGTCGCAGTGCCGCGTAAACCGGTAACAGCCGCAGGCCGTGAGACGGCGAACGTATCTGCAATGGGATCGTAAAGACGGATCGTTCCCGTGCCTTCGATCAGCAGGATTCCGCTACCATCCGCCGGCGAAGCCATGAGGTTGCGGCCGTTCACCAGGTTCGCGACACCGATGCCCAGGTTCAATCTCGGAAAAGCGCTTCGGGTGACCAGACTCAATTGCCACAAGCTGCCGGCCGCGGGCGGCAATCCTGCAGTCGCTTGAAGAGGTATGGCGGTAAAAAGGATTGCGTTTGCGGATGCTGCTACGGATCGCGGGAAGATCGGATTCGCATTGAGGGCGATCGGTCCCATGCCGATCTGATCGACCTCTGCCATCAGGTCGAGATCCACGATCGAAAGGTTCTCGGATCCTGCATTCGCAACGGCCAGAGTGGACGGGTTCACCATCGCCATCGATACGGGCCGGTTGCCGACGCGGATCGGAGGAAGAAATGTCTGATTCGCCAGGTTGAAGACTTCGACCTGATCCTGCGTGTAGTTCGCGATGTAGAGCCGCTGGCGAGGCGCGTCCATCTCCATGTCCACGCCGACGCCCGTCATCGGGACAATCGTGCCTCGATCGCTGACGTCGCGGAAATTCAGATTGACCAGGATTGCCGGTTCGATGTTTACGGCTTCCGGCGACACAATCTGAACGACGAACTGCAGCGTCCCGCGCGTCGCCACGGACCTTGGATCGAAGCTGATGTTCAAGGTCGCGGGCGCAACACCCGTTCGCTGGTTCAGGATGACCGGCGCCGTTGGAACATTCACGCTGGCGGCAAACGTCATGCGGCCGCCGCCGGCATTGCGGATCTGCACGGTGGCTGTGGCAATCGTGCGGTTGCACATATCCACGGAGAGCACAACGTTTGTCGCGCTGACCTCGAGTATCGGCACGTTGTTGAGCTGCCCGACGGGAATCACCAGCAGTCCTGAAGCCGAGTTGGCGAACAGGAAAGCGCCGTCGGAGGATGCAACGACCTTTGTCGCGATCGGTTCCGGCAACCGCAGGCCAAGTTCCGGCGTGAGGCTGGACGATCGCAGAATTTGCAGGACCCCCTGGGTTGACGCGGGTTGGCCCGGGATCGGAATCCCCGGGATCCCGGTGCCAGCGCCCGTATTTTGCGGGTTGCTGAGCGTATTCAAGGGATTGATCGGCGACTGCGTGTTGAATGTTGCATAGACTGCGTTCCCGTCGACTGAAAACGTGCTTCCACCGGTCAGTGCAAGCGGGCTGGGTGTGCCGGTTCTGCCGAGGATTGCCATCGTTTGCGTATCGAAAAGAAATGGTCCCGCCATGAATCGCGAGCCATCCGGGGCTGCCGAGAGAATGGCGCGGAGTCCGCTCACGTTGCGACTGCGCAACACCGAGCCCGACGCCACCTCATACACGAAAAGCCGGTTCTGACCCTGCGCCAGCGCGCCACCCGACAAGCCGATCACCAGATTTCCGTTCGCCGTGGTGACAAGGCCGGCCGGCCCTGCAGCCTGGCTGACGCCGGGAATCGGCAGTCCCACCGGCGGCGTTGAGGGCGGAGAAATCGGCACCGGCTGGAGGAACCCGGTGATGGGGTTGTACCGCAACAGACCGGAGGTTCCGAGAATGACGATCCTGCCGTCGTTACCCACCGCGATTGCATCCGGCCGCGAACCGATGAAGTAGTCGGTCTCGGCTCGTTGCGAATTCAGATTGATTGCAGTGATCGTGAATGAACCGATGTTTGCCGCGTAGAGCGTGTTTCCATCTGGACTCATCGCCAGACTGGACGGCTGCAGACCTGCCGGGATGCTCGCTACGATGCGAGCGCCGCTGATGGAATAGATCTCCACCTGGCCGCGTGTTGGGTTCGCGAGATACACAAGGTTCCGATTCGCATCATGAACAAGGTCCGCGACTTGTCCGACGACAGGCACAACGGTGCCGATCGTGGCGGCAGTGAGAACGCCGCAACCAAAGAGGAAGAATGCAACAGCGAAGAGCGGTTGAATCGCTCGGCTCATCTTTCGGCCGAAGAGCAAAATCATAAAATCTCGGAGCGGACTATACGACAACACTAAACACACGTAAAGAGAGCGAACTACTTTCCAACAAGGTGTGGAACGTCTTTCTCGTTCTCGAGGCAGATATAGTCCATCAGTTCCGTATCGAGGACGATGTTGTGGTTCAGCTTGATCGTCCATGGAGTGGCGTAGGCTTTGGGATCCTCGATCGTGACTTCGATTTCCATCCTTCCGTAATTCACCCGGCGGAAGCGCTCGGTGATCCTGGCGGCGTCGGTAAGGGGACTACCCTGGCGGTCCAGCCACACGCCGTCGGGAAAGCCCGTCGTCTGGACCACGAGCGTATCGCTTTCCCATTTGCCTGAGGAGTAACCCTTGAACGACGACAGGCCGATCGGCGGCAATGGTCTGCCGTCCGTGAAAATCTGCCGGAACGTCGCCTCCATTTCGTTGAGCGTCACCACCAGCCCCGGGATCTGAATGATTTTGCGAAGAAGCGGCGTTGTGTGAAGTTTCACGATGCCGCCCGGAAGGCATTTCGAGACCGGATCGTCCTTTCCGTTTTGCTCCATTCGAGTACGGCGTGCCTCGGCAGCCCACGGCTGATAAGGCGCGCCGTTCTTCAGACTCCATCCGATATTGAGGAACTCCTGAGGGATTTGCATGTCCTGACATCCGTCTGGCGGACAAGGCCTGTTTTTGTCCGGCTCCCAGATCCCCGAAAAATCAGGCTTGCCGTCGGCGGTTCGCGGCGTCGGCGCCTCAAGATTCGGCGATCCGTTCGGCAGCCGGGGAACGCCAAACGTGGTTGGATAGTTGAGCCACTGCGCATCGGCAGGGGCCGCGATGGCAATGGAAATTGCCAACACGCCGGCAAATCGGCAAAAGATTTTCATGGCAGCCTCGCAGTGGCCCGGATTCTACCACCGGAGGGATTTCACTCGGTGGGTAATGGGGGTTCTTGTAAAAAGTCCTCGAGTTTTTTTGCGACTGCTGGACCGTAGCGGCGAGCGAGTTTGCGGAGCAGATCGAGATTCAGCTGGTCTCCGGATACCTGGAGGATCCCTCGTACATCTTCCAGATCGCGAAAGCTGCCGGCGAAAATCTTCATCGCGATCAGATCCTCGGCGGCAATGATCCGGACTGTGGAGTCCAGTAAAGGGCTCTCGAGACAGCGGCCGATCGCTTCAGGATCCATGCCGCGCAGACCTAGTAAGAGATCGACGCGGTTTTGATGTCGGTCTTCGACCGCAATCGCCCCCACTACGGGATCTTCAAGGTCGCCGCGCTTCAGTTCCGCATTGAATCCCGCCAATCCCAGGCGCTTCGTCAAATCGCCGGACGTTATCTGAGTGTCTTTCAGCCAGATTACGGCGTCCGCGTCGCTCGTTGAGCGGGGAATTCCATAATAGGAGACAGCGAGTGCGCCAATCACTGCATAGGCAATGCCGAGTTCATTCAGACAATCGCGGACATCAAGAAGGATCTGGCCAGGCTGGTTTGGACCTGTGGCCCTCATGAACGAGGATTCTGTTCTCGAAAGCGTTTGCCGGCGCGTTGAAACTCCCCCGTAAGAGCAGAGATGCTGAGACATGCCTGTAAGCGGTCCTCCGGCTTCATCCGGCGCATACGCTCGATCCGTTCAATCTGTTTGGCACGGTCTATGGCCGATTTTCTCCGCTTCATGAGGGGATTATAACTCCCAAGCCGGTCGCCGAAAGGCCGCTGTTTACATGTTTTTGCATCGAAAAAGCCTTTTAAGATATAAAATCCGCCGACCCCGAAAGGAACGCAGTCGTTGGCGAATCATCTGTTTATGGTTCAGAACCGGAACCGTGGAAGTTTGCTCGGGCAGAGTGTCCGTCTGGCCGACACGCCTCGATCCCGCCGCGTCGGTCTGCTGAAGCACAAGTCGCTCGCTACGGGCGAAGGTCTTTGGATACTTCCGACGCAGGCGATTCACACGTTCGGTATGCAGTTTCCGATCGACGTCGTTTTTCTGGATTCATCTCTGATCGTCAAACGCATCTACAAAAATATGCAGCCGTGGCGGCTGACGACATTTGTTTGGGGAGCGCAGAGCGTTCTGGAACTGCCTTCCGGATCGCTGGCCGGCACAGGGACGGCGGTCGGCGATCAGCTTGAATTCTCCCGTCACGCACAATCAACTCAAGGAAGAAAATGACTCTTCGATTCCTCAGCGCCGTGTTCGTGATCAGTGTCCTGTCCGCCATGGGATGTGTCCGTCACACTGTCGTCCAGGACTTCGGGTTGACCAGTCCGCCATCGCGCCGCGCGGCCTCGGTGCCGGACTCGTCCCTGCGCGACATTTTTCAGAAGCAGAAGAACGCCTACAGTCCGCTGGCAGGAGACCCGCGCGTCGCAGAACTCCAGAGTCGCGTCGAAAAGAATCCGGGCGATCCGGCCGCGCGTCTGGACCTGGCGGCGGCATACGAAGGGTATCGATTGTTCGACCAGGCGCTCGAACACTACACAAAGTCGTTCGATCTCGCTTCTTCGGAAAAGGCCATCCTGGGAATCGTCCGGTGCGACCAGGCGCTTAACCGAACCTGGCAGGCGATCCCGCTGCTGGAGCAATATCTGAGAGAAAAGCCCTCAGCAATCGCCTGGAACATACTCGGTATGCTGTACGATTCGTCGCGAACTCCTTCCGCAGCGGAACGAGCGCTGCGCGAGGCTGTTGCGCTGGATCCGCAATCGGACCAGTGGCGAAACAATCTGGGGTACAACCTTCTGCTGCAGAACAAGACCGAGGCCGCGGAAATCGAATTTCGAAAAGCGCTGGAGTTGAACCCGAAATCCGCCACGACCCACAACAATCTCGGCATGTCGCTGGCGAGACGCGGCGATCTCGAGGGGGCGCTGGCCGAATTCCAGTCCGGCTCGGACGCTGCAACCGCGCACAACAATCTTGCGGTCGTGTTGATGGAGATGGGGAAGTACGAAGACAGCCGGGACGCATTGGTTAAAGCGCTCGCCCTTCGACGGAATTTTTCGCCGGCTCTCGCAAATTTCAAGCTGGTGCAGGACAGGATCAAGCAGCGAGCGGACCTTCAGAAGGCCAACAAGCTGCCGCAAAGCACCATTCGCGTCGCTTCGGCTGAGGACGCGATTGAATCGAAACAGCCAGAGGATTAGTAATGAAGAATTATTGGATTTGGTTCAAACAGGAATCGGCTCGCTTCTGGAAGCAGACCGACGGCCAGGATCTGGTCGAGTACGCGCTGATTGTCGCAGCAATCGCGCTTGGAATGATCGCAGCGGTCCGCGGTGTCGCCACCGCGCTCAACAGCCTGTACGAAAGCATTTCGGCTGCGCTGACGCTGACGAGCTAGCTCCCGCTTTTTGCTGGTATGAGTAGTCTTCCGCAAGTCATCTACTCTCTTCCTGCGCGCTCGCCCGTCGGCGCCGTGAAGTGGCCGGCCGCCATGCTTCTCCCGAATTTCGGAGTTGCCGTGTTTGCGGTCACGCTGCTGCAGGTGCTGTTTCTGTCGAACGGCGCTCAGGCGCTGTTTCGCGACAGCGACACCGGCTGGCACGTGCGCAACGGGGAGTCGATTCTCCAAACCTTCTCGCTGACGCGCGTCGATACGTTCTCCTATACACGCGCCGGGCAGGAGTGGTTTGCATGGGAGTGGCTTGCGGACGCCGCTTTTGGTGGAGCCTACCAATTCGCGGGATTGTCCGGCGTGGCATTGATCGCCGCATTTGCCATCGCGCTCACCGTGTGGGGAGTCGCACAGTTGTCGCTATCGCTCGGCGGCAACTTGTTTCTAACCGCCGGCGCGGTGGTCGTTTTAATCGGGACGACGAGCATCCACTGGCTGGCCCGCCCTCACGTAATCTCCTGGTTCCTCGCTTTGGCCTTTCTGGCAGTCGTCGAACATGAGCGTCTGGACCGCTCGCGCTGGATGTACGCGTTGCCGCTGCTTTCATGTCTGTGGGCGAACGTGCATGGCAGTTTCCTGCTCGGACCGGCAATCCTGCTGATCTATGCCATCGGCGAATGGATGCTTTCGCAGAGAAAGGATGACCGGAAGCGTCGATATGTCATCGTTGCGTTCCTCTGCCTGCTCGCGACCTTCATCAACCCCTACGGCTGGCATCTGCACGATCACGTGATCTCTTATCTCCAGAACAACTACCTGATGGACCACATCTCGGAGTTCAGGAGCTTCAGTTTCCATTCGCCCGGGGCATATCACGTCGAGCTGTTTCTTTTTATCGCGATTGTGGGAATTGTCGCGTTGCTGCGACAGCGGGCATTCGGCCCGGCGCTGCTGGGACTCGCTCTGCTTCACATGGGGCTCTATTCCGCCCGCCATCTCCCGACCGCAGCGGTTTTGCTGTTGCCACTTGCCATACCTGCTCTGACACGCGCAGTCAGGGAGTTCGGCTGGCTGAAGCCTGCGCTCGCCTACTCGGACCGGCTGCGGTCCATCGACCAGCGGGTTCTGGGCATTGTGCCTCTTGTGCTGGTCCTTGCCGCCACCTTCGCCGGGACCAGAGCCCTCGCGGCGGCCGGCGCCGTTGAATTCAATCCGGAAGTATTCCCGGTTCGCGCTGCGGCGTATCTTGAACGAAGCAACCTGGCAGGGCGGGTGTTCTCGAAGGATCAATGGGGCGGCTACCTGATTTATCGTTTCGAGGGCAAAACGAAAGTGTTCATCGACGGCCGGAGCGACTTTTACGGGCAACAGCATCTGGAAACATATGCGCAGGTCGTGGACGTGAAGCCCGCATGGAAGACCGTACTCCAACAATATGACATCCGGTTCGTTTTGATTCCGCCGGATCATGCATTGGCTTCGACGCTGGCGATCAGTCCGGAATGGAAGCGCATCTATGCCGATTCGGTGGCCTCGATTTTCCAGAGGGTGAACTAGACGATGCCCTGGGGAATTGAAATCGTTCTCGTAACGGCGGTAGGCATGGCGGCCTGGACCGATCTTCGGACGCGGCAGATTCCGAACTGGATCACGGTACCGGCTGCGGCGGCCGGCCTGGGCCTTCAAGCCTGGTATGCGGGATTCGCCGGCGCATGGGCGTCGATCGAAGGCGCAATTCTCGGGCTCGGACTCTTTCTGGTGTTTTTCTTTCTGGGCGGAATGGGCGCGGGCGACGTGAAGTTGTTCGGTGCCGTTGGCAGCCTCGTCGGTCCTCAGGCGCTGGTCATGGTGTTTGTGTTCACCGGACTTCTCGGCGGACTTGCCGCCGGCGCCGTTGTGTTGTGGCGCGGTAATTTCCGCGCGACGTTGCCGTATGGCGCGGTCATCGCCGTCGGCACATTACTTTCTCTTGTTGTGGTTCGCTGAACTTTCATATGCAGCGTCATCGTGTACTGGTTGCATTCGGAATCGCATGGCTCTCCGCGCTCGTGTTGAGCTGGTGGGTATACAGGACGAGTACGGCGCCGCAGGCGCGCGACGTGGTACGGGTGGTTGCGGCCGCCAAAGATCTTCCTGTCGGGAAGCGCCTCGAAGCGGCGGATCTGAAGCTGATCGCGATCGATCGCAAAGATCTTCCTAAGAATGCGTTCCAGAAACCTGCGGACATCGTTGAGCGATCGCTGGCCGTGGCCATGTCCACGAGCGAAGTCGTACTCAGCAACAAACTCACCGGCAGGGGCAGCGGAGAAGGCCTGACCGCGCTCATCGAACCAGGGACGCGCGCAGTGTCGGTGCAGGTGAACGAAATATCCGGAGTGTCCGGTTTCATTCAACCCGGCACCAGAGTCGATGTGCTCTTTACGCGCATCTTTTCCAACGGCGACGCAGCGACCACGACCATTCTTCAAAACGTTAGAGTCATCGCCTACGGACGCCAGCTCGATCCTGCAGCCAAGATTGACGCCCGCGATCCGAAACCCACGGTTGCGACACTTCTGGTCTCGCAGGAGCAGGCAGAACGTCTAGTTCTCGCCGAACAACGCGGTCGCATACAGCTGGCGTTGCGCAACACCCTCGACGACGAGATCACCGGTCCGGCCGAGCCGGTCCAATCGAGCGATCTTGGTATCGAAGACCCGCGAAGGCTGAAGCCCGTCGCCCCGGTGCAGGTTCGGCCGATTGCGCCGCCTCCTCCGCCGCCGGTCGTGAAAGTCGAGAAACCTGTGCCGGAGAAGGAAGTGAAGGTACGTATCTATCGGGGGGACAAGGTCACGGAGGAAGCGTTCAAATGACGTCAAAGGTTCTAACCTGCCTCCTCGTGTTGGTCGCCGTTTCGGCGACGTTTGGCGCCCAGGAGCCTGTGGCCCCTGTGGCGGAGCGTCCTGTCGTGCAACGTCCGTCCGGTCCGGCGAAGCAGCTCGAACCGCGGCCGCTGGCACTCACCGTTGGCCGGGGACAACTCGTGCAATTTCCGGAAGAGGCTTCCCGGGTATCCGTCTCGGATCCTTTGATCGCCGATGCTGTTGTTGTGTCGCCGCATGAGGTCGTCGTCAATGGCAAGTCTGCGGGCCTCACCACGATCATGATCTGGCATGGCGACTTCGTGACTCCTTACGACATCACCGTGCAGCCGGATCTCAGCGAACTTCAAAGACAATTGCGCGCGACATTTCCTGCGGAAAAGATCGAACTATCGAGCAGCCGCGACGGGATCATTCTGACGGGTGTCGTCTCCGATGCTGAAGTCGCGAAACAGGCTGCAGCGGTGGCGACAGTGCATGCGAAATCTGTTGTGAACCTGTTGCAGTCGCCTCCGGCCGACAGCCGGCAGGTGATGCTCCAGGTTAAATTCGCCATGGTGGATCGCAGCGCCCTGTCACAGTTGGGCGTCAATCTGTTCAGCCTGAACAACAACCTCATCGGGACCGCCACGACGCAGCAGTTTCCGTTCCCACGCATCGGCCAGCTCCAGTTTTCGCCGGGACCGGACGGGCAACCGGCACTGGGCAATCAGCAGGTCACCGCGAGCGACCTTCTGAACCTGTTCGCATTCCGGCCGGACGTCAATATCGGCGCTACCCTGCGCTTGCTTCAAAGCCGCAACCTGCTCGAAATTCTCGCCGAACCGAACCTGATAACCGTGAGCGGCCGTGAAGCGAATTTCCTCGCCGGCGGAGAGTTTCCGTTTCCCGTCATCAGCACCACCGGCAGCGGCGCTCAGGCCACGCCCGTCGTCACGATTCAGTTCCGGCCTTTCGGCATACAGCTCGCCTTCACGCCGACCGTCGAACCGAACGGTCTGATCCATCTGAAGGTCCAGCCGGAAGTCAGCGCGCTGGATTTCGCAAACGCCCTCACGATTCAGGGATTCCTGATTCCGGCGATCAGCACAAGACGGGCCGAAACAGAAGTCGACCTGCGCGAGGGTGAGAGTTTCGCGATTGCAGGTCTAATCGACAATCGCGTGACCCAGGTCGTGAGCAAAATCCCGGGCTTCGGAGACATGCCGATCATCGGGCATCTCTTTCGAAGCCGGAACACGCAGAAGACCAACTCCGAACTGCTGGTTCTGATCACGCCAAGCTTCGTGAAGCCGTTCGCGCCGGGCGAGACGCCTCAGCTGCCTCCATTCCCTGAACGATTCATGGAGATTCCCCCGGTTCAGGGCGGAGCAAACCCGACGTTCGTCGGGCCCCGCGGTCAGGTGCCCGGGGGCACACCGTGAGAGATGGCTCGAGAGTTGACAGAGCCGCGAGACGCCGGCGTGGCGTCGCGACAATCTACTTCCTCGTGTTCACGGGAGTCATCTTCGGTCTGCTCGTCATGGCCACGGACGTCGGCCGCTTCTATCTCATCCAGGCGGAACTGCAGACTGCCGCAGACGCAGCAGCTATCGCGGCGGCGACGTCGCTCGTCGGAACCACCAATGCGGCGGGGCGAGCCGCCGACAACATAACGACTTCTTTCGATACGACGACCGGCAATGACAACCGCTTCAATCTGCGATTGAACGAGATCGCAAACGGCGGATCGAATCTCCTCACGACCTCAGAGGTCGACTACTTCTCTACGTTGTCGGACGCCCAAAGCAACGCGAATGGCGGCCAGGCGGGAGGAATCGACTGGAGCAGCGGGTTCTATCCCAAGTATGTGCGCGTGCAGATCACTGCACAGGCGCCGGTGATGTTTCTTCCGTTGCTGAACCGTGGAACGCAAGGTCCGACGATTGCCGTTTCCGCGATCGCCGGAATCAGCGCGCCGATCTGTTCTGCATGCGGGATCGACGGCCTTGCCGTCGCCGATATGAGCGCCGGCACCGACGATGTACATTACGGGTTCGAGCCCGGCGGCTTCTATACATTGTTTCTCGTTCGGTCGCAGCGGACGGTGGGTGTGGTGATGCCTGGGCCGCTCGCCGGCACGACAGCATCCGTCGCCTACGGGATTCTGAATCACGTACCCTCCGGGCCTCCCGATCTCGATGTCGACGGCTCGCTCTTCGAGCTGGGCGCGGGGAGTCTTTCAACAGCATCAGGGCTTGCGATTTCAGCGAATGTCGTCGTCGATTCGACTGAGACCGCATTCGTGATTGATGGGACGAACACCGTCGGACAGAACGTCCTGTGCGGCCTGAACACACGCTTCGGAGTTGATCCGACGACGAACAACTGCGCCAATCTCGGCGGCGGTCAATTTACGACGCTTGCTCCGCTTTATTCGGCCGATACCGACAACGGGTCGCTGACATATGCGGCCGGGCCCGGACTGCAGGACTATGCCGGCGAGTACGAAGGCAACCTGCGACGCATTCTGACGGTCGCCGTGGTCGATGCCGCGGATTCGTTGGCGGTGCTGAATTTTCGACAGTTCCTTATCGAAATGTCGCCGGTCACGCCCGCGCTGACTGAAGGATTGAACACGACGCTGAACACGGGAGCATTTCGAGTGCAGTACATCGGCGCGCCTGTGCCGCTGCGCTGCGGAGGGAGCGGCGGTCTGTGCACCGTGACGAGAGGCGTCGGAAGGACGGTGCTCCATTAAACGCGACCTTGCACGCGCGCGTAATCCCCTCCTCACGAGGAGGGGATTACTGCGCCTGACGACACTTTATGCCCAAAGCAAGTAAACGCCGGTCCCAACGCGGTCAGGCCCTGACGGAACTCGCGATCCAGATTCCGCTGATCGTCACGATACTGTTCGGCGTCGTCGAGATCGGCCGCGTCTTCTACGTCTACCACACGCTTCAGAAAGCGCTCCGAGGCGGAGCCGGCCTGCTTGCGCGAACCACCAATGTCCAATACTGCGACTCTGCCGACCTTTCGCTCGCCGACGCCCGCAATTTCATCGTGTATGGAAATCTGCAGGGGCAGGGCACGCCCGTCGTTCAGGGCCTGACACCGGACATGATTCAAATCTTTCCTGAGCGGCGCGTTCCCGACAGCCTTGGACTCACGCAGTGTCTTTGCAGCGAGGATGCCGACAGCTGCGATGCCGCGTCAGGCGGGCGCGCGCCGGATTTCATTGTGATCAATCTTGGCGACGGTTTTCCGCTGGCCGTTCCGTTTCCGTTCGTGACTATCGGGACGATGAATCTGCGGGTTTCCGTGCGCATGCCGGTGACGGGAGGCTGAGTGCGAAACGAAAACACGCGAGGACAGGCCAACGTCGAAACCGTGCTTGCGTTGATCGTGGGGATCATTCCGCTCACCTTCGGCCTGATCGCATTCAGCGAACTTGCCTGGACGTATCACTCGCTGGTTACGCTGACACGACAGGGCGCGCGGTACGCAGCGACGCATTGCTGGCAGGATGACAGCGGATCGAATGTCGTCACCTGGATGCAGGCCAACTCGCCGCCTTTTCCGGACCGGCCGCAGCTCTCGAGCGGCGGAATCCAGATACAGGTCAGCTACTGGAGTCACGATCGCGAAACCCGTGAGAACGTCCCGTTTTCATGCGGCGGCGGATGCGGCGATTGTGTTCCGGATTCTGTCACCGTGAGCATCACGGGGTATGAGTTCAATCACTTTTTCGGCCTTCTCGGCCTGGGCCCGCTGCAGGTGCCGCCGTTTTCAACAACAGTGGCGATGGAGAGCGCGGGCGGTAATCCGGAAACGGGGGAGGCGTCGCCTTAGTTTTTATGCCGATACAACTTATCGTCGCGAGCGGGGAACCGCGGTTTCATGATTTCGTGCGCGAACAATTGTCGCTCGCTCCCGGTGCGGAAATCGTCAGCGAGCACGAAGAGATGGGGCCGAACCTCTCCGTCCGGATTCTGCACTACCTGAACCTGAACCCGCAGTCGGCCGTCCTGCTCGATATCGCAGGCGGCGCCGAGCAAGGACTGCGCGCGATGGAACAGATGACTCAGGCCGTTCCCGGCATCTACGTGATCATCTCCGACACTTCATGCACACAGGATTTTCTTCTTCACGCGATGCGTCTTGGCGCCGCGGACTTTCTTCAGCAGCCGCTGAAGCGCGCCGAGTTCAGCGAAGCCATCACGCGGCTCGATCGGCATGTCCAGCGTGTTCACCGGCAGGGACGCCAGGTCGGCCGCATGTACACATTCGCCGGCGTGAAGGGCGGCATGGGAACAACAACGGCCGCCGTGAATTTTGCGACGGTCTGCGCGAAGCAGAACCTCTCTACGGTCCTCCTCGACCTCGATACGGATTCCGGGGATGCCGCCTGTTACCTGGGCTTGCGTCATCAGTATTCGCTGGCCGATGTCGTGGAGAATCTGGAACAGCTCGATCAGGCGATGCTCGAAGGCTTCATGGTACGGGATGCGCTCGGCTTTCATGTGTTGTGCGCGCCGCAGGAAGTGGAGCGGTCGCGTGAAATCACGGAGCAGCATCTGGTCGAGATCGGCACCTTCCTGATCCAGCACTATGACGTGATTGTCGTCGACGGTTCGCGCCCTCTGGATCCGCTGCTGCTGAGCTGCATGGAGCTGTCGGACACGATCTTCGTGATGTTGAGCCAGGAATTTCCCGCGGTGCGCAACGCGCAACATTACATCGCGGCGCTGTCGCGCGTCGGATACGGCCAGGACGCGGTGAAGTTGCTCGTCAACCGTTACGAGAAGCGCGGACCGCTTCACGTGACGATGGAGCAACTGCAGCAGACGATCGGAGCGGCGCCGTTCTGGGGTTTTCCGAACAAGTATGAGGAGGCGATGAAGTCGGTACATGAGGCGAGGCCGGTCGTTATTCGCGGGAACACCGAACTTGGAAAGTCATATCGCGATTTCACGAAGAAAGTCGGAATCGCCGGCAAAGAGACGGCAGTGAAAGGGAAGCAGGGGTAGACCGCACCCCGAAGGGGTGGAGGATAGAGGAACGAATGGCTTTTTCACCGACATCACGAGATCGAGCACCCGAGCGACATTCAGAGCTGAAGTCGAAGGTCCATAGAAAGCTGCTCCAGTCGCTGAACAGCGAGACACTTCGATTGATCAGCAAGGAACGGCTCCGTGGCGAGATCGGGCGCGCCGTTGAGAAGCTGCTGCTCCAGGAAAACATCCCGATGACGCTGCCCGAGCGCGATCGCATCATCGAGGAGATTCTCGACGAGGTTTTCGGATACGGTCCGCTCGAGCCGCTCATGAAGGATCCCTCGATCAGCGACATCCTTGTGAACAATTACCGGAAAGTCTACGTGGAGCGCCGCGGCATCCTTCAGCGGACGTCCATTCAGTTCAAAGACGACAAGCACCTGCTGCACATCATTGAAAAAATGGTCGCGGCAGTCGGCCGGCGAATCGATGAAGCAAATCCGATCGTGGCAGCCCGTCTCGCTGACGGCTCGCGTGTGACCGCCGCCATTCCGCCCGTGACGCTGGACGGTCCGGCGCTCTCCATTCGGCGCTTCGGCGGGCGGGTGCTTTCAAACGACGAACTGCTCGCCAACGCGACGCTGACGCCCGCGATGCTGCAATTGCTCGAAGGCTGCGTCCGCGCCCGTTTGAACATTGTTATTTCCGGCGGCAGCGGCAGCGGGAAGACGACGCTGTTGAACGCGCTGTCGCGGTTCATTCCGGAAACGGAACGCATCGTCACGATCGAGGATGTCGCCGAGTTGATGCTCCAGCAACGGCACGTCGTCCGACTGGAAACGCGCGAGGCCAACATCGAAGGCCAGGGAGCGGTCACGCCGCGCGACCTGCTCATCAATTCATTGCGCATGCGGCCGGATCGCATCATTGTCGGCGAGTCGCGCGGAGCGGAAGCGCTCGACATGCTGCAGGCCATGAACACCGGCCACGACGGCTCAATGACCACCATGCACGCGAATTCGCCGCGCGATTGTTTTCACCGCATTCAGACGATGGTGCTCATGGCCAATATGGGCCTCACGGAGCCCGTCATCCGCCAGCAGGCTGCATCCGCTATTCAAGTGGTAATTCAGATGACCCGCTTCCGCGACGGTTCGCGAAAGGTTTCGAGCGTGGCGGAAGTCGTCGGCGCGACCGATGGCGAGGTTGAAATCCAGGAGATATTTCGCTTCGAGCGAAGCGGCATGGACGATGCGCAGCAGGTCGTGGGTCAGTTCGTGACGACGGGTTATCGGCCGGTGTTCTTGAAACGATTGCACGCTGCGGGAGTCACTCCGGAACCCCGGGGATGATTGGCATGATTGGCGTCATCACATTTCTCATCTTCACCGCCGCCTTTGCCGCCGCCGCTGAGTATGCGTGGTGGGGCCCGCAGCGTCGCGCGCGCACGGAAGTCGAGCAGCGGCTGCGTGGATTGCGCGTCGAGACCGGACGCCGTTCGATGTCGCTGCTCCGGCAGCAGCAGGCCGGCACGGCCTCGTTCCTTTCACGTTTCGAGCTGATGAAGGCGCTGCAGGTGACGATCGATCAGGCCCGCCTGCCGTATCGCGCCGGCAACGTCATGACGTTCAGCATTCTTATTCTGATCGGCACGTATCTGGCGGCCGATATCTTCGGACTTTTCCCGTTCCGCGTTTTGAAGGTCATGTTTGCCGTCGGCTGCGCATCGATCCCGTTTTTCTACATCCGGGTCAAGCGCCAGGCGCGGATGCGTCAAATCGAGGAGATCCTGCCGGACGCCATCGACCTCTTTACTCGAGCAATGCGCGCGGGACACAACATCCATAGCGGTCTTCAGGTCCTCGCCGACGAAACGCCTGAACCACTAGGCGGCGAATTCAAAAAGCTGGTCGAAGATCTGACGCTCGGCTCGACCGTCACCGAGGCGCTTCACAGTCTCGGCGATCGTGTTCCGTTGCTGGACCTGAGGTTCTTTTCAACCGGTGTCGTCCTGCAGCGGGAAACGGGAGCCAATATCGTTACAGTGATGGAGAATCTCTCGGCGGTCATTCGCGAGCGCCTCCAGCTGCGAGCGCGCCTGCGCGCTCACACGGCCCAGCAACGATTTTCGGCGGCGCTGTTGTGCGGGCTGCCGGTCGTGACCGGCGTCGCGTTCTATTTCCTGCGTTACGAATACATTTCCGTGCTGTGGTTGACCGAGACCGGCTCGCGGTTCCTGATTTACGGAATCGTTTCGGAAATCATCGGCATCGTGGTCATCCGCAAAGTTGCGTCGGTGAGGATCTAAATGACATTCGGCTATCCACTGATGTTTTTCCTCAGCACACTGGCATGCGTAACGCTGCTGGTCGCCGGCGTGAACTACTACCTCGGCACCCGTCACGACCCTCTGGCCCGGCGTATTCAGGAGCTCCAGGAACAATCCATGAGCGCCGTCACGGGACCGATCCTCGGCGGCGACTTCTGGGAAATGCTTCTGCGGTCCACGTACGGCGCCATCTTCGGCAAGGGGTGGTTTCGGCAGAAGGAACTGGAACTTATGCGGGCGGGATTCCGGGGCGCCGGCGTTGTCAAAACATACGGCATTCTGTCGCTGGCTTTCAGCGTCGCGTTGTTCGTTACCGCTCTGGTGGTTCTTCGTAACGAGGAACTCTCAATGTGGCTGCTGGGCATTGCAGCAGCCCTGATCTTCGGCTACTTCATTCCGGAGCAGGTGCTCGTGTATCTGCGCAATCGGCACCGGCTCAGCCTCATGGCCGCGCTCCCCGATACGACGGACATGCTCAGCATTGTGCTCGGCGCTGGTCTGTCGCTGGATCAGGCGATCGCGCGCGTGGGCGAGGAAATCCGATTCGTGTATCCCGAACTCGCGGATGAATTCTATTGGATGACGCTCGAAGTTCAGGCGGGACAGGAACGCGCTGTCGCATTCCAGCACATGGCACAGCGAACCGGTCTTCTGGATATTCGTTCGCTTGCCGGCATGATCGTCCAGGCCGAGCGTTTCGGTACCGGACTGGCGCAGGCCCTCCGGATCTACGCGGACTCCGTGCGCACCAAGCGCCGCCTTGAAATCGAAGCCACCATCAACAAAGCTGCCGTGAAGATGATTTTTCCCATCGTGCTCTTCATTCTGCCGGCGCTGTTTGTGGTGATTCTCGCGCCGGGTATAATCTCGGTCCTTCGCGATTTACAACTGTTGCAGGGTCCATAAAGAAATGAGCGGAGCGAATGCAAGCCCGACAGGGCGAAGCCATTAACGAAAGGACGGTCTCATATGTTTCTCGCGCTATGGCTGTTTCAGGAAGCGGCCGAAGGCGGCGGCGCCGCCGACAACACAACGACGATTCGAATCGTGGCAGGAGCGTTGGCGTTGTTGATCGTCGTCGTGATTCTGGTCCGGAGAAAAAAGAAAGCCTCGAAGGAAGACTGGTCGTAGTCACTTACTCGTCGGGTACGGGCGCCGGCCGGCGGGAGCGGACGATGAACACACCGATCAGCACCAGCGGCACACCCGCGAGTTGCATCAGCGTGGGTTTCTCCGCCAGGACCAGCCAGCCGGCGAACAGCGCAATGATAGGCGTGACATTGTTGAATACCGAGGTGTGTGCCACGCCAACCGTATTGATCGCATAAGCCCAAACAAAATACGCATACGTAATCGAAAGCAAAGCGGAGTAGGCCATGCCCAGCCACCCGACCGGGGGGATGGACGGCCAATCCTGCGCAAGGAGCCATGGTATGGATAGCGGCAGCATGATGAGCGTTCCGATCACCATGCTATAGACCGTCAGCCGGATCGGACCATACTTCGGGAGAAGCCGCGTGGACTCGGCGCTCTGCCATGCCCAGCACATCGCGGCCGCGATCATGAGCAGGTCGCCGGTCCATGAGTCCATCAATGAAACTTCACCTGTGCCGAACAGCACGATCGTCGCAGCGCCGGTGATCGACAGACAAATACCAGCCAGGACGCCGCCGCCAAAGCGTTCCTTTCCCATCGCGACGCCGATCATGAATGCAAATACCGGTGTCAATGCCATGAGCAGCGCGGCCGTGCCCGCTTGTGTGCGCGCGAGGCCGATCACAAAGAGGAAGGGATAGAACGTATTTGCAAGCAATGCGAGCCAGATGACTCGCGGCAGATCCTCTCGGTCGGGCAGCAGTTTCTCTCCGCGACACCTGAGAATCGCAAGCATCGTGATGGAACAGATAATGAAACGGACCGAATTGAAGGCGATGGGATGAAAATATCGGTACAGGAGCTTCATCAACGCGAAATTGAATCCCCAGATGACTACGGCCGTGAAGAGCAGGAAGTCTACGAGGTAGGTTTTGCGCGCCGCCACAATCACAAGTTACCATGCGGGTGATTACAGAAGAGGACCATGCAGAGTCGCAAATTCGGATCGACAGGCAAAACCGTTCCAGTCGTCGGGCAGGGAACGTGGCAGATGAAGAAGAACGCCGTCGAAGCGCTGCGCGCCGGGATCGACCTTGGCATGACGCACATCGACACTGCCGAAATGTACACGGGAGCGGAGGAGATCGTTGCCGAAGCCATTCGCGGAAGGCGAAGCGAAATTGTCCTTGTCAGCAAGGTCCTGCCTTCCAACGCTTCGTATAAAGGAACGATTCGCGCGTGCGACGCGAGCCTGAGACGCCTGAAAACGGATTACCTCGACGTTTACCTGATTCATTGGTGGAGCGGCGGGAATCCGATCGCGGAAACCATGCGCGCCATGGAGGAGCTTGTCGCGGCCGGAAAGATCCGGCATATCGGCGTCAGCAATTTCGATGTCGATCAGCTGAAGCAGGCGCAGAAGGCGCTCACCCGGGAAAGGATCGGGTGCAATCAGGTGATGTATCACCTGCGTTCACGCGGCATCGAGAACGTCCTGCTGCCGTATTGCGAGTCGCAGGATATCGCGTTGGTCGGGTATTCGCCGTTCGGACAAGGCGATTTCCCCGAGCCGACCAGCAAGCAAGGCAGAGCCCTGGCCACGATCGCGGAGCGTCATGGGAAGACGTCCCGGCAGGTGGCGCTGAACTTCCTGACGAGACGCGAGAGCCTGTTTGCCATTCCGAAGGCAGGCGCCGTGAATCACGTGCAAGAAAATGCGGGTGGCGTCGGGTGGAAGCTCGCGGCCGAAGATCTCAAACGCATCGACGAGGTGTTCCCTGTGCCGTCAAAGGACACGCCACTGGATATGCTGTAGGCTTCCCAAACGGCGTGGGGGGACCGGCCAGATGCCCATTCAAGAAGGCCGCGAAGCGGTGTACCTTTAGTAGGCTGGCCGGTGGGCCCGACGCTATTAAAGGAGGATGTATGGGACTTGCTGAAAAGATGTGCGTGCCGTGCCGGGGCGGAGTGCCGCCATTGACGGCCGAACAGATCAAACCACTCACCAGCGAAGTAGCGGACTGGAATGTGGTGAACAACCATCACATCGAAAGGGAGTTCAAGTTTTCCGATTTCAAAACAGCCCTTGATTTCGTGGACAAGGTTGGCGCGATCGCAGAGGAGCAGGGACATCACCCCGACATCTACCTCGCCTGGGGAAAAGCCCGTGTGACGATCTGGACGCACAAGATCGACGGTCTGACTGAAAGCGATTTCATCCTCGCGGCCAAAATCGACAAGGCGGCTTGACTCTGCGGACTGCATCCAATCGAAACCTGTTCCTGTTCGTTGTTCTCATCATGCTTGCGGCCGCAACGGCTGAGCTCGAAATGGGCCGGAAGCTATGGGGAGTGAACGATACTCCCGGCATCTGGTCCGGGGACATCTGGAGCCGGCACAATTCTCAATTTCTTGCGGATCCTTATACGTTCACGCACATCACGCACGGCATCCTCTTGTTTGCGCTTCTTTCACTGGCATTCGAGAAGTTGCCGGTGAATACCAGATTCCTGATCGCAGTCGGGCTCGAATCAGCCTGGGAGGTTCTGGAAAACACGACTATGGTGATTGAGCGATATCGGATGGAGACGATCTCGCTGAATTACTACGGCGACAGTGTTGTGAACTCCATGGCCGACATTCTCGCCTGCATGCTCGGCTTCTTTCTGGCTTCGCGCTTGCCGAGCCGTGTCACCGTTTTCGGCACGATAGGGCTGGAGGTAGTTCTCCTCCTTTGGACGCGTGACAACCTGGCGATGAACATCGTCATGCTCATCCACCCAAGCGCCGCCCTCCGAAACTGGCAGCTTGGCCAGTGATGTCGCGCCTGAACCCGGCGTGACAAATGCGTAGCCCAAAGGGCTGCAAGGAGCTTAGCCGGGTGTGGAGCGAAGCGACACGCCCGGTTAGGGTACCGTCCCCGAACTTACTGACCTTTTAATACGGCCGTTGCGCGATCGATCTGAATCGCGGCGAGGTCGATCGCTGTGGCTGCGACACTGATCTGCTCGATCGCTTCAGCCCAGTTGTGTTGCTCGATGGCTTCACGGATTCCCGGCAGCGTCTTGGCGCCGTAGCCTGTGTAGACGCCGGGCGCGTAGATCGTGTGCCGATACCACGGGCGGCGGGGAAGTCCGCGAGCGTTGATCAGGCTCGGTTCAATCTGACGAAGCGCGTCGTCGAGAGCCTGTTGTGTTGTGCGCGATCGGAGCCGCGCAGCCGTGGACGCATCGCTCATTGCGGCATCGTAGTTTCGTGTGCTCTGCTGGAGTTTCGCCAGAGCGTTCTGCAGCGGAGCAAAGCTCAGCGCGGCAGGAACCGCTTCGATTTTCGGAAGCACGGTCGTCTCTGTGGGATCGGCGACGAGTTCGAAGCTTCGATCGTTGATGCGTCGGTTCCGTTCCGCAATCGCCTCCCGTTCTTCGTTCGCCAGGCGCGTCACATCCGTGACGTAACGCGCGACCGTATCTGAAAAGGTTGAAATGGTCAGCGGCAGATAGTCGGCGTTGGCAAACCGCAATACAACGCGCCCGGCCGTCATCGCGAGCGCGGCGGCGTAGTCGAATCCGGGATCCCCGAATCGTGTGTAATGATCGAAGGAATCGTAGATGGAGTGATAGACGCCTTCGGTGTCGCCTTCACCTCCAAATCGGATATCGAGCGACGCGATACCGAGATGCTGGAGGAACGGCGTGTAGTCGGAGCCGGAACCAAGCGCCGCAATGCGCATTTCGCCGCGATCAACGGCTTCGCGCCGATCCTCTGCACTGCCCTGCATGATCGTACGGGCGCGCCAGCGCTCCGCGACCGATACACCTTTTTCGGGATCGATGACGTCTCGTGCCACTTCATTCATAAAGCGCTGCAGCGTATGAGAGCCTCCGGCCGAGAGGAAACCGCGCGCGTTGTTATCGGAGTTGACGTAGAGGACAGCCTTTCGCCGCAACTCATCCGCGTGTGTTTCCGCCCATTCGGTCGAGCCGATCAGCGCCTGTTCCTCGCCGTCCCACGCCGCAAAAATGATCGTCCGCTTTGGGCGCCAGCCCGTTTTGGCGAGCTGGCCGACAGCTTTCGCTTCCGCCAGAACCGCGATCATTCCGCTGATCGGATCTTCCGCCCCGTTCACCCAGGCGTCGTGATGATTGCCGCGAATGATCCACTCATCGGGCCTTTCGCTTCCGCGAAGGCGCGCGATGACGTTGTACAGCGGAACGGTTCTGAAATCGAACTCCACTTTGAGGTGAACCGTGGCCTTGCCCGGACCCATGTGATAAGTGATCGGAAGCGCGCCCCGCCATGCGACCGGAGCCACGGGACCGTCCAGCGCCTGCAGGAGCGGCATCGCGTCGGAGTAAGAAATGGGCAGCGTCGGGATTCTCGTCAGGGTCGTTCCGGGATCCTTGATATCGAGCCGCTTCGCGCCCGGCGTTGAACCAATGCCCGGAGTCAGAGGATCGCCGGCGTACAGAGGCAGGTCGGCGACCGAACCACGCTGCGCGCCGTTTTCGTTTCGAAATGCGCCCTTCGGGTAGACGTCGCCTTCGAAGTAGCCGTCGTCCCGAGGATCGGAATAAATGATGCAGCCGACGGCGCCGAACTCGGCCGCAATCTTGGGCTTGATACCTCGAAAGTTGCCCCCGTAACGAACAATCACGATCTTGCCGAGCACGTCGATTCCGCGTCGCCCGAGTTCCTGATAATCCTGCTGCGACCCGTAGTTCGCATAGACCAACTGGCCGGTCACATCGCCGTTTACGGAATACGCGTTGTAGACGGGCAGTTGCTCGGACTTCTGGCCGGAGGTCGCGTCTTCATTGATGGCGGGTTCTTCGAGTTTGGCCGTGAACCTTTCGGGAGCGGTCATTTCGAGGACTCGCGTTCTCGGCGTCGGGAAGAGAACATCGAAACGTTCGATCTCTGTGTCGAATCCCCAGGAGCGAAACAGACCGGCCATGAACTCCGCGTTCTCCTTGCCATACGCCGAGCCGAGATGATGCGGCCGCGCGGAAAGTCGCTTCATCCAGTCGCGCAGGTCGTCCTTCTTGATGTGCGAATCGAACTGTTTCTCGAGAACCCGCTGGGCGTTGGAGCTGTCGCGGTCGAATCCGATGAACGGTTGTTGAACGGTGGCGGTTTGTTGAACCAGCAGCAAGAGGATAAGAGCAACTTTGGTCATAGCGGGATTTTACCTCGTCCGGCACAATGCTGATTTACGTGGTATAACAACAGCCCAAAAATTGTGGAGGGATGTTCAATGTCGCGATTCTTTCGGTACCTCGTCTTCGGGTTATTGGTGGCGGCAGTCATCTGGTCGTTTCCGGGCATGGCTCAGCAGGGAGCCAGGAACCCCGAGTGGCATTCTTACGCCGGTGACAATGGCGGCACTCGATATTCACCGCTGGATCTGATCAATCGCGACAACGTCAAGGATCTCCAGGTTGCCTGGAGTTGGAAATTCGATAACTTCGGCGGCGGCACCAGCGAAACGACGCCAATCATGGCGGACGGCATTCTCTACTTCACGGTCGGCCAACGCCGGAACGTGATCGCTGTGAATCCCGGCACCGGCGAAACGTTGTGGACATACCGCCCTAATGAAGGCGCGCGATTCGATCAGGCTCCGAGAAAAGTAGGACGCGGCGTTGCCTACTGGACTGACGGCACGGATGCCCGGATCATCCTGGTGACGCCCGGATTCCAGTTGATTGCTCTGAACGCAAAGACAGGCGTGCCGGTCAGCAGTTTCGGGAAGGGCGGCGTTGTCGATCTGTTCACGCAACTGGATCTCACGATCGCCAGCGATCCGACTGGAAAGATTGGCAACAGTTCCGCGCCTGTCGTCTCGAACGACGTCATCGTCATCGGCCCGGCGCTCACTCAGGGCGGCACCAGTCCGAACAAGGAAAACGTAAAGGGAGATGTGCTGGCGTTCGATGTGCGGACGGGAAGGAAGCTCTGGATATTCCACACCATTCCGCGTAAAGGCGAACCCGGATATGAAACCTGGCACGATGGGTCGGCCGAGTACACGGGCAATGTCGGAGTATGGGGGCCCGTCTCGGCGGACGACCAGTTGGGCTACGTCTATCTTGCGACCGAGTCGCCCACCAACGACGGCTACGGCGGTCATCGGCCCGGCGACAACCTGTATTCGGATTCGATTGTGTGTCTCGATATCAAGACCGGGAAGATGATCTGGTTCAAGCAGCTCATCCGCCACGATATCTGGGATTACGACATGCCGGTCCAGCCGATACTCATCGACGTCAGCGTGAACGGCAAACCAATCAAGGCCGTCGTGCAGATGGGCAAGATGGCCTACGCCTACGTTTTCGATCGAACGAACGGGCAACCCGTCTGGCCGATTCCCGATGTTCCGGTTCCACAGACCGACGTACCGACCGAGTGGACTCCACGAACGCAGCCTATTCCAACAAAGCCGCCTGCTTTCGATGTCGTCGGTACGACCGTCGATGACTTCATCAATTTCACGCCGGCGCTGAGGGAAGAAGCGCGGCGAGTCGTCGAAGGCTACAAGCTGGGTCCGGTTTTCGCACCGCCATCACTGGTCGTGCCGGGTGGAAACAAAGGCACCATCGTGACGCCGGGCTTTGGCGGCGGCGCCAACTGGCAGGGCGGCGCTGCAGATCCGGAAACCGGATTCGTCTACGTCGGATCCGTAACGAGACCGTTTGTCGCGGGCGTCGTGAAGACGGAGCCGCCGGATCCGAACAGAGCTGCATACACGGCCGGAAGAGGCGGACAGGTGCCCAATGTTCAGGGTCTGCCGCTTTTGAAACCTCCTTATGGACGGATCACCGCATATGACATGAACAGAGGCGACATTGCGTGGATGGTTCCAAACGGAGACACGCCGCAAAACATCAAAGACAATCTCGCGAAGCTTGGCATCACGAACGCGCCGCCGACTGGAATCGGCTCGCAGGCAGGACTTCTTGTGACGAAGACGCTGCTCGTCAGCGGTGAAGGCTCCGGCGGCCGGCCGATCTTCCATGCATACGACAAGAAAACCGGCGCCGGCATCGCCGAGTTTGCGATGCCCGGCAATCAAACGGCGCTGCCGATGACCTACGTGCACCAGAATCGACAGTTCATCGTAATGGCCGTCGGCGGACAGCCTGCTGGCCAGCTCGTCGCTTTCGCGTTGCCGGTTCCCGGAGGCGGGGGACGAGGTGGACGCGGAGGCCGCGGCGGCGCTGGTGCAGGAGGCGGCGCAGGCGCCGGACAGGAGCCACAATAGTGAAACGCGTCCTGACCCTCCTCGTTTTCTCTGCGACTTTCGCGCTCGCGCAATCCGAGAAAATCACGATTCGAATGGTTCCTGAGCCAAACCAGACCATCCGGATGAACATGACCCAGGAGATGCAAATGGACATCGTGATGGAGCCCATACCCGGCCTGCCGCCCGGCGCCGCGATGCCGCCGATGAAGATGCTGTCGAAGACAGTCACAGCGATGACCCAAAAAGTCGGGCCGGCGAATGCGCAGGGCAATGTCGAATCGGAAATTGTCTACGATGACATGCGCACGGAATCAACCATGAACGGCCAAAGGTTTCCGTCGAACATGAACACGCCTTTCGTGGGCAAGCGCATGACAGTCACGTATGACAAAGCAGGTAACGTTGTCGATTTCAAGTTGCCGCCGGATCTGGGTCTGCCCCCGGAATCGCTTCGGGACATGTTGAAAACCATTTCTGCAAACCTGCCCTCGGTTCCATTAGCCGTTGGCGAGACGGCGAACGTCCCGCTGGATTTCGTCATACCGATCCCGATTCCATCGGCAGCGCCTCTGAAAGTCGATGGACAGGTTACGCATAAACTCGTTTCCGTCGAAACCGGCGCGGACGGCCGCATCGGCAGATTCGAACAGACGCTGGACGGCAAGATGGTGCACACGCTGGAATTCGCCGTGCCCACCGGCAACGTGAAAATGACCATTGATTTCACAATGAGCGGAGGCGGTTCTGTGCTCGTGAATCTGGTGAAAGGGGTCCTGAGGTCCAGCGAATCGACCGCCACATTCGGCGGCAAGATCTCGATGGCACCGGGAGCGGCTCCCGCTCCCATGCCGCCGATGACTCTGCAGGGGACGATCAAGACCACGATCGCCGGCACGAATTAAGAAATTCGGGGACAGTGCACTAATTCCCTAAATTGCATTCCGCTCCGTCCTTTGGTAATTGTAGCGGCCAGAGGCGTGGGACTACTTTTGCGGAGGCATCCATATGTCTACAGAACATCGTTCACAGTCAGAACCCGTGCGACTCAGGACTCGAAGATCGCGGTTGATACTTCGCGCGCTAACATTTGCTGCCTTAATCCTATGCACACTCATAAGTCTACGATCACCTATCTTCTCCCAAGGAGCGAATAGGGCTCGGCCCTACTTTGAGGTCGCCTCGATTAAGCACAACCCCGGAGCCCGAACTGGATTGCCATTTGGTGCTGCTGGCGACCGATTCACGGCACCGGCAGCAACACTGAAGTCACTGCTCATGTATGCATATCGTTTGCACCACTGGGCCGTTTTAGGTGGACCTGACTGGATTTCATCTGACCTTTGGGAGGTTCAGGCAAAAGCTCCCGAGGGTGCTGTCCCCCCAAGGACGGGACCGTTTGATCCGTTTGCACTGACCGCGGTGGACTTCATGCTTCAATCAATACTTGAAGAGCGATTTAAACTCCGAGTCGAGAAGCAGTCGAAGAGACTTAACGTATATCACCTGGTAATCGCCAGAGGTGGCCTCAAAATCCAGCCCGATGCAGAGCAAAACCCACCACCACCGCCGGAGAAGTTTCCGGTGTCTCTCAATAACCTGCAGCCGGGAAGTTCGCGTACGAAACCAGGTTTTATCGAAACCAGAGGCGTCTCAATACCGACGTTGCTGAAAACTCTCCTTCTTCAGATGTCGGATCGGCCAATTATCGATAAAACAGGCCTAACTGCTTTATACAGTTTCAAGCTGCAGTGGTCACCAAGTGATTCCTTCTCAGCGGGGCCTTCGAGTTTCGGTCCCGAGACTATCTCCACGCCTGACGGCATATCGTTTTTTACGGCGATTCAGGAACAGGTCGGCTTACGTCTTGTGCCAATGGAGGATTCCGTTGAAGTTCTCACAATAATTGCCGCCCAAAGACCGTCGGAGAATTGAAAAAGCGCGCGCCGATCGTCGACGGCATCCTTCTTGTTCACGATCTACATGACGCCG
>Ga0137465_1000210_pt1 | contig 39539 bp, 34 predicted proteins | sample EasRivERMGT828_2_FD_104906 | JGI IMG/M metagenome (GOLD analysis project Ga0137465, IMG submission 104906) | Soil microbial communities from meander-bound floodplain in the East River, Colorado, USA - East River MetaG ERMGT828_2 | ecosystem: Environmental > Terrestrial > Soil > Floodplain ... | reverse complement strand
CACCGAGACGCTGGCGTCCACGCGTCCAACCGCCGTCAATTTGTTCTGGGCGATCGAGCGAATGAAACGGCTCTTCAAGGAAATCGCGTCCGATGATTCCAATCAACGGACAATCGCGGCGAGACTCATAGAAGAAGCGCTCGCCATCCAGGCGGAAGACATCGAGAGTAATCGCCGCATGGGCGACTTTGGGCAGTCACTGCTGCCGAATTCCGGGACCATCCTCACGCACTGCAATGCGGGCGCGCTCGCGACGGCGGGGTATGGAACAGCGTTGGGAGTGATCCGTTCCGCAGTGGAGCATGGAAAACGTCTTCGAGTGCTTGCCGACGAGACGCGGCCCTTCCTGCAGGGCGCGCGTTTGACGGCATGGGAGCTCTGGAAGGACGACATCGATGTCCGCGTGATTTCCGACAACATGTCGGGTTCGTTCATGCGCCAGGGGTTGATCGACGCGGTGATCGTCGGGGCGGACCGAATAGCGGCCAATGGTGATGTCGCGAACAAGATCGGCACGTACGTCGTCGCCGTTCTTGCAAAACAGCACGACATTCCGTTCTACGTTGCGGCGCCGTTTTCCACGCTCGACCTTTCGATTCCCGACGGTTCTCACATTCCGATCGAGCAGCGCGATCCGACCGAAGTCACCCACATCGGCGGTGTTAGGATCGTGCCGGAGGGCGTCTCGGTATTCAATCCGGCCTTCGATGTCACGCCTCATGAATTCGTGACCGCAATCATTACGGATCGCGGAGTCGTGCAGCCTCCGTACCTCGATAGCCTGGCCCGGCTGAAGGACGTCTGATGATCGTCCTCGGCATCGAAACGTCATGCGATGAGACGGCCGCGGCTATCGTCAAAGACGGAAGAGAAATCCTGGCCAATGTCATCTATTCACAGGTGAAGACACATACACCTTATGGCGGCGTCGTCCCGGAGCTGGCATCACGCGAACATCTGCTGAAGATCCGTCCGATTGTCGAACAGGCATTCGCCGACGCCGGATTGGGCCTCGACGACATCGACGGCATCGCTGCCACATCGGGCCCCGGGTTGATTGGATCGCTTCTCGTCGGCCTCACGTACGCCAAGGCGCTGGCATTCTCCAAGCGAAAACCGCTGGCGGCGGTGAATCACATCGAAGGGCACATTTATTCGGTTTCCTTCGAGCATCCCGCAGCCGAGTTTCCTGCTCTCGCGCTCGTCGTCTCGGGCGGCCATACGAATTTGTTCTGGGTCGAGTCCGAAACCGGCGACTTTCGTCACCTGAAATACAAGCTGGTCGGGAAGACGCGCGACGATGCGGCAGGAGAAGCCTACGACAAAGTTGCGAAGCTGCTTGGCCTGACGTACCCGGGCGGCCCGATCATCGATCGGCTGGCCAAAACAGGGAATCGCGATGCGTTCCGATTCACGATTCCAAAGATTTCCGACCGTGCTCTGGATTTCAGCTTCAGCGGCATCAAGACGGCGGTGCTGCAAATGGTCAAGGAGAACGAAAAACTCAAGGAAGATCCTTTGCGCCTGGATCTCTGCGCAAGCTTTCAGGAAGCCGTCGTGAATATGCTTTGGAACACGACGTTGAAAGCTGCTGAACGCCTCCGTCCGCACTCGATCATGCTATCCGGAGGTGTGGCCGCAAACAGTCGGCTTCGTGAGGTGTTCGCGGAACGTGCTGCCGGGGCTGGATTGAAGTTTTACTATCCCAAGCTGATCTTCACTACCGACAACGCAGCGATGATTGCCGCGGCAGGCACCGCGAAACTGATGCGCGGCGAGACCGTCGGTATTGATGTCAATGCCGATCCGAACCTGCGGCTCGCCGTATCCGACAGGATTCTTCCAAACAAGAGATGGAAAAGCTGATAGCGGGCCTTAAGCCTCGCGGAACTCAGTCCATCATCCCGCACGAGCCGGGCTGAGCGGCGCCGCAGCGGCCGCAACCGGGGTCGGCTGATTCCTTACTGGAAGGTCCCGCAACGGCGAAGACAGAGAGTTGCTTCTCGATGTTGGCGCTGCTGCAGTGCACGCAATCGACGTGTGAGTCGTAACGTGGAACGATCTTTTCGAAAGGCCGTCCGCAGTCTTTACAAACAAATTCGAAGATAGGCATAAAACCTCAATTCACCCAATCGGCGATAAAAACGTTCGTGTCGCCTTCCTGCTTAGCCAGGCGATTGGAACCCCAGATGAGCTGCTTTCCGTCTTTTGTGAACATCGGAAAACCATCGAAACCTTCATCGAAGGTGATCTGCTGAAGTCCGCCGCCGTCACGATTCATGACGTACAAATCGAAATTGGGGCTGCGCGGATTAGGGTTGTTCACATTGGATGCAAAAATAATCTGCTTGCCGTTCGGATGGAAGTACGGCGCGAAGTTGGCCGCGCCGTTGCTGGTCAACTGACGCTTATCGCTCCCGTCCGCGCGCATGACCATGATCTCGAGCTTGCTCGGCATGACCAGGTTCTTCGCAAAAAGGCTCTTGTACTGATTGACCTCGGCAGGTGTCTTCGGCCGGCTCGCGCGCCAAACGATCCACTGGCCGTCCTGCGAATGCCACGCACCACCGTCGTAGCCCATTTCATTGGTCAGCCGCCGCACCTGACTGCCGTCAAGATTCATGTCGTACAGATCGAGATCGCCGTCTCGAGTCGACGTGAATACGATTTTCCTGCCGTCGGTGGACACCGTGCCTTCGGCGTCGTATCCGTCGACGGAGGTCAGGCGCTTCAGATCCGTGCCGTCGAGTTTTGCGGAAAAGATGTCGAACGTTCGATAGATCGGCCAGACGTATCCTTCCGAACGATCGACCGGAGGCGGACAATCCGGGGAACCCAGATGAGTCGATGCATAAATCACTCTCTGGCCGTCGGGCGTGAAGTAGCCGCAGGTGGTGCGGCCTTTCCCTGTGCTGGCGAGCTTCACGTTCGATCCGTCACGATTCATCGTGAAAATCTGATCGCATTTGTAGGGTTCGCGTGTCGACTGGAAGACAACCTTCTGGCCGTCATGCGAGAAATAGGCCTCGGCATTCTCGCCACCGAATGTGAGCTGGCGGACATTTCGCAGATGTACTTCTTTCGCATTCGGCTGAATGGCCTGCGGGCGCGCGACGAAGATGCCCGCCATGACAAAAGCAGCGGCCATCGCAACGGTAAGAATTCGAGTAAGCCTCATTCTGTTTATCTCCTTGCCTCCAGCGTGACGTTCACCTTCAAGTCCTGGCCATTCCGCTTGACGACAACGACCACGACATCTCCGGGCTGTTTCGATCGGAGAGCATAGGTGAAGTCGTACAGGTTCGTGATCGGCTTCCCGTCGAACTCGACCATTAGATCGCCGGTCTTCAGGCCCGCCTTTGCCGCGGGGCTGCCGGCAGTCACATCTGCGAAAAGAACTCCCTTCAGGTCATCGCGAAAATCAGGAACGGATCCGAAGTACGGCCCATATCCGCCGCCTCCCCCCGACGCCGGGGCCTGCGGCTGCTGTAATTCGACGTACTCCAGCCGTGCGGGTTCTGCGGCCATTTTGTCGGCCATCAAGTAGACGAGCGACAGCACCTTGATCGCGCCGGGCGCGTTGATCTTGTCGTAAGTGTCGGATGGTTTGTGATAGTCGGTGTGCAAACCTGAGAAGAAGAACAAAACAGGAATCTTCTTCGCGTTGAACGACATGTGGTCGCTGCCGCCATAACCGGAGTCGGAATAATCCAACTGCAGACCAACGAGCTTATTGGAATCTTCCAGCCAGGGCTTGAAACGCGGAGACGTTCCAACACCCCCGACATACAGCCGGTCGTTACTGACGCGGCCGATCATGTCCATGTTGATCATCCCCATCACGTTCTTCAGCGGGATGGTTGGATAGTTCACAAAATAATTCGATCCCAGCAGCCCCAGTTCTTCACCGGCAAACGTCATGAACAACAGCGACCGTTTGAATCCGTCCTTGTTCTTCGCAGCCAGACGCGCGATCTCCAGCACGCCCGACGTGCCGGAAGCGTTGTCGTCGGCGCCGCGATGAATTTGACCGACCTGAGACGGGGCTAACGAGCTGCGATCGCCGAGGCCGAGGTGGTCGTAATGCGCGCCGATGATCACCCATTCGTTCTGCAGGTTTGGATCGGAACCGGTGATGCCGGCCACCACATTCCTGACCGTCCTTCGTGTGCGAACGATATCCGACGAAATGTGAACTCGCGCATCCGGCAACTCAAATGACTGGGCTTCGAGGTCCTCATCGATCTTCTTTTGAATTGCAGTCAGATCTTTGCCGGCCGCATTGAACAGCCTGACGAAAGGATCCCGTTTCGCATGAAACGCAGGAATGCCGAGATCGTCCGTCGCTTCGGTGCGCGTGGCCGGACCGACTTGCTCGTCGTTATGGTTCAGGTCCGTGAGAAAAACAATTCCCACCGCGCCATGCTGCCTGGCATTGACGGCCTTATTGATAAACGACGCATGCCTCGTCGAGTCGGTGCCGTTGAATGGACTCTTCGCGTCGGACTCCTGAGGCTCATGGCGCAGGACTACGACGACCTTTCCCTTCGCGTCGACGCCGCGGTAATCGTCGTAGTGCATTTCGGGAGCGGTGATGCCATAGCCCGCGAAAACAAGTGGCCCATCGAATTTGGCGCTGTTGGAGAAGACGATCGGTACGAAGTCTTCGTTCACCTTCAGCTTCGTCCCATTGATGTGCAGCTCATTCGCAGCCCCGGGACGCGCACCGGTCGTCAACTGAAACTTCTGAAAGAAGGTCTTGTCGTCCCCCATCGGGCGCAGTCCGAGCTTCCTGAACTCCGATGCGATGTAGTCGGCGGCCTTTTCCAACTCAGGCGATCCGGACGCGCGCCCCTTCATGTCGTCGCGCGAGAGATACTTCACATGCTCGAAATACCGGCTCGCCGAAAGGTCCGCAACCGCTTCGGAGGCGGGGGTGCTCGATCCCGCGATAAGTACGTTCGTCAGCAGTAATGTGATGAGACCTGTCGAATAATGTCGTTTTTTCATTGCCAGCTCCTCGCATGACTGCCGTGCATCAGGAAATGATGCCCGCCTGCTCGAATTGCTCGCGTTCTTCAGGGTGTTTTTGCAGATGGTCGCGCACTGCGCGGACTGCCAGATGGCGGACGAGCAAGCCATAGGGGACCATCAGGGCAAATATCGCAAAGCTTAACGCATAAAAGCTTTTCAGCACCAAAGCAATCGGCACCAGTATGAACAGGATAATGAGCTTGTTCAGGATTGCGCCTGCTGGAGTGCTTTCACGCCACCATTGATTTGCTTCGGCCGTGCTGATTCGAAAAAGTGGGTCAGACTCGGACATCCACGTGCGATCCCTTGCCCCAGAACGCTTTCAGATCGTGGATACCGGTCATTTGATGCGGTCCGTAGTCGGAACCCTGAAGCCGGATCTCTCCGAGGTTGGCGCGAATGAAATTCGAGAGCTCGCCCGCGCGCTTGTGGATTGCTTTATCCACCGACTTCGGGATGCTGGAATCAAAAAGGAGTAAATCGACTTCTTCTTCATCGTCGTCCCATTCCCAGACGCCGATGACGCGGCCATTCAGGATGATCGTCGCCAGAGGATCGTTGATCAACTTCCCTTTCCAGCGCGAGAACGGCTTGTCGCCATGCTCAGCCGGAACGAATCGATCGACGACCTCGCGCTGGCCCTTCAGATACGTGTCCCGGTATGGGATAAAGCTTACCGCCGCTTCAGGAGCCTTGAAGTTGAGGAACGCGTCCAGATCGGCTTCGCTCAGCAGAAACTCGTCTTTCGTTCCCTCGACCTGAATCGGTACCAGCTTCGGCTTTACTTCAGCCGCTCCCTTGATGGCGTCGGTGACGTTGATACCAGCCCACCATGCAAAATCCTTAACTCGAGCAGGCGCCTCAGCTCTGAAGTATTGCGCCGCCAACTGCGTGCAGGCCGCTTCCATTCTCAGACTGAAAGGATCCGCCTCGGGGATGACGCTCGCCGTAAGTACGTAGGAATATTCGGTCGAATCCAGGCGCTTCTTGCCCTGCTGCTTGAGAACTTTCCCTTCCTCCTTCAGAAGATTGATCGCCAGAGAAAGGCTGTTCCCCAAACCGATGCGCTTCAGTTCCGGCGTGAAATCCTTGATCAGATTCGGAGGCACAGCGCGATGGAGCTGCTCTGCTGTTTTCGGCGAGTTTTGCAGGGCGCTCAGCAGCACCGTCTTGAGCTTGTCCATGTCGGCGTCACTCAACGGCATCTGCGGGCGCGCCTGCTTGCTGAGTTCTGTGAAGGTTCGCGTCCGAATTCGTAACGCCACGGCCGCCTGGTCGCGCGGCACGAGCATCGTGCAGCCTCGAAGCGTTTCGACCTGAACCAACTTATGGTCGTCAAAAGCCAGCTTGTCGAGGTCCGCCGCTTTGAACGACGCGGTTCTTGCCCACAAACTCAAGTATGGTGTCGAACAACCCGGCGAGTAGATCCACCCGATCGACCGAATCAAATCAGAAATATTCTTGGATGGAAACTGATGATCCAGAAATTGGCGATGCATTCGCCATGAGTTGAGATGGTGCAATTGGACGGGCTTTTTGACCTTCGGACTGGTCATAGATTATTCATTTTTTTCGGAATGATCCCAGGCCGGAGTGCCTCCCTGCCAGCTAGCCCCGCCTCCGACACAGGTTCAATCATTGTAGGTTTCGTTGCGCCCCTTAGTCAATGCGACGTGTCAGATAGTAGTGCTCAACGTCGATTTTTTCGCTTGCGAGGCGGCTTTGTTTTCCTGTAAGTAAGTGCTTACTACGGAGGTAAGTGAGTACTTACTTATGAAACACGACCGTCGGCAAGACATCCTGGCAGCGGCGATGGAGATGTTTGCCAAAAAGGGCTTTCGGGGAACTACGACACGCGACCTGGCTACACACGCCGAAGTCAACGAAGCCATCATTTTCCGCCACTTCAAGACGAAGGAAGAACTCTATAGCGCCATTCTCGAGCACAAGGCGGGTGAAGGCCGCAATGCTCGCATGGAAGAGCTGGAACGTTTCGCTGCTGTCAGCGACGATGAGAACTTTTTTCATACACTCGGGCGGACGTTTCTCGAGAAGCATGAACAAGACACAACCTTTCTGCGCCTGCTGTTGTTCAGCGCCCTGGAGGGTCATGAACTCTCGGATATGTTCGTCGGAACCATGACGGCGCGTAACCCTATCGCTGCCTACATTCAAAAACGGATCGACGAGGGCGCTTTCCAGAACGTCGATGCGCAGCTGGCCGCGCGGGGTCTCTTCGGCATGTTTGCCAGCTTTGTTTTATGGCAGGAGATTTTCGGCCTCAAGAAAACCCAGCCCTATGATCGTGACGAAGTCGTTCATACGTTCGTTTCTATTTTCTTAAAGGGAATCGCGAAGCAGTGATTCGAGGAATCATTCATGAAAGTCCCGCTCGTATTCTTAACGTCTCTGTTGATGTCGGCGTCTGCGTGCTCCAGGACGAACTCTCAGGACTCGGCGCATACGCAGGCAGCGAGCCCTCCCGCCGCTGTTTCAGTCGACGCCGTGAAGGTCGCGACGCGCGAGCTGGTGCGATCGGTGGAAGCGGTCGGCACGCTCGATCCGAATGAAGAAGTCACCATCAGCAATCAGGTGGAAGGAACCGTCGAGCAGTTGTTCGTGGATCTCGGCGACACGGTTCGCGGGGGCCAACTCATCGCGCAGCTGGATACGCGTGAACTCGAGCTCAATGTGCATCAGCAGGAAGCTGCGCTACAGCAGGAACTGGCTCGCGTCGGGCTGACGGACCCGAACGGCACTTTCGACGAAGCTGCAACAAGCCAGGTACGGCAGGCGGAGGCTGGGCTCGCCGACGCGAGAATTCGCCTGGAACGCACCAGGAAGCTCGCCGAGTCCGGCGTGATCGCGCAACAGCAACTCGACGCCGCTCAAGCGCAATTTGATGGTGCCGAAGCGACGGCCCGTTCTTCGCGCGAGACGGTTCGCAACATTCGCGCGTCCATCGCGGCGCGCAAAGCAGCTCTGGCGCTGGCTCAGAAGAAGCTGGCGGACGCGAAAATCACGTCGCCGCTGGCTGGTTTCGTCAAGGATCGTCCCGCGGCGGCCGGCCAGTTTCTCAGAGCAAACAGCCCGGTTGTAACGATCGTTCAGAACAGCCCGCTGAAGCTGCATGTCGACGTGCCGGAAAGCGCTGTCGCTTTTGTTCGCACCGGCCGGCCGGTGACATTTCAGGTCGATGCTTTCCCCAACAGAACATTTCAAGGCCGGATCTCCAGGATCTCGCCATCGGTGGATCAACAGTCACGAACGTTGAAGCTGGAGGCGCTGGTCGAGAACACAGACGGCAGCCTGAAGCCCGGCTTCTTCGCACGCGTCACGATCCAGACGGACCGCAAGGATAACGTCGTCGTCGTGCCGGCAGAATCGCTGTTGAACGTTTCGGGGATCGAAAAAGTGTTTGTCCTGGAAGACGGAAAAGCCGCCGAACGCGTCGTGCGATCTGGAACGAAGATCGACAAACTGGTGGAAATCGTGGAAGGGCTCAAGGAAGGCGAGCTTGTCGCCACATCCAACTTCGGAAACCTGCAGCAGGGGCGGGAGGTCTCCGTTCGATGAAGCTCGCGGAAACCTGCGTCAAACGGCCGGTCTTCGCCACAATGTTGATCCTGACGTTTGTGGTGCTGGGCGTCTTCTCGTACACGCAGCTCGGCATCGATCAATTTCCGAAGATCGACCTGCCGACCGTCACGGTGCAAACCACGTTGCCCGGCGCAAGCCCCGAAGAGATCGAATCCCAGATCACGAAACCGATCGAAGAGGTCATCAACACCCTCAGCGGTATCGACGAACTCCGCTCGACCACGCTCGAGGGTGTTTCGCTGGTGGTCGTGCAGTTCGTGCTCGACAAGGACGCCGACGTCGCAGCGCAGGAGGTTCGGGACAAGGTGGCGACTGTTCTTGGACGCCTGCCTCGCGATACGAATCCTCCCGTCATTCAACGGCTCGACTTCGATGCAGCTCCGATTCTATCGATCTCGGTTTATGGTTCGCGTTCGCTGAAAGAACTCACCGATATCGCGGACAAGCAGATCAAGCAACGCCTTGAATCCGTTCGTGGAATCGGCTCGATCGATATCGTGGGCGGCCGCCGGCGCGAAATCCAGCTCTGGCTCGACGCGAACAAACTTCAGGCGTACCGCCTGACGATCGATCAAGTGCGCAGTGCGATCCGCGCGCAGGACGTCGAAATCCCCGGCGGACGCATCGATCAGGGTCCGAATGAGGTGATGTTGCGGACGCTGGGCCGTGTCGAGAACGTCCGCGATTTCGAAAAGCTGATAATCGCAACGGTGAAAGGCGCGCCGGTTCACCTGCGAGACATTGCACGCGTCGAAGACGGGTACGAGGAACCGCGCAGTCAGGCGCGGCAGGACGGAAATCCCGCGGTATCGCTGCTGGTGCGGAAGCAATCGGGAACGAACACCGTCCAGGTCGCCGACACGATCAAGGAAGGCCTGGACGAAATACGCACCCAGCTTCCGCCCGATGTCCATGCTGATGTGATTCGCGACCAGTCCCGCTTCATCAAGGCATCGGTCCATGCGATCAATGAACACCTGATCGTCGGCAGCCTGCTGGCGGCGGTGGTCGTTCTCGTGTTCATGCGAAGCCTTCGCAGCACTTTCATTGCTGCGCTGGCTGTTCCCATTTCGATCGTCGCCACGTTCACAGCGATGCTCGGCATGGACATGACACTGAACAACCTGACGATGCTCGGACTGACGCTCGCAGTTGGAATCGTGATTGATGACGCGATCGTCGTTCTCGAGAACATTTACCGCTACATCGAAGAGGAAGGATATCCCCCGTTTCGCGCGGCCGTCGCTGCCACGGAGGAAATCGGATTGGCGGTAATGGCCACCACGCTGTCGCTTGTCGTTATCTTTCTGCCGGTCGCTTTTCTGGGCGGCATTCCAGGCCGTTTTCTCAAGAGCTTCGGTCTGACGATGTCGGTCTCGATCATGGTCTCGATGCTCGTGAGCTTCACGCTCACGCCGATGATGAGTTCGCGAATGCTGAAGAAAGGCATCGGCGGGCACAAATCCAAGGACTCCGGGTTCTATCGAGTCATCGATCGGGTATATGTTCGCATGCTCGAGTGGGCGCTGGCGCATCGCGCGATCATGGTGGGCGTCTTTGTCCTGACGGTTCTTTCAACGATTCCGATCGGAATGATGGTAGGCAAGGATTTCGTCGGCCAGGACGACCAGAACGAATTCGAAATCGTCATCAAGACCGCCGACGGCACGTCATTGGCCGGCACGGACGCCGTGATCCAGAACATCGAGAAGGAAGCTTGGAAACTGCGAGACGTCAAACACGTCCTATCGACCATCAATTCCGGCGGCGGCTCCGGCGTGACCGACGGCTCGGTTTATGTCGGCCTTTCCGATCTCACTGAACGAACGTTTTCGCAATTCGATGTCATGGACGACGCGCGAGCGATGCTCAAAGAGAAGTTTCCGAACCTTCGCTTTGCGGTTCAGGCGGTCGCAAACGTCAGCGGCGGCGGGTTTCGGTCGCAGGCACTTGTGCTGAATGTTCGTGGGCCCGACTTGAAAGAACTGCAGAAATATTCGGATCAGATTCTGGGCATGATGAAGCAAACACCGGGCATGGTGGATCAGGACACGACGTTCTCCATCGGCAATCCCGAAGTTCACGTTCGCATCGATCGCGCGAAGGCCGCCGACCTCGGCGTTCGAGCGTCGGACGTGGCGACGGCTCTTCGCACGATGGTTGCAGGCGAGGAAGTTTCAAAGTTTAAAGACGGCGACGATCAATACTCGGTGCGCCTGCGACTTCTGCCCGAAGACCGTAACCGGCCCGAAAAGATTTCAAATCTCTGGATTCCTTCGAATCGGCTCGGGCAGGTACAACTTGCGAATTTCGCGACTCTCGACAGAAGCATCGGGCCGACGACGATCGAACGGCAGGCGAGGCAGCGGCAGGTCACGCTCGTGGCCAATCTGCAAACCGGTGTAGGCATTGGCGATGCTACCGAGGCCTTGCAGTCGCAGCTCAACGGTATCGAGATGAAGCCCGGCTACGTAACCGAATTCACGGGCCGCGCCAAGACGTTCGAACAACTGCGCACGGGCTTCATCATGGCTTTTCTGTTTTCCACGATCTTCATGTACATGGTTCTTGCCGCGCAATTCGAAAGCTACCTGCATCCGATCACGATCATGTTGTCGTTGCCGCTGAGCATCCCTTTCGCTCTGTTTTCGCTCTGGATCAGCAACTCGCGGCTCGATCTGTTCAGTGGTCTTGGAATCCTGTTACTTTTCGGAATCGTGAAAAAGAATTCAATCCTGCAGATCGACTACACGAATACGCTCCGTGCCCGAGGTATGGAAAGGCATGAAGCGATTCTGGCGGCAAACCGGGCCAGGCTGCGTCCGATTCTGATGACGACGCTTTCGATCGTGGCCGGTATGATCCCGATCGTCCTGAGCCGCGGCCCGGGAGCGGGTACCAGAGCGCCGATCGGCATCGTCGTCACCGGCGGGCAAATGCTTTGCCTGCTGTTGACTCTGCTTTTTACCCCCGTGGCATATTCCTTATTTGATGACCTGGCCGTTCGTTTTCGAAGAAGGACAACCGTTTACAGCGACGCAGCGGAGCCGATGAACGCGGATTAGCGGACCGGTAATCCGCGCCGAACGTTCATCGTATTAATGAATATGAGAATACTAACGAAGAGAAACGCACTCATAACACTGGTACTTGTGATCGTCATAGCGATTGCAGCCTTTTCCGCCCGAAGACCAAGGGCGGCCAACAATCAGTTTTTTACGGCTGCTGTGGAAACGGGGCCATTGCGCAATGTCGTGAACGCGACGGGTGTTGTTCAGACGCTTGTAACCGTTCAGGTCGGCAGTCAGGTGTCCGGCCAGGTGGAAGAGCTGTACGCAGACTTCAACTCGGTCGTCAAACGAGGCCAGCTTCTCGCGAAACTTGATCCGCGGAACGTCCAGGCACAGGTCGAGAATGCAGAGGCCAGTGTCGCGGCCGCTCGCGCGCGGGTCAGGAGCGGCGAGGCGGACCAGAAGACGCAGGTCGCGAATCTCCTTAGCGCCAAAGCGAACCTGGAAGCCGCGCGCGTAACCCGGGACAATACGGCGACGCTCTTTCAACGGGCGTCGGAATTGAACAAAAGCGGCGTCGCATCCAGGAACGATTACGACAACGCGAAGGCCAATGCCGACTCCTCGGTAGCGAAGTATGAACAGGCACAGGCAGCCGTCGCACAGGTTGAGGCGCAGAGCAATGCATCGGTCGCTCAGCTCGAGCAGGTCAAGGCGCAACTGCAGCAGTCGGAAGCGGACATGGCGCGGGCGAAGCTGAATCTCGAGTACTGCAGTATTTATTCGCCGGTTGATGGCGTGGTCATTTCGCGGAGTGTGGATGTGGGCCAGACCATCGCGGCGAGCATGCAGTCGCCGACGCTGTTCACGATTGCAAACGATCTGACCCGGATGCAGGTGAACGCGAACATTGATGAGGCCGATATCGGGAACATTTCAGACCAGGCCGACGTACGGTTTACTGTCGATGCGTACCCGAACGAAGGCTTCCGAGGCCACATTTCAGAGATCCGGCTGAATCCCCAGACCGTGCAGAATGTCGTCACGTACAGCGTGATCCTGAGCATCGACAACCCCGACATGAAATTGAAGCCCGGTATGACCGCCAACATCATCATCACCGTCGCTCAGCGCGGGAATGTGCTGAAGGTTCCGAACGCCGCGTTACGCTATACGCCCGCGGGAATGCGGCGGGAGGACTTTATGGGCGACCGGTTACCCGTGCCGGACGAAGCTGCGGAAACGGAAGAAACCCCTGCCGCTGGACGAAAAGCTGCCACCGCAGCACCCCGTCTCGCACCGGGACAGAAGTGGGATCCCGATCAGAAAATCAAGTTTGCGGCCCCGAAGCGTGTCGTGCAGCGGCCCGGCGTTGTATTCGCCCTCGATGAACAGATGAAGCCGGTGGGTAAGAAGGTTTTGCTGGGAATAACGGACGGTTCGGCAACGGAAGTCGTTTCGGGTGAAATCAAGTCCGGCGACAACGTCATCATCGGAGACGGCAGCCAGACGCAAACCACTCAAACGCAGGGTGGCACGCCTCCAGGGTTCTTTGGAGGACTCGGACGTGGAGGAGGGGGACGCGGTGGACGTGGGAATTAGATCTCAAGAGTCCGCTGTGACTGCTCCCGTGCAGCGTCCCGTGCAGGCTTCGGAACGCGCCGTCATCCACCTCGAGAAAGTCCACAAGGTCTACCATATGGGGGACATCGAGGTTCACGCCCTTCGAGGTGTCTCGGTTGGGATTCAGCGGGGCGAATTCGTCGCCATCATGGGCCCTTCGGGGTCGGGCAAGTCGACGATGATGAACATCATCGGCTGCCTCGACCGTCCCTCGAAGGGTCACTACTTCCTCGAAGGTGTGGATGTTTCAACTGTGAACAAAAGCGGCCTGGCGGATATTCGGAACCAGAAAGTCGGCTTTGTTTTTCAAAGCTTCAATCTCGTCCCGCGAACCTCAGCTCTCGAAAATGTCGAACTGCCGCTGATCTATGCCGGCGTGGGCGCCAAAGAGCGATTGCGCAGGGCGAAAGAGGCGCTCGCGGATGTTGGCCTTTCGGATCGCGAGCGGAATATGCCGAACCAGTTGTCGGGCGGTCAGCAACAGCGTGTGGCGCTGGCGCGCGCCCTGGTCAACAACCCCTCGCTCATTCTGGCCGACGAACCGACGGGCGCGTTGGACACGCGCACATCTACCGAAGTGATGGAGATTTTCCAGCGGCTTAACGAAGAGCGCAGCATGACGATCGTTATCGTCACGCACGAACCGGACATCGCGCAGTACGCAAAACGCATCATCCAATTCCGGGACGGACGCATTCACCAGGACGTTGCCGTGGACAATCGGAAGAACGCAAGCAAAGTGCTGCAGCAGCTTCCTGTCGAAGTTGAAGACGAGGACGAATAAATGAATTTCATCGCCATTCTCAAGGTTGCCGGCCGCGCCCTCGGGCGGAACAAACTGCGCACTGCGCTGACGATGCTCGGAATCACCATCGGCGTCGGCGCAGTGATTGTGCTCGTCTCGATTGGCCAGGGTGCCCAGGCCATGGTGCTGGATCAGATCAGCAGTATGGGCTCCAACATGATGTACGTCATGCCGGGTAACCTGAACTTCGGCGGGGCTGCCCTTGGCGCCGGAGCGGCGAACAGCCTGACTGATGAAGATGTCGCAGCAATGGAACGCGAGATCGGGACGATCCGGGCTGCGTCGCCGGTCGTGAATGCTTCAGGCCAGCTGGTGTTTGGAAATCAAAACTGGTTTGTTCGAATGCAGGGCACCAACCAGCGATTTCCGGAAATCCGCAGCTGGAGAGTGGAACAAGGAGACTTTTTTACCGACTCCGACGTACGTTCGGCAGCGAGAGTGATCGTTTTGGGTAAATCGGTGGCTGAAAAGCTGTTTCCAGGTGTCGATCCGATCGGCGAAACGATCCGCGTTCGAAATCTGCCTTTTCGTGTCGTCGGCGTGCTGTCGGCGAAAGGTCAGTCCATGGTCGGGCAGGATCAGGACGATACCGCTGTAATTCCGTACACGACGGCGCAGCGCAAGCTTCTTGGACAGCAGATTCCTTCGATCAACCAGGCGATGGTTTCATCGATCAGCCAGGAAGCGACCGGTGTCACGCAGCGTCAGATAACGGAATTGCTTCGACAACGTCACAAGATCGGGCCCGGTGAATCCGACGATTTCATGGTTCGCAACATGACCGACGCGGCGGCGACATTCACGCAGTTGACGACAATCATGACTTTGCTGCTTGGAAGTATTGCGGCCATATCGCTGGTGGTTGGAGGAATCGGCATCATGAATATCATGCTGGTCTCCGTGACCGAACGGACTCGCGAGATCGGCATTCGAATGGCAGTTGGCGCGCGGCCGAATTACGTTCGGCTGCAGTTCCTGACAGAGTCCATTGTTCTGAGCCTGATGGGTGGAGTGATCGGCATTCTCATCGGCGGCGCCATTGCGGCGCTTGTTTCCAATCGACTGGGCTGGCCCACACTGGTTTCGGGCTTGTCTGTTTTAGTTTCTTTCGCCTTCGCGACTGTAATTGGAATTTTCTTCGGGTACTATCCGGCTCATAAAGCCGCGGCGCTGGATCCTATTGAAGCGCTGCGTTACGAGTAATTTTGAGGAGCTTCGAATGAAAGCATCGAGAATCTTTGTCGCTGTCCTTGTTGTGTTCACGATGGTTTGCCAGGTCACGACTGCGCATGCGCAGGTCAACACGAACTTCGTTAAGAACTTCCTGAAGCGGTATCAGCCCGCAGACCTCACGTTTCCGGGTTCTGCGGCAGGCGTTCTGCCGCAGGATATCGCCAGTCGCATGCGCAGCGGACAATTGCCGCTGACGATGGGCGACATGGTTAACCTGATCCTGCAGAATAATCTCGACATCAACGTCAACAGGCTGTCGCCGCTGGCGACGCAGTACCTGATTGAGAGCGCGTATCGTCAATTCGAACCGACACTCCGCCTGCAAGCGACGATAAATCGCAATACGACACCCGCAACCACAGTGCTGGCCGGAGCTGCGAACCCCAGTACCCTGAGCGGACAGTATCTGGTGGGGTTCTCGCAGAACCTGATGACAGGAACCATCGTCGAGGTGGACGCGACGATGAATCGCAGTTCTTCGAATAACAACTTCAGTACCCTGAACCCGTCCTGGTCTGGAAATCTGCGTTACACGCTCACCCAGCATCTGGCGCGCGATTTCGGCAGGACGGTCAATTCGAGATCGATTCGCGTCGCGCGCAATAACGAAAAGATCTCGGAGATTCAGTTCGAACGGCAGCTGATCGACCTCGTCGCGCAGGCTCAGCGGTCTTATTGGGATCTGGTTTTCTCGGCCGAAGATATCAAGGTGAAACAGCGTTCGGTCGATCTCGCCCAAAAGACATACTCCGATAACCAGATACAGGTGCAGATCGGAACACTGGCGCCTATCGACATCGTGCAGGCCGAGTCCGAAGTCGCAAACCGCCGGGTTCAGTTTGTTACGTCGACTTACAGCGAAGTTCAGACACAGGATCAGGTCAAGAAGCTTTTGACCTCTCAGGGCGATCCCGGAATGGTTCTCGCGAAACTCATTGCGGTTGAAGGCGTGCGCAAGCCGAGCGGGGTCGATGTGCTGCCGGTGGATGAGGCAATCAAAGTGGCGCTGGAAAACAGGCCTGAGATGAAGCAGATCCAGCTGGACCTCGAAAACAAAAAAATCGATTATGAGTACACGAAGAATCAGTTGCTGCCGACCGTCGACCTGTTTGCGACGTACAACCAATCGGGAGTCGCCGGTACACCGCTGTGCAGTCCGGGGCTGCCGGCCGATACGAAATGCACGCCGATTCCTCCGAACTCTTTCTTCAACACCAACAGCAGAGTGAATCCGGACCTCGTCGGCGGCATCGGCACAGCGTTCGCGCGGGTGTTTGGCTTCAACTACACGGGCTACTCTGCCGGCGTTTCGGTCCAGATCCCTCTCCGGAATCGCGCCGCACAGGCTGACAACGCGAGGGCCGCGACTGAGACACGCATCGCAGAGAATCGAATTACCGCGCAGGCACAGCAGATCGCTCTCGAAGTCCGCAATGCGCTGACACAGGTCGATATGAACAAGGCTCGTATCGAAGCGGCTCAGAAGGCACGGGAACTGGCCGAGCGGCGACTGGACGCGGAACAGAAGAAGTTCGATCTGGGAGCGTCGACGATCCGGTTCGTGCTGGAGGAGCAACGGAACGTTGCGCAGGCGCAGACGGATGAGCTTCAGTCCCTGGTCAATTACACGAAGTCGCTGGTCGACTTCGATCGGTCGATCGGCATGACGCTGAAGAAGAGCAACATCGAGATCGAGAAGACCCTGAATCCGGGAGCCGCGGCACGGTAGGTCGGATCAGGCAGAAAAACTACCGGGCGCGTGGGGGAGAGCACGCGCCCGGCACTGGAGGGAAATTAAGGGCGAGTTCCGAACCTCACGGGCCCAGAAGGATTATTACGTTGGGGGGTTAGGGAAGAAGAAGATTGCAGCGTTACTTCGACCGAATCCTCGAGTCGAAAATCCAGCCGAGTTTCAGAATCCACACGAACCTGTTCGCCTTTGCGAATCGCTTCAACGCCGACGCCGGCGCCCGCACCGGTGGCGCCACCAATGACGGCGCCTTTGCCGCCGCCTTTGATCGCGCCGATGGCAGCGCCAATCGCGGCGCCCAGAGTAGCGGTTTTCGCGGTTCTGGCTCCCTGAGAAGCGCCCGTGCTGACATATTTGCTGCTCTCAACCAGATAACTCTTCCGGCCGAGGAAAATCCGATCCAGTTGCAGCTGAAGTTCGCTCGTACCGCGAACCCGTCCAGCCGACTGGACGCTGGCCAGCTTCAAAATTACGTCCGAGCCTTCAGGAAAAACGGTCTCGCCATCGATAACGATCGCTGCATCGAGGGATGCCTTGAAGGTCTCTCCTGGCTGCGCGGTCCCGGAATCGACCGAGTCGATCATCCGAACCGCGACGAGCGTGCCGGACGGAACCGTAACGTGTCGGAGTGCGGGAGCGTCCACGGGACGGTCCACGGGACGGTCCACGCGCGCTGCCCTGATGTCATTGTCAACCGGCTCAACCGGCGGCACTGGCTCAGGAATTGGAACGTCCGCCGTACCTGGCAAGGTCACGGTCCTGGCAGCCGGCGTCCTCGAGTCTGCCGAAGAGGCTGCTGGAGCGGGTCTTTCGGCACGCGCGACCGTCGTGCTCGACGTCGTATTTCGTCTTGCAGTTTCTTTGACCGCAGGTTGCGGTTTGGCCGGTGCAACAACTTGCTGCGGCGGCTCCTGCGACGAAGCGGCCGGTTGAACGTCAGGTACCGGGGCGGCCTCTCGGACGGGTTCCTCCGGCTTTGCGTTCGCCTGGAGTTTCGGATTCGGGGCCGGGCCGCACGCCGAAAGCATCAGCGCTGAAATAAGAGCCAGTGCGAGAAATGATCGATGAGCCTTCATATTTCTCCCAAAAGGATGTTGTCCTGTGATTTGGACACCCGGGAAGGCAAAAAGATTGAATGCGAAAGCAATTTTTTTACAACTGTTTGCAACCCGTAAAGCAGACGCATAATTCAACCGGAGTCCAGACAGCGGACGCCCCCGGCAACGGCATCGGATTTGAGTTATACTCCCCAACTTATTTCAAACATGGAGACCTGAAATGGCGTATGTGCCGGAGCTATTTGAACGCGCAGCCAAAGCGCAATCGTCGAGTTTGGCGATAATCGAGGACACGAACCGGTGGACGTTCGCGGAGATTGCGGCTGAAGTCGATCGAATCGCCGCCGTCCTCAAAGAGCGGGTGCCGGGTGACACCGTCGGCGTTCTTCTCCTCAATTCACAGAAGTACATCACGACGATGCTGGGCATCTGGAAGGCCGGCAAAACGGCAGTCCCCTTGAACTACCTTCTTCCTCCGGCGGAACTCGGATTCATCATCAAGGATTCCGGCATGTCCGGGCTTGTCTCGTCGCAGTTTTTCAACCAGTCACTCGTCGCCATCAAGCCGCTCTTCGGAGACAGAGGCGTGATCCTCATGGCGGACGACCCGTCATTTCTGTCCGGGCAGGCCGGCTCAGCGCCTGCGACGTACCGGGATCCGGCCATGTTCCTCTACACTTCTGGGACAACCGGTCGGCCAAAAGGCGTGATTCTGACGCATGACAATCTGATAGCGAACGTGGAATCCTGTCAGAAGGCCGGTGATTTCGATCATCGTGACGCGTTTCTTTGTCTTCTTCCCTTCTTTCACACGTACGCCATCACCGGGACGTTTCTCCTGCCTTTGCTGAACGGCAGCACTATGGTCCTCGTCGATCGATTCCAGCCGGCGAAGGTCCTCGGCCTGATTCAGGAACACAAGATCAGCGTTTTTCTGGCAATCCCATCGATGTATCGCGTCCTTGCGGCTTCCGAAGGCGACTTCGATGTGTCCTCCGTTCGATTCCCCATTTCCGGCGGCGAACCATTGCCCATTGCAATCGCCGACGCGTTCGAAAAACGATTCAACGTGCCCATTTTCGAAGGATACGGACAAACGGAGGCGGCGCCGGTTGTGACGCTGAACACGCCGGGAAATCGAAAGCCGGGAACGATCGGACGGGCACTGCCAAACGTTGAAGTAGCGATCTGGGACGACCAGAATCGATTGCTTCCCAACGGCGAGGTCGGCGAGATCATGGTCCGCGGCCGCAACGTTATGCAGGGCTACCATCATCTGCCGGAAGAAACGGGTAAGACCATCACTTCAGGCTGGTTGCATACCGGAGACCTGGGCAGGATGGATGACGACGGATACATCACCATCACGGGACGCAAAAAGGATCTGATCATTTCAGCGGGCGAGAATATCTACCCGCGCGAAATCGAAGAGGCGCTTGCACAGCATCCGAAGGTAAAAGAAGTTGCGGTCATCGGCGTGAAGGATGAAGTCCGGGGAGAAGTGCCCAAGGCTTTCGTGATCATTCGCGAAGGAATGAGCGCCGATGAAAAGGAGCTTCGTGCATTCTGCCGCGAGCACCTGGCCAATTACAAAGTCCCGAAGCACTTTGAACTGGTCCCGGACCTGCCGCGCACCCCGACCGGCAAGGTCCTCAAGAGAATGCTTTCGGCGAATGCCTGATGCGACGACCCCGTTGATTTCACTTTCTGCCAATGTATAATTTCTGTTTCATTTCCGGTTTACGGCACTAACACACGACAAGGAGATTCTATGGCTTACATCATTTGTGAACCCTGCGTTGGCACGAAGGATACCGCCTGCGTGGACGCATGTCCGGTGGATTGCATCCACCCGAAAAAGGACGAGGCGGATTTCGAGGCAGCAACGATGCTGTATATCCATCCCGAAGAGTGCATCGACTGTGGCGCCTGTGAACCGGCTTGTCCAGTGACTGCGATCTTCCCGGAAGACAACGTTCCGGAGCAGTGGCAGAACTATATCCCGATGAATTACGAACACTTCGGGCTTTCGAAGAAGTAGCGCTTCAAAGTTAACCCCAGAGACGCGGAGATACTGAGAAGGGCCGCCCAGTTGGTTTAGGGGCGGCCCTTCTCTGTGTCTCCGCGTCTCTATTGGTTAAGGAGTTCTCGATGGCTGAGACGAACATTGAATCCCTCCTCAAAGAGCAGCGTGTCTTCCCTCCAGATCCGCAATTCTCAAAACAGGCTCACATTCACAGCCGTGATGTCTACGATTCGATCGCAAAGAAGGCATTGGACGATCCCGACGCGTTCTGGGCTGAGCTTGCATCCCAGCTGCACTGGTTTGAACCCTGGAAACAGGTGCTCGAATGGGACATCCCGTTCGCCAAGTGGTTCGTGGGCGGGAAAACCAACATGTCCTACAACTGCATCGATCGCCACCTCGCCGGCACGCGAAAAAACAAAGTGGCGATTCTTTGGGAAGGCGAACCGGGTGACGTCCGCGCTCTCAGCTATCAGATGCTGCATTACGAAGTGTGCCGGTTCACGAATGTCCTGCGCGCCCTCGGAATTCAAAAAGGCGACCGGGCGACCATCTACATGGGTATGGTGCCGGAGCTGGCGATCGCGATGCTTGCCTGCGCGCGGATGGGCATCACGCACAACGTCGTCTTCGGGGGCTTCAGCGCGGAAGCATTGCGCGACCGCATCAATGACTCTCAATCGAAGATCCTGATCACGGCCGACGGCGCGTTTCGCCGCGGTACGATCGTTCCTCTCAAGAAGAATGTCGACGACGCGTTGACGAATACGCCGTCGATTCGGAAAGTCGTCGTGTACAAGCGGACCGGCGAAGCCATCAATATGGTGCAAGGCCGCGACGTATGGTGGCATGAGTGGATCGGTAAGATGTCCGGTGACGCACCCGCTGAGCCGCTGGACGCCGAACACCCTCTTTTCATGCTGTACACGAGCGGCACAACGGGCAAACCCAAGGGTGTGGTTCACACGACCGGCGGTTACATGACGGGGACCTACATCACGACAAAGTGGGTCTTCGACATGAAGGACGAAGACACTTATTGGTGCACCGCGGATATCGGCTGGGTCACCGGCCACAGCTACGTCGTGTATGGCCCGCTTCTGAACGGAGCCACGACGCTCATGTATGAAGGAGCGCCGAACCACCCGGAGCCCGATCGGTTCTGGTCGATCATCGAGAAATACAAGGTCAGCATTTTTTACACCGCCCCGACGGCGATTCGCGCTTTCATCAAGTGGGGCGATATCTGGCCGGCAAAACATGACCTGAAGAGCCTGCGTCTGTTGGGAACTGTCGGCGAGCCGATCAACCCTGAAGCATGGATCTGGTACCGCAAACATATCGGAAACGAACGGTGTCCCATCGTCGATACGTGGTGGCAGACGGAGACCGGCGCCATCATGATCTCGCCCGTTCCCGGCGCCGTGGCTGCTAAACCCGGTTCAGCGACTCGTCCATTGCCCGGGATTGTCGCCGATGTAGTCGATCGTCAGGGAAACTCCGTCGGAGCGAACCAGGGAGGGTTCCTTGTCATCAAGCGTCCGTGGCCTTCGATGCTGCGCACCATTTACGGCGATCCTGAACGATACAAGAAACAGTACTGGAGCGACATTCCGGGAATGTATTTCACGGGCGACGGAGCGCGTCGCGATGAGGACGGATACTTCTGGATCATGGGGCGCATTGACGACGTCATCAATGTATCCGGTCATCGCATCGGAACGATGGAAGTCGAGAGCGCGCTCGTCAGCCACGAAACTGTGGCGGAAGCGGCCGTCGTCGGCCGGCCGGATGAACTTAAAGGCCAGGGTATCGTCGCATTCGTTACACTCGCGGCCGGTCATGAAGCACACCCGGCACTGAAAGACGAATTGAAGGGCCACGTCGCGAAAAGTATCGGGAGTTTCGCCAAGCCCGACGAGATCCGGTTCACGGATTCGCTTCCGAAAACACGCAGTGGCAAAATCATGCGCCGGCTCTTGCGCGATCTCGCTTCCGGTCAGGCCACCGTTGGCGACACAACGACCCTGGAGGATTTTTCAGTTCTGTCCAAACTCAGAGAAGAAGAAGAATGACCCAATCCAAAATCGGATTCATAGGCCTCGGCATCATGGGAAAGCCGATGGCTCGAAACTTGATGAAGGCCGGCTTTCCGCTGGTCATTCACAATCGGAGCCGCGGCAAAGTGGATGAACTGGCCAGGGAAGGCGCCACGCCCGCCGGTTCGCCGAAGGAAGTTGCAGCCTCGGTTGATGTCATCATCACGATGCTGCCGAACTCGCCGAACGTGGAACTGGTCGCTCTCGGCCCGAACGGAATCAAGGAAGGCGCGAAAGCCGGCCAGCTGTTCATCGACATGAGCACGATTAATCCGATCGTCTCTCAAAAGATCGCCGGGGAACTTTCCTCCGCGGGCGTTCGAATGGTGGACGCTCCAGTCAGCGGCGGCGAAAAGGGCGCCATCGACGCGACACTTTCGATCATGGCGGGCGGCGACACCGCGGATTTTGAACGCGCGATGCCGATATTCAACGCACTCGGAAAAACAATCACCCATATGGGACCGCTCGGATCGGGTGGATTCACCAAACTCGCCAATCAGATCATTGTTGCGATCAACCTCACCGCAATCGGGGAAGCGCTCGTCTTCGGCACGAAGGCCGGAGTGGATCCTCAAAAGATGATTCGCGCGCTTTCCGGAGGCCTGGCCGGAAGCAAGTGCCTCGAACAGAAGTCGGAAAAAATCCTGAGCGGAGATTTTGCCCCCGGCTTCAAAATCGATCTGCATTCAAAGGATCTCAATCTGATTGCCGACGCCGCGCGTTCGGTCGGAGTCCCGATCCCGACGACCGCTTTCGTCGAACAGCTGTTTTCTGCGCTTCGCGTCCGTGGCCGAGGCGGACTCGACCATTCCAGTGTCATTACACTTTTCGAAGATCTTGCCGGGGTTCAGGTCAGGCGGTCATGACGGCTGAAATTCGAGACTACATTCGCAGCCATGAGAAGATCATCGCGCCCCTCTACAGCGACTACAGCCTGAAATTCTGGTCACTTTCCCTCGACGGCACGAACGCAGATCTGGAAAAGGCTCTTGTCGCGGCGAAGGAAAGCTTTCTGAAGGTCTACAGCAACCCATCCGAATTTCGACAGATCCGCACATGGCAGAAAGCGGGCCTCCAACTCGACGAAATCGAAGCGCGCCAACTGAAGCTCATACATGATGCTTTCGTGCCGAATCAGATCGAGGAGTCCGTCCTGCGCGACATCGTGGAGCGGGAGACGCAGCTCGAAACCACATTCAACACCTTCCGAGCGGACTTCGAAGGCGGCAAGGCTTCCGATAACGAACTGCGAGAGATTCTCCGTAATGAATCGGATCCGGCGCGGCGACGCGCAGCATGGGAATCGACCAAACAGGTGGGACAGGAAGTCGCTGTCGATCTGCTCGAGCTGGTTGCGATCCGGAATCGCGAGGCCCGGAAGCTCGGCTATTCCGACTACTACTCGATGATGTTCGAGCTGCAGGAACTCGACGAAAAATGGGTCTTTTCGCTCCTGGATCGCCTGGAACAACTTTCGGAAAACGCTTTCACGGAGATGAAGGCAGAGCTGGACGGGAAGTTAAAGCGCATGTTCGGCATGATTGACTCCGAAAGCTATCCCTGGTTGTACAGCGATCCGTTCTTCCAGGAGTTTCCGTCAGCCGGCGCCGCGGAATCCCTGGACGACGTCTTCAAGGACGCCGATATCGAATCGCTCACTCGAACGCATTTCCAAAGCATCGGCCTCGACATTAACGATCTGCTCGCGCGCGCGGACCTCTACGAACGCGACGGAAAGTCGCAGCACGCATTCTGCCTCGATGTGGATCATGCGGGCGATGTGCGCGTCTTGTGCAACGTCCGCGGGAACGAACGATGGATGAGCACGATGCTTCACGAATTCGGTCATGCCGTCTACGACAAATACAACGATGTTTCACTGCCGTTTCTGCTCCGGACACCTGCGCACACGCTGACGACGGAAGCCATTGCAATGCTCAACGGACGCATGTCGAAAGACCCGGAATGGCTGGTGAGAATTGCAGGGCTTTCCGCGGCCGATGCACAGCGTCTCAGCGAGAGCGCGCGTAAAACGCTTCGCTCCGAAATGCTGATTTTCCTTCGCTGGGCAATCACCCTGATCCGGTTCGAGCGCGAGCTGTATCGAAATCCCGTCGGGAACCTCAACCAGAAATGGTGGGCACACGTCGAGCGCTTTCAGAAGGTCACGCCGCCACCGAATCGCGATCGCGCAGATTGGGCGTCCAAGATTCACCTCGCCACGTCTCCCGTTTACTACCAGAACTATGTGCTGGGTGAGTTGATGGCGTCACAGCTTCTTCGGTTCGTCGAGGCCGACGGTTACGTGGGAAATCCCAGGGCGGGCAACTTCCTGGTGGAAAAAGTCTTCAAACCGGGAGCGCGATATGACTGGAATACGATGTTGCGAAATGCGACGGGAGAGAATCTAAATCCGGAACACTTCATCTGGCAGTTTGTGTGAGGAAGGTGAGCGAGGGGCCCCCGCGGGGCCGCCCCCCACAGTTAGCGCTTCAGCGCCCGCGCGTAAGACAGGTAATTCTTTGCGAGACCCTCGTTACTTTCAATGTATCGCTTCCAGTCGGCATCGGAATAGCCTTGCTGCGGCGGACCGCTCTTCAACTTGGCAATCTCCGCCTCAGCCCTGGTGGCGTACTGAATCGCGCGGTCGACGCTGGCGGGCTTGCCCTCGAGCGAATATGCTCGCGTGGCGGTAAGTAGAGCCACGAGATTACCCGGATCGATCTTCAGTGTCTTCTCACTGTACTCGATGATTTTTGCCGAATCGTTTTTGTCCTGATACAACTGAACGAGTTGCAGGTACGCCTCTCTAATGGCCTTGGACTGTGCAAAGTCTTTTTCAAAAGCCAGGAGCAACGTGATTTTCCCATCATTGCTGCCTTCCGCATCAATCTTCTGAAACGCCTTATCCTCGGGACTTCCGGCCTGCACTTGCGCGTTGGCCAAGGGAACCAGCCCCCAGACAAAGACAACACACAACGTCAAAAAGACTCTTGTCTTCATTTGGTTACTCCTAAGAGACACTCCTTACTTCGGAATGCGTGTCACTTTATCAAAACTGATAGCGCCGGAGGCAAGAAATTTGGCGGAACACGCGCTCTACGGGAAAATCCCGAGTTGCTCGTACGTCAGGGCCACTTTCTTGATCGCTATGATGAATGCGGCGGTCCGCATGCTCTCTTTCGGCACGCGCGAATGGTGTACCTCCCGGATTTCCCGATAGGCGGTGACCATGGTCTCTTCCAGGCCGGAATTCACCAGATCGATCTCATCGGGACCGTGCATGAGGTATTTCTTGTCGGCGTCGGGGACCGGTTTCCCGATCATTTTTTCGATCGTGCTTACGAACTTCTGGTTCTTGATTTCTTCCAGATGCTTGTTCAAGCGGCCAAATCTCATGTGGGACAGGTTCTTCCCCCACTCGAAGTACGACACGGTGACGCCGCCGGCATTCAAAAAAATGTCGGGCATGATGAAGACGCCTCGATCGTGCAGACGCTCTTCCGCGCCGGGCGTCGTGGGACCATTGGCAGCCTCCGCGAGCACTTTGCAGTTGATGCGGTCGCAGTTTTCGAGCGTGATCTGGTTTTCGAGAGCCGCGGGAATCAGGATGTCGCAGGGAATGCTCCAGATCGAGTCCGGGCTGGGAAGTGTCTCGGCTCCGGGGAAATTCTTGATCGAGCCGGTTTCCTTTCGAAACGTATTCAATTCCTCAATCGGGATCCCCTTGGGATTGAAAACTGCCCCATCCCATTCCGCAATCCCGATGACCTTGCAGCCGTCTTCTTCGGAGAGGAATTTGGCTGCGTAATACCCGACATTTCCAAAGCCCTGAAAAACGATCGTCTTGCCTTCCAGGCCTGGCGTAAGGCCCAGCTTCTTGACATCCTCGGCGTAGTTGAAGGCTTCACGAATTCCAAACTGAACGCCTCGACCGGTCGCTTCGCGGCGCCCATGAATGCCTCCCTGTGACACCGGCTTGCCTGTAACGCAGGCCAGATTGTCGATGCCGCCGGGATTGAATGTGTCATACGTATCGGCCATCCAGGCCATTTCACGCTCACCGGTCCCGACATCAGGCCCCGGAACGTTTTCGCCCGGACCGATGTAACCTTTGCGGATCAGCTCGGCAGTAAATCGCCGCGTGATTTTTTCGATTTGCTCCGCGCTGTACTTCTTCGGGTTGAAACGCACGCCTCCTTTGGATCCGCCGAAAGGCACGTCGACGATCGCGCACTTGTAGGTCATCAGCGCCGCCAGGGCCATGATCTCGTCCTGATTCACCAGCTCGCTGAATCGCGTGCCGCCTTTTACCGGTTTCTTGTGCTGGCTGTGCTCGGCGCGCCAGCCTTCGAATATTTCGTAATTGTCGCCACCGAAACGCACGGGAAACTGAAAGTAGTAGACGTTATTGCAGGCTTTGATCTGTTCCAGAAGTGCAGGGTTGATTTTCAGATACTGGGCTGCGCGGTCAAATTGCTTCGATACGATCCGGTTGAAATTGAGATCTTCCTTTGTAGCGAGCGTCGTCGGCATTAAGGTCTCCTGAATCTCGTTTCAAGGTAGTCATCAAGAATCGCGATGAAGTCTGGGACGATCGTTGGACCTTTTAGCGTGGTCATCAGCCGTCCATCCACATAGACAGGGGCCTTGGGATCTTCACCAGTGCCCGGGAGGGATATTCCGATATTCGCATGCTTTGATTCTCCGGGACCGTTTACCACACATCCCATGACGGCGATCTTAAGATTCTCAACGCCCGGATATGTCTCCTTCCAGACAGGCATGCGCGAACCGAGATATCCCTGAATGTCGTCTGCCATTTCCTGAAACAAAGTGCTGGTCGTTCGTCCGCAGCCCGGACAAGCGGTCACGCGCGGCGAGAAACTCCGGATGCCGAGGCTTTGAAGGACGTCCTGGCATGTGCGCACTTCTTCGGTGCGGTCGCCGCCAGGCGCCGGCGTAAGACTGACGCGGATCGTGTCGCCGATGCCTTCCTGTAACAGGACCGAAAGCGCGGCTGCGCTGGAAACGATGCCGCCGCGGCCCATGCCGGCTTCTGTAAGACCGAGGTGAAGAGGGTACCTGCTTCGACGGGCCAGTTCACGATAAACATCGATGAGATCCTGAACGCCGGACACCTTGGCGCTCAGGATGATTCGATCCTCAGGCATGCCATAGGCCGTGGCCAGTTCTGCCGAATCGACGGCGCTTCGGACCATCGCTTCCATGATCACTGCCTTCGAGTCTTTGGGTTCCGCACTGCGGGCGTTCTCGTCCATGAGCCGAGTGACCAGCGACTGGTCGAGCGAACCCCAATTCACTCCAATCCGCACAGGCTTTCTGTATTCGTTCGCGATTTCGATGATCGCTTTGAAATTGTCGTCGTGCTGGCGGCCCATGCCGACATTGCCGGGATTGATTCGGTACTTGTCGAGAGCGCGCGCACAATCCGGATAGGTGCGCAGCAGAATATGACCGTTGTAGTGAAAGTCTCCGATGATCGGCGTCGTGATGTGACGGTCGCGCAACCGGCCGACGATTTCAGACACCGCTCGGGCGGCTTCGTGCGTGTTGACGGTAATGCGCACGAGTTCCGAGCCGGCTAAGGCGAGCGCCTCGGTTTGTTTCACGGTGGCCGCGGCATCCGCGGTGTCCGTGTTGGTCATGGACTGGACGGCGATGGGATGATTGCCGCCGATCCAGACACCGCCTACGTTCACGGGGATCGACGGCCGTCGAGTAATCTCTGCCATTGGCAACCATTATAAGTATAATGACCTCCCTTCATGAGCGAGCAACTGCATCATCAGCGAGTAAATCTCGGCTGGATTGAAGTCATCTGCGGGAGCATGTTCAGTGGAAAAAGCGAGGAATTGATCCGGCGGCTTCGCCGCGCGCAGATCGCGCGGCAGCGCGTGCAGATTTTCAAACCGAAACTGGACAGCCGATTCAGCGAGGATCACATCGTCAGCCACAGCGATATGAAGATCAAATCGCAGCTTGTCGCGCGGGCGGGAGAAATCATCGATCAGCTCGACGCCAGAACGCAGGTCGTCGGAATCGACGAAGGCCAGTTCTTCGACCTCGAACTGGTGTATGTGTGCAATAGGCTGGCCGACATCGGCAAGCGCGTGATTATCGCTGGGCTGGATCAGGATTTTCGAGGAAAGCCGTTCGACCCGATGCCGCAGTTGCTGGCGATCGCCGAGTACATCACGAAGACGCTCGCGATCTGTGTTCGTTGCGGCGCGCCGGCCAATCGAACACAGCGTCTTGTCCAGAACCCCGATCGCCTGCTGGTCGGCGCAACCGATGCGTACGAGGCTCGCTGCCGGCTCTGTTTTGAACCGCCGGCCGACTGAAATGTTTGGAATTCCCCTTCACCTGTTCATCATTCATTTCCCCATCGCCTTAACCGTTGTTGCTGCCGCCTACGATTCCTGGGCTCTGTATGCAAAGAGACCGATCCTGCATCGCGCTTCCTACGGCATGACGTTATGGTCCGCTGCCGCCGCCCTTGCAGCAGCCGGAACCGGTTTGCAGTTGGCGCAATCTGCCGGAATAGACAAAGGAGCGGTCACGGGACACGCGGGTTTTGCGATTGTCTCGACGATAGTTCTACTCGGGGTTGGCGGCGCGAGGTACTCGGCCCAGGCTCGGGAACAGAAGGAATATCAGATCTGGTGGCTGGCTCTGGAAATCGCAGCGGCCGCCCTGATCATGGCGACCGCTGTTACAGGTCATCGTTTGTAGATTACTCCGGGCGGAACTGCGGTCTTTCCGCAGAAAGCACCTTGTCCTTCGGCGCGCTGACATACCCCCGAACGCGATCCTTATCGACGAAGTTCACGACGACTTCATAGCGCAGCTTGTCGCGGCCGACAAGAAACTGAACCGGCTCGTTGGCGGTGCGCTCCTTCTTCTCCAGCCTGCTGTCGTCGACCTGGATCAACATGTCGTACCTCGCCTTTTTCACGTCCGTCTTCTTCAGCTGCAACTGGATGTCCGCGACGCGCGTCATATCGGTGCTCTTCTTGGGCTTCTTGATATCGAACTCGAAGTAGTCGCGCTCGCCTTTCTTCCGAAGGTCCGCTAATTCACCGGCATTGCGCGCGATTTGCGCGCTTAGCGTCGATCGTACGTCCGTGATCTCGCGCCGGCTGTCGGCCAGGTCCTTATTGGTTGCCTCGAGCTTCGCGTCCACTTTCCGGACCTCGCCCGAAACGTTTCCGATCTTGGCGTCGGCGACCTGCTGAACCTCGGCCACTTTGGTCGAGGCTTCCTGACGCACTGCAGCGACGTCGGTGGTGCTGGCCTTGGTGGCAAGTTCGGTCGCCAGTTGCTCCCTTGCCTTTTCCTGTTCAACTCTCAACTTTTCGGCAAATCGGCGCGAAGCATCCAGTTCCTGCGAGGTCACACCGATACGCTTCGTCACGACGCCGATATCTGCCCCCAGCTGACCGGCATTTTTCTTGACCGCGCTCATTTGCGCGGTCTGATCCTCGAGCTGCTGCTGGAGGATATCGATCTGGCTTTGCAGAACGGATCGGGTCGAATAGGCGTTGTACGCGAGGCCCAGAATCAGCACGAGAGACAAGGCGATCCCGACCTTCAAAAGGCTGGTATTCGCCGGTGGAGTGGGAGGTGTCGGAGGCGTTGCGTTTCCGCCGGCCTTGGGTTTCAAGCTAAACATCGATGGTCCTTTCAATTTGTAGCGGATTTCTCGTTCTGCACAACGCTATCGATTATCCACGATTTCCGCAGGTTAGACGAGGGGGTTCCGGCATTGGTGAGCTACGGTGCTGTGTTAAGATCCGCGCTCGTGCCCGCGACACGTAATGCTATCTATCGCCTGGTCGGCCGCATTCCCCGGGGACGTGTCTTATCATACGGAGATGTAGGCCGGATCGTGGGCGCAGGTCCTCGGCAGGTGGCAGCCGCGATGCGCGGGTGCCCCGAGGGTCTTCCGTGGCATCGAGTGGTCGGCGCAGGCGGCAAGATCCGCACCCCTGGCGAATACGCGTGGATGCAGCGGGAACGACTGATGGCAGAAGGCATCCGGTTTCGCGGTCTGAATTTCTCCTATGAAGTCCACCGCTGGAAAAACCCGAGGTAGCCGGATCGAACGCGATTCGATGGGCGAAATGCGCGTGCCGGACGACGCGCTGTATGGAGCTCAGACTCAGCGGGCCATCGAAAACTTTCCGATCAGCAACCTGCGTTTCCCCCGTGAATTCATCCGGGCGATGGGTCTCATCAAGCTGGCTGCCGCTCGCACCAATATCGAACTGGGCCTTCTGGACCGGCGGGAAGGCAACGCCATCATGCAGGCAGCGCAGGAAGTCGTCGACGGGAAACTGGACGACCACTTCGTTCTCGACATCTTTCAGACGGGTTCCGGCACGTCGACGAACATGAACGCGAACGAGGTGATTTCCAACCGTGCCATTCAACTGCTCGGCGGCCTCGTGGGTTCCAAGACACCCGTTCATCCGAACGATCACGTCAATATGGGCCAGTCGAGCAACGACGTGATCCCCACCGCCATGCATGTTGCGGCACTGGAATCGATCGAAGAAGTACTGATACCCGCATTGCGGAAGCTTCAACGCGCCCTCGCCGGCAAGGCGAAGGAATTCGATCGCATTGTAAAGATCGGCAGAACGCACTTGCAGGATGCAACGCCGATCCGGCTTGGCCAGGAGTTCGGCGGATATGCGCGACAGATCCAGCTCGGCGTCCGCAGGCTCGAAAAGTTGCGCGAGCCGCTTGGTGAAGTGCCTTTGGGCGGTACCGCTGTTGGAACCGGCATCAATACCGATCGCAAGTTTCCGGCGAAGACGATTCAGCATCTCTCGAAACTGACGGGATTGAAATTTCGGGAAGCGGAAGATCACTTCGAAGCGCAGAGCGCGAAGGACGCCGTCGTCGAGACGAGCGGCGTGTTGAAAACGGTCGCAGTGAGCATCACAAAGATCGCAAATGATATTCGCTGGCTCGCGTCGGGCCCACGATGCGGAATCGGCGAGATCAGCCTGCCGGAAACGCAGCCGGGGTCGTCGATCATGCCCGGCAAGGTCAACCCTGTAATTGCGGAATCGGCGTTGATGGCTGCGTGTCAGGTCATCGGCAACGATTTGACGGTGACGCTCGGCGGTCAGTCGGGGGTATTCGAACTGAACCTCATGATGCCGGTGATGGCGCATAACGTTCTCGAGTCGATCCGTCTTCTCGCGGCTTCGGCCGTGAATCTGGCCGACCGTTGTGTTTCGGGAATCCAGGCAAACGCCGAGCGGTGCAACGAATTGGTCGAAAAGAGCCTGGCGATGTGTACGGCGCTGGCGCCGGAGATTGGTTATGATGCGGCGGCGGCGATCGCAAAAGAGTCTTACCAGACCGGCAAAACAGTGCGTGAAATTGCTCTTGCGAAAAAGATCATGTCGCCAAAGCGCCTGACGGAATTACTGGATCCCATGCGAATGACGAAGCCCGGAATCGCGGCCAAAGGGGAATAGCATTGCAAGCGAAGTAATGATGGTGCCCACGAACCGGATGAAGATTGCACTCCTCGGCTCCAATGGACAACTCGGACAAGACCTGCAGGATGCTCTGCGCTCGCATGACTTGCATGCTCTCACCAGAAACCATTTTGACGTAACCGATCACTCGCGGACACGCAGCGCGCTCATGGACATCGCTCCAGACGTCGTGCTGAACACAACCGCATACCATCGAGTCGACGACTGTGAGACGAATGCGGCCACAGCGTATTCCGTCAACGCGCTGGCGGTGCTGAATCTGATCCGTGTCGCAAATGACCTGGACTCGGTTCTCGTGCATATCAGTACGGATTACGTTTTCGATGGGTATTCGCGTCAACCGTACACGGAAAGCAGCCGGCCATTTCCATTGAGTGTCTACGGGAACTCGAAACTGGCCGGTGAATTTCTCGTTCGGACCCTGGCGAAAAAGTTCATCCTGATCCGAACGGGCGGCCTCTACGGAGCGGCTGGCAGCCAGGGCAAGGGCGGGAATTTCGTTCAGACCATGCTGGCAAAGGCTCAGCGCGGCGAGTCGATCCGCGTCGTCGACGACCAGGTCGTAACGCCGACGTATACCCTCGACGTTGCGCACCAGCTCGCGCGGCTTATGCCTGCCGAACAACTCGGGCTCTTCCACATAGCGAACGAGGGCTCGTGCACCTGGTTTGAATTTGCGCGTACGGTTTTCGAATTGTCGGGTATCGAAGCGAACCTGGCGCCGACCACATCGGACGCATACAAACTGCCGGCTGCCAGACCGGCATATTCTGTCCTCGAGAATGCGCGCCTAAAGGAATTGGGTCTGAATCAAATGCGGCACTGGCGGGAAGCGCTCGCGGCTTATCTCTCTTCAAACCGATGAGGTCCAAGCTCCTCACATTGCCGTACCTGCTGCTCCTCCTTCCTTTTGATCTGATCGTTGCTCTCGCCCTCTTTGTCTCGCTGTGGGGCGGCCCCCGCGGGGGCCGCCCCCTCGCGAAGACACAAAAGGCGGATTCGACGAAAGTCACGATCATTATCGTGAGCTGGGACGGAAAGCATCTCCTCGAAGAATGTCTGCCGGCCGTCGTCGAAGCGGCAAACCAGAGCGGCGGCAATCACGATATCCTGGTCGTCGATAACGGCAGTACTGATGGAAGCGTCGAATTCATCCGGCAAAGTTTTCCATGCGTGCGCGTTCTGCCGCTGGATCAGAACTACGGCTTCATCGGGGGGAACAACCGGGGAATCGCGGCCGTTCAGACAGATATCGTGGTGCTCCTGAACAACGACATGATCGTGGACCGAGCATTCCTGCGGCCGTTGTTGGACGGGTTCCACGATCCTTCGGTCTTCGCCGTCACCTCGCAGATTTTCTTTGCGGATTCCGGCCGTCGTCGTGAAGAAACCGGCAAGACTCGCGCGCGATTCGAGAATGGGGCCTTTTATCACTGGCATGACGACATCGGCGACGACGACGCGCGCGCCACGATCCCGGTATTCTGGGCCGGCGGCGGCTCTTGTGCGATCGACCGCAGGAAATACCTCGAGATCGGCGGGTTCGATTCCCTTTACCGTCCGTTTTATGTCGAAGACGTCGATCTTTCATACCAGGCCTGGAAACGGGGCTGGAAATGCCTGCTTGCGCCGGCGAGCCATGTCGTTCACAAACACAGGAGCACGACACGAAAATTCGGGCCGGACTTTGTGGAAAACACGATCCGCAAGAACCAATATCTCTTCATCTGGAAAAACGTGACCGACATTTCCATGGTCCTGGAACACATGGTGAACCTGCCTCGTCTCCACGCTCGCGCCATCCTGAATCAGACTCCGGCATTCGAAGTCCGCGCGTTTTTTCGCGCGCTCCGCCAATTGCCCGAAGCCTTGCGGCAGCGTTCCTACAGCGCGGGCCATTACGTCTTCAGTGATCGCGAAGTTCTGGCGCGGAGCCAGAAGGCCCAGTTCTAACGCTGATGAATATCCTGGTCCTCACGCCATATCCTCCGGTTCTGCATCAGCACGGAGGAGCCGTGCGCATGTTCCACAACATCCGCATCCTTTCGCAGAAACACAGTGTGCGAGTCATTTCGTTTGTGGACAACGAACAGGACCGCGACTTGCTCAAGTCGGTGGAGCCGATCTGCGAGTCGGTGACCGCGGTGCAGCGCCTTCCGGATTTCGGAGCGCACTGGTTTTCCCTAACGCCATTTACGATCCGGGAATTTGATACACCGGCCATGCGCAAGGCAGTGGATGACGCGTTCCGGACGAAGCAGGTCGATGTTCTTCAGTGCGAGTATCAACAAATGGGCCAATACAGACGCGACGGCGTGTTCTCAATTCTCACGGTGTTGGAAACGCATTCGGACAATGCATACAGGGCTTTCCAGGCAGCCTCGGACGCTGTCGAAAGGCTGCGCCTGTTTTCCCGATGGATGGCGCTCTTAAACTATGAGATCTCGACGTGCAACGCATTTGATCGAGTCGTCACCATGACAAACGAAGACGCCGCGTACCTTCGCTCCTACGCGCGCAGAGCGAACATTCGAGCAATCCCGATCGGCATCGACGTCGACTATTTTCAGCCCCCGCGGGATGGGTTGCGGGAAGGGCCGTTTCAAGTCGTTTTCCTGGGGAACTATCGTCATACGCCGAACGTCGAGGCAGTTCGATTCCTGCTCGAGGAAATTGCGCCCCACTTTCCCGAAATCCAGTTCGTCATTGCCGGTTCGTATCTTCCGGCCGGAATGCCCGAGCCGCCGAACGCGAGTTTCCCAGGATACGTCGCCGATATGCGCCGGCTGTTCGATTCCCGGAACACGATCTTCGCGGCGCCACTGTTCTCCGGGACCGGACAACGCGTGAAACTGCTCGAAGCCTTCGCCATGGGCTCCGCCGTGATTACGACTACGGTCGGCGCGGCCGGATTCCCCATCGTAAATGGACAACAGGCGTTGATTGCGAATCATGCTCAGGCATTCCGGGAAGCCGTATCCGCGGTGACGTCTTCTCCGGAATTGCGTTCGGGCCTGGGACATCGAGGGCGGCAGATGATCCTGGATGAGTTTTCCTGGGATAAGATTGGCCCCGAGTTCCTGTCGTTGGTGGAAGGGCTGCCAACATGATCATCATGCGCGCGATCTCATTTGTTTACCGGTTCGTTGCACTTCTGTTGAAGGTCGCTTATCTGGAAGCCAATCGTGATGCGTGAGATCGATGTTCTGGTTGTGCTGTACAACAGCGCGAGGTTCATTCAACCACTGCTCGACAGCCTTCGACGTGTCACGATACCGGTCAAGCTCTACTTCCTTGATAACTCCTCCACGGATACAACGGCCGAAAAACTCGCGGCTGCGCTTCCAGCGATGGGAGTTCGGACCTGTTTCCTTCGTTCTTTCAAGAACAATGGATTTGCCAGGGGAATGAATCTGCTGGCCGCGCAGAGCACCGGAGAATTCATGTTCATGTTGAATCCGGATGCCGAACTGGAGGAGGGATGCCTTGAGCGCCTGCTCGATCGCATACAGAACGAACCCTCAATCGGTATGGTTGAAGCCCGCCAGCAACCGCGAGAGCATCACAAGGCGTACGACGGAAAAACCGGCGAAACAACATGGTGCACGGGCGCAGCCGTGCTGATTCGGAGAAAGGCATTCGAGGACATCGGCGGATTCGATGAGCGGCTGTTCTTCATGTATTGCGAGGATGTCGATTTGAGCTGGAAGTTCTGGTTAAGTGGATGGAAGTGCCTCTATGTGCCGGCAGCTGTCGTCCGTCATTACAATCAGGACATCATCCCGGGAAAAAAAAGGACGGTCGAAAACTACTTCAGCTTCCGGAATTCTCTTTTTCTGTTTTACAGATTTGGCTGTTGGAGCGAGCGGCGGGTTCTATATAATTTCCTCGTAAGTCGTTTCATTTCCGGCGATTATTCATTTCGCAGCAGAGTCTTATACGCGTTTGCTTTTGTGGATCACATCCGATATATTCCGTACCTCTTCCGAACCAGACACCTTTGGTGTGCAAGACGCCACCCGTGGGTTCGGTTTGAGCAAACTTCGTTAGCTGACTAGGCGCCCGATGGGGATCGCGGCTCTGTCCTGCCAGGCCGGCTGCAAATTAGGGAACTGAATGTCGAAGGTTAGTGTCGTCATTCCAACCAAAAATCGGTCGGCGTTGCTTGCCGAGTGCATTGAACGAATCGAGTCTCAGACGATCCCCAGAGACCAGTACGAAGTCATTGTCATCGACAATGACTCCTCCGATGACACTCGAACCGTCCTTGAACAAAAATCAAAGAGCTATCCCAACCTGAAGGCCGGTTTCCAGGAAAAGCGCGGCGCGGCTGCAACGCGAAACGCAGGCTTGCGGCTGGCAAAGGGTGATCTGATTCTGTTCATCGATGACGATGTTCAGGCCGAGCCGGGATTGATCCAGGCACATTTGGATTGTCACCGGCATTACCCGAATGCATCGATGATCGGCGCGGTCAGCATGCCATGGGGAGATACTTCGGACCCCTTCCTTCGCTATCTTCGGGACCATCGGATTCTCAATCCGTACACGCCGTCCAAAGGACCGATCGATTTTTCGTACTACCACACGTGCAACGTCTCGACTCCGACGCAGATGCTTCTGACCGTGGGCGGCTTCAACGAAAGCTTCGACATCTACGGCATGGAAGACATCGAACTGGGCTATCGCCTTCAAAAGGCCGGTTGCCGCATGGTGTTCGCGGCGGATGCGCGAGCCGTTCATTATCGCTTCCCCGGTTATCAGGACTTCATCGAACGATCGGAACAGGCAGGTTATTCGCTGGGTCAACTGATACGACTGCATCCAGAGCTGAAAACACGGTTCGTGGAAAGCAGCCGGTTTGCGCGGCGCCTCAAAAGCGTTCACTCCCTCTATGGATGGGCAGCCTCGGCGATGTCTCCATTCGTCAGGATGCTCACGAACTGGGAGAATACGCGTGGAACGGGCTCACTGACTTGGTTGATGGACTCGCATTATGCCTGGTCGATCCGTTATCACTTCTTTCTCGGCTACCATCGCTATTCGAAAGACCGGCAACGGCCGCACCGCGAACTCGTTACTCCGATCCAACCGGCATTGGGCAAGGAGTATCAGATAAAAGCCAAGGGCGAACTCTAATCATTCTTCACCGACTATGAGCGGAGCGAATGCAAGCTCGGAAGGGCGCAGCCATCAGAGATGAGCCAGCAGAATCTGCCAGCGGCGCGGAAGGATCAGGCAGTCACTCTTCAAGGGGAGTTCTCGAAGAAGCTCGTCACGAACACGTTCTTCAATCTTATCGGACGTTCATGGAGCTTTCTCGTCGCTCTGCTTCTTACGCCGTATATCCTCGCGCACCTCGACGTTCACGAGTTTGGGACCTGGGTGGTACTGAGCATTTTCATCAGTTCGTTTAACCTCCTCGATTTCGGGCTCGGTTCCTCATTCGTGAAGTACGTCGCCGAATACTACACACACGACGACTTCGACCGCATTAATCGCGTCCTGTTTTCAGGGCTCGTCTTTTACGGCGTCCTCGGAACGTTGCAGATCACGTTTGGTTTGATCCTCGAAAAGCCGCTGTTCCGGCTTTTCCATGTTCCTAATGCCTCCGAGGCGTACATGTTCGTGTTGTTGTCGTGTGCCATGTCCAATATGACAACGATGTTCCTGTCCGTCGTCGAAGGCATGCAGCGGATGGACAAATCGAATTCGCTGAAGATCAAGATCAGCATCGTGAACGTCGTCGGCACCGTCCTGTTTCTCGAAACCGGTTGGGGAATGCCGGGTCTCGCGATGAACGCGCTCGTGAACGCGGGCTTCGCAATGGTACTGACGTGGTGGACGCTCAAGGGCATGGCCGGCCGGCTTTCGCTGGGCTGGTATTTCGATGCCAAACTGTTACGAAGCATGTTCGCATACGGCATCAAACTACAGGTGAGCCAGGTCGGCGGCCTGATCTGTTTTCGTGTCGATAAACTGATCGTCTCGCGCTTCCTGGGTATCGCTGCAGTGTCCTTTTACGAGGTCAGTTCGCGACTGACGTCGTTCATGCGCGCTCTGCCGCATGTGATGATTTCGGCGCTGATACCGGCGACTTCCGAACTTGATGCCAGAAATGACCGTGCCCGGATCCTTCAGACGTACCTGCTGGTTTCGAAATACGTCGCCATGGTCACCGTCGCGCTGGTCTGTTTTCTCGTGCTGGAAGCCCGTTCGGTGATTACGTTCTGGCTGGGCGCCGGCTTCGAGAATTCTGTGATCCTGGTACAAATCCTGGCGATCGGATACGGAGCCAATGTCCTGGGAGGGGCCGCGAGCCAGACCGGGGCAGGTGTCGGGCGTCCGGAGTTCGACATGCGCAGCATGGTGCTGCTTTCCGTCTTAAACCCGAGTTTCAGCATCCTGCTTGTCTGGCGCTTCGGCGCTGCAGGGGCCGCTGCGGGTACAACGCTGGCGTTCGTGATTGCGACCGTTTATCTGCTGGTGACGTTCCATCGGAATTATGTGGAGGGCTCCGTCCGCGCAGTCCTTCAGGACGTTTACCTGCGGCCGATTGCAGCCGGCGTTTTCGCGAACCTGGCCGTGCTGGGCTTTCACGAGCTCACACCGCAGCTCGTCGGTTGGGAGACTGTCCGGTACCTCGTGCCGATAAAAATCGTCGCCGATTTCGGTATCTTCGCGCCGATTTACATCGTTCTTCTGGTCACATTCCGCCAGATCACGGCGATTGACTGGAACAATTTCATGGGTTTGATGTCCTTCGGTTCCGAGTTCCTCCGCCATCCCTTCCGCGAGCGGGTAAAGATCTACAGATAGGTTGAAATTCCAGGCCGGAATTTCAAATCGTCTTTTTGAACGTCTCCCGAGTCTTAGATTGTGAGGACAGAGTTTGAAGCTGGGCGGGTTAAAGCCTGTCGATGACAGAAAGATCATCGAACGAGTTCTCAAGGGCGACACGGACGCCTTCAACTTGTTGGTGCGGCAGTGGGAAAAGCCGATCTACAACTTCATCGTAAGGATGATTGGCGATCGGGACGAGGCCATGGACCTCTGCCAGGACGCCTTCATGAAGGCATACCGCGAACTGGATACCCTGAAAGACCTCGATCGTTTTTCGGCGTGGCTTTATCGGATAGCGCATAACACGTGTTTTTCGAAGCTCCGGAAGGATCAGGGCAAGACCTTCGTCGAGCTGCAGCCGGAAACACGCGCGGCCAGGTCGTCGATCGAGAACCGGCTGGCCGTGGAAAAGGCGCTGCAGAATTTGCCTGAAGATCAGCGCGAGGTCGTCGTTTTGAAGGTATTTCAGAACCTGAAATTTGAAGAGATCGCGGCAATCCAGGATGCACCGGTCTCGACCGTGAAATCACGGCTGTATATGGGGTTCGAAAAGTTGAGATCGATCCTGGGATGAAAACGGAAAGCAGGGCATATGTCACACGTAACTGAAAAACTGGCGGAGTTCATCTTCGAAGAACTTCCAGAATCCCAAATGGCCGAAGCCAAACGGCATCTTCTGGATTGTGCAAATTGCCGGGAACAGGTTGGCCGGTTCCAGCAGACACTATCCATGATCAAGGCGGATCCCGATCTCGAACCACCCCGCAACATCGTGTTCGAGTTCGAGAAACCGGTCCGGAGCCGCTTCTGGCGATGGTTCCCCGCCACTGCGGCTGTTGCAGCCATGCTCCTGCTGACGATCGCCCTTGCCGGCGGCATTCAGATCCATTGGCAGGACTCGCAGTTGACGAT
>Ga0137465_1000209_pt1 | contig 39661 bp, 35 predicted proteins | sample EasRivERMGT828_2_FD_104906 | JGI IMG/M metagenome (GOLD analysis project Ga0137465, IMG submission 104906) | Soil microbial communities from meander-bound floodplain in the East River, Colorado, USA - East River MetaG ERMGT828_2 | ecosystem: Environmental > Terrestrial > Soil > Floodplain ... | reverse complement strand
TCGGCCCTTGCGGGCCTTTGGATGCGGAGAAGGGAATCGAGGCGGAGAAAAGGAATTCTCCGTGTCTCAGTGTCTCGGTGGCCAAAACGGGGGAACCCTATTTCTCAATTTGTAACATATTCACTTGCCGAAAATATCCACCCTGATAGGGTCTGCGGGTGATTCGGAGCTTTCGCTGCAAGGAAACCGAAAAGATATGGAACGAACAGCACTCAAGACGGTTTCCTGGTCAGATCCAGGAAAAGGCTCTGCACAAGCTGCAAATGTTGCATGCCGCTCGGGCATTGCAGGACTTGCGAGTGCCGCCCGGCAACCGTCTGGAAGCGCTCAGAGGCGACCGCGCAGGTCAGCACAGCATTCGCATCAACCAGCAGTGGCGCATCTGTTTTGTCTGGCGCCATGGCGATGCGCACAACGTCGAAATTGTCGATTATCATTAGAATGAAAAAGCTCAAACCAGCGCATCCCGGAACGATCCTCCTGGAGGAGTTCATCGTGCCTCTTGGCTTGACCCAATATCGTGTCGCAAAGGAGTCAGGCATTGCTCACTCCACCATGACGCAGATTGTCAATGGGCGCCGCCCTATTTCGGTGGAAAATGCGATTCGGCTCGGGCTTTACTTTGGCACAACCGCTGAGTTTTGGATGAATCTGCAAATGGACTACGATCTCCGCCTGGCGCGGCGCATGAAGCTCAAAGCTCTGGAAAGGGAGGTTAAACCCCTGGATCGGGCCGCTTGAGGGATTCTGAAAGTTTCGAGTTCCTCGTTTCTGGTTTCTGGTTGTTGGTCACGGAGGCGCGGAGGCACGGAGAGTCAGTTTCGACAGCTCACCCTGGCCCTCTCCCCGGCCGAGGCGGAGAGGGAATCGCAAAAAAGAATTCTCGGTGTCTCGGTGGCGAATCACAAGTGATTGAGCTTCATTCATCCGAAGACCAGCAATATTTTCAGTCTATTTGTGAGATGGGTTCTAAGGTTTGCTTTTGAGCCGGAAGAACGTGGGACGATCGAGCCCGCAAAGTGAGTAAGGGCTGGTCGGGATTCCCGGCAGCGCTTCCCATGGTCCTGTCACATGGGTGGCTGATTCGACAAGAAAGTCCTCGGCGCTCCAGGTAAGAAGGACGCAGTCGTCCAGGCGGCTGACGTGCAACCGGGGGCGCTCCGCTTCAAGCTCACCCCAAAGATCCAGATCAAAACTGATGTCGGAGCTGTCTCTGCGTTGCTGGTGAATCTCCACGGCCAGAATGTTCGTGCCCAGAAGAATGTGCGCAGGCTGGACGTTGGTTTCGTAGAAGGTGACTTCATTAAGGCCGTCGATTGCGGACGAGGCCAGCGTCATAAAGTCTATGGTTCCGGTGCGCATGTTGCTCCGAAAAATTTCCGCCGCATTGAGATAGACGATTCCGCCGTCGTCCCGCAACAGGCCCACCATGACTTTTTTGAACGGTGTCTGATTTGTGTTCACGAATTTGTGGCGGTAGTAGGTCGTGACGTATTTGTTGTCCGGGTCCAACCCAAATTGATTCGTGGTCAATTCATCTCTATCTCCATACCCGAATTCGGCCGGGCCTGACGGCCAGGAGGTATCGCCAAAGTTCAGTTGACGCCAGCCGGTGCCCTGATTGGAGCCGTTATCGAGGTATTTCCAGACGGACGCCTGGTTAACGAGGGCAACGCCGCGCGTGGCGCGGGCCTGGGCCTCGCTTACAATCGTGCCGGTGGCCGAGAACGCAGCCGTGGCATCATCGCAGTCGCGGAGGAATTGAACGCTGTGCGAACTGCCGGTGCGCAGGATGGTGTAGCGGAGGATCAAGTTGGTGGCGTTCAGATAATGGAGGCGGCTTTGTTTGTTGGCGGTGCGCAGCGAGCCCAGGTACGGAGGTGTCTGATAAAAGGTTTGGAAAGTTGCGCCGCCATTGATGCTGTATTCGCCGATCACGCTTCCAGTGGTGTAGAGGCTCGCATTTTGGGCAAGAATGACATCCTGAATGACGTATCCTGGGTCAGGAAGAAACTGATACGTCACTGTGCCGCTGGCGGGAGTCGCGCTGCTGGCCGGCACGATATAAGAACAATTGAATAGGGTCGGAGATTCGCGCACGTAGGATACGTCCACGTGACTCGCGTTCGCATCCAGGCCCAGAGCAAGGCGTGGCGAATAGTTGTAACTGAATGTCGGTCCATTACCCACTTGCACGGCGCATTGCCCACTTGTGAAAGAACAAATCAACAGCAAACAGATGAACCATTTGGAATGGCCCGACGCGAGAATGAAGCCGCCTTTCAGACCCGGAAGCGTCACGTGCCGCCGCGAGAGGCTGAGTTTGGGCGCCCTGGGATAGTGGCCGCTCATTGATTGCAGTCTCGAAATCACCTCGTTCTCTCGCTATTGTGAGGACAAGGGCTTGGGCGTAAGAATGACAAAGGCCAGCGCTTGATGCAAGGTTCGAGTTTCCTGGTTTCTTGTGGAGGTTGGACAAAAGCATCGAACAAAGGGTGGAAGTGTCTTTTCATCGGCGTTCGAAGGACGATTCGATCTTATGAAATTCTTCATTGCGGCTGCTTTCTTTGTCGCTTCGTTCTCTGTTCATCTCTGGGGCGGTGAGATACAGCCCGATTTTGGGAGCTCGTGCCGGTGGCGGGGCGAGAGAAGTTTCGAGTTCCTGGTTTCTCGTTTCTGGTTGTTGGCCACAGAGGCGCGGAGAGTCAGTTTCGACACCTCACCCTGGCCCTCTCCCCACTCTCCCGCAGACACCTCATCCGGCCTTCGGCCACCTTCTCCCCATCGGATGCGGAGAAGGGAGTCAAGGCGGAGAGGGAAGCGCAAAAGGTAGCGTCATGCACCCCGAATTCGGATGCGATGCACTTCAACAATGAACAGTTTCTTGTGGTAGTAATCCTGAGTTGGATGTGTGACTAGAAATGCGTTCAGCCTCTCCATCAGTTGCGGAATGATTTCAGGATGATTTTGAACCTGAATAGCTATGATCCCAAGATAGTTCTCCGGCGGATAGGTGACGATGTCGGAAAAATCGCCGTTCAAGGACACCAGGATGGCGCCCAACTCCTGCGCCTTGGCAATAACGACCGGATCCTGCGAGCGGATGGGCAACTGTTCTCGAAGCAAAATGACCTCGTTGCCATGGCGGCGCAGCGTGTCTGTGATTTCCGCAGGGACGCATTGGTCGCTGAAGAAGCGCAGGCTCATGCCGCCACTGCTTCAAAGCTGGCCAGATCGCGTGCGTAGTCAAGGCAGGCTGCGATATCTGCTGTCGTCAAGTCGGGAAACTCGCGCTGGATGGCAGCCGCATCTTTTCCGGCAGCCAGATAACCAAGGATCAGTGCCGCAGGTATGCGGGTGCCTTTGATACACGGCTTGCCGCGAAGGATTAGCGGATCGGTCACAATTCGTTCACGCCAGTTCATGACCGCAGGATAATCGGGGCGTAGAGAGCCGTCAAATGATGTCATTCGGATGAGAGACGCGAATTCAAATCGGATTCTGGTACTGACGATGATCGTGATTCGTGGAGATTCGTGGAATTAGCGTCTAGTCATGTTCAAAGTCAGTTTCGACACCTCACCCCTAGCCTTCTCCCCTGTCAAGGCGGAGAGGAAATCGCCAAAACGATTTCTCGGTGCAGTGGCGAGTGTGACGGTCGGCCAACAAAGCGCACTCAGCGCGGTCGATCTTTCATGTCATCTTCGCAGGGGACATTGTTCGCTTCTGCCCACTCGAGAACGAACTGTTTCATGGCATCGTCCCGATAGCGGTACCACTGGTCGAGCAGGCCGAGGCGGCTGGCCGTGTCTTTGAAATAGCGAAAGGCGCCTTTGCTTTTGATGGCTCGCCACAATTGCTCGGCATGCTCGGCGTTTTCCACCCTCCCTATGAACCGCTCCATGTGGCGGTATTCGTGAAAGTCGAATTTATCCGGCGGAGCGATAAACCGATCCGCCGAATCAGCCGCGATGGCGCGCGCGATTTCGACCTGTTCCTTCTGCCAATCGCGCAGATCGCTCAACGATTCTTCATCTCCCTCTTCGATCGCACTTAGAACGGAGCGTTCCACCATGACCATGCGGCCGGTCTCACGGTCGTACTGTGTCACGGTTTCTTCGGACTCGAACAGGAGCGCATCCATCAAATCACTGAGTTTGGCCGGTGAATTCATCGGGCTCTTCCTCTGGTTTTCGGTTGAATCTGCCGGTTCACGGCTTCCAGATCAAAATGTTCAGGATTATAGTGACCGACCCACTTGCGGAATTCGCGATCCTCCTCTGTCTCTGCCTTGGCCATGACGCGAAGTAAATTCGCGTAGCCAGGAAAACTTCCGCAATCCTCCGGTGGACACGCGCGCTCTCCGGCCAGACACACGGGCAGGACCAGGTCTGCATGGTAGGGCAGAATCTTTTCGACTTTGACCTCGTGCAACCAGCCATCGCCGAAATCGTATTCGTAAGTGAATACCTGGCCTTTGCGATGGATCACTTGGCCAAGGAACACCGAATCTTCGTCACGGACGGACGGCCCGGCCTCCACGACCATCTCTGGCGTGGAATACTCTTCCTGTTTGAATCCGCCACCAAACCGGAAGGCATGCATGTGGTAACCGGCCCATCCCATCACGTGCACAAATAACGGATGCAGATCACCGAGCAGCCAGTTATCGGGCACGAGAACCCGCCGCCAGATCGGCGGTTTGATGTAGCGGAGGGCGATCCGCAGTTGGAAAATGCTGCGGGGCGGAGGTGTCCTGATGCCGCGAGCGGCCTTTGCTTTCGCCATGGTTGGAGATTATTCAACCATCGCGCGGACGGCACGGATTTTTTACTTTACGAGCGTTGAGCGCAGAACGCTGATTGCGGAGCGTGCTGGGTTCGCGCTGGCATCTATTTCCACCAAGTGGTCAAAGATGTCCGTCGCTAAATCATCGATTTTCCTCGCTCGGTCAAAGATTGCCCCGGCCTGAACATCTATGAACGCGGCGCGCGGAACGCGAAATGCCGAATGTTCTCCGAGGAATATCGCGCTGGCATCTATTGCCGCCGTGCCGCCAAAGATGTCCTCCGCGTGGTCAAAGCTTTCCGCCGCCTCGTCTTCGGCATACTTCGCCTGATCATCTATGCAGGTCGCGTGTGCTTGAACGAATGGCGCATAGACGTAGCGGCGTCTCGGGAGAGCGCCGTCAGCTTTGCCAGGTTCAAGGCTACGGCGCTCTTCCGAGACGCCGCTACGGCGGAAGGCTGTTTCAACCAACCCTCAATCTTCCACCGGCACGACGAGGTTTTCCATGATGTAATCTTTGCGCTCGGGCGTGTTCTTGCCCATGTAGAACGTGAGGATGCTGGAAGCGTCGGGTTTGGGCGCATGTTCGACCTGGCTGAGGCGCATGTCGGGACCGATGAATTGCTTGAACTCGCTCGGAGAGATTTCGCCCAGTCCCTTGAAGCGGGTGATTTCGGCGCTCTTGCCGAGTTGGCTGGCGGCGGCATCGCGTTCGGCTTCGCTGTAGCAGTAGATCGTCTGGTCTTTGTTGCGGACACGGAAGAGCGGGGTCTCCAGGACGAAGAGGTGGCCGTCGTGGACGAGTTGGTCGAAGAAGCGGAAGAAATAGGTGATCAGCAGATTGCGGATGTGCAGGCCGTCCACATCGGCGTCAGTGGCCAGGATGACCTTTTGGTAGCGCAAGCCTTCGAGGTTGTCTTCGATGTCGAGGCTGCGCATGAGATTGTACATCTCATCGTTCTTATAAACGATGTCGCGCTTGAGATCCCAGACGTTGAGAGGTTTGCCTTTGAGCACGAAGATGGCCTGGGTTTCCACTTCGCGACAACTCACGATCGAGCCGGCGGCGGATTGCCCTTCGCAAAGAAAGATCATCGACTCTTTGCCTTTGCCGCGCTTCTTGTCCAAATGGATTTTGCAATCCTTGAGCTGGGGGATGCGGATGGTGATGGCCTTGGCGCGCTCGCGGGCCAGCTTTTTCACTTCCTGCAATTCCTTGCGAAGCTGCTGGGTGTCTTCGACCTTGGCAATGATCTTCTCGGCCACTTCCTTGTTGCGGTTGAAGAAGCGCAGCAATTCCTCGCGCACGGTGTTGACGAGCTCCGAACGGATCTCAGTGTTGCCGAGTTTGTTTTTGGTCTGCGACTCGAAGACGGGGTCCTTCAGACGAATGGCCACCGCGCCGACCATGCACTCGCGCACGTCGTCGCCCTCGAACTTCCCCTTGGCATATTCGTTGACAGCTTTGAGCAGTCCCTCGCGGAAGGCGCTCAAGTGCGTGCCGCCGTCGGTCGTGTACTGGCCGTTGACGAAGGAGTAAAAGGATTCCCCATAGCGGCTGTTGCTGTGGGTGAAGCAGAATTCGAGCATCTTGCTGGAATAATGGAGCGGAGGATAAATGGGTTCACTGTTGTCGGATTTCAAGTCTTCCATCACCAGGTCGTGCAGGCCGTGGCGCGATTGGAAGGTCTGGCCGTTGTAGATAAGCTTCAACCCCGTGTTCAGATAGCTGTAGTGGCGCAGCCTTTTCTCGACATGCTCCGGCTTGAAGAGCACCTCTTTGAAAATCGCCGGATCGGGCGTGAAGCGGATAAAAGTGCCATCGGGCTCCTGGGCAGCCTTGCCGTTCTTGTCGTTTTTGAGCTTGCCCTGTTTGAAGGAGGCTTCCACGTACTCACCGGAACGATGGCTCCGCACCATGAACTCTTTCGAAAGCGCATTCACCGCCTTCGTGCCGACGCCGTTCAACCCCACGCTGAACTGGAAGACTTCGTCGTTGTATTTGGCTCCGGTGTTGATCTTGGAAACGCAATCCACGACTTTGCCGAGCGGAATGCCGCGCCCGAAGTCGCGCACGCTGACGGACGTGCCGTCGATGTGAATGCGCACCTCCTTGCCGTAACCCATGATGTATTCGTCGATGGCGTTGTCGATGACTTCCTTGAGCAGGATGTAGCATCCGTCATCATGATGTGAACCATCGCCGATGCGTCCGATGTACATGCCCGTCCGCAGCCGGATGTGCTCCAGGGAGGAGAGCGTCTTGATCTTGCTTTCGTCGTAGGTGTGTTTTTTTGTCTCGCCCATAATTGCGCGGACAATATTCAAAGGATTCAGCGATTTGCCAACAGGGAAATGCCGATGGAGGCAACTGCCTATGGCCCGAATCATATGGACAAAAGACTGTCTCAAACCCAACATGCTGCCATAAGCCTTCAAACAGACGGCATGATATTGACCCGGAAAGTTCACATTGCGTTTTGCCTGTCACTTCTGTTCTGGCTTTTTGCCGCGTGGGGAATCACTTGGTCTCGCACCGGCAACACCACGACCGATTTTGTGGCGGAAGCCGGCCTGCCGGCGGCAGCATTCCTGATCGGTCTGGGATTCGTCATCTTCAGAGTTGCCGGCCGGACCGGCGGACACGAGGGCCCGGTTGAGGCCAGGCGCTTTGCTCTGGTCATAATCGCCGCGGGCATTTTGGGTGGATTAGTTACGTTCGCGTTGAGGTTTTGAAGAGGGTATCCGGATAGCACGCCGCACCAAATAGCCATGAAATGGATCGCTGCATCTCTGCGCGCGCTTGCAACGGAGAATCATCCGTGCCTTCCTGACGGTTCATGCGCTCGGGAGGGATGAGTATGAGCAACGATTTTACGCCAGCGGAACGCGCCGCACTCGCGGCTCTGGCGGATGTTCTGATTCCTGCCGGTGAAGGCTTTCCTTCCGCGAGCCAAGCGGGTGTGGCGGACGAAGGACTGGATCAGGTGCTGGCTGTCCGTCCCGATCTGAGCGCCGGATTAAGGTCTATTCTGCAGCGCGCTGGGGGTCGTGTTCCTGCCGAAGTCATTGCCGAGTTGCAAGGGACCGATCCTGCCGGCTTCGGAGTTCTCGCCGAGATCGTCCCGGGCGCTTACTTTCTGAATCCCAAGGTGCGGGAAGCCATCGGCTATGGCGGGCAGACTCCACGGCCTATCGATCCAAGGCCCGACTATCTCGAGGAAGGGCTTCTTCAATCGGTGATCGACCGTGGCCCAGTCTATCGGCCCACGCCTTAGCTTAGACGCATCCATGCAGTAAAGGAGCGCGGACGTCTCGTCCGCCCGAATAAGAGCGGGCCCGGTTGCGCCAAATGCCTTCGCCCAAGCCAATCCACTGTTTGGTGCAGGGTTTCGCTTGAGGCAATTATTGCAGAACATGGTATCAGGCTGGTCATTTGTAGGTTCGGGCGGACGAGACGTCCGCGCTCCAATCGCATCCTGCTTGGACATTACAGTTTGAGGTTTTTTGCGCGGCAGTTTCGCGCAGCCACGCGTGCCAGGTTGCGTGCCGCCGGCTAACAATGTCGCACTGCGATATGAGCGATGAGAAACTCCGCCGCTCTTTGCCAGGTTCCATCCACGGCCTCCTCCAAGGCGCGCTCAACTTCACGCTGCTTCTCTTCCGGCATCGGGACACCTTTCCGGTAATCCCCCAGCGCGTTCAGGATGGGCTCGGAGAGGGAATGCCACTCGGCGCCGTTCACTTGCCAGGTGATTTCCTTGACCGCCCCTTTTTCCTTGATGATGCGGTAAGTGATTTCATCATTCATGCCAGAGGCGCGAGCGATACGGGTCAGCTTGCCCCCTAGTGTGAACTTCCCCTTGTGTTTCTCAAGAACTTCCACCGGCTTCACCCGGAAGTCGTGTTTGAATAGCTCGAATGTTGGCTCAAACACATCGACAGGACCGTTAGGTGTGTTTTCCAGGGCCGCCTTCACGGCGGATTCCAATTCGCTGGCCCCGACGTTGAGAGCGAGCACCAGCAACGCCAGCGCGAAGCCTTTGCAGAAGGAGTGGATTCGTTTCATGGTCATTTTGATTGAGGTTTTTTGCATACGTTTGAGTGAGTTCCTGTGTCCCATTCGGACAGCCGCGCCTATTATGGCTTAACCTGGAGCTGTGTGTGTAAAGCACTTGTAAAATGTTTCTGTAGTTTCAGCGAGGAGAAGGAATCCGAACGGGCTACGTCACACCCTCCACTGCCCATTGAATCAAGTGGCTGCGCCGGAAAAGAGCTGTCGCTCTTGCTTATTCCGTTTTGACTCAATAGGAGCCGCTCACGACGCCACCAATTCCAAGTCACTGCGTTGACACCCTCCATGCTGACCCCGTAACTTCGTTTCGATGTTCAAGCTCGTTTCGCCCTTTGAGCCGGCCGGGGATCAACCACAGGCCATCGCCAGGTTGACAGAAGGGTTGCAGGCAGGCGCCAAACATCAAACCCTTCTGGGTGTCACGGGATCGGGCAAGACCTTCACGGTCGCGAACGTTATCCGGAACATGAACAAGCCGACCCTGGTGATTTCCCACAACAAGACTTTGGCGGCGCAGCTTTACGCGGAGTTCAAAGGATTTCTACCGGAGAATGCCGTCGAGTACTTTGTCAGTTACTTCGATTACTATCAACCCGAAGCTTATATTCCGCGCACCGACACGTTCATCGAAAAGGATTCGAGCATCAACGAGGCGATCGAACGGATGCGGCTCTCGACCATGAGTTCACTCTTCGCCCGGCGCGATGTCGTGGTGGTGGCGAGTGTGTCGTGCATCTACGGCATCGGCAGCAAAGAGGACTATGAGGCGATGGTCGTGCCCCTGCGCGTCGGCCAGGAAATTACCCGAGACCAGTTCCTGTCGCGACTGGTGGACATCCAATACAACCGCAATGACATCGAGTTCAGTCGCGGTAATTTTCGCGTGCGCGGAGATACCGTCGAGGTGTGTCCAGCTTATACCGAAGATGCGGTGCGCGTGGAGTTCTTCGGCGATAATGTGGATCGCATCACACGCTTTGAGCCGCTCACGGGCGACACCATCGAGACGCTGCCCGCCCTGACGATTTATCCGGGTAAACAATTCGTCACTCCGGCCGACAAGATGAAGCGAGCCAGTACGGCCATTCGCGAGGAGTTGACGGAGCGGATCGCGTGGTTCGAAGCGCGCGGAAAATTGCTGGAAGCCCAGCGCATCAAGATGCGCACCGAATATGACCTGGAGATGATGATGGAGATGGGTTTCTGTTCCGGCATCGAGAATTATTCCCGGCACATTGCCGGCCGCCCGCCAGGCTCACGGCCTACCTGCATCATCGATTTCTTTCCCGGCGACTATCTCCTGGTTATTGATGAGTCGCACGCGACGGTGCCGCAGATCGGCGGGATGTATGCCGGAGACATGGCGCGCAAAACCGTTTTGGTCGAGCACGGATTTCGTTTGCCGAGCGCGTTGGATAATCGTCCGTTGAGTTTTGAGGAATTCCAGTCCGTGCAAGGGCAAACCATTTACGCCAGCGCCACGCCGGGCGGGCGCGAAATCGAATGGTCGAAAGGCAGGGTGGTGGAACTGGTGGTGCGCCCCACCGGACTTATCGATCCCAAGGTGACGCTCAAACCGCTCAAAGGCCAGATCGACGATCTCATCGATGAAGCCCGCAAACGCGTGGAAGCCAGGGAGCGCGTGCTGGTAACCACACTGACCAAGCGCACGGCGGAAGAGTTGACCGATTACCTGCGCGACATTGGCATCAACGTGCGTTACCTGCACAGCGAGATCGACGCCATCGAGCGCGTGGAGATCTTGCGCGCCTTGCGCAAAGGGGACTTCGACGTCCTGGTGGGAATCAATTTGCTCCGCGAAGGGCTGGACCTTCCCGAAGTATCCCTGGTGGCCATCCTGGATGCCGACAAGGAAGGCTATCTTCGCAGCGCCACCAGTTTGATTCAAACCGCGGGCCGCGCGGCGCGCCATCTCAAGGGAGAAGTGATTCTTTACGCGGATGAAAGGACGCAAAGCATTCAAAAATTTCTGGCCGTGTCAGAGTATCGCCGGGAAAGGCAGCTTGCTTATAACCAGGCCCACCAGATCACGCCTCGCAGCGTGAGTCGCGCCGTCGAGGAAAGTCTCTCTTCTCGTTTTGGAGCCGATAAGGCTATGGCGGTGATTAACGATGCCGGTGGCAATTTCGATCTCACGGAAACGCTCCGCGAGCTGGAAGAGGACATGTTGAAGGCCGCGAATAATCTGGAATTCGAGAAGGCGGCCCTGCTGCGGGATCAGATTCGGGAGCTGAAACGCGGCTCCGGCGAAAAGGGCGAAACCCCTTTGAGGCCTGTCTCCTATAAAGGCCGCCGCCGGAGGATGCTGAAGTAGGACGGTGCTGCCGGCTGTAGGCGAGTTTCTCTGGTGTCAGGGTTTGTAGCCGGGTGCTTTTTCCAGAGTCGGCTTCCCTGAACCTCAAATCCCTTTGGCTGGCCTTAATTCCACGACGGATCTTCCGGCGCTTCGGAAACCACCTTGTACTTCCATCCTTTCTCGCGCAGGATGCCTTGCCAAAGCTGTTCCGGTTTCGTGCTGAAAACCAAATCGATGGAAGCGGGATGGGTCAGCCAGGTGTCTCGCTTCATTTCATCCTCCAGTTGTCCCGGACTCCAGCCGGCATAGCCCGCAAAAATCTTGACCCGTTGCGTGGCGGAAAAGGATTCGCCGATTTCCATCAGGCCATCCAGCGAATGGCCCAGATTCAGGTTAGGCATGACGCTGGCGTCGGGAATATACACGTCGTTGTGCAGGAAGCTGAGAGCTTGAGGTTGCACCGGCCCGCCCAGATAGAGTATTTCTTCTTTGATTGTATCCGGGAGGTTTGCCACCACGGCATCGCCAACTTTATTGTTCGTCGATCGGTTCAGTACCAATCCAAAGGCGCCCTCGGAATCATGCTGACAAACGAGAATTACGGTGCGGTGGAAGAACGAACCACGCAATTTTCCCTTATCCAGAATCAACTGTCCCTTCAGCGATTTGGCTGGCTGCGTCATTTCTTTTCTGAACTAACTGTGCGACAGACTTGTCCCGCTGGCAATAGGGTTTACTCTGGAGTTCTGTCGCCCATTCTTTGCTGCTCTTGTTAATGATGGCCCTGGTTGCGGTCGGTTGCAAGAACGCCTCCGGAAGTCGTGAATATGTTCCGGCAAAACCTCGTGCTGAATGGGCAGCTCCGACCCTCGGCCTGGCCGCAGCGCGACAGCCTGTGCCCCCCGAGCGCAGGCGCTCCAAAATCTCGCCACACGACTGGTTCAAGTCGCGGGCAGGACAATCGAAGAAATCATTGCCAAACGCCTCCAGTATGTCAGTTTACTGCTGATTTGAATTATGAATAAACCGAAAGTCATTGCTTATCTCAAACCGATGTGTGGCTGGAGCCAGGGCGTGCGCGCCATCATGCGCAAATACGATGTGCCATTCGAAGACCGTGATATCATCAACGATCCAATTCAGCGCCAGGAGATGATTGAAAGGAGCGGCCAGATGCTCAGCCCTTGTGTCGAAGTCAACGGCCACATGCTGGCAGACGTGAGCGGTGAAGAAGTCGAGGCTTATTTGGTGGCTAATCACCTGGTCCAGTCCACCGATCGTCCGGCCGACGCGCCTACCAACCAACCGTGCGCGAACGAAATGCCGCAAAGCACCCCGCTTCCATTTCGCCGCTAAGCCGTTTCGAAGCGGGGAAGACGCGCAGGCAAGAGGCATCGCATCTTTGCTCTCGCCAAATTACTTTTCATGCGCACGGTGACCTCGGTCCTTGCGATGCAACGGCAGGCCAGCCGCTGGAAAGGGCAGGGGACTCGCGTCGGATTGGTGCCCACGATGGGTTACCTGCACGAGGGACATTTGAGTCTGGTGCGACGCGCGAGGAAACTGATGGGCCGACACGGCGTCGTCGTCGTGAGCATTTATGTCAACCCCACGCAGTTTGGCCCGGGAGAGGATCTCAGCCGCTATCCCCGCGACCTGGCTCGCGACGGACGACTTTGTCGGGAAGCGGGGGCCGATGTGACTTTTGTTCCCCATAACGACCAGATGTATCCGGGGAAGGAGGCTGGAGCCTACAGCACCTATGTGATCGAGGAAAGATTGTCCAAAGTCATGGAAGGCCAGTCGAGACCCGCGCATTTTCGCGGCGTGACCACGGTGGTGGCCAAATTGTTCCACATCGTACAGCCGGACGTGGCCGTGTTCGGAACGAAGGACTTTCAGCAGGCCGTCATCATCAAGCGCATGGTGCGTGACCTAAATTTTCCCGTGAAGATTGTCGTCGAGCCGACCGTGCGCGAGCGGGATGGCCTGGCCATGAGTTCGCGAAATCAATATCTCGAAGGCGGCCTGCGCACGCAGGCAGGCGTCCTTTGGCAAGCCATTCAAAAAGCCAGGGCTGCGGTCCGAGGAAATCCGCGGCCCTTAAACGCAGCGTCGTTCAAGAAAGAATTGAAACAGTTCATCGAGCGTCAGCCGGCCGCGCGCGTGGATTACATCGAGTTTTTCGAGCCGGCGACGTTGCGACCAGTCTCTGAAATCTCACGCGGGGCGCACATGGCATTGGCTGTGTTCGTGGGGACAACGCGGTTGATTGATAATGGCCGTTTGTGAGCCATGGCTCCTGCGACAAATCTCACCCCTGAAAGTCGAAGCTTCGATTTTCTGGTGCTGGGCAGCGGCATCGCGGGCCTTTCCTTTGCCTTGAAGGTCGCGCCGCATGGTCGCGTCGCCATCATCACCAAGAAAGATCGGGCAGAGTCCAACACCAATTACGCCCAGGGCGGAATCGCCGCCGTCACCAGCAAAGAGGATTCGTTCGAGTTGCACGTGCGCGATACGCTGACGTCGGGCGCGGGCCTGTGCAAGGAAGAGGTCGTCCGCAGCATCATCGAGGAGGGACCGGCCCGGATCGCCGAGTTGATCGAACTGGGCATGCGCTTTTCGGAGCGTGAAGTGGCCGATTCTCCCCGCGGCCGTGAACTGGACCTGGGCCGGGAAGGCGGGCATTCCAAGCGACGCATCCTCCACGCCAAGGATATAACCGGTCGTGAAATTGAACGCGCATTGCTGGCGGCCATTGCGGCGCGGCCCAACATCGAGATTCTTGAGAACCACTTCGCCATCGATCTGATCACCACCCAAAAGCTGGGATGGAACGGACCGAATCGATCGTTGGGAGCTTATGTCCTCGTCAAGAAGACCGGGCAGGTCGAGACGTTTGCCGCCCCCAACGTTCTCCTGGCCACGGGTGGTTGCGGCAAAGTCTATCTTTACACGACGAACCCCGACATCGCGACCGGCGATGGCGTGGCGATGGCCTATCGGGCCGGCGCGGCCGTGGCCAACATGGAGTTCATTCAGTTCCATCCCACCTGTCTCTACCATCCCAAAGCGAAATCGTTTTTGATTAGTGAAGCGGTGCGCGGCGAAGGGGCTATTCTCAAGACCGTCGATGGGGTCGCCTTCATGGACAAATACGATCCGCGCAAATCACTGGCTCCACGGGATATTGTCGCTCGGGCCATCGACAGTGAAATGAAACGCAGCGGCGCCGATTGTGTCCTGTTGGACATCACGCACAAGCCGGCCAATTTCCTGATCGAGCGTTTTCCGAACATTTACCAGACCTGTTTGAAATTCGGCATCGACATGACGCGGGAACCGATCCCGGTCGTCCCGGCGGCGCATTACCAGTGTGGCGGTGTGATGACCGATGTGGATGGCGCCACCGAGATCGGCGGCCTCTATGCCGTAGGCGAAGTCGCCTGCACGGGTCTGCATGGCGCGAATCGGCTGGCCAGCAATTCGTTGCTGGAGGCGCTGGTGTGCGCGCATCGGGCGGCACAGCGAATCATTGCAAGTCCGCTGCCCAAGGCCAAAGTGCAAATCCCGCCCTGGCAGTCGGGCCAGGCTCACAATGCGGATGAACTGGTGGTGGTTTCGCACAATTGGGACGAGATTCGCCGGCTCATGTGGGACTATGTGGGGATTGTCCGCACGAACAAACGCCTCCAGCGCGCCCAGAAGCGCATCGCCAATCTGCAGGAAGAAATTCAGGAGTACTACTGGGACTTCATCGTCACCAGCGACCTCCTGGAGTTGCGCAATATTGCCACTGTGGCCGAGTTGATCGTCGCGTGTGCTCTGCAACGACCGGAGAGCCGTGGTTTGAATTACAATCTGGATTACCCTAAACCCGATCCGGATTGGGCCCAGCGCGATACCATCATCCGCAAAACCTGGTGAAGGCAAGGACCACCGCCTCCATCCCAGGCAGCCAACCTGTTTTTGTCACTTAGGGGTCGGCTACCAACTGATAAAAGCGGGCCGCACTGTCAATGGGAACGGCCACATCCATGCGTTGGCCGTTGCCCGTAACCTTCGTCACAGGCCCGGCCATGCCGGTGATCGTGGTGCGCGCTTCAATCCCGTACATCACGCCGGCTACGGAATCGAACGACAAAATAATGTAAGCGCCGACGCGTGACACTGCGATGGGCACGAACGGCACCGTCCGGACGTCGATTGACTCCACGAAGGTCACCACCTTCGCCTGATCGGCGGCGTTGCTCAACAAATCGGGCAATAGCCCGTTGTCGGTGCGGTGTTTCACATCCGACACCACGGCCGCGAGTGACTCTGCGGCGCCATTGTGCATGAATGGAGGCACGGCGTGGAGGCCCAGCAACGAGGGCACATTGAACCCAATGCCCCTGCCGTCAGCATTGTAATCTCGACCGAGCGCGTCCTGTGGTAGCTGCAACACGCCGCCGGTCACTGCTGGCGCCGCCACTTCATCAGCGCCGATGTTATTGCCCAACGGATTGCCCTGGCCGGGCACGCCGAGATTGAACGAGCCAACGTCCCGCAGAAAGCGGTTCAGGTACTGCGCTCCCACCGGATTACCGATGAACGTTCCGGTGCGCTCGGTAAAGATTTCCGACGCGGCGGGCGGCGAGGTGAAATCCTTCACGCTGACCGTCCAGTTCAGCCCAACGTGGCAATTGGCGCAGCCTGCACCGAGAAAAAGCGATCGGCCCGCCGCGATGTCCGCAGGTGATGGCGCTCCGGGCGCCCATCCGACTGCCAGGGGCGAGTTCGGCGTGCGCACGGCAAATCGCACCCACTCACGCATCGCCGTCAACGCCGGCACTTTGTTCGTGCTGCCAGGCAACGTCACGGTTACTTGATCGCGGTTGGCATTAGGCAACGCAAAGGCATTAAGGCCATTGGGCGCGACATTGAGATCGCCCCCAGGACCAATGAGCAGGCCGTGGTTCGGATCGAGAGGATTTCCGTTAATGGGGACAGCCAGTGCGCCCGGCCCCGATACATTGCGGATGTTCGCCTCGAAGTCCTCGACCTCATCGAAGATGGCCGAATAGTTCAGGAGGCGCTGTTCGGTGCGCTTGTGCGGATTGAAGGTGGCGTTGAGCGGCACGCTCTTGCGCGGGCCAGCGGCAAATTGCCAGATCACACCATCCGTCAGCCCTTTGAAATGGCAGCTCGCGCAACTTTGCCAGCCGTCACTGGAAAGACGGTCGCGCAAAGAGTTTGTCCCGGGAATCGTGTCGAAGTTGCCGCGTGAAGAGAAGAACACTTCCGCGCCAACGAGATTGGTTTCACCTTGCGCACCGGGCGTGGGCAGATCGGAAGTTGGCACGACGGCGATCACCGTATCGGTGCCCAGATCAACGACCGAGACGTTGCGCGAAACAAAATTGGCCACGTAGGCGCGCGTCCCGGTGCTGTTGATGGCGATGCCTTGCGGGTTCTTGCCGGCATTGGCGCCGCTGGTGGCGGGGTTGGCAGGATCGTTCAGATCGATGTAGCGGGTGGTATCGTTATCGACCGTGAACGCGAGCCGGCCATCGGCAGCGACATTGACTTTCACCAGAAGATCGCTCGCGGCTGAGACCGCGTAAGCGGTGCCTTCGCCAAGCGGACTGGTGAAAGCGATGGACCACGGATTGGCGAAGAAGAGCCTGCGCTTGCTCGGCTCGGGATCGCGCGCACCGAGGTGAAGGTTGAGCGCGCCGAAATCAACCGGCGACGTGCTGTTGGCGCCGGCGATGACGTTCACGAACGCGTGCGTGTCCAGGTTGAAGCGCAGCGGGCCGCTGGGTGAGGCGGCGATGCCAGGCAAATAGGCCGACTCGCCCCGGATGACGATGCTCTGCAGTTGATTCGGAAACGCCGCCGTGTCGGTGGTCAGTCCCGGGAACCGGAAACCGCTGATCTGCGGCGCCAGCGGGATGACGCGCACAGGCCTGTAGTCATTGATGTTGACCGAATCGGTATCGATGTCGAGCACCGCCACCAGTCCTTCCTTGCCAAAGTCATCGCCCTGTCGTCCGCCGGGCCGTGTGAACGACAGGAAGCGTGTCACGTAGAGCTTGGTGCTGTCCGCAGTGACTGCCAGGCCGCGTGGTTGGAAATGACGGGTGCGGTCGGGATCGTTCGCCAGGCTCTTGCGCAGATCGATATGACCAATAATGCTGCGGTAAGCGGTCGAAATAACCGTGATTGTGTCCTGCGCGCTGTTGGCGACGAACACGCGCTTGCCGTCGGGCGAACAGACAACGTTCCAAGGTTCGGCGCCGGTGGTGATCTCACCGTTGGGACCGACCAACATGTCCACCTCTGCTGAGAATGTTCCCCAAGCTGGATCATTAATGCGAATGACGGTGACGGAATTGCCAGCGGCATTGGCGACATAGGCCCACTGGTTATCCGGCGTCAGCGCGATGCTTTCCGGCTCGTCGCCGACCGCGATCTTCGCCAGGCGCGTGTTATTATCCGGACGGATAACGCTGACGGAATCATCGCCTGGGTTCACGACCCAAATGAGTCGGTCAGTCGCGTTGATGGCGATGGGGCTGGAATAAGTTGGCTTGTCAAACACGTCGAACACCGGCGCGGTGTTGGCATCGATGGACCCGATGAACAGCACAACCTTCGCTTGATCGCTTGGATTGCTTAGCCGGTCGGGCAATCGGCCATTGTCCGTGCGGTGTTTCACGTCCGCGACCACTGCGGCGAGCGATTCGGCGGCGCCGTTGTGCATGAACGGCGGCGACGCGTCAATGCCCAGCAGCGATGGCACATTGAAGCCCACTCCCTTGCCATCGTTGTTGTAATCACGTCCCAGCGCATCCTGCGCCGCCTGCAGCACCCCGCCCGCTACGGCGGGAGCAGCCTTCTCGTCCGCGCCAATGTTGTCGCCGAGCGGATTGCCCTGCCCCGGCACACCGAGGTTAAACGAACCGATGTCGCGCAGGAAACGGTTCAGATACTGCGCCCCAACCGGATTTCCGATGAACGTTCCGGTGCGCTCGGTGAAGATTTCCGAATTAGCAGGCGGCGGTGTGAAGTCCCTCAAGCTGATGGTCCAATTCTGGCCACCGTGACATTGGGCGCAACCTGCCTGCACGAACAGTGTCCGGCCCATTGCGAGGTCAGAGGCCGACGGCCCGTTGGGCAAACCCGTCCGCGGCCCATTGGGAGTGCGCACGGCGAAGCGCACCCACTCGCGCATCGCCGTCAACGCCGGCACTTTGTTGGTGCTGCCAGGCAACGTCACCGTTACTTGATCGCGGTTGGCATTAGGCAACGCAAAGGCATTAAGGCCATTGGGCGCGACATTGAGATCGCCCCCAGGGCCAATGAGCAGGCCGTGGTTTGGGCTGAGCGGATTTCCGTTAATGGGGACAGCCAGTGCGCCCGGACCCGAGACATTGCGGATGTTCGCCTCGAAGTCCTCAATCTCATCGAAGATGGCCGAGTAATTGAGCAGGCGCTGCTGGTTCCTGTTTTGGGGATTGAAGCTCGAATTGAGCGGCACACTCTTGCGCGGCCCAGCCGCGAATTGCCAGATGACGCCATCGCTTAACCCTTTGAAATGGCAACTCGCGCAACTCTGCCAGCCGTCACTGGAAAGACGGTCGCGCAAGGAGTTCGTACCTGGAATCGCATCGAAGTTGCCGCGCGAGGAGAAGAACACCTCTGCGCCGACGAGGTTGGTCTCGCCTTGCGATCCGGGCGCCGGCAGGTCGGAACTCGGCACGACGGCGATGACCGCATCGGTCGTCAGATCAACAATCGAAACGTTGCGCGAAACGAAATTCACGACGTAGGCAACGGTGCCCGTGCTGTTGATGGCGATGCCCTGGGGGTTCTTGCCCGCATTGATGCCACTGGTGGCGGGAGTGGTCGGATCGTTCAGATCGATGTAGCGGGTGGTATTGCTGTCTCCCGTGAAGGCGAGGCTGCCATCAGCGGCCACGTTCAATTTCACCAGCAGGTCGCTGGCGGCAGAAACCGCATACGCCGCGCCTGCGCCACTTTGATTTGTGAAGGCGATAGCCCACGGGTTCGAAAAAAACAACCTGCGCTTGGGTGGTTCAGGGTCGCGTGCGCCAAGATGCATGTTGAGGGCGCCAAGATCGGTCGGAGTGTTCCCGTTCACACCGCCGATTTGATTCACGAAGGCGTGGGTATCGAGATTGAAACGCAACGGCCCCGTGGGCGAGGCGGCGATGTTCGGCAGATAAGCGCGGTCGCCGCGGATAACGATGCTTTGGAGCTGATTCGGGAACGCGGCTGTTTCGTTGGTCAGGCCGGGAAACAGGAACCCTGTAACCTGGGGCGCGAGGCTCACCGTGCGCACGACGGTGTAGTCGGCAATGTTGACCGAACTCGTGTTAATGGCCAGCACGGCCACCAGCCCTTCTCTGCCCAAATCATCACCCTGGCGCCCGCCCGCTTTGGTAAACGAAAAGAAGCGCGTTACATAGAGCTTGGTGTTGTCTTCTGTGACGGCCAGGCCACGCGGTTGAAAGTGGCGGCTGCGATCAGGGTCGTTCGCGATGCTGTTCCTCAGATCGACGTGACCGATGATGGTGCGGGTGGTCGCGTTGATCACGGTGATGGTGTCCTGGCCGCTGTTCGCGACGAAGACACGCAGGCCGTCGGGCGAGGTGACGATGTTCCACGGTTCGGCGCCGGTAGTGAGATGGCCGTTGAGGCCCACAGTTGTATCAACGAACGCATTGAACGTTCCCCAAGCCGGATCCTGGATGCGAATGACCGTCACCGAGCTGCCGGCGGCGTTGGCAACATAGGCATACTGCCCATCAGGCGTGAGAGCGATGCTTTCCGGTTCGTCGCCCACCGCGATTTTGGCCAGCCGCTGATTCGTGTCCGGACGAATAACGCTGACGCTGTCATCACCCGGATTGACCGACCAGATCAGCCTGTCGTTGCGCGAAATAGCGATCGGGCTGGAATAAGTGGGACGACCGTAGCTTTGCGCCCAGGCTGCCTTCGGCAGATTGGAAAGGAACACCACGCAGACCGCGGCGAGAACGCGCCAGTTGAATCTGATCGAGAGCTGAAAGAATGGGAGGCGTTTCATGGAATATCCTTTTGTAGGTTTGCAAAGTTGCAATGTTTCCGTTTATCAAATGAGCGCGGATGCTCGTTGGGAATTGTTGAAACCTGGACAAATCCTTTAGCCGAATGCGTCTCGTCAGTCAAGCGAAGAATCGATCAGCGAAGAATCGATGCGAAAAGCTGCCAGAAATAAGTCGCGATGGTGTGGTGAGTCGAAGCGACAGAGCCGGTGCCTGATCACATTGTTGGCAGTCGGAGGCTGAAGAAGATCTTGAAATGTCCGGCGTGCTCACTAGTTTGTGCTGCGGTCGCGCGCTTAGCTCAGCGGTAGAGCATCAGTATCACACACTGGAGGTCGCAGGTTCAAATCCTGCAGCGCGCACCATTTTTCCTCAGGAAATTGATAGCAGGCTTGAATCCCGCACACTTTCGGCACAGCATCCGGTTGAACCGAAGGTGAAACCACCGTTCGACAAAAACCGGACGCACGACGAATGGAAATCGACACGCTGCCAGGCCGGTGCTGACTCACGCCGCAAATCAAGCTCGGCATTGAGCGAGAGCCACGGCATCCTCCGAGGCCATGAACTCGCATTTGCCTCGAATCGTCCGGGCCGGCCCGCTGCTCGCGATCAATCTGTTGTTTTTGAGCGTGTGGGGATTTGCGGCCATCGGAAAGTTGATCGATGGAATTCCATCCTGGTTTGAGGGCAAGTTTGGCAAGACGTTTCTGGCCGCTTTCCCAGGGTTGACCGCCACCTTCTGGCTGCTGGCCGTGTCGGAACTGCTGGCGTTCGCGCTTGCCGTGCTGGCGCTGGTGTCTGCTGAATTCCTGGAACGCAAATCCTTGAGGTGTCTTCCGGCCATGCTGGTCTGGAGCCTCTTTGTGTTCGTGCAACTGGGCTTCGGGCAATGGCTGACCCGGGAGTTTAACGGCGCCTTTCAGCAGTTCATGTATTTCAGCGGCACTCTGCTGGCGCTTGAGTTCGTGGTCAATTCCCGCGCACGGCCGGCGCCTCCGCCCTAGTCGCCTCGAAGAGGTTGAGAAACAGGACCAAGCAAAACGAAAACAGGCACCCTGCCGAGCAGAGTGCCTGTGAATGGAAACAAAGGAATTACTTCGCGCCGAGGATGGCGTCTTTGGCCGCTTTGGCCACACGGAATTTTACCACCCGCTTGGCCGGAATCTGGATTTGTTCGCCGGTGGCCGGGTTGCGTCCGATGCGGGCCTTGCGATTTACGAGCACGAGTTTTCCGAGGCCGGGGAGGGTGAAGGTATTCTTGGCGTTCTTGTAGGCCATCTGCACGAGGTGCTCGATGATGGCCATGGCTTGCTTCTTGGAGATTTCGTTTTTTTCTGCGATCTCTGATGCGATCTGCGATTTCGAGAGTGATTTTGCCATAGCGTTCGTTAGTGTTGTTTTGTGTTCGTTGGTTGTGATGAAGTCATTCGACTTGCGCGTATTAAAGCCATTCAGAGAGGTCGTGCAAGGAGAAAATCGTGAAAAATATAAGTATTTTCACGATTTCGGCAGGCGTCCAAATCAGCGCAAGCTTGACTTGAATCAAGGTTCTTCCAACATCACTGCGATGGCTGCACTCTTCACTATCCAGGGCGATCTGCGCTACGACATTGTTCGGAAGATCTATGAAGGCGGCATGGGCATTGTCTATGAAGCGGAGCAGCACGGAGCGCGTCAGTTCGTCAAGCGCGTCGCCATCAAGGTGATTCGGCAGAACTATGCCAACCAAAAACAGTTCATCGAAAATTTCATCGGCGAAGCCAAACTGGTCGCGGATCTGATTCACACCAACATCGTTCAGACCTATCAGCTCGGCGAGGCCAAGGACATCTATTATATCGCGATGGAACTGATCCGGGGCGTCAATCTCGAACAGTTCAGCGATCAGTTGCTGGACAAAAAACAGACTCTCCCGCTCGAACTGGCCGTTTTCATCGCCAGCCGCGTCGTGCGCGGCCTCTCCTACGCTCATGCCAAGACTGACAAGGACGGCAAGCCTTTGGGCATCGTCCATCGGGATGTCAGCTTTAAGAACATTATGATCGCCTTTGAAGGCGACGTGAAGTTGACGGATTTTGGCATCGCCAAGGCGCGCGGCTTTTTGGTCGATGACGAGGGGGAAGTGGTGGCTGGCAAAGCCGACTTCATGAGCCCGGAACAGGCCAATTTTCAGATTACGGACAAGCGCTCCGACCTTTTCTCCGTCGGCGTTGTGCTGGCAGCGCTGCTGCTGGGCCGAAATGTGTTCAAGGGTGAAACGCCCGAGACGTCGCGCAAGAATGTCATGACCATGCCCATCCCGGATTTCCGCCGACTCGATTCGCGGATCGACGACCGCCTCAATCAAATCCTGCACCGCTGCTTTGCGCGCGAACTTGAGAAGCGTTATCCCCTTGCCGACGAGCTGCTCTACGACCTGGAACATTACATCTATCATTCCGGTTACGGCCCCACCAATGAGACCCTCGGCAAAATGATGCGTGAATTGTTCGGCCAGAACCCATCCCTGGCTTCGAGGGACGCCAAGGGCAGTACCCGCATGCTCGAACGCACGGCCCGGACGCGGCGGTTGTAAAGGGCATGAAGCCATCTTCGTCCGTCGTCAAACTCGGACTGCTCCAGACGCGCTGCTCGCCCGATCCGGCCGCCAATGTGAAGAAGACCCTGAGCTTTGCCGAGCGGGCGGCCAAACAGGGAGCTCAGATCATCTGCACTCCAGAATTGTTTCGCTCCCAGTACTTCTGCCAAAGCGAAGACCACGAGAATTTCAAACTGGCCGAGAGCATTCCCGGTCCGACCACGGAGGCCTTTCAGAAACTGGCCAGGAAACATTCGGTCGTGGTCATCGCTTCGGTTTTCGAGAAGCGCGCGGCCGGCCTTTACCACAACACCGCTGTCATCATCGATGCGAACGGCTCGCTTCTGGGACTCTATCGCAAGATGCACATCCCGGACGATCCGCTCTTCTACGAAAAGTTCTATTTCACCCCGGGCGATCTGGGTTTCCGCGCCTGGGAAACGCGTCATGGAAAAATCGGCGCGCTGATTTGCTGGGACCAATGGTATCCGGAGGGCGCGCGCCTGACGGCTTTGCAAGGAGCGGAGATTTTGTTTTATCCGACTGCCATTGGCTGGCATCCCAAGGAGAAGCCGAAGTATGGCGCCAGGCAACACGACGCCTGGGAATTGATTCAGCGCAGTCATGCCGTGGCCAACGGTTGCTACGTGGCCGTGTCCAATCGCGTCGGCTTGGAAAGGCCCGCTGGCGGCGATGGACTGGAATTCTGGGGTCAGAGCTTCGTCGCCGATACCTCCGGCCAAATCCTCGCCAAAGCCAGCATGAACAAGGAAGAAGTTCTGGTCGTCCCGGTCGATCTGGGCAAGGTGGACATCACTCGCACCCATTGGCCCTTTCTGCGCGATCGGCGCGTGGATGCTTATGGTGACTTAACCAGGCGGCTGATCGATTAGAGTGATTGCCAACTTCAGGTCTGCCCATGACGGTTTTTCTTAATGGCGAATTCGTCCCTGCGGACCAGGCCGTGGTGTCCGTCTTTGACCGAAGCTTTCTCTACGGTGATGGGCTGTTTGAAACCTTGCGCGTGTGCGGAGGCGAACCGTTTCGCTGGCGGCAACACCTGACGCGTTTGCAACAGGGAGCGGACTTCTTGAAAATTCGACTGCCGTTTGTTCCAGAGGCTCTGCGCCACGCAGCGACCCGGCTCATTCAGGCGAACAAAGCGCCTGAATCCATTTTGCGCATCTCCCTCTCGCGCGGCCTTGGCGTACGCGGCTATTCGATCAAGGGTGCGGAACATTCGTTCCTGGTGATGTCATTGCATCCCTTGTCATCCCCTGACTTGAATAATCTGCCACAGTGGCGGCTCATCACGTCGTCGTTTCGTTTGCCTGCGGGCGATCCGCTGGCCTGCTTCAAGACTTGCAACAAACTCCCGCAAATCCTGGCTCGCGCCGAAGCGGAGACGCGCGGGGTGGAGGAAGCCTTGCTGCTGAACACCAACGGAGAAGTCGCTGAAGCCGCCAGCAGCAATCTGTTCTGGATAGACGGAAAGGTCATTTGCACTCCGCCGCTGGCCGCGGGAATTTTGTCCGGCATCACACGGGCGGTGGTCTTGGAGATTTGCGATCGTCGTGGTGTTCAAACCCAGCAACGAAACATCGTTCGAGAAGAGCTCCATCAGGCGGAAGGAGTCTTTCTGACGCTCAGCAGCCTGGGCATCGTGGAAGTCAGCGAGCTGGACCAGCAGCCTTTGAGGCAGTCACCCTTGCTGGCGACATTGCGGACAAACTACGCGGCTCTGATTAGCCAGGAGTGCGGTAAAGCCATCTGAGCATCTGAGCCTCGCGGTTTGACCTTCCGTTGCTTTTGCCCCAAACTTCCGCCATGGCGAATTCGTTTGGCCATTTGTTCCGCATCACCACGTGGGGCGAATCCCATGGCGGCGGTGTCGGCGTGGTGGTCGATGGCTGTCCTCCGCGATTGGAACTTTCGGAAGCAGACATTCAGCCCGACCTGGATCGCCGCCGGCCCGGCCAGTCCAGGATCGTGACACCGCGCAAGGAGCCTGACACGATCCAAATTCTGTCCGGGGTATTCGAAGGCAAGACACTCGGCACTCCCATCAGCATGTGGGTACGAAATGAGGACATCCGTCCGGAAGCTTATTCGGAAATGGAGACGAAGTTCCGTCCTTCGCATGCCGACTACACGTATCAAGCCAAGTTCGGCGTTCGCAACTGGCAAGGCGGCGGTCGCACCAGCGCGCGCGAAACGATCGGGCGTGTCGCGGCCGGAGCCATTGCAAAAAAGATTCTGCGCGAGCGCTACGGCGTGCAAATTCTGGCTTACGTCAAACAAGTGCAACGGCTGGTGGCGGAAGTCGATCCCGACAAAGTCAAAGCGAAAGATATCGAAGCGAATATGGTTCGCTGCCCCGACGCCGGCGCCGCCGACAAAATGATCCAGCTCATCGAACAAATGCGCAAAGCTGGCGACAGCGTCGGCGGCATCGTCGAAGGGGTTGCCCGCGGCGTGCCACCAGGATGGGGCGAACCTGTCTTCGACCGGTTGGAAGCGGATTTAGCCAAAGCGATGATGAGTCTTCCTGCTTCCAAAGGCTTTGACATTGGCTCCGGCTTTGATGGCATCCTGCTGACCGGCAGGCAGCACAACGATCCGTATCGAATGAAGGAAGGCAAGGTGCGCACGGTGACCAATCGTTCCGGTGGAATTCAGGGCGGCATCTCCAACGGTGAGACGATCTATTTCAGAGTCGCTTTCAAGCCCGTGGCCACGGTCATGCACGAGCAGGACACAGTGAACATCAAGCTTCAGAACACAACGCTCAAGGCTCGTGGCCGGCATGATCCTTGTGTCCTTCCACGCGCGGTGCCGATGGTTGAAGCAATGACAGCCTTGGTTCTCGTCGATCACGCCCTGCGACACAAAGCGCAATGTGAGTAACTGCGTTCAGTCGATTGGTCGGAGTTTAGAATTGAAGAGACGATGTGGACAAGAAAGACAAAAGAGGAACTTGTTCAGACTCGGAAGAGGCAGAAGATTGCCGACATCCTGGCAGCGGTAGTCTTATGGATTTTTTTATCCTGCTTTACGGCCGCAGTTCCTGGCTGGGGCGAGAATGCAAAGGTATCAACTTTTAAGGACTTTCTCCAACGTCTGCCACCGAGGATGGCTTTTTGGGGATTGGTGGCCGGTTGTTCCCTGTGGGGCCGCTTCAAGGTAAGGAAGTCTGGAAAAGCGACCGCCGTCGTTTGCCTACGTTGTCAGACGGTAAAAGCCCGGCAGGGGGAAACCGTGTGTCAGTGTGGTGGAGAGCTTGTAAACCTGAATGAGATGAAATGGCTCAAGGAAACGCAGGTTGAATAGCTCGTTTCGCTTCTTAGCGCAGCCATCGGACCCACCAGACGACTAACTTTTGCCCGCCGAATATCCACAGGGTCGCCGCCAACGCAATGTACGGTCCGTAGGGGAGGCGGCTCGACCACTCCTGCTTTCGCATCAGGATCAGAACAAGTCCCACCAGGGCGCCGATGATCGAACTAAGCATCAGGGAAAAAAGTGTGGCCTGCCAGCCGAGGAACGCGCCGATGGCTCCCATAAATTTCACGTCGCCCAGGCCCATCGCCTCGCGCGGCAGGACCATCTTATCGGTCACGACCTCCAGATAAGGCACCTCTTCCGGATCCAGAACTTCATCGCCGATATGTAGTTTTTCAGGACTTAGCCGGATGCGGACAGCCTTGTAGCAACGGTCGATCATCTCCACTACTTTCGCTTCCATGGTGATGACGTCGTTCTTGCGGTAGAACAAATCTTCGTAAGGAATTTCCTTGTCCGGCAGGATCAAAGCGGTCTCCGTAAAAACGACTTTCGTATCGGCAGGCAATTCGAGCCTCTGCTTTCCAAACAACAATTTGCCCAGGCGCAGTATCATGTAAAGCGTGCCGGCGCCTACGAGGATCCCCAGGAAGCTCCGTCCGCCGGCCAGCAACCTCTGGTCCGTTCCCTGCAAGGCAGGCACAGCAATCGAGCACAAAAAGCCGGCCACCATGCCTCCAAAGGTGATCTCATCCGGGATGATGAAGTGCTCGAAATCGATAAACGTGGCCACGATGAAGCCAGCCATGATCAAACAATAAACCAACGCCAGCCAGGCGGATTGCCCGCCGGCCAAAAGCCAGCTACCCAGAAACGCCAGGCCGGTCAGGAACTCCACCAGGAAATAGCGCGGGGAAATGGGCGCCCGGCAATTCGCGCATTTGCCGCGCAGATAGAGCCAGGTGATCAATGGGACATTCAGATACCAGGGAATGGAGTATTTGCATTGAGGGCAGTGCGAGGCCGGGAAAAGCAGACTCTCCCCGCGCGGCATGCGATAGATGCAGACATTCAGGAAACTCCCGACGATGCATCCGAATGCGAAGAAAACGGCCGACCAAAAATGAAATGGCACAGCCACCCACACGTTGGCGTCAAACATAAGAGAATCGGTTCAAGGAGCGTGGCCGAAACGTCAAAGGTCTCTGGCGGCCTTCTGGACTGCTCCCTTCGAACTTACGTTGAACCATAGACATTTTTTTCGAGCGCTTTACGCATCACCGTGATCGGCGCCTTTTGTCCACTCCAAAGTTCCAAGGCTTTGGCGCCCTGATGGAGCAGCATTCCGAGACCGTTGGCGATGTGGCATCCCGCGGCTTTGGCGGCGTTGAGCAAGGGCGTCTCGGCCGGTCGATAGATCATATCATAGACCGCGCGGGTCTGACTCAGCGAGAATGCGGTGCGGTCGAAAGGAAGCTCATCACCGGGCCTCAAACCCACAGAGGTTGCATTCACAACCAAACCGATTGGCTGGCGGGGATAACTGATCGACGTTTTGACCTTGGGGAAGCGCTGGCCAATTTCAGCAGCGATAGCCTCGGCTTTGCCGATCGTGCGGTTCACCAGGAACAGCTCCGATACGTTTTCAGCAGCAAGCTTGAGGGCGGCCACTCGTCCGGCACCGCCAGCGCCGAGCACCAACACTTTCGCGCCGGCCAGTTCAAAGTGAAGGTCCTCTCGAAGGGATCGAGCGATGGCATCGGCATCGGTATTAAAGCCCTGGCTGCGGATTTGATCGGGAGTCCTGTCGCCGAAAGACCCGAGCGGCTGCCATTCTCCGCGTTCATTCCGCCCTTCAAAGCGAATGGTGTTCACCGCGCCCCAGGCCTGGGCCGATTCGTCCAATAGGTCCACCAGATCCACGGCCAGCAGCTTGTGCGGAACGGTCAGGTTGAGGCCGATAAACCTCATCTCCCTCGCCCCTTCAATGGCTGCGCGGAGATGATCGGGACGCACCTCAAACGCCAGGTAACGCCAGTTCAATCCCAAGGCCGCCATGCCGGCGTTTTGCATGGCCGGCGAAGCGGAATGTTGGATCGGATGCCCGTAAACAGCGCAATAGCGCGTCGAGGCATCGATCGGTGTCTTGAAAAACTCGGACACGCGCTGGTTATAGGCGGGGCCATTTAAAGTTCAAAGCCCAAATCATGGAGCGATATCGATTGCCAAAAGTAATTTCCAAAAAGGTGGGCGACGCCCTGCTGGGCGTCACGGCAAGCCGGCAGGTTTGCCCCACCTTTTCGGAAATTACTTTTGGCAATCACTCGAAGCACACGAGGCCGTTCGAGGAAGGGGAGCGCGACCGTCCCGGTCGCACCAGTCGGCGTCCCGCCGACTGGACCGTGGCAGACCGCACAAACGAACGTTGCGCGTAACCGAACCCAGAAATGTGTTTTCGGCGCGACGCCGAAAACTGCGGGCGAGACGCGCAGGACGCCTGCGCTCCTGTCTCAATCGCACCAAAGGGCAAACAGCCGCGCGTTCTGCAGCTTGATACGTAACGCCACCGGGCCATCATGGTCTTTTGGAAGGTCCTGCTTCCATTCCACAGGGATATCCAGTCCATCACGTTGCACGGGCTTGGAACGGGCGATCTGGCTGCCATCGGCGCCCAGCAGTTCGACCACGATCTCTCCAAAATCCGATTTGGCATTGAGGTGCAGTTTTCTGCCCTGTAATTTTAGCGGCTTGGTCAGAATCTCACCCCCTTCAAACGAAGCTTCCAGGGCCACGAACCGATCGCGTTGGATGGTGGCGAAACCGATGCCGCTTTTCTCCGGGCCTTTGTCAGGACCTGCGTAGGGACCATGCCGATACATCCGCCCGCCGTAGTAGAAACGCAATTCATCCTTCACGAGGATCGGATCGTTGTTGGCCAACGAAAGGTTGAAGCGATCCCAACTGCCAATCAGCCCCAGAGCAATGAACGCGCTGCGGTCGCCGACGCGCCGGAAGCGGATGCTGTCGCGGCTGACGGCAAGCTGCACATCCAGCGTGCTCTCCTCGGGTGTGGCGTGAAATACCTGCACCAGGCCAATGTAAATGCCTTCGTAAGGAAAGACCTTCATCGAGTAGATCTCCGTGCCCGGTTTGTCTTGAGTATCGGCTGTCAAAACGACTGGCGCGGCGTCCGGTTTGGAAAAATTCCAACGGAGAAAGTCGCTGGACTCGACGCGAGCCACAGCGCGCCCGGAGAACCATGTCTTGAACCAATCGTTCGTGGACCATGCGGCGGCCACTTCCGGCAACGCCTTTCGGGTGCGCCCGTACAGGACGTACTTGTTCCGCGTGGGATCCCACATCCAGTGCGTCGCGCCGTCCACGATTGCTTCGGTGGCCCAACTATCCATCAGCTTCCAATGAATACCGTCCGGACTCCCTGCCACCCCAAGGCCGCGGCGCTGGCCTTTGTGCCACGGGTCGCCGTCGCTGCCCTTGTATTTCCAATCGATGTCGAGGAAACCCATCTTGTACCGCCGCGAAGGATCGGGATCAGGATCGTCCCGATGCACGCCGAAGAGCTCATAAAAATAGGGGAACGCCTCCGGTGATTCGGTTTTGCTCTTTTTGCGGAACAGAATATTGGACCGCTCGCCGTCCACGAGCGTCAGCTCAAGCGGTGGCTTGCTCCATTGAATCCCGTCATAACTTTCCGCATAGCCGACGCCCATTCCGGATTTGTACCACATCTTGAATTTGGCGCCGTCGCGAATGACGGAGCCGTACACGGTGGCCATCGGCGGCTCCCACCTCTCCCCCGGCCAAAGGACGGGATTGCCTGGATACTTCTGTGCGGACTCGACTGTGCGCTTGACGCGGCTCATCGACGCAATCAGGTGGTCATCCAGAAACAATTGCCTTGCCGCACCGATGGGGATGGGCGGCTCCGCTGAGGCGCCAACTCCCGCCACTGCGATGAAAAGCAGAGTGCAAATCTGCGCTGCGGCTTTCGACATCATTTCACGTATAGGAACTCGCTCGCATTCAGCAAAACCCAGCCGACGCTTTCCATCCCGTGCTGGCGAGCCAGTGCCAGAGCCCGTTTTATCTCGTGGCCGTCGGCCTGGCGACCGACGACAAGACGATAGGCGAGATTGATTTGCTCAGCGGGATCTTTGCCCGCCTCGACCTCCAGACGCTCAGCAAAACGTTGCGCTTGCCGCTGGACAAACGAATTGTTCATCATGCCCAGCGCCTGAATCGGTGTGGTCGTGACATTGCGTGCCGGCGTTTTGGTGGATGGGTCGGGACAATCCAGTGAGTCCAGCAACGGGTTGCGCGCCGACTGAACGTTGCTGCGATAGATCGTGCGCCGGTTGAACTGGGGCTCGTCCCGATCCGTGAGCGTGTAAAAATGGGAGTTGTTAGTGAACACAGTGAAGGGGCGAAACCCCGGACCAGCCATCTGCAGATTGAGTTGGCCGCTGATGTGCAGCATGGCGTCACGGATCTCTTCCGCCTCCAGCCTGCGCAGCGGATAACGCCACAGCATCCGATTGTCAGAATCGATGGCCGCAGCAGGGTCATTGGGTTGAAAGGATTGCTGGTAAGCGCTGGAGAGCATAATCAGCCGATGCAATTTTTTCGCGCTGCCACCACCCGCGATGAATTCGCTGGCCAGCCAATCGAGCAACTCCGGGTGTGTGGGTTGCTCACCGTTGGCTCCAAAGTCGTTGGGCGTTGCGACAATGCCGCGTCCAAAATGATAATGCCACACGCGATTAACAAACACGCGCCACGTCAGCGGATTGTCCGAATTCACAATCCACTCGGCCATTTTCAGGCGGCGCAACGCTTCAGGAGCATCCTTTGCCAAACCGAAGTCTTCGGTCAAACACCGCACTGCTGACAGACCGCCGGCAACCACCTCTTCCCGTTTTTTCTCCACGTCCCCGCGAGCCAGAACGAAGGTCGCTTCCGGCTGACGGGAATTGGCAGCGTAAGCCAGTGGGACCACCGAAAGTTTTCTGGCGGCTTCCTTTTGGAGCGCCAGCTCAGCGAGCAACGCCTCACGCTGTTGCCTCTGAGTTGAAGTTAGTGCCTGGACGATTTCGGCAGGGGTCACGATTGGCGGTCCACAGCGAAATGAAGCTGCAATCTCCCCGGCGTCCAACGCGCGGTCGTAGAGATGCGCTTCCTCGATCGCACCCTCAAAAAAGCCGTTGCCCGCGCCGTGATGGCGAAGCCCGACCAGGATGCGAGTGTTGTTGGCTGGAAAGCTTCGCAAGGACGCCTGCTCCCCATCGGGCGAATAAGAACCGTACCGCTCTCCATTGCGATAGATGGCGATGCTGTGGTTCGTGCTGTAGCTAATCGCCATGTGAATCAGTTCCCCGCTCCCGGCGGTTTCCACCGGCGCTGGCAAATCCCGCGTGCGCTGGAAGAACTCGCTGCCAGCGATCCATTTCATCGGCTCGCGTTCGCCATAGACGATGGCATCAAAAGACTCGCCATTGCGGTTTAACTCCACCGCCATGACGCCGCCACCCCGCTGCGAGAGATTCGACAGCGCCACCCAGGCTTCCAGGGTCTTTTCGCGAAGTTCCGTCCGCAACGGCTCCGTCTCCATGTAGGAATCCCGGGCGTTCAACTGGAGTCGCCCGTCTTTTAATGCCGCCCCGCCATGCAACTTTCCGTGCAGTGCGCCCGCGCTGTCGTTTGCATTTGTTTCGAAGGTCCACTTTGCGAATGGAAGTGGCGCGCGCGGACTTGTTGCCGTCGCTCTGGCTATGAGGGCATCCTTTTTGGCGGCGTCTTCAAGGGCCGTAATCTCCCGTTCCAACTGTTTGACGCGCGAGTTCGCCTGCGCCAGCGCTGCTTCACGAACCTTTTGATCTTCCGCAGTGAAAATGGCCTTTTCGCCATGACGGACTCCTGCGAAGGCCGCCTTCAACCGGTAATAGTCGCGCTGCGGAATGGGATCGAACTTGTGATCGTGGCACCGCGCACAATTGATCGTCACGCCCAGGAACGTCTGGCCAACGGCCGAAATCATATCTTCCAACTCCTCTTCCCGGATGCGGGCTTTCAACAGATCGCTTTTCGATGCCACGCTGCCGGCTTCGTCCCACGGTCCGGCGACCAGAAAGCTCGTGGCCACAATCCCCTGGCGTGTGACCGGCTCGAGCGCATCGCCGGCAATCTGCTCCTGGATAAACTGCGCATAAGGTTTGTCCTCGTTGAAGCTGCGGATGACGTAGTCGCGATACCGCCAGGCATGCTCGCGAATCTTGTCGTACTCGAATCCCTGGCTTTCCGAGAATCGCGCCACGTCCAGCCAGTGACGCGCCCAACGCTCGCCATACCGCGGCGAGGCCAGCAATCGATCCACAACTTTGACAAACGCATCCGGAGTTTGGTCCGAAAGGAAGTCGTCCAATTCCTTTGGTGTCGGAGGAAGCCCGTGCAGATCGAAGGTGGCGCGCCGCAGCAGAGTCATCTTGTCCGCCTGTGAATTTGGCTCGAGGCCCTTTTGCTCCAGTTTCTCCAGGATGAAATAATCAATCGGATTACGCGGCCAATCCTTCTTCCTGATCCGGGGGATTGCTGACTGGCGATGAGGCTTGAACAACCAATAATCCCGCTGAGCAGAACTCCTCGCCGACTCCGGCCCGTCCGGCCACGGCGCTCCCTGGTCGATCCACGCCCTGAGCAAACTGATTTGTTCGGCCGTCAGCCGCTCTCCCTTTTGTGGCATGATCCTGTCGGCGACCAGACCGGCCACGAAATGGATCAGTGGACTTTCGTCGCTCTTGCCAGGGACGATATCCGGAGCGTAGTCATCACCCCCCTTCAAGGCGGCGGCTTTGTCATCGAGGCGAAAGTTGTTTCTTTGTTTCTCCGGGCCGTGACAAGAGTAGCAGTGCCTGGCAAAGACCGGGCGGATCTCCTTTTCGAAATCGACGACGTGCGTGGCCGCCACCGGCAATCTGGTCTTGTCGATCCCGGCCGGTGACGCGGCAGACGCCGGCAACACGGCGTGACAAAGCAGGAGAAAGGGGATTGGGCCTCGAACTATTTTCCTGTCTAGCATCATGGGCTGTAAGCGGCGGAGAACGAGCAATCCTATAGCACGCCAGGCCGACCAAACAAGGCTGCTTCTGCTCTGAGATTATCGGTCCCGATCCAATGTTTTGCTTATTCCCACGCTGCTCGCGCGCTTGGCGATTCTGCGACTGGTGACGATTTTGTCCACGGTTCCGGCTTCCAGATATCCGGCCTTTAAGTTCTCAAGAATCTCATCACGGCGGTCGTAAAGACGTTTTAATTTCCTGGGCTTGGCGCGGCTCAGACAATAGGCAGTCAATAGCGGCAGGGCGATCGTGGAATCGACGTAGGCGACCACGCAATCGGGAAGCGTATCCGGATCGACTTTGCCCCAACTCACGGCTTCAGCCGGCGTCGCGCCGCTCAGCCCGCCGGTATCCGGGCGCGCGTCCGTGCACTGGAGAAAGTAATCGTGCCCTTTCTCCTGGATACCCATGACCTCCTGGATCTGCGGCTCGGTCTGAAGCACGAAGTTCTTCGGCGACCCGCCGCCGAGGATGAAGACCGAGGATTTGTGCCCGGTGGTCTTGGCTTCATACACAATCGCGGTTGTCTGGTTCACATCGCGATTCACGTCGAAGAGCAGTTCTGAATCGCGGAACGCCATGACCGCGACGTTCAGGCCGATGGAACTGTCGCCGGGGCTGCTGGTGAAGACGGGGATGCCGCACTCGTAGGCGGTGGCCAAAACAGAACTGTCCTTCAGACCCAGCTTGCGGCTGCGCGCGGCCACATATTTGCCGAGCAGATAATGAAATTCATCGGTGCCCATGGTGCGCTGGAATTCCGGGCCCTGGATGACTTCCCGCACGAAGGCGTCGGTGTCGAGCAGCACGTTGTAGTCGAAGAGCACGTCGTAGATACGGATGACGCCGTCGCGGTGCAGCTCCACGTCATTGAGAAAGGGCGATCCCGCGTAAAGCTTCATGTCCAGCGCGTAATGCATGTCGTGATAAAGATTGGCGCCGGTCGAAACAATCCAATCGATAAAGCCCGCTTTCATCAGCGGAATCAGACACGATTTGCCGAGACCGGCGGGGGTAAGCGCTCCCGTGATGCTCATCCCGACGAAGCCATTGTCGGGGAGCATTTTCTCGGTCAGCAACTTGGCCGCTTCCCGCATGCGCCCGCCGTTGTAGGCCAGAAAGGTTTTGTCGATCAGGTCCGCCGCGGAAATATCTTTGCCCACACCGAGGGGATTGAGCCGCGGGTAGGCAGCAAATTTGTTCGACGACTTTTCAGAGTTTGTCATGGGCGGCATTGTTCGGAAATCACTTTTAAAGGCAAATGGAAAACGCGCTTGATGAAACGCGTCGCCTGACCTTACCGCGAGACTCGCTAGTAATCTCGTTTTCGATTTCACGCTTCCCTTGCTCTCTCCGCCCCGCCTTTGGCACACTGCGGCTGTCAATGCATGAGAGGATCCGAATCTGGACGGAGACGGTTGAAACGTTCGTCCTGGAAGTGATTCTGGAACAGCGTCGCGACCGCCGCGCGGCCATCGTCCGGTTCCTGCTTACCTTGCTTTCGAAGGTTTTCCATCTGGCGGTCAAGGTGCGGCGATTTCTCTATGACATGCGGCTGCTTCGCGATTACACCATCGGCGTGCAGGTGATCGCGATTGGCAACCTCACCGTCGGTGGCACAGGCAAAACGCCGGTCGTGGAGAAATTCGCACGCGAGTTGCAAGACCAGGGGCGCACCGTGGCCATTCTCTCTCGAGGCTATCGCTCCAAGCCGCCGCCCTTGACCAGGCGCTTGATCAATAAAATTCTCTTGCGCGAAGACCGCACGCCGCCTCGAGTGGTGTCGGATGGAAAGTCGCTCTTGCTCGATTCAGAAACGGCCGGCGACGAGCCTTACATGCTCGCTTCGAACTTGAAAGATGTGGTGGTGTTGGTGGACAAAGACCGGGTGAAGAGCGGACGCTACGCGATTGAAAAGTTCGGGTGCGACACGCTTCTGCTCGATGACGGCTTTCAATACTGGAAGCTGGCTGGGCGCCGCCGCGATATCGTGCTGATCGATTGCCAGCAACCCTTCGGCACCGAGCGGTTGTTGCCACGCGGCACGCTGCGCGAACCGCCGGCCCATTTGGCGCGCGCCAGCACGATCTTCATTACCAAGAGCGATGGCAATACCACCAGCCTGCGAGCGCGAATCGCCAAGAATAATCCGGTCGCAGGCATCATCGAGTGCATTCATCACCCGCTCTATTTCGAAGACGTCTTTACAGGCGAGCGGCTCGGTCTGGACTTCCTGAAGGGCCGCAAGGTGGCTTCCCTGAGCGGCATCGCCCAGCCGGAGAGCTTCGAGAAAAGCCTCCTGTCGCAGGGCGCGGAATTGGTTTACACCAAGCGCTTCGCCGACCATCATCGTTTCACCCAGCAGGAAATCTTGAACGTCGTCAACCGCAGCAAGAAACGCCAGGCCACGGCCATCATCACCACGCAAAAGGACGCGGTGCGATTCCCGAAAATCGACCGGCGCGATCTACCCATCTATTTCATGCGTGTGGAAATCAAAATCCTCAGCGGGGCGAAGGACTTCCATGACTGCGTGCGCCAGATCTGCTTTCGTTAAGCCATGGACCGCTTCCTTTATTATTTAGGCCTGAGCGTGGTGAGATTCCTTCAGGCACTGCCGTTGCGGTGGGTCGCGTGGGCGGGCCGCGCCGGAGGCGCACTGGCTTATTGGCTGGACGCCCGGCATCGGCGCGTGGCCATCCGAAACTTGAGCGCCGCCTTTGGCGAGGAACGGTCGCCAACCGAGTTGCGCGGGCTGGCAAAGGAGAACTTCAAACGCCTCGGCGAGAACTATTGTTGCGCCGTCAAGACCGCCGCCATGACCTGGGCCGAGCTGGAGGGCTGTTTGGAATTTGCCGGTTTGGAGAAACTCCAGGGCGGGAGCAGCACGCCACAAAGTCGCGTCTTTGCCATCGGCCATTTCGGCAATTTCGAACTTTATGCGCGGGGCAACCATGCCATGCCGCAATACCAATTTGCCACCACCTATCGCGCCTTGAAGCAGCAAGGATTCAATCGGCTGCTGCTCGAGCTTCGCCAGCGTTCGGGCTGTTTGTTGTTCGAACGCCGCTTCGATGCGGATGCATTGCGCGCTGCCATGAGCCGCCAGGATTTGATCCTGGGCTTTTTGTCCGATCAACATGCCGGCAGTTCCGGGGCGTGGGTGTCTTTCTTCGGGCGCGTCTGTTCGACCACGACAGCCCCGGCCATTTTTGCGCAGCGTTATAAGCTTCCGCTGCACACGGCCATCTGTTATCGCGCGGGCCTGGGCCGGTGGCGGATCGAGGTCGGCGATGAGATTCCGACCCTGCGCGGCCAAGAACGCCGATCCGCCAAAGAAGTCATGCGGGACGTAAACCAGGCATTCGAAACCGCCATTCGACGCGATCCGGCGAATTGGTTTTGGGTGCACAACCGGTGGAAGCCCAGGAAGACTGCGGTTGCGAGCGTGCAGCCAAAGGTCGCAGACACGGAAGCGGCTGTTGAAGGATAGAAGATCGAAGATGGAGGATAGCTAAATGCTGGCGAGCGCGGTCTATCCTCAATCTTCCATCCTCAATCCTCAGCGCATCCTGGTGCGCGGAGTCAACTGGCTGGGCGATGCGGTTATGTCCACGCCCGCGCTCCAACGGCTGCGTGAAGCCAGACCCACGAGCCATATCTCCATGCTGACTCACCAAAAGCTGGCCTCTCTCTGGACGGATCATCCGGATGTGGACGGGGTGCTGACGTTCGAGAGTGGCGAGAGCATTTTTCAAATCGCGCGGCGATTGCGACCGGAGAATTTTGACGTGGCGCTGCTGCTGCCCAATTCGCCGCGTTCGGCCCTGGAAGTTTTTTGGGCGGGTATTCCGCACCGCATCGGCTACGCGCGGGCGTGGCGCAGGTTTCTTCTGACTCATTCCGTTCCACCGCGGCCCGAGCGCGTCCGCATGCGCAAGCGCTCTCTCGGAGAAATAAGAAGATTGATTGCCAGCTCGAATCCACCACCCGCGCGAGCGTTTCCCGCCGAGGCGCACCATATTTACGACTACCTGCGCCTGGCCGCAGTCCTTGGGGCAAACCCCGAGCCAGTGCCACCGCGCCTCGTTGTGCGCCTCGATGAGGTGGAAGCCATCAAAAGGCGCTTTGAATTCCCGACCGGTGGCGATGAGAGTCCCTTACTCCTGGGTTTAAATGCTGGCGCGGAATATGGGCCAGCCAAGCGTTGGCCGCGCGAACGGTTTATCGCCACTGCCATCGCATTACAGAAACAAACCAACTGCCATTGGTGGATTCTGGGGAGCCGTGCCGATCAAGAACTGGCCTCGGCGATTGCGGCCGAAATCCAGGCATCCGGAGCGGCGTCCTCAGGCTCGGTTCGCTCCCTGGCAGGGTTGACTTCTTTGCGCGACTTGTGCGCGGCCTTAAGAGCCTGCGACGTGGTGCTGACCAATGACACCGGCCCCATGCACGTGGCCGCCGCAGTTGGAACTCCCGTGGTCGTTCCCTTCGGCAGCTCGTCCCCAGAACTGACCGGGCCGGGCCTGCCGCGCCCAGCGCCACAAGCTCACGTGCTCTTGAATTCCAGGGCTCCCTGCGCTCCTTGTTTTCGCCGGCGATGCCCAATCGATTTCCGTTGTATGATGAATATCAGCGTTGAACAGGCGGTTGCGGCCGTGCTGCACGTGCTCAGTCTCAGGTCCAGCCTCAGGTGAATGAAATGTTGTCACCTCCTTGCCCAGGCTCTCGTCCTACAAAACGAATCAACGACTATATCGATTGCCAAAAGTAATTTCCGAAAAGGTGGGGCAAACCTGCCGGTTTGCCGCGACGCCCACCTTTTCGGAAATGACTTTTGGCAATCGATATAACCCACGAAAAGGTGGAGGAAACGCGCACTTTGTTGGAAACAATGTTGCGTTGTTTGGGAGGCATTCATCGATTGGAGCCTGCCAGTGGAACCTGAGCCCATACCGCTCGAACATTCGCGGCCGCAAAACTCATCTGAAGCGCTTCCAACCAGAGATTACCGGGTGTAAGCGGCAAATTCGTGCGTGCGCCCGGCAGATTCGTCTGTGCAAATCGCGCTTGTGGCAAACACAATTCGCGGTTCCCATTTGCCAATCCCTAATTCGCGCGATCCCATGGACGCGCCGCTTGTGTCCGGCCATGCCGAGCGTTGCGTAGCGCAGGCTTTCTAGAGCATTTTAAGCAATGCTATGGCCGAAAAGGAGACGAACCACAAAGCCACAAAGAGCACAAAGGCTCGAAAGAGTCCATCTTTGTGTTCTTTGTGACTTTGTGGTTGTCTGGCTATAGTGCCGATCTCCTCACCACCACCGATGCCTATCTCGAGCGTCTGGCCGAAAGGCCCGATGACGCTCCCGCAACCAAAGCAGCCAAAACGGCGCTCGTGGCGAAGTTCGTCGCGCACCAACTCTCGGCCAGCTTCGTGCAGGACCTTATCGATGATCGGGCCGCCATTGATGCCGCCTCCGACGAGCTGGTCAGTGGCCGGGTCGAAGGCGTTGAAAACACTGCCGCTGTTGGCCGATTGATTCGCGCAGGCATGAAAGAAGTGATTTACCTCAACGCCATCATGCACAACAAATACGCGCGCAACCCTGATAAACTGCGCGCATGGGAAAGCGCCAGTCGCATCGAGCGCGCGCCACAGCGGGAGAAGAGCGCTGCCAACGTGACAACCGTCAACGTGCCGCAGCCCAACCCCCTGGCTGCCTGAAACGTAACGCCGACATTCCTGTCGGCAAGTTGAGAGCCTTTCCAGGCTCCTTAAGAGGCCTCGCGCCGGCCCCGCCCTAACGCCGGCGTTGCGACTGCGCACCCTTGAACATTGAACGCTTCACCTTGGCCATTGGCCATTGAACGTTGGAAGTTGAACGTTGGAAGTTGAACGTTGGAAGTTGAACGTTGGCCATTGAACGTTGAACGTTGAACGTTGGACGTTGAGACCTTCCGCATAGATCACTCCCGGGTAATTCGACGCGCAATTCGCCAGCCATGCCAACGCGGGTCTCCCAGCGAGATATGTCAATACCATGGACCCCGTTCCTGCACGGTAGCGCCGACATTCCTGTCGGCAAGTTGAGAGCCTTTCCAGGCTCCTTAAGAGCCTCGCGACGGCCCCGCCCTAACGCCGGCGTTGCGACTGCGCACCCTTGAACATTGAACGCTTCACCTTGGCCATTGGCCATTGGACGTTGGACGTTGGACGTTGAACGTTGGACGTTGAACGTTGAGACCTTCCGCATTCCCCTCGTTCCCCTTTCACCCATCCAGCGGACTTCTCACCCCGATGCCCGGCTTCTGCATCACGTGCGTGTAGATTTGCGTTTCTTATCGTGGAAAAGGATGAATTGACGTATCCAGCCCCAATACGCCTCCTCG
>Ga0137465_1000207_pt1 | contig 39800 bp, 33 predicted proteins | sample EasRivERMGT828_2_FD_104906 | JGI IMG/M metagenome (GOLD analysis project Ga0137465, IMG submission 104906) | Soil microbial communities from meander-bound floodplain in the East River, Colorado, USA - East River MetaG ERMGT828_2 | ecosystem: Environmental > Terrestrial > Soil > Floodplain ... | reverse complement strand
GTAGCAGCGTTGGCACTGGGCATCGTCATGTTCTCGGTGGCCGGCATCTACACACTGATGGCGTTCACAGTAGTGCAGCGGCGCCGCGAGATCGGCATCCGATCGGCACTGGGGGCGTCTCCGCTGCGGCTGGTGTTGGGCATCTTCCGGCGCGTCCTGGTTCCGGTGTCGGTCGGCGCGGTGCTGGGCGGCCTGGGGGCTCTCCTGCTGGACTTTTACTTTTCTCCAATGCTGTTTCGGGAAGGCGGCCGTCCATTGCCATGGATTCTCCCCGCCGCCGAGGCCTTTGTCCTTTTAGTCGGAGCCATCGCCGTGTTCGGACCGGCCCGCCGCGCCCTTGGCATCGACCCGGTGGAGGCCATGCGAGAGAGCTAGGTTATACCTTGCGCTTCTACATATGAAGTTGCTACATTATGTAGAAGTCGGAGGCATAGATGACGCAGATCAAATCAGACCTTCCTCAAGGCACTTTGGATTTGTTGATTCTGAAAACAGTCGCGTTCGGTCCCGTGCATGGATACGCGATCGCGCAGCGGCTGCAACAGGTATCCCGAGATGTCGTGCAGGTTCCGCAAGGTTCCCTTTATCCGGCGTTGCATCGGCTCGAAAACCGTGGGCTTCTGGCGGCCGAGTGGAGAGAGAACGAAACCGGCCGAGAGGCGAAGTTCTATCGTCTGACGCGAACAGGAAAGAAGCAGCTTGAAACGGAGACTGCGAACTGGGAACGGCTGAGCGAAGCCGTCCACCTGGTTCTCGGGATGTCCGAAGGAGGCGGCCAATGAACTGGTGGCAGGCACTGCGGCGCCGAAAAAAGAACGAAGAACTGCTCGAGAAGGAATTGCGTTTTCATCTGGACCAGTATGCCGACGACCTCATCTCGCGCGGACACACTCCTGCTGACGCGCGGCGCCTTGCCAGGCTGGCTCTCGGCGGCCACGAACAAGTCAAGGAAGGATGCCGCGATGTTCGGCCCATGCGATGGCTGGAAGACTTGTTCCGGGATTTTTGCCACGCGCTTCGAACGCTGCAGCAGAATCCAGGCTTTGCTGCAATCGCGTTGTTGACCCTGGCCCTGGGCACCGGAGCGACGACCGTCATGTTTACGGTCGTGGACAATGTTCTGCTGCGGCCGCTTCCATATCCGGAGGTAAACATCCAGGAACAGACGCAAACGGCCACCCAGTACGGCAACCTTTGGGCATTTGCTTATCCGAATTTCATCGATGTCAAATCGGAAAGCCGCACTTTGGATATGGCGGCGTGGCGCGGGATCGGCGGAACTTTCGCGGGTAGCGGCGATCCCGAATATATCCGAGGCCTCCAGGCATCGTCCGAGTTGTTTTCGATTCTCGAAGTTCCATTTTCGCAAGGCCGGGCCTTTCGTCCGGCAGTGGATCAGCCGGGCGCACCCGCAGCGATGATCATCAGCGATAGTTTGTGGCGCCGCCGCTATGCTTCAGACTCCGCCGCTATCGGGTCGGTGGCTGTGTTTGAAGGAACACCGTACACGATCGTCGGTATTACGAGCCCGGGTTTTCGTTTTGATGGAACGGACGTCGAGGTGTTCACGTCGTTAGATCAAAGTACAGACACGAGATTGAAAAATCGCCAGGCGCATCCCGGCATTCGTGTTTGGGCGCGACTGCGTCCCGGAGCGGCGATGGCGGACGCGCAGACAGAACTGGAGGTCATCGGACGGCGTCTGGCCGCCCAGTATCCGAACTCCAATGCGGAGCGAACATTTCTCGTTCAATCTCTCGTTCCCAGTGTCGGAACTGTCGGGTCCACTCTATGGCCGCTGCTCGGTGCCGTCGTCCTCGTCCTGCTGATTGCCTGCGCGAACATTGCCAGCCTGCTTTTGGCGCGCGCGGTTTCGCATGAACGTGAGTTGGCGATGCGCATCGCTCTTGGTGCAAAACGGAGCCGCCTGGTTCGCCAATGCCTGACGGAAAGCGGAGTCCTGGCGATTCTCGGAGGCGCGCTCGGTGTCGGCCTGGCCACGTTGGGCATTCAACCGTTCGTGGCGTTGTGGCCCGACAATTTGCCGCGAGCGGAAGAAATCCACCTCGATTGGCGCGTACTCCTCTTCGCATTGGCCGCCTCGTTATTGAGCGGCGTCATTTTCGGACTGGCGCCGGTAATGCGCACCGGTGCTCATGCGCTCGAACAATCGATCCGTACTGGAGCGCGGTCGATCGCCGGAGGCACGCGACGGCTGCACAGCGCATTTGTTGTGTCCGAGATTGCGCTGGCCGTTGTGCTTCTATTTGCCGCCGGAGCACTCGGCAGCACTCTCCTGCGCAACTCATTACTGGACCCCGGACTGAACATTCGCAATGTCCTCGTTGCGCGCACGGCCCTCTCCCCCGCCATCCGGACGAATCCGGCGCGATTGCGCGCCTCCTGGCAAAACGTGCTCGATCGCGCGCGCCGCGTTCCCGGAGTGGAGGGCGCCGCGCTGGTTGATACGGTCCCGATGCGTGCCGGCAACAATCGGCTCGGGTATTGGACGACTCCGGAGCAGCCGCCGCTGAATCAGATGCCGTTGGCGTTGGCGACAACTGCGACGCCGGATTATTTGAAGGTCATGGGCATTCCGCTTCAGCGCGGGCGATTCTTCGATGATCAGGACCGGCTCGAAAACGAACCGGTTGTCGTGATCGACGAGGTGCTCGCGCAACGTGCGTTCGCCGGAACCGACCCGGTTGGAAAGAGGCTGTGGATCCAGGCAGAGCCATGGATGACAGTTGGCCCGCCGAAAGTCGTAGGTGTCGTCGGCCACGTCCGGCATTGGGGATTGGCCGACGACGACCAATCCGATATGCGCGCCCAGATCTACTATCCGTTTGCCCAGATCCCGGATTCGATGTTGAGCTTCTTCTCCACACTCATGTCGGTCGGCGTCCGCACCAATATCCCTCCGTTGGATACAGTCGACAGCATGAGGCGAGACGCGGTCGGAACGACGGGCGATGAAGTCCTCTATGAGGTTCGCACGATGGAACAACTTGCCGGCGAATCGCTTGCGCGGCAGCGGTTCCTCGTATTGCTGTTTACGATATTCGCCGGTATGGCTCTGCTGCTGGCATGCGGCGGCATCTACGGAGTGCTCGCGTACCTTACCAACCAGCGCGTTCCCGAAATCGGCGTCCGCATGGCGCTCGGCGCCAGCGCCGGACAGGTCATACGCATGGTTCTTCGTCAAAGCATGGGAATGGTGCTTGCCGGAATAACTCTGGGTACAGTCGCCGCCATCGCAGCTGGACAACTGCTGGAACGTTTTGTGGCCGGAGTGCAGGCGACCGAACCGTTGACTTTCGTCGCCATTCTCCCGTTGATGGTAGGAGCGGCACTGTTCGCGAGTTTTCTACCCGCGCGCCGGGCAAGCCGAACAGATCCGCTGCGAGCGCTACGCCAGGATTAGCCGACCAGCCAGAAATGCGAGAAGTCCGGTGCCGAATGGACCTAAAATTGCGCATCCCGTCTATCGTCGGTCTCCTGGTTGATTTAGCTTTACTAACTTAATTAGGAGAGGTTCTTTACTCTCTTCTCTTCTTTAATTTAGCTAATGAAACTGATTCCCAGATCGAAACAGCCGGCGTGCCCCTGACACAAGCGGTAGAAGAGAGCGGTGTAATCCACCTGGAACGTGATCGTAGCGGCGTCCGCCTCCTGTGCGAAGGGCACCAGAAAAAGAACAAGCATTGCGAGTTTCTTCATTCTCCCTCCTATACTCGTCACAGACGGAATCTTTAGTTGATGCACGTACTTTATCATTTCATGGCGCTCGCTCTGCTGTTTCAGCAATCCGAACTCGAACGGCTTCGCATGTTCTTCGGCCGCAATTTTGCTGAAACGGTTCAACTGTTAAAGAAGCAGCCCTCAGCGGAGACACTTCCGGAAAAACTGTCTTCCGATACGTTTATCCTGCCTGTCGGCCCGAACGGCAGCGCGGCTGTGTTTGGCTCGCCGGCACCCGGCCGCCTCATTGCGTTGCAGACAAACATTGTTTTTTGTCCGGGAACCGAGCGCGTCATGGCGCTACAGGCCCTCACCACTGCGCCTGTCAACATTCAAGAGGTGTTTAAGACTCCCGACAGCCTCAAGTTTGATACGCACCGTCCCGCTCTCCAATATCGGTTACGCGGCGTCACCTACACCGATGACGGCCAGTGGAAACTCGAAGCCGGAGAGGAGCCCGTCTCCGTCTGGAATGTCGACAACATCGAAATCGTTTTCCAGCCGATAACGACGAGCCCGGAGATCCAGGGTCAGATATGGTTCGTGGACAAAATCGTTTCGAATGAGTGCGCGTCGAAGGCAAAATAACTTAGCTCCATGCCGACATTTCTCTTGTTCTTGATTTTGAGCATTCAGGGCCTGACACAACCGACAGGCGTCGTGACGGGTCGCGTCCGGTTCAGTGACGGAAGAGCTGCTGCGGGCATGCGCGTGTCTGCGATGCTTGCGCCGGAGGCCGGCCGGCAAGACACCGCGGATGTCGGCGCGCTCTTCAGTCAAACACAGGCGGACGAAGACGGCCGTTATCGCCTGGAAGGAATCTCACCCGGCCGCTACTACGTCATGGCTGGGCGCGTCGATGCACCGACATACTACCCGGGCAGAGAAGATGTCCTCGCCGCAACTCCGTTGTCTGTGGCATCCGGAAAACCGATCGAAGGGATCGACTTCACGATCACGGAGTCGAGCGCGAGCATCCCCAACCCAGGTTCGATTAACATCAACGTTGCCATTCCCGTGAAGTTCCGGGCAGAAGCAGGCGGACCGATTCCAATCCTGTCGCCACAGGGCCGGATTCAGTTGAGCGCCAAACCGGCACGAAGCCCAGCGCCTGCCGGTGGTCCAATAACGTTTCAGTTCACTGTGAACACCAACGGCGCGGTAGTCAGTGCAACCACGGGTTCCGGATTGGTAGTCCTGCCGACTGGTCGTACGACTCCCGCGATCGTTCAAGTCGATGGAAGCGGCACTGTGACCGTTTCAGCAGGCGAGTATCGATTCTCGGTAGATAACCTGCCGCCGGATTCTGAAGTCAAGGCGATGTCGGCCGGCCCCGTCGACCTTCTGCGGAATCCGCTGGTGGTGAATGGTCCCGGAGCTCCCGAAATTAAGGTCACTGTCGGACTGAAGAACCCAAGGCCTCCGCGGCCCGCCGGAAGGACGATTCGTGGACGAGTTCTGGACGCAATAACCGGCAAGGAATGGATCGCCGAAACAGTGACTCTCACGGGAAAGCCGGGCACTCTTTTTTCCGACGGCGCGTTCGAGTTTCACGGCGTTACCGCCGCCTCGTATGTGCTCGAAGCTCGCGAAGGACTTCCGGGAGATCGCATGGCTTACTCGAACGTCGTTGTCGGCGCCAATGATGTGACGACGTCACTCACCTACACAGCGGTTCCGGCTTACGTCCGTGTGGCCGGACGCATTGTCGTTGAAGACGGCAGCTCACTGCGTCTCGGCAATTCACGAATTTTCCTCACGAATACCGGAACAACGTTTCAAGTGGCTGCGGATGGAACATTCAAAACGAGTCTGTCGGAAGGCAGGTATGACGTTACGGTGAGAAATCTGCCTGTCGGTTATTCAGTGAAATCGATTTCGTCAGGCGCGACCGAGCTCGCCGATCGGACACTCAGTATCCAGCCGCAAAATGGTCCCGCTGCTCCGGATCTGGTCGTGACGATCGCCTCCCTTCCCCGCTTCAAGGTTTATGGCCGCGTTAAAGCGGATCCGCCGACGCGCCCGGTTGAAGGCGCGGACGTTCGGCTGACCATGGGCCCCGAGGATTACAACACCACTGTCGCGGCCGACGGTACTTTCGAAATTCCGCGCGTTCTTCCGGGAACCTATTCACTCTCCATCAGGCCCTTCGGTTTCACGAACGTCAATGTGAGCGCTGAGGTCACGGACGCCGACGTCAAGCTCGAACTGACAAGCAACCCGCTCTACTGAGTTCCGACCCGGGGTGGCTCGCTGACGCTCGCACGCCCGGACTAATGTCCTTCCACGCCTTCGGCGTGACAAACGCGCAGCCCAAAGGGCTGCAGGGAGCGCCGGCGTCTAACGAATCGGTCTGATGACCGAACACATTTCGGCGAAGTAGCCCTATCTCCGGACATTGCGGCTTCCACTCGCCTATGGTCAAATATGGCGGCAAAACGGATCGCCAATCAGGCTGGAGGTCTCAAATGAAAGTTCGGTCGATGACAGTCGCTCTCGTCGTGGCGTTGCTTGTCGCGATGCCGGTTTATGCGCAGATCGGTCAAGGGAGCATTCGTGGAAAGGTTCTGGATCGTGAGGGCAAGCCGCTGCCGGGCGCGACCGTCCGGGTTCAGCATCTAACCACCAATCAAACGGATGACGTGAAGACCAACCGCAACGGCGACTATTCCATAACCGGATTGTTCCAGGGCCAGTACAAAGTCAGCGTCATCATCGACAATCGCATCGTGATGGTTCGCGGCGAAGGCGTCGGCAATGCGGTGTACGTGTCCAACGGCACCGATTCGTCCGCCTCATTCGACTTGCGCAATGCTCCCGCGACGCCGACCAACTCGCTTCCTGTTGCTGCAGGAACGCCGGCCGCACCGCCTCCCAAGGATGATAAGGAGAGAGAGGCGCAGAAAAAGGCCATCGAGGAAGTGAAAAACGCGTTTGCAGCCGGCATCGCCGCGATCAATTCGAAGAACTTCGACGAAGCCGTCAAGCAGCTCCAGCTGGCCGCGGAGAAAGATCCGGGGCAACCCGCGATTTTCGGCAACCTCGGAATGGCGCTCGCCAACCTCAAGAAATATGACGACGCAGTGGCCGCATACCGCAAAGCGATCGAGTTGAAGCCGGATGATCCTGCCATGCATGCGCTGGTCAGTCTTGCATTCGCAAATGCGGGAAAAACCGATGAAGCCACAAAGGCCGTCGAGGAGGTCGTGAAGCTCAGTCCGGCAATGGCGGGCATGAGCTACTACAACCTCGGCGCGATCCTGACGAATCGCGGCAGGACGAAGGAAGCTGTCGAGGCATTCAACAAGGCCATCGCAGTCGATCCGAAAAACGCGGAATCGTATTACCAGCTCGGCATTGCCTACTTCGGAGCTCCCGACACGATCCCGCAGGCCATCCAGGCTCTCGAGAAGTATCTCGAGATACAACCGACAGGACCAAATGCGGAAGCGGCAAAGGGATTGATCGAAGCCGGGAAAGCGCAAGTCAGCACGACGTACAAAGCCCCTCAACCGGAGAAACAGCAGAAGGGCAAAACGAAGAACTAGAAAACGGGGACAATTCCGGGACGGTTGCGTCGTTACCCTAATTCAAAGTTCAGAATTAGGGTAACGACGCAACCGTCCCGGAATTGTTTCTTCAGAAGTTCAACCTCAGTTGCCCCTGGAACGAGCGGGCACCCGCTTTATTGGTGATCTGGCCGAACGGTGTTGCCGGCGTATTGATCGTCAGGCTTGGACCACCCGGCTGCGGATGATTCAACACATTCTGCACATCCGCGCGGAACGCCAGGCTCTTGGATTCCGTCAGCTTGAAGGTCTTACTCAGATTACCATCCCAACGGTAGACCGGCAGATCGCGAAGGACGTTCCGGCCCAGGTTACCCTGAGTTCCCGGCTGCGGATTCTGAAGAACGATCAAACCAGCTCTGCCGCTCCCGTCCGTCAAAGGAACTGACCCGGCCGTGCCTGCAGGAACCACTTTGACCAGCGCCTGCAATGTACATCGCGCCACATTGCCTCCATTCAGGTTTTGAGCGGACGTGACGCCGCCACACTGCGGATCCGCCACCTTCGACCACATATCTGGAGTGAAGTAGCGTCCCTCGAGTTGGCCTCCACCCGTGACGACACCCCATCGCACTCCGACGTCATCCAGGAGTTCTTTGAGCAAATCGGAATTGACGACATCCGGCACACCGTTCGCATACAGCATGCTTTGGGCTCCGATGCTCGTCCATGCTCCGGAACTGAGCGTGTAGATAAATCCGACCTGCCACCGTTCGAGAACGCGCGCCAGCACGCCGCCGCTGTTTCCGAACAGCAATTTGCCAGGCCCGATCGGCAATTCCACCGTGCCGTTGGTTCTCAGGATGTGCGGGTGATTGTTGTTGACGATGGAATAGTCGGCATGTCTGTTGACCGGATTCGTGAATCCGCCCGGCAGACCGAGGTTCTTGCTCCACGTATAGTTCAGAGAGCCGGCGAACCCGTGCGTGGGTCGCAACGTCAATTCTGTCTGCAGCGAGTGATAGTTGTTGTTCCCCATGTTCGAGAAGTAGTTGACGTTGCTGAACTGCGGATTCGTCGCAATGAAGTTCTCCGGAAATCCGTTCACGCGGAGTACGGCGCCGCGTACGGTGCTCGGCACATCCGGAAGGTTCTGGTTCGCGGTCGCGGTCTTCAGGTAGTTCAACGTGTTCAACGATGATGCGATCCCGGAGTAATTGCCGTTTGCAAGGTTGGCCTGGAACGTCGTGCTGGACCGCATCTGCAAAGCGGCCGTCTGACCGGCCGAACCCACCGGACCATACGTGACTCCCGCCGTGCAGCCGCTGGCGCAGATGTTGATGCCGTTGAACATCTGATCGAACAACGTCGACTCGCCGCCGGCTCGCACCTTGTCCAGTTCTCCGGCAAGGCCGTTGTAGAGGAAGTTAGCCGTATTCAGATTGATCGACGTGTACTGCTTCCTTGCCAGCGTGCCGATGTACCGCACATCGACCGTCAGGTTACGACGGGCCGCATGCGTCACCGACAACGTCAGGTTCTGAACGTATGGCGAAGCATAGTTGGGATCGAAGAACGTGATGCTCGTATTCCGGTCATCGATTGGAATCGGAGTCATCGGTCTTACGCCTGCCGGCAGCGGAGCCGGAAGCGCGACCGACACACGAGTCAGATCCAGATAAGGATTCGTGCTGTCTCCGCCGTAGGTCCCTGGATACGTTTTACCCGGCGGGTTGCTCAACGGAGTCTCCAGAGTGTTGAAGCGGCCGCCGCCCTGGAACGTCATTTGATACCCGCCGCGGATCGTGGTCTTTTCTCGACCGAGCCACGGCACCTGCCACGCAAAACCAACCGCCGGACCGATATTGGCCCAACTGTCGCGATACACCTTCTTGCCGGGATTCGGCGAGCCGGGTCCGACAAATTCGAGAGTCGTGTTTGCGCCCTTGCGCGCACTCGGAACCATCCAGCTTGAGAAATCGCGGCCGGAATATCCGAACGCGCCGTTGCCGCCGTCCTGAACCGGCGAAACGGTCAAGCCGGATGCCGAATACGGGACGCCGTACCATTCCCAGCGCACGCCGAGATTCAACGTCAGGTCGCGAGTCGCCTTGTAGTCATCCTTGAAGAAGATGTTGAACTCGCGCTGCTTGATCGTGTTGGTGATCAATTCGGAATTGCGGTAATCCGAAAACGCTGTCGCCTTCGGATCGGTCAGGAAGTACACGTTGTTGATCGACGCAACGGATCCCGCCAGGTAGTTCAACAGGTTTCGCGCCCGCGTCGCATCATTCGCCTGCAGACCGGTCAGCGCGGGGTTTGTGTTTGCGATCGCGGTAGCGCCGTTGGTTGCAAGCGGAGAGAACGCCGTCTGCCCGCCGACGACAACCGCCGGAGACTTCGAATTGCTGAAGAAGGCATTGCCCGGGCTGCTGCCGGTAGACGTGCTGCTGTTGTAACGGATTTCGCCGCCGACCTTGATGGTATGGGTCCCTTTGGTCCAGCTCAGCGAATCGCCGTATGTCCAGCTCGGCGTCTTGTCGCGCGCGGTCGCGGTCAGGTTCGCACCGGCGGGGCCGCCTCCCAGACACCCTCCGGGAGGCCTGGAACCCGTGATGGGACTGCAGATCGCCAGGCCGCCATGAATATCCGGAAGAACAAGGAAGCCGTTCACCTTCGGACCCAGGTAAGTATTGATGGCGTCCAGGTTGGCCGGGATGTCCCACGGAGCGACGACGTTCGTGCCGTTGACGCGGTATCCGAACTTCGCTTCATTCACGATCGATGCCGACAAGGTTGAAACAAAGCCGGCAGTAAGAACGGTCGGCCGGTGATAGTTCTCGTTGCTCCACGTCCCGGGCAGGCCGGCCACCGTGTCGTCGGATACAACAGTCTCTCTCGTGTAGCCGACGTTTCCTTTATGCCTGTTGCTGAAGTTGTGGTCGATGCGAATGTTGATTTGCTTACGGTCTCCCGTCGCTTCGCCGACGCTGAACAGGTTGTCCAGCCCCCGATAATGACGAAGGTAACGATAGCTCGCGACGTTCAACCCATCTCCCGACGCGGCCCAGTCATTCGGGTCCGGCTGGAATGCGATCGAGCGCTTGACGAGTCCGGTCCCGTCGAAACCGGTTCTGAAACTATCCCATCGCTGCGAACCGAGAACGGCGTTCGAGCAATCGGCATTGGGACCGGCGGCAGGAAACGTCACGGGACCAAACACGCTCATGTGCTGCAGCTGGCCTGTGTAGGCGCCGCCGGTCGGATTGCTGGCGGGACGCACCGGACTTCCGGTGATGTCGACGACGGCAATGGTCGGCGTCGCGCCGGTTACAGTTGCCGCATTGGCGTTACCGCTGTTCCAGCTGTCGTAGTACCGGAAAATGCCGTTGCGAGCGCAAGGCGTCAAGACGTTCACCGCGCCGCTTGCCCTGCCGCGGTTGAAATTCATATCCCACAACCCGAGGAAGAACGTTTTGTTCTTAATGATCGGGCCGCTGACGCTCACCGTGCCCTGATTGTTCGTGGTCCAGTTCGGTTCGGTGCGGCGGGGCTGATTGCGATTGTTGTTCCAGGAATTCGGATTCAGCGCGGTGTTCTGAAGGTTCCACGTCGCCGAGCCGCGGAACTGATTCGTGCCCGATCGCGTGGAGATCTGGATCGCGCCGTTTCCTCGACCAAGTTCCGCATCCACCGGCGCCACGATCAGCCGGATTTCGCCGACGAGATCGGGATTCATGACTGTCGCGGAATTGATGCCGGTCGGATAACGCTGGTCCTGAACCATGATGCCGTCGCGCAGGACCGGCACATCGCGCGCGCTGATGCCGGCGAGCGTCGTGCCTTCGCGGCCGAACGCGCTCTGTCCCGGCGCGCTGGTCGCGACGAAATTGTCGAGACCGCCGAGCACCGTCAGCATGTCCAGAACGTTGTTGCCTACAACAGGCATGTCCTGGACTTTCCTTTCGTTCAACACCTGTCCGATCGTCGGACTGGAAGTTGAAATGATCGTGTCGACGTCAACGGTCACTTCCACGCTCTGCGCCTGAGTTGCAACCTGCAGCGCAAAATTCAAACGCACAGTGATGGCGTTGCCGAGAACCGAATTCGTGTATGTCTGTTTCTGAAATCCCGGAAGCTCCGCGCTCACGGTGTACGTTCCGGGCAACAGGCTCTGGATCGTATATGCGCCCGCTTCGTTGCTCAGAACTGTGGACACGACGCCGGTCGCGGTGTTTGTTGCTGTGATGGAAACGCCCGGCAACACGGCGCCGGTCGCATCGGCAACCGTTCCTGTCAGCGTGGCGTTCGTGGCCTGGCCAAATGCGGTCGTGACTAGAAGACACGACACGACAATCCCGAAGATTAGCTTGTTCATGTTCTCTCCCACCGGCTCGAGGGATAGGGGGTTTTCCCTCGTTGCTCATTGTTTAGTTGGTCCTGGGGTCCAGTTGCGGGAGTAATCCAATCACCGGCGACAGCGTGATGTCAAGGACGGGGTCACCAAGCTAACTCGAACAGCTCGATGATCTGATTTGCTGCAGGAACAACAGGATTGTTCTGTGGGCTTCCCGAATCCAGAGCATCCGCAGCCATCTTCGGCAACGATGCGCGAAACTTCTCGACGTCTCCACCGCAGCAGTCGCGCAGCCTCGGAACCTGCAGGTCGTTATTTAATGCGTCCAGCCACGATGCCAGCGATTCGCACGCTGCCTCGTCAGTCGATTTGTCGGAGGCAAGCGCGACCGCTCGCGCGATTTCGGCGTAGCGGGATTTCGCGCCGGGCCAGGAAAAGCGGGTTACGGCGGGGAGCAGCACCGAGTTCGACAGACCGTGCGGCAGCTTAAACACCAGTCCGAGCGGCCGGCTCATACCATGGACCAGACATACGCTCGAATTCGTGAACGCCAGACCTCCCTGCAGCGCCGCGATCGACATCGCTTCGCGCGCTTTCGCGTTTCCCGGATCCGACCAGGCGGCGCGCAGATTCGCATGGATCTTCGCGATCGACGACAACGCCACGGGATCTGTCAGAGAGTTGGCTTTGCGCGAAACGTACGCTTCGATGCCATGCGTCAACGCATCGACGCCGACATGGGCAGTCAACGGCTTCGGCATCGAAAAGGTCAGCTCGTAATCGACGACGGCCGCTGTCGGCATGAGTTTCGCGTCGAGGATCATCATTTTCACGTTGCGCGAGGTGTCCGTGATCACTGCGACCTTGGTGGCTTCGCTTCCCGTCCCCGCAGTCGTCGGCACGGCAACCAGCGGCGGTCCAGGATTCGCGATGCGGTGATATCCCTGAAACTGGCTGACCGGACCCGGATTCGCAGCCGCAACACCGATCATCTTCGCCACGTCCAGCGCGCTGCCTCCGCCGATCGCAAGGATCGAGTCTGCGTCGAGTTTGCGGAATCCTTCCGCTCCGGCAAGGACGTTTTCGTCCGTCGGGTCGGGCTGGAAATCCGTGAACAACTCGCTCGCGATTCCTTTCGCGCGCAGCGTCGATTGGATCTCCGCGACGAAATCAGCCGACGCAAAGAACGGATCGACGACAACGAGTGTCCGATGCGCATGCAACGAAACCAGTATGTCGCCGGACTGGCTGCGGCAACCGCCGCCCGTCAGGATCGCTTTGGGAGAGTCAAATCGCGCGCTCATGTAAGCGGAATTCTGATAGGCTTTTCCGCGCTATGTCAAACATCACTTCACAACACGTCGAAATCAAAGTTGACGATGGAACAACGATGCTTGCGTGGCTGGCGCAGCCCGCGGGCGAAAAACGATCACGCGGAATCATGGTATTCCCCGAAATCTTTGGCGTGAACGCGCACATGCGCGACGTGACGAATCGATTCGCCACACTCGGCCTTTCTGCCATTTGTCCCGAACTTTTCCACCGGACCGCTCCCCCGAAGTGGGAATGCAGTTATACGGATTTTCCGACCGCGATGCCGCACATGCAGGCCGTGAAAGAGCCGGCTCTCGAAAGCGACGTCAAAGCCACATACAACTGGCTGAAGACCAATACCGCCGCCGGCGACAACATTGCCTGCGTCGGTTATTGCATGGGCGGGCGCACGTCCTATCTTGCGAACTCGGCTGTTCCGCTGAAGGCCGCGATCTCCTATTACGGCGGCAATATGCCGGGCTTTCTGCATCGCACGCAAAACCTGGCGGCGCCGATGCTGTTGTTATGGGGCGAACTCGACCATCACATTCCTGCAGAACACCGCAACCAGGTGACGAGCGCGATGCGTGAAGCGAAAAAGGAATACATCGACATCGTGTTCTCGAACGCCGACCACGGATTCTTCTGCGATGCGCGTCAGAGTTACAACGCCAGCGCGGCAAAGCTTTCCTGGGACATCGTGCAGTCATTTCTGAATGCGCGACTGTGATTACCTGCTCGTAATTGTTCTCCTGCTTATGTCATTCGTTGCCGGTTGCAACGCGCCGCCGTCCAACGTCGATCCGGAACCTGGGATTTCTCTGACGCTGGCCAGCGAGCGCGCTGCGGCAATCGAAGGTCTCCGGTACGATCTCTCGTTCATGATTCCAGCGGACGCCACTCAGCCCGTCTGGGGCCGCGCCGTCATTCGCTTCGCAACGAAGGATGTCAGTCGCCCGGTGGTCCTCGATTTCAATCCTGGAGCGGATTCTCTGACTTCGATCTCGGTAGGCGGCCGGCCGTCGAAGTATCGCGTTGTCCAGGACCACATCATCATTCCCGCCGAAGAGATCGCGTCGGAAGACAACTCGATCGAGATTGCGTTTCGAGCGGGCGACGCGGCCCTCAACCGCAATCCGGAGTTCATGTACACGCTCTTCGTGCCGGCTCGCGCGCACCTGACGTTTCCCTGTTTCGACCAGCCGAACCTGAAAGCGCGTTTCGCGCTCGAGCTGGATATGCCTTCTTCATGGCAGGCCGTATCCAACGGCGCCGAGACGTTTCGCGAAACGTCCGCCGATCGAGCTCGCGTGCGCTACGGGGAGACGCAGCCGATACCGACGTATCTGTTCGCTTTCGCCGCGGGCAAGTTTCAGATGGAAACCGAGGAACGGAACGGCCGGTGGTTTCGCATGTTCCATCGCGAAACGGACGCGAAGAAAGTCGAGCGCAACAGGAAGGCGGTCTTCGACCTGCACGCATCGTCGCTGAAATGGCTCGAAGACTACACCACGATTCCCTACCGGTTCGGCAAGTTCGATTTCGTTCTGATTCCGTCGTTCCAGTTCGGCGGCATGGAACATCCGGGCTCGATCTTCTACAACGCCGCATCGCTTCTGCTGGATGAATCGGCCACCGAGAACCAGATGCTGGGCCGCGCGAACGTGATCGCGCACGAAACATCGCACATGTGGTTCGGCGATCTTGTCACCATGCAGTGGTTCAACGATGTCTGGATGAAGGAAGTCTTCGCGAATTTCATGGCGGCAAAGATCGCCAATCCCGCGTTTCCGAATGTGAATCACGAACTCCGGTTTCTCGTCTCGAATTATCCCGTCGCCTATGGCGTCGACCGAACGGCCGGAACGCATCCCATTCGACAGCCGCTCGCGAACCTGAACGAAGCCGGCAGTCTTTACGGCGCGATCATTTACCAGAAAGCGCCGATCGTCATGCGTCAACTCGAACGGATTCTCGGACCGGACAAAATGCAGGAAGGTCTGCGCGTTTACCTCAAGGAGTTTCAGTTCGGCAATGCGACCTGGCTCGATTTGATCCGCATTCTCGACGAGCGAACCGATCTCGATCTCCGGACGTGGAGCCACGCGTGGGTCGAAGAAGCCGGCCGGCCGACGATTCGTACGGCGATCGAAGGCGATCGCATCGTGTTCACGCAATCGGATCCGCAGCCGAACAGGACGCTACGCTGGACGCAGCATCTGGACGTGGCAACCGGAAACTCCACGGCTGCCACCTCCACTCCTGTCGACATTCAGGCCGAACACGCCGAGTTCAAACCGTCGGGAACCACTTCCAGGCCCGAATGGATATTGCCGAACGGCAGCGGACTCGGCTACGGGGACTTCGTTCTCGATGAGGGCACTCGCGCGTTCTTCCTCAAACGGCTTCCCGACGTCAATGACGCGCTCACCCGCGGATCCGCCTGGGTAACGTTGTGGGAAGAGCTGCTGAACCACCGCGTTCGGCCGGCGGATTTCATCGACCTTGCGTTGCGTGCATTGCCTGCCGAAAACACCGAGCAGAACGTTCAGATCATCCTGGGTTATCTGGGCGACGCCTTCTGGACGTTCCTTACTGCCGAGCAACGGGCCGCGCTCGCTCCGAAACTCGAACAGGTCATGCGGAGCGGCCTCGAGCGCAAAGAGTCGTCTTCATCCATGAAGTCGACGTACTTCTCCGCATTTCGGTCGATCGTCACCACGAGCGAAGGCACTGCGTTTCTCGAACGCGTGTGGAGACGGCAGGAGAAGATCCCCGGAGTGACGCTCGCAGAGCCGGACGAAGCATCAATGGCGCTCGATCTTGCCGTGCGTTCCGTGCCTGCGTCAGCCGCCATACTCGACGAGCAGCGCGGCCGATTCATGAATCCCGATCGAAAAGCGCGTTTCGAGTTCGTCATGCCGGCATTGTCCGAGAAGCCGGAGACGCGCGACGCATGGTTTGAAAAACTCAAGGACGTGAACAACCGGAAACGGGAACCCTGGGTACTCGAAGGTCTGCAGTATCTGCATCACCCGTTGCGAGCGTCGCAATCGGAGAAACACATTCCGGCGTCACTGGACATGCTTATCGAAATCCAGCGCACGGGCGACATCTTCTTTCCGACTCGCTGGATGAATTCCACGCTGAGCGGCTACAACACGCGGTCCGCCGCCAACACAGTCCGCGAATTTCTGGAGAGCCAAAAAGACTATCCGATTCGTCTTCGTCGAATTATTCTTCAGGCGGCCGACAGACTGTTCAGAGCAGCAATAGAGAGGTGAATATGAATCGACGTCTCTTTCTTTATGCAACCGGCGGACTGACATTGTCGCCGTTCGCCGCGCGGGCTGCCTCGCAGAACGCGGGCGCGACCGAAGCTGCGACGGGCATCACGCAGGCGCTCGCGCGCTACATCGTCTCCACAAAACCGGCCGATCTGCCCGCTCCGGTCCGCAAGGAAGCAGCACGCACGCTGCTGAACTGGGTTGGTTGCGCGCTCGGCGGTTCGAAGCATGAGACAGTGGGCATTGCGATCGCAGCGATGTCACCGTTCTCCGGACCGGCGCAAGCCGGCATCCTGGGAAGAAAAGAACGCATGGACATTCTGAACACCGCGTTGATCAACGGCATCAGCTCGCACGTCCTGGATTACGACGACACGCATTCGCGCAACATCGTCCATCCAGGCGGCCCCGTGCTCTCAGCGATCCTGGCGCTTGCCGAGACACGTCCTGTTTCGGGCCCAGACTTCGTCAATGCTCTCGTCATAGGTGTGGATGTGGAATGCCGGATCGGAAACTCCGTTTATCCGAAACACTACGACACGGGCTGGCACATCACCGGCACGGCGGGCGTGTTCGGCTCGGCGGCTGCCTCCGGTAAATTGCTTGGCCTCACCGAACAGCAGATGCGGTGGGCAATCGGTCTCGCGGCGACGCAGCCGGTCGGCCTTCAGGAAATGTTCGGATCCATGACGAAGAGCTTTCACCCCGGACGCGCCGCGCAAAACGGTCTTACGGCGGCTTTGCTCGCGGCGAAGAATTTCACAAGCTCCGAGCAGAGTCTCGAGGCGAAATACGGATGGGCCAACGTGATCAGCGCTGCTCGCGACTACAACTACATTACGGACGGCCTCGGCAAGACGTATGAGATCTCGAAGAATACGTACAAGCCTTTTGCCTGCGGCGTCGTCATGCACGCCACGATCGACGGCTGCATCCGGCTCCGGAATGAGACCAAACTCAAGGCCGAGGAAGTCGAGCGCATCGAACTCAAGGTCCATCCGCTGGTCATGCAGTTAACGAGCAAGAAGTCGCCCCAGACCGGTCTTGAAAGTAAGTTCAGCATCTTTCATGCAGCGAGTGTCGCGTTCGTGGAAGGCGGGGGTGGGATTGAACAGTTCACGGATCGCGCGGTTCGCGACAAGACGATCGCGTCGCTGCGGGATCGCGTCACGGTGGTAATTGATTCGTCGCTCCACGAAGATCAGGTTCGAATCACTCTGATTGCAAACGGCGGCCGCCGCTTTGAAAAGTTCGTGGAACATGCTGTTGGCAGCCTCGAGAATCCGATGTCGGATAAAGACCTTGAAGCAAAATTCGCCGGCCTCGCAGCCACCGTCCTCCCGCCCGACAGGCAGCGCTGGTTAATGGACATGTGCTGGAACGTCGAAGGCCTGCCCAGCGTCAAGGCAATAGCCGACGCGGCTAGACCGGTGTAGATCCACCCACGCCCGCTAATTCCGGGACGGTGGTAAAATCCAACCTCGCATGAATTTCCACCCACTCGTTCAGGAATGGTTTGCACGTTCGTTTGCCGGCGCCACCGAGGTCCAGCAACTCGCATGGAAGGAGATCGGCGAAGGACGCGATGTGCTGATTTCCGCGCCTACAGGTTCGGGAAAGACCCTGGCCGCGTTCCTCTCCTGTATCGACCGGCTCGTGCGCGCGGCCCTGGAGGGTTCGCTTCAGGACGAGACATCTGTCGTCTACGTTTCGCCTCTCAAAGCCCTGAGCAACGACATTCAGAAGAACCTCGAACGGCCGCTGGGTGAAATCGCAGCGCTTGCCGCTGAAAAAGGCCTGATGCTTCCGCCGATCCGAGTCGCGCTGCGGACCGGCGACACACCGCCGGCTGAGCGGCAGCAAATGATCAAGCGGCCGCCACACATCCTGGTGACGACGCCCGAATCGTTGTTCATTCTCCTGACCGCCGGCCGCAGCCGCATCATGCTGCAGACGACGAAGACCGTGATCATCGACGAGATTCACGCCATGGTCGATGACAAGCGCGGCTCTCATCTGTCGCTCTCCATGATCCGGCTCGACGACCTCGTCATGAAGGCAGGCGGCGAAGAACTGCAGCGCGTCGGACTATCGGCAACCGTGCGGCCGATCGAAGCAGTCGCAAAATTCGTCAGGCCGGAAAAACAAATTTGCGTCATCGACAGCGGCCACCGCCGCAAACTCGATATCTCCGTCGAAGTCCCGAAAGACGAACTCGGACCGGTCGCCAGCAATGAAATGTGGGCTGAGATTTACAACCGGCTCGCCGAACTCATTCTCGGCCACCGCACGACTTTGATCTTCGTCAACACCAGGCGGCTCGCAGAGCGTGTCTCACATCATCTGGCGGAGCGGCTTGGTGAGAGCGCGGTGCTGGCTCATCATGGAAGCCTTTCCAGAAATCTGCGGCTCGACGCCGAGCAAAAGCTCAAGAACGGCGAACTGCGCGCGGTTGTGGCGACAGCGTCGCTGGAGCTCGGCATCGACATTGGATCCGTGGAACTTGTCTGCCAGATCGGCTCGCCGCGATCGATCGCCGTGGCGTTGCAGCGCATCGGACGGTCGGGCCATCGCGTGGACCCGAACAGCATTCCGAAGGGGCGGCTCTTCGCGACAACTCGCGATGAATTGATCGAGTGCGCCGCGCTCGTTCACGCCATTCGCGCAGGAACCCTCGACGCGCTCGAGATACCCGAATGGCCTCTCGATGTTCTCGGGCAGCAGATCGTGTCGGCCGCAGCCTGCGAGCCCTGGAACGAAGAGGATCTGTTCGGGCTTGTTCGGCGCGCGTATCCCTATCGCGATCTTCCGCGCGCCGAGTTCGACAGCGTCATCGAGATGCTTTCGGAAGGTATTGCGACGCAGCGGGGCCGAAGCGGCGCGTTCCTTCACCGCGACCGGATCAACGGTGTCATCCGCGGACGGCGCGGCGCAAGACTCGCTGCGATAACGTCCGGCGGAGCGATTCCGGAGAACGCGAATTACTACGTCGTCGCCGAACCTGAAGAAACGATCGTTGGAACAGTCGACGAAGACTTTGCGGTCGAAAGCCTCGCCGGAGATGTGTTCCTTCTGGGAACCACGTCATGGCGGATCCGCCGTGTGGAGTCCGGACGCGTCCGCGTAGAGGACGCGCGGGGAGCAGCGCCTTCCATTCCGTTCTGGCGCGGCGAGGCGCCGGGCCGCACCATCGAACTTTCCGAAGAAGTGGCTTCGGTTCGAGAACGAATCACGCAAGAAAGCGATCCAGTCGACTGGCTGATGCAGGAATGCGCGCTGGACCGGCGCGGCGCCGAGCAGGCGGCTCTCTATGTGCGCGCCGGCGCCGCTGCAATCTCTGCGCTGCCGACGCAACAAACGATCGTGGCGGAGCGCTTCTTCGACGAGGGTGGCGGAATGCAACTCGTCATCCATGCACCCTTCGGCGCGCGCATCAATCGGGCATGGGGCATCGCACTGCGCAAACGTTTCTGCCGGACATTCAATTTCGAACTGCAGGCGGCGGCGACCGACAACGGCATCGTCATCTCGCTCGGCGAACAGCACAGCTTTCCGCTGGAGCTGGTTTTCAATTTCCTGAACGTCGGTACCGTGGAGGACGTCCTCACACAAGCCATGCTCGACTCGCCCATGTTCACGGCTCGCTGGCGCTGGAATGCGTCTCGCGCGCTGGCCGTGCTGCGTTTCTCGGGAGGGAAGAAAGTTCCGCCGCCGATTCAGCGCATGCGATCGGACGATCTGCTTGCCGCGGTTTTTCCCGATCAGGCCGCATGTCAGGACAACCTGGCCGGGTGCGAGATTCAGATTCCGAATCATCCGCTCGTCAGCGAAACGATTCGCGACTGCCTGCACGAGGCGATGGACATCGATGGACTGAAGAATCTCCTCGACGCGATAGGCGCGGGCGACATTCGTACGGTTGCCATCGATACGGCCGAGCCTTCGCCGCTGTCGCACGAAATCCTGAATGCGAATCCGTATGCCTACCTCGACGATGCTCCGCTCGAAGAACGCCGCGCCCGTGCCGTTCAGATGCGGCGGACGCTGGGCTCCGATTCGGCCGAGATCGGCGCGCTCGATCCGGCCGCCATCGAGGAAGTCTTCAGCGAGTCCTGGCCTGTCGTTCGCGATCCGGATGAGTTGCACGACGCGCTCCTGACGTTGATGGTCTTGCCGCCGGTTCCGGAGTGGCAGGCGTTCTTCGATCAACTGTCGAGAATGCGGCGCGTCAGCGTCATACATCGTGAAGGCCGTGAGTTCTGGATCGCTGCTGAACGTGCAGGAGTCATCGGATCCGAAGAAGGCGCATTTGTGACGGTTCGTGGATGGATGGAATCGACCGGCCCTATGACGGTAACGAACATGGCTACGCGACTGGCACTCCCGCAGGATGCCGTCGAATCGGCGATGGCGAAGCTCGAGGCGTCCGGGCAGGTGTTGCGCGGCCGATTCACGGCAGACTCTAAAGCCGCCGACGCGGAAATCGAATGGTGCAACCGCCGTCTGCTTGCGCGCATTCACCGGCTGACGCTCGGCCGCTTGCGAAAAGAGATCGAGCCGGTGTCGTCGGCGGACTTCATGCGATTCCTGTTCACGTGGCAGCACGTCGCGCCGGGGACGCAGTTGCATGGCGTCGATGGGACGCTTCAGATCCTGAAACAGCTTCAAGGTTATGAGATCTCCGCAGCCGCATGGGAATCGGAAGTCCTGCGTCGCCGGGTCGCGCGCTATACGCCGGAACTGCTCGACCGGCTTTGCCTCTCGGGCGAAGTGATGTGGGGCCGGCTTTCGCCGCATCCTTCATTGGTGGCGGACGACGACGGTACGCGCAGCCGCCGCATCCGGCCGACACGCGTCGCGCCGGTGGCGATCTTTCTGCGTGAAGATGCGCCATGGCTGCTCGAAGCGCTGCCGCAATCGGACGCCATCTCGCAATCCGGTCGCGACATTCTGGAAATGCTGCGGCGACGCGGCGCATCGTTCCTGCCGGAGCTGTCGCGAACGACAGGACTGCTGACAAGCCAGGTGGAAGATGGACTGTGGGAACTGGCTGCTGCCGGCCTCGTAACCGCGGATGGTTTCGAAAATCTGCGAGCTCTGGTCGATCCTAAACGCCGGCGCGGTGAAGGCAGCGCGCGCCACAAAATGCCGCGACATGCCGCCGGCCGGTGGGCGCTGTTGGAGCTGCCGGAATCGCAAAGGCCCGCGGACGATCGCGCGGAAGCCTTTGCGCGACAGGTGCTGTTGCGCTGGGGTGTCGTGTTCCGAGATCTCCTCGCTCGCGAAACGCTCGCGCCCGCCTGGCGCGACCTTCTCATCGCGCTGCGGCGCATGGAAGCTCGCGGCGAAATCCGCGGGGGTCGCTTCGTGTCCGGTTTTCTCGGTGAACAATTCGCAAGGCCCGAAGCCGTCGACCTGCTGCGATCGATCCGCCGAACGCCGTCGGAGTCTGATCTGAAGATTCCAGCTGCGGACCCGCTGAATCTCGTGGGCATCGTTCTGCCCGGCGGCCGAGTCAGTCCTCTGGCTGTGCAGACGATCGAGCTTTTGGGCACCGCGAAGCGCGAGCCCGATAGGGCGATGCATGAAGAAGCTGCCGGGTGAAGGCTCCCATGCGACCATCTCCAGTCCTGCAGATCCCCGTCACCGACAACGTCGAACTCCGCCAGATCCGCCGCGACGACGCCGAAGAACTGACGCAACTCATCGACGACAACCGCGTCTACCTCCGCGAATGGCTCCCCTGGCTCGACAACAGCACCGGCATCATGGATACGGCTCGCTTCATCGGCCGGTCCATCGAACAAGCCGACGACGAGAACGGCCTTACCCTCGGAATTGTCTGTGATGGAAAGCTCGCGGGCGTGATCGGCCAGCACTATGTCGATTCGCTCAACCGGCGAACCGAGATCGGCTATTGGATCGACGCAAAGCATCAGGGCCGCGGCATCATTACTCGCGGCACCGCCCGGCTGATGGACTTCGCCTATCGCGAACAGGACTGCAACCGCGTCATCCTTCATTGCGCGGTCGGCAATACGAGGAGCCGCGCCGTCGCCGAACGCCTTGGGTTTGCGCAGGAAGGAATCCTCCGCGAGGCCGAATGGCTCTACGATCACTACGTGGATCTCGTCGTGTACTCGATGCTGAAACGCACTTGGATGACGACGCCGCATCTGTAGACAACATGGAAAAAGGGGGCGGCCCCCTCGTTCCCGCTGTGTTACCTTATTTGAGTTCGCGGCCCCATCGTCTAGAGGCTAGGACGTGGCCCTCTCAAGGCCAAAACACGGGTTCGATTCCCGTTGGGGCTATTCCAACACCGTCCAACACAGTCCAACCACGTCCAGTCGTCAATTAATAATCAACGACTTACAGTAATTTGCTGTACAATGCCGTCCATCAAGATCTGCCTTCATCCCACCACTATTGGTGGGAGAAACGGTGGGAGGAGAAAAGCAGAAGTGGTGGGAAAACCGAAACCAGAGTTCGATAGCGGGAAACCCGGGCGTACGAAAAAACCGCTGTCGCCATTGAAATTGAAAACCCTCGGCTCCGGCATGCATGCCGATGGAAAAGGTCTCTACCTCAACGTTCAAGAATCTGGATCGCGTTCCTGGATTCTCAGAACGACTATCAAGGGAAAGCGAAGGGAAATCGGCTTAGGTGGCCTGTCCTCCCGTACGCTTGCAGAAGCGAGAGATGCAGCGGCGGATCTCGTAGCGCGGGCGAAAAAAGGCGAAGACGTTCTTGAACAGCGGCGACTTGAGAAACGTGTTATTCCAACATTTGAAGAAGCGGCCACTACCGTACACGCAAATCTCGCGGAGACCTTCGAGAGCGAGACACATGCGTACAACTGGTTGCAATCCCTAAATACATACGTATTCCCAAAGTTCGGAAAGAAACCCGTCAACACCATCGATTCAGCGGATGTACTTGCGGCCATCGGTCCCATATGGATCGAGATTCCTGACACTGCTAGGCGAACGCTGCGGCGCATTAAGGCTGTCTTCGACTATTGCCAAGCGTCCGGCCACAGAAACATGCTGATCAACGGTCACGCCGTCATTCTGCCCAATCCATGTGACGGGATTAGAGCTGCGTTGCCGAGACACAATGGACTCGAAAAGCATCATGAGGCACTTCCCTATCCTGACCTGCCGGCATTCATTGAGAACCTGCGCACTTCGCAATCTGCGCTTTGCGTGAAATTGGCTTTTGAATTCTTGATCCTGACCTGCTCTCGGACGTCGGAAGTTCTCGAAGCACGTTGGGAAGAATTCGATTTGGATAAGCATATCTGGGCCGTTCCATCACAGCGGATGAAAATGAAAATCGAGCACAAAGTGCCGCTCTCTGATCGTTGCCTAGAAATCCTCAAGCTGGCAAAGCAGTTCAACGATAGCGCAATAGTCTTCCCTGGCCGGAGTGCTGTGGAACCACTCTCGAATATGACGTTCTTGATGGCCCTCCGGCGTATGGGATACGACGGCCTGACAGCTCACGGATTCCGTGCGACGTTTAAAACGTGGGCTGAGGAGAAAACGAAATTCGATAGTTTGGTAATCGAGGCGTCAATGGCCCACGCCGTGAAAGGCATTGAGCGGCATTACCTGAGAACTACATTTTTTGAAGAGCGTAAGAGATTAATGGGCGCATGGGTTGCATTTGCAACGAAGTTACCAGTCGCCAAAGTCGCGTCTATTCGCCGTAGAGTCCCGACTGCTTTTAAAGACCGTATCACTAGAGCGACAGTCGCCACCGTGGGAACGCAGATTAGCCGACGCAGACGTGACCGCTCTTGATGGTACCTGGAGGAGCTGCTGTCCCATGACCGCGCGGAAAGTGAATCACACGAGCATTGAGAAGTCAGCCGGACCGGCGAACGACCGGCGAGTCGTGACCGGTTCCACAACGCAAGACCACACGGAGCGGCAAGCTTCAACGGAACTGCAGTGGGAAGCGGAGAAACACGCATTCCGGCAGCTTGAGCTCATGGAAAGAATGGCGCGACTCGTGCAAACTGAAATCACCACTGTTAAAACTGCGATACGTAACACACCGACCACAAAACTGACAAAGCGCGAGAAAGTTATACGGGCCGCAATCCGCCAAGGTCTCCACGGTATCGAGTACGCCGAATACCTTGACCATCGTCGACTGTTTACACATGAAAAATGGCAATTGGACGATTGCCCAACACGATATTCCAGGGCCTATGAAATACCTCACTGGCGGCACCAGATACAGAGAGAGAAATCACGGGTCGCTCGCCGCATGAAGGCCTGATCGCTCTCCCTTACTCTCCAATCCCAACGAAATGCCAAACAGCGAAACGTGTACCAGTCGTGCATTTCGCACGCATTCACTCTTTCTCGGAGAGTAAAGGCGAGATCAGAAGAGCAAACATCTGGTTTCTGCATGCGATCGTGCGCCTATGAAGAGCAACATGGTCTCTACAGAATTACCAATGGTCGGCTACGTCCGACTGAAACGGATACTGGCAATCATCCCCGTCGGACGGAGCACTTGGTGGGCAGGGGTGAAAGATGGCCGGTTTCCGAAACCTGTGAAGCTTGGACCGCGCACAACAGCGTGGAAGGTTGAAGACATCCGAGCGCTAATCGAATCGAAGGCCACGCAAATCGACAGTGAAGGCGTGTAGTCCGTCAAACTGGAAGCCCCTGAAGAACGGAAGCCTTCGGACTGATCATCCGCTGCTTGAAGCCGGCGGCAAACGATGGATTGGCCTTCCCGCACGTCGATTCCAGCTTGCCGATGGATCGATTCAGTACCAGCCAGTTGTTGAGTTCACCACAAAGCGGGCACTCTGGAATTTCCGAGAGGTCGTTCTTCGGCCATCGAGGAGCATTTGGACACCAAATGAGTAAATCGGAAGAGAATGGTGCGGGGCCGCCATACGACACAATCTTGGCAACCTTGGTCGAAGGCGTTCAGGAATACATGCACCTTCCCGACCCTGCGCCGTTCGTTCTGCTACTGGCCACTGTCGCCGCACACCGAATTCAGGGCCCCTTGGTTTGGTTGATGCTCGTCGGGCCGCCCGGCTGCGGAAAGACGGAACTGCTGCGGACAATACTGGGGATTCCAAAGTTGCATATGACTTCGATGCTTACGGAAGCGGGTCTATTGAGCGGGACGGCGAAAAAGGAAGTGCAAAAAAACGCAACCGGTGGCTTGCTACGCAAAATAGGCCCCGAGGGAATTCTCGTCGCGAAGGACTTTACCACGGTGCTTTCGATGCATCGGGACGAACGAGGAAAGGTGCTGGCTGCCCTGCGGGAGTTGTATGACGGCAAATGGATACGCCATCTCGGTACTGACGGAGGAAAAGAGATCCCATGGGAGGGACGACTTGGTTTCGTTGGTGCCGTTACTGAAGCGATCGACTCTCATCACTCGGTGATAGCAACACTCGGTGATCGATTTTTGTATTACCGCATGGCGTCGATTCCCGGCCCTGCTGTTGCCCGGAAGGTCCTCGACCGGGATGGTTTCTCAGATGAAGCCATTGCGGATCTTAAAGACACCGTGGCTATAGCTTTCGATCAGATAGATTTTTCAGTACCGGCTTTGGCAGAATCCGAGAAGGATTGGCTGGCTACAGTAGCGAACCTTGCTGCGCTGGCCCGCAGTGCCGTGGAGCGGGACTCATACCGAAGAGACATTACTCGCGTGTTGAGACCGGAATCGCCGGGCAGACTTGCCGGGGCGTTAGGCCAGCTGCTTCGCGCCCTGAGCGCCGTTGGTTGCGGCCCAGACGAAGCCAAGAGATTAACTGGAAGAGTCGCTATCGACTGCATGCCGGATGACCGCGCAAGACTCCTACACAAGATCGGAGGCGGTACACCTGGTCTCGCGATAGAACAGATGCGGGCGGGTGATGGCGTCATTCATCCGGAAACCGCTATTCGCCGAGCTTTAGAAGAAATGGAGTGTCTTGGCATTGTCGAGCGGACCAAGCTCGATCGAGCCAACAAAGAGGGTTGGAAAATGACAGCAACCTTTCGAGCAATGTGGCAGACACTCTGATAGTTCCGTTACTGGTCGCGTTTCCGAAAAGTCAGGTTATTTGTTTTTTTAAAAAGATATATAGAAGGACTGGCAAGGTGTCTGGCAACTCTTCGGGAACGTAGACAGCAGGTCAGGTGACATTTCGGAAATGCGACTCATTCAGTAACTCGATGCGTTGGCTCTCCCCGCTTCCACTGATTCAGTTCCGCCACTGGCATCGGATCTCGCTGTGCCGGAATCAGATAATCCTCAGGCGGAATCGATCCGCCATTTCCAGCACGAGGCAGAACATGAAACACCAATCCCAAACCGAACCATCGGCGGCATTCTTTACCGGTGCAGCGGACTTTAAATGTTTTGCGCGTTATCCTCGCTCGAACAATTTGAGCACACCAGGGGCAGGTGAAATCCAGCACGCCACACATTCTGGCTCTCAACTGGAAAGGGGTTTGAATTGATTCCATATCAAGGACTTTGTAGCATAGAGTGGAATCTGGGTCTAGTGGACAAATTCGTCGCGGGTTTTGTCTAGGCGGATGAGATGCCCTCAGAGGGGAGCCGCCGTTATAGCCTATGGTGAATACGATGGACGAGAGCGATCTCCGAGAACAACTTGCCGCCCTCTATCTACGACTAAACGGTTTTTTCACATCCGGGTTCATCGTACACGCCCCACAAGTCGAATTAAATGATAAGAGTCAGTTGAGGAAAAACCGAACGGAGGTTGATATTTTGGCGGTGCGATTTCCTCACAATGGCGAACCAGAACGTCAGGTAGAGCCGGCTCGTTTTCTGTGCGTTTCCTCGGAATACATCGACTTATTGATTTGCGAAGTCAAGGGGGCAAAGGCATCCGTACAGTTCAACGACGGACTGTGGGCAATGCCGGAATCCGTTTGCAGCGTCCTGCGTTGGATAGGTGTTTTCGATGAACATCAGGTTTCTGAACTGATCGAACCCGTTAGCGAACTTCTCAAACCACAGGAGATAAATAATCATGAGAAATACCGTGAATACGTCGTTCCTGAAAACCTCGTCGCAAACGGTAAGGTTAGAATTCGCCCGATCCTTTTCGCTCCTGACCGTCAGCCTTCTGAAAAGGGGCAGACCAAATTCATACACGGCCAAGAGTTGATTGATTACGTCTGGGCGTGCCTGAGACCAGATGAGGCACGAGCAACATGCGTAACACGCTACGATTTTGGCCTGTGGGGACTCTATGAACCTCTGGTCCGGTTATTCAAAGATTCCGAACATAAACCGACTATGGGAGACGTATACGGCACGTTGCGGTCAACGACCCGTTCGGACAAGAAATCATGCTGAAGGTGGAAGAGCATCCAAAACGCGGCCGGCCCGCGACATCGAGAGACAAGAACGGTCGTCCCGTGCCGGTTCGGGCCGATCGGGATCAGCCGATGAAATGGTTCTTCGACTATGTTCCTCGTCACGCGCTCGAAGATGCCCTGCTGATGAGCGGCGATTCAAAGTTCTCTAGACTCTACGACGCGCTTCAAGATCCGGCATATTGCAGAGCGAATCCGAGCACGCTGTGCCGACGATTCGGGATCTCGCTGATGGATCTCGTGAGTCTATGGATTGATCACCAGCGTTGTTTGGCGATGCTCGAAATAGCGAAGCGTTTGCCGGCTGTCGCGACGCAACTGGCCGAGGATGCGCTGAAGGGCGACCAGCGCGCTCGTGAATTGGTCCTGGAGATCGCAGGATTGAGCGGGCGGAACAAGGGGCCGATCGTGGCGATTCAGCAGAACTTCGGCGTGCCGACATTGGAAGAGACGGTGAGTGACGTGGGCAAGATCCTTTTTGGAACGTCGAGGCGGCCAACAGAACATCCGTTATCCTCTTTAGAGGAGCAGCCGTAGCAGGGCCAAGGCGCATATAGCGACCACCAAGTATGAGAAGACTGAATCCACAAAGAATGGCTTCAAAGACTTCTTAATTGCCGCTTCAACTTCCGCCTCTTGCGATTGAGCCACGTCGGGCGGCAGTTTTTCTCCAGTGATCTGTCGCAGTTTCTTCGTGTGCTCAAACTGCCGAAGGCCAAACATCATGGTGTTCTCTTGAGCCCAGGCGTAAACCCCATGGATGAAAACGTACAGGAGAGCCATCGCGACGAGGACAACGGTTTCAAAGTCCGTGGAGGCCCTGCTCCACATGAATAGCATCGCGGCCAGAAGAATGGCTCTTGAAACGATGCGCCAATGCCAGCTCGGATTGGTGACGTAATCAATCAGCCTTTCACGGAACGATTGTGGCAGCTTCGCTTCAGGACTCTTGCTGGCCGCAATTTTCTGACATCGTTCCTCTTCGTCGGCAAGTCCTAACTCAAGCGTTTTGGTATCCCACTTCGAACAGCTCTGTAGTATTGCTTCTCGCAACTGGGGGTTTTTGATGTCCGAATAAGCCGCTGCTTTGACGGCGTCCATCTTCTCCCGCCGCATTTGTTGTCCCAGCGTTTCAGATCCTGTTCCTCGAAACTCATTATTAGTATCTTCGTCGGTGCCAAGGACTCTGTACGCCTGGAAGGCGACGCTCAATGCGTCAGGGTCCGTCTCCACCAACTTTACCCACTTCTCCAGCACTCGCCACAGTGTCTCAATATTGCCGTCTGCATCGTGCCTTGGGTAGGAAGGGATCGTGGCGAGCCGCGTGAAGGCTTGATGGTTTGTAAGCAGCGCTAATACGAGTTTCTTTCGCTCATCGATTGTGACCAGCAAATCCTGGTCGTCGGGGTCGAGGAGCCTATAGATAAGCGCGGAAGGAAGCCTGGGATTCCTAACAAGTGCTAGGCGTTCGAGATGGGTGGCTTCCCGGAATTGGTTTTCGACCGTTTCAACATCAGGGAGAAAGCCGAACTGTGAGGGCTTTTCGAAGAAAGCCGCTCGTATCAACGGCTCAGGATCGTTCTGCAGCTTTCTTTCCAGATCACGCGCGGGATCGCCTTGATAATCGGGTTGTGATTGAGCGAACTCCAAGAATCTGTCCTGGTTTTCGGATTTCAGTCGATGTGCAACCTCGGAGTACTTGGCCCAGTCGAAGCCCCCGCCATAATCCAGATTATCGATGTTCGTTGCCAGCCAGTGTCTGATGCGAACATCTGGATCATTGGCAGCAAGCACAGCGATCTCGTACGGCGGACCTTCTGGAGTGTGTCGGGATAGCAGCTTCAATAATGCGATTCGTCCACGGGTATCCGCAGACTCGTATTTCATGCGCAGTTCTGCGAGCGTGTATTCATCGATAACGGCATATCTGTGAAGAGGCTTCATAAGCCGCACTCGAAATATGCGCAATAGGCGAGAATGGACAACGGCGAACTGCTAATCAAGATTCTGGCTCTACCCTTCGCCGTTGCAGCAGGATGCCCACAAATCCCAACGCCAGCAGGAGCGTCGAAGACGGTTCCGGAACGGGGATTACCTGGACATCCACAGCACTAATACGCCCGATCACAACCACGGCCGCACCCTCGTTGCGTAGAAACATATCGCGAACGCTGCCGTTGGGAACGATAGCGCCGTTGGGAGCACGAACAAAGGGTTGAGGAATGCTGGACAGGGTCAGCAAGTTCTGCCAATCCACATCCGCCAAAGAGTCACCGGCAAGGGCTGTGTGCGTGTAGTCCTTGAAGATGAAATCGACATCCGATCCTGCGTTGTGGAGGATGTCGGCGGTGCCGAACTCGTCGGGGAAATCATTAAGAACCTGTAGAGGGCTGAACGCGCAATTTGGACAAGGCCACGAAATTGGACCGCCGAGCGTGACCGGGCCGGCCGCCGTTTGCACCGTCACTCGGTAGTCGTACACACCATACAAACCCTGGCCGGGTACGCCGAGATTGGGTTGTGACGGATCGTATGTCAGCACCGAGGAGAAGGAATCGCCGTTCTGGATGCCGTGGAAGCTGGGTCCGCCGAATTCCTGATCGAATGTGAAGTAAATCTCGCCGGTGAACGTTACCTGAATGTTGTCCGCCCAGGCAGGTTGCGTTGAGAGCAGCAACAGAGTTAGAAAGCAAAGCCGACAAAAAGACCTGAGAGGCAAACCGATCGTCATTAAGCTATTCATCGTGTACGTCCTTGAGTGGGGATGTGGGCGGGCGCATTGCACCAGCGGCAAGGAGTTCTGTCAAAGCAAACGTGTCGCCTTTGGCCGGTATCTGCACTACTTTCGTTTGGTTAGCGTCGGCAGCATGACGGCGCAGTCGAGTTCCACAGGCTGGAACAGGCCGTCACCTTCAAGGGCGACATAATCTACAGTGATAACCCTCTTCAGTATTGCGGAATTCTTGACAAAGCCTCCGCTGAAACTGGTGAGATTTCTAACCTCCAGATCCGTTTTCGATGCTGGTTCAAAACCAAAGCGAAGAGTGGTCACGTAATCACCGCCAACATCCACGCCAACTTCTCTAACGACCAGAACGTTGCCTTGACGAGTCACTTGAAGATTGCCGTCCTGTGTTGACACTCGTACGATCTTCGGAAAAAACCCTTGTTTACGGTCGGACGGAGACCAACATTGGTTCAATGTAAGAGTTGTCAATTCACATTGCCCGTTCCAGCAGGACAGTTGCAGCATATGCAACCCACGCTCGACTTTTCCGCCCTCACTTTGCCGAATCGTGATCTCAAGTAGCGCATTCGGTATGTTGGATTGTGCGACTTCAACGCCTATTAATTCGACTGGGGACGTTCCGAGCATGAGCAGAGCAACCAAACCGAACCGAAGTATTTTCATAAGGAACGGTTCCGAAACACGTACGCCTTGGCAGCTTGACGATTCCGACGTGATTCCGGTTCTCCTTCGCATCAAAGGTCGTGTGAATCCGATGCAAGTGATAGGCACGATAGTGCCTAAGCCGATTCCGAGGCAAGTTCTATCGTCACGAGGCGATGAAGCCTCCGTTGCATGCCGTCCGCGACCTCGGTCAGGCGATTAAGCGACTCCGATTGGAACGTGACATGACACAGCAGGAGCTTGCGGATGCGAGCGGGCTGGATATTCGGTACATCGGCAGCATCGAGAGAGGACAGCGGAATCCGACGTTTGGAGCGTTGCAGGGAATTGCCTCGGTGTTTGGGATGAAGACGTCGGAGTTGTTGAGGAAGGCGAGGCTTTGAGTGAGTAGATCACGGAGGACGCGACGTTCGATTAGATCTTTGTCTGCGCCTTGATACGGATACGGCGCTCCAATTCGTCCCGCTCAGCTTGAAGCTTCCTTTTTTCGGGGTTGTCCCGCGCGCAGTTGAAATTCCCGTGAAGTGAAAAAGCGACTCTCACCGGACCCGAACCCATCGGGTTCGGGAGAAAATTGTTTCGCCTAAAAAACGATTTTCAAAAGGAGAGTCGCTCATGAAGAAACGTATCAAACGAATCGCTCAGAAATCGAATAGAAAATTGCAGAAAATCATCAGCGGTATGGATGTGAATCTAATGCTGCCGATCGCCGAGGTGTTGACGGCCACACAGTGGCACATCGAACAACTGGCAGGGGCCGCCGGGATGAGAATCATTCAGCAAATTATCCAGGATGACGTGCGGCAGTTGGCCGGCGAGCAGCGTTACGCGCGGGACGGGAAGGAGGGGCAACTTTGGGGCAGCCAGCCCGGCTGGGTGGCATTTGGCGGACGAAAGGTCACGGTGGACAAGCCGCGAGTCCGGAGCAAGACCACAAGGCGAGAGCTGCGACTGGAGAAGTATGAACGGCTTCAGGACGGACCGCGTTTAGACCAGGCGATGATGGACCAGATCGCGCTGGGATTGAGCATGCGCAACTACGAGCATTCGATTGAGGCGTTGTGTGACGGCTACGGGATCAAGAAAAGCAGTGTCAGCCGGCATTTCGTTCAGGCAAGCCGGCGCGAGTTGGAAGATCTGCTGGCGCGCCGACTGTCGGATCTGGATATTGGGGCGGTGTTTCTGGATGGGATTCATCGAGGAGGTCACTGCGTCATCGTCGCCTTGGGTGTCACGCGCGATGGTGGAAAACATTGCCTGGGACTCTGGCAAGGGGCAACCGAGAATAGCGCGGTGTGCGAGGCGTTATTGCAGGATCTGATCGATCGCGGTTTGGACACCAAACAACGCCGATTGTTCATGGTAGATGGAGCCAAAGCGGTATCGAGCGTGATCCGAAAGAAGTTTCCTGGCTCTGAGATTCAGCGCTGCCAAATTCACAAGAGACGCAACGTCGTGGAGCACTTGCCGGAAACTCACCATCCCGACGTTGAACGTCGATTGAAGGCAGCGTATGGGATGTCCAGCTACAAAGACGCGAAGGCCGCGCTGCATCGCGTGCTGGACTATTTGGAACGGGTGAATCCCAGTGCGGCGCGAAGCCTTGAAGAAGGATTGGAAGAAACACTCACGCTGCACCGGCTCGGCGTGGCCGATGCTCTGCGCGTGAGCTTCAAGAGCACGAACATCATCGAATCCTCCCTGTCCCGAGTGGAGCAGATCAGCGGCCGCGTGAAACGGTGGAGCGGCGGCGATCACCTTCAACGCTGGACTGCAAAAGCTTTGTTGATTGCCGAAGAAAGCTGGCGGAAGGTCAAAGGATGGCAACACATGTCCACCTTCATGGATTCTATCAATCCCATGGTTGCGAAAAAGCTGGCGTGAGGTCCGACGGATGAACTCGAAGTCAGAAAACCGGGCATGGTTTAGATCGACTCGCTGTCCGTTCGTTGTTTATAGGGCATCCTGGCCTGGGGTTTTTTCTGGATTGTTTCAAGTGGTGCACGTATCGTCGGCGAGTTCCCCGGCCCGCGGTCCGGTGAGAGTCGCTTTTTCACTTCGCGGGAATTTCAACTGCGCGCGGGACAACCCCCTTTTTTCTTCTTCAGTTGCTCGGCGCCGCGCTTCTTCACGCTCTATTCGGTATTGCTCGGTCACTTTCGGCAACCAATTCTTAATGTAATTAACCGCGGTCTGGACCTCGTGTTCCTGAGCATGAGCGATGAGACGATCTCCAACGATTCGGACAGTATGAGGCGTAACACGGCCAATCCACTGCTGCGGCCCAATGTGCCGAAAGGCTTGTTCCCATCCTCCATTTACACGGCGATCGAACACCACTGTTACCTCGTCATTTTTCCAGTCAAAGTCGACGATCTTCGGCGCCTCGAATGCTAAGGGGTCATCCTCCTCGCCGACTGGTATAACTGTATTCTGGATTTGTGACAGCCGCTGTCGAGTCACGTATTCCTGTTGGAACGTTTGCAATGCGCGCTTAACAGCATCGATGGACGCGAGTCGTTGCTTGGGATCTTGTCGAATCATTTGACCGACAAGATCATCCAGCCATGCAGAATCGGGCGCGACAGCAGCGACTGTCTTGTATTCGGTTCCCTGCGGTATTTGGCCCGTGAACATCTCGTTCAACATGAGGCCCAGCGCGAATATGTCCGTACGAACGTCCGTTGATCTACCCCGGACTTTCTGTTCGGGCGCTGCGTAGTGAAAATTCGCCATCCTGTCCGAGTTCTTTGTTTCCACAGCCGTATACAATTCCTCGTCACTGAACTCAGCTATTCCGAAATCGGCAACAACTAAACGATCGTTGTCCCCGTCGTACAGGATGTTCTCCGGCTTCAGATCCCGGTGAACTACCCCCTGCACATGCGCGGCTTCTACTCCACTGAGCATTTGATCAAAGTATTTTATTCGCTGAACCGAGTCGGGAACCGTCGGCAACAGTTGACGCATCGAGCCATGAAGGAGAGGCATGACGTAAAACGGAGTCGAGGCCTCGTCAGCTATTTTGATTCCGAAGTCGAGAACGGAAATGACATTCGGATGACGGGCGTTCAGACAAAAGAGAATTTCATTCTTAAATCGCTTTCTCCTATCTCTTGTAGTCCGTTCTGCATCGAGAATTTTAACTGCCACAGGCGTGCCGTTCGAATCCGTAGCTCGCCACACTTGCCCCGTGCCGCCCTGACCGATCACTTCAATCAATTCGTATTCATTGAACGTTGTGAGTAATACTCGGTTTGTCGGCTTTCCTTTTGTCGAGATAACCCGTGCGCCCCTACTGTCCGCTTTAAGGATTTCTTTCAACTTGGCGTCCCGAACCACAAGTTCGCCCGATTCTGTTGAGTCTTCTTCAGAGGATTCCACTGCGCTCGCAAGCCGCTCGAAGTACGGTTGACCTTTCGGCGCTATCTTGAGTTCAAAATGCCCAACATAGAAGAAATCCTTCTCCTCCATGTTCACTGATCCTTCGACGTATCCTCTGGCACTTGAATGCTTCTTCAACAAAATATATTCCTGAGATTCAAGGCGCTTCAGGACGTCGACTAGAACTTGCGTCGTGCAGCCTGTTTCAGTGGCCAAGCTCCCAATCGAAACGGTGCGCCATTCATAGGGCTCGCGCTGTAGCTTGTAGATTGTGAGGTCGATTTTCTCCGAAGGAAGCATAAGGGTTTCACCGCAATATAAGGCGTCAGTCGGACAGGTAGGGACCTCCCCGGCAGCATCTGAATCAGCCGCTAACCCTTTTCACGCTCGAACAACTCCTCCCGCCCTTCCAGTTGGCTATACCGAGAGTTCTTCACCTTGATCCAATGCCGCGATGGTTTCTCCGTCACCTTGTACGGCGAATCCTTCCGCTTGCAAACAATGCCCTCCAGGTCCATCCGAACGATTTCCTCAAACAGCAACCGTCCGTCGGCTTCGACATGATCGAGGTACAGGATTCGCGAACCGGAACGCTTCCTGAAGCAGTCGCTTTAATGCGGCTTTTCGATCGATCAGTGGCAGGGTGCGCAGGTCCTTGCCGTTCAGGAATAAGATGTCGAACGCGATGAATACACATTGACGGCGGCGGAACAGCAGGTCGCGGAATATCGGGCGGCCCGCCTCGTCAACGCAAGCAATCTCGCCATCGAGCACGGCGCTGTCGACGCGCAGGTGCTTGGCGATCCAGGTTGCTAGATCGGTAAAGCCATGAAACTCGTTTCCGTTTCGAGAGATCAGATGCACTTCGCCCGAATCGATGTGAGCGAGCGCACGGAAGCCGTCGATCTTCAGTTCATAGATGAATTGATCGGAGTCGAACGGTTGAGGACGGCGGGAGAGGGCGGATCGGGCGTAGGGTTCGAGGCAGCACCGACGAATTATAACGAGAAACATGGTTGCTCGCAGTGGTCGCTCATGGGGCAGCGGCCGTTTTTCGTTGGCTTTTTTGCTTTGTTGGTATGAATCTGCCAAGCATGCGGATTGCATACATGGACGAGAGTGGAACGCACACAACTTCCGAATGGGCGGTAGTGGCGGGTTTCATGGGGAAACAGGAACAGTGGGATGCCTTTCTGCCGGATTGGATCGAAGGTCTTGGACAGCGTCGTTCACTTCACATGAACGAACTACGTTGGGGACACCGAAGAACGCCACCACTCCTAGAAAAACTCGGACAAATCCCAGGCAAGCATGGACTCGAACGAATCTTCAGCGCTGTTAGACTCAAAGACTACAAGGACCTGATCGTTCTTCCATTGGAAGACCTTATTGGCAGTCCGTATATGCTTGCGTGCCACGTTTGCTTCACGCTAACGCTCATGCATCTTCCGCCTGAAGAGACGGTTCACTTTTTCTTTGAACAGCAAGACCGCTATGCACCACTCCGTGCGCTGCCAAAGGAGTTTTACGGAGAACAGTTCAGAACTCCTGATGGCAGGCCGCGCATCGAAGGAGTGACATACAAGAGAAAGGATGAAACGCCACTCTTCCAAGTTGCCGACTATCTCGCATCAGCGATAAGCCATGCCGTGATTGACCAGACATCGAAAAAGGCGAAAATGACGGAACCTATTCTCGGAGACAGAATGATGATCGGTAAGCAGCTCAGGCGTGAGCAGATTCGAGAGATTATCAATGGAAGCCACAAATTAATGGGCTTTACCGCAACATGACCCGATGAAGTCCTGTATCGACACGACTGCTGGCTGAGGTCGAGCGGCTTCGCAAACTGGTAAAGTAGGTACGGCCTCGACCCTTCATCCCAATAGTTCCAAGACCTTTTGTATCGACTGCCAAACGGCCGGTTGCGCAGCTGTCGCTATCAGATTGCCGACAACGCCTTCTGTTAGATTGCGGAGAGTGCGGCCAGCTTCTCTCACGATAACCGGATTGGGTTCATCGTCCAGCTGCGCTTTGATAGTGGCGAGCTGGGCTTCGACTTTTCGTTTCAGGTGCTCATCGAGATTCAGCTCGGCTAGATGGTGGGAGAAATCCGCGACGAATTTCTGGAGGTCTTGTGCCGGAATCTCGATGTTGGCGGTTTGGTTGAAGTGCTCGCTGTTTTGGGCAAGATTGCCGACAGGTGCATTAAACACGTTTTGAATAATCGGCTGTAGCTTCTCCGGCGGCACTGGCTGAGTATTCGGTGGTGCTTCACCGGCTTCCGGGTTTTCCGCTTCAATCTTTAGAGAAAAATCCACAATGCGGTTCTTGACCGAACTAATGAGCTGCTCGAATTCGACAGGAGGAATCTCACACCACACATGATGACAGGTGAGGGTCGGATATAGCTTTTTGTGAACCGCGGGAACGAGGTCTGGCCGATGAATCACCACACCGTGCTTCGCACGTGTAAATGAAAACGCTTTGGCGATACCGTCACGGAATTCTATATATCGGAACTTGTCGCGATGCTCTTCCGGAACGATTTGTAGCGGGATCGGTTGCTTCGGCACGTTCCATGCGCCAATAAAGCTCGAAAAATAGATGACGGTTAGATGCCGATATTCTGGCGTCGCCTGTTGCTCAGGATAACCGTCCAGCTCCCACGCAACCCATCGTGCTAACTCGTCGCTTCGCAGGCGAGCGGCGAGGATTTTGCACTTCCTAAGCGCGGTGGTGACGTCACCGTCCCCGCTGGCAAGTTCGTAGATTTCTTTAAGAAGGCTCAACACAACTCCTTTTGTCGCGAGACATAAGGGCTGCCGATTCACGGCCGGCGCGCCACGCTGCCGACTGGCTCAGTTGGTTCGAGGCAATTAACCGATGTTACGAAGCCGAGAGGACAGAAATGGTCCTGACCATTGGATCGGGTTTCGGTGGATCGTTAGAGAAGGATAAGGGATTAGCCCAACAAAAAGGACGTTATGTTTGACTAAATCGCCCGATCTGCTACGGTGCGACATGCGACTGCCCGACCTTGATCCTCGGTACGGCAACAACTTCGTAGATGGAAACGTCCTGCAGCCGAACGGCGGGGCGGAAGATAAGGCAGTCGAGGAGATTCTGCGACTGCGCGAGGGAGGTGCCGATTTCGTCTTATTGCTGCCGTACTCGGTCAAGGCGGAAATCGCTCATCCCAACACGCCTCCCGAGGTCAAACGCCGGGCCGCGCAGTTCGTGTACTCCGTGCCCGTGCAACTGACGCCGCCCGAGTTGGCGAAGCACGACCGGATTCGCGATCTCATTAGAGGTAATGCTCAGCCAGGCCAGCATGACAGGGACGCCTTTCATCTGGTCGAGAGCGCCAAGTATGGAGGGCGGCATTTCATCACGAGTGATACGCGCCTCCTCAAGAAAGCCGATGAGATTTGGCGCATCCTTCAGTTGAAGGTGCTTACACCCACCGAGTTTTTGGCCGCCTATGTCACCCACGCAAAGAAAGATCCTCCATGAGTCAGCGTCGGTCGCATTGATTCGCCGACCCTGGCCGGAATTGCCGTCGTTTCTACCTCGCCGTCATGTAACCGCGCACCCGACTCCCACCGAAATGATACGCCCGGCACTCCGAACAGAAATACTCCTGCCGAAAACTCCACATCTTTTCAGTAGGCTTGCGCGGGCATTGCCCGAGAGTGTGCTCGGTCTGTTCGCAGCAGAGGACATGCCTGCAACCACACACACGTTCGGGCCTGGAAACTTGACTCTCACCCTTGATCAGCCGCCAGGTCGTTTGAGAAACCCCGCACTCAACAAGGGTCCCGAGAGTCGGTTGATATATAGAAATAACATACTGACAATAAATGGCAGATCTACTGCGGGACCTGTTTCGGGCCACTGGACTGCAAAGATTCAACCAGAAAGTAGCGACCTCAACGGCCATGAGCCAGGAACTCGGGCACGGCCCCAAAGCCTCCGTAGCGACTCCTGTTCATGAATCTCTGGATCGAGCTAGGCATCCTAGTCTGACCGGCAGTGAAAATCACCGGCATTCGATCATTTGAGCACGCTGGCTGTACTGGAACTCTTCAAAGGGACCAAACTGGGGACGCCTTATATAGGTCACCTTAAGGGAATCATGAGAAAAGTTCGCGCGGGCCGCATTTACGATGCTTATGGCAACGTGTACCAGCCCGAACCGCCCAACTCGGCTAAGTTTCTCGACCGGATCAACCTAGGCACGATTGGTACTGTCGTCGGCACTATCGTCGGTTTGGTCGCCCTTGGAATAGCAATCGAATCCCGAAACGTGTCGATTTCAGCGTATCAGGACGCGCAAGAAAGTGGTCAGAAGCAGCTAGAAGCTCTGGATAAATCCAGCAAGGCCATCGATTTAGTTGTGCAGAAGCTTAAGGCGTTGGATGAATCCGCGGATGCGCTTCGAGAGATGGTTGAAACAGCGGAAAAGCAGCAAGAACTTCTAGATGCGAGTCTTAAGGTATCCCGCGCTCAACTGGCGAGCAACGAACAACAATGGAAAGAGGAGCAGGAGCGACTATCGAGGCGAGGAAAGATCAGCTTGCGCACAGGAAAAGTTGAACTAATCCACGGCAATCAAAAAACACTCCCTTGGATCATTCTGGCGCGAGGCGAGAAAAGGGATCGACTCCCGATCAGCTTTTCGATGCAAAACGCGGGCTCAGCGATCGGCCGCGAGGTTTTCTTCATCGCTGAAATAGTCACGGATGCCAACGTTAACCTCAGCCGAGCCCACCTCATGAATCTTAGTGGCACTCCAAAGGTTCTACAGGTTGCCCTAGGAAAGCCCGTATTGCCCTATGACGAAAGCGGAATCTCTTACGGAGTTGATGTTGAAGTACTCGGTCAGATTCCAGATGCGTTTGCCCTCCGGATCAGAGTCTTCGGTGAAGGGATTGAGACTTTAAGCACGTCTGCGGGATTCCTATTCAGTAAATAAAGGCTAAGCGGGCCGCGCTTTGCTGAAGCCCGCTCGAACCGCCAGCTAGCCTGCCCCGGCCTCGTCGAGCAGCCACTCGACTACGAGAAACGTATCGAGTGGGAGCTTCTCTTTGAGGGCGGAGAAAAAGGCGCTGGCTCGATCGGATTCTCCGATCACCTCGTCGTAGAGCCCCCGAATGACCGCGACGAGGCGAAATTGCGCCTCCTCGTTCATTTCGCACCCCAGACGCTTCACCAGCCCTTTGAAAGCGGGGTTGACCAGGATGTAGATACCTTTCGGCATAGGTTTCATCGTTGGGGTCAGCCACCTGCTTTTGACAACGTAAAAGGAGCCCGCCCCGATCGAACAAAAGGAGCCCACCCTTTTGTTAATGGTTAAAGTTAATCGCCGCCGCCGGGCTTATGGTAACTGTGGAAAACACAGCAGGGTTT